>Ga0180431_10005452_pt1 | contig 15483 bp, 21 predicted proteins | sample SS_ome_11_FD_132459 | JGI IMG/M metagenome (GOLD analysis project Ga0180431, IMG submission 132459) | Hypersaline lake sediment archaeal communities from the Salton Sea, California, USA - SS_1_MS_1 metaG | ecosystem: Environmental > Aquatic > Non-marine Saline and Alkaline > Hypersaline >... | reverse complement strand
TCTAATGCTTTCCCTTTTTCAGAAGTATTATAAACTTCTGTTCTTATATTATATCCTGTAGCAGACACATTGTTTTCAAACCAAGCACTAATCCCTGAATTATTTCCATAAACTTCTAATGGATAAGAAGGAACCACTGCACTTCCTATTGTAACATTGTTTGTATTTAATCTTGTATCCCCATAAAACCTCATATTTCCATTACTATCTATTTGAACATAATTTGTTCCTGTTCCATCACCATTTCCATCACCCATTTTTAAATTAGAAGGAGAAAAGTCGTTTGTATCAATCCAACCACTTCCACTAATCCCATATTGAGATACTATTGGATTTCCTCCTGCACTTCCTCCACCAAACTTTGTCATATATCCTATACCATTTGGAAATAAAGCAATATTGTCTGCACCAGCACCAACTCTTAAATTAAGAGATTGTCTGTCTGTCATAGAAGTATGCCCATTCCTTACAATAAAAATATGTTGTGTTGCACCATTAGTTAAACTAGTTCCACCACCCCAAAATAAAGAATTTGCACCACCACCAAAAGGAGTTGATTGTGCATTTAATAAAGCAATTCTTTCTTCTCCTGCTGTTGCGTGTTGCATTGTAAATCCACCGATTTGTGCAATTCCTGTTGCTACTGACCTAAGATGTAATTGGCCAATAGGAATTCCTGTAATTGTTTGAAATCCTCCCGTTAAAGTTAAGGGTGCTTCTGTTGCACCTGTTGTTGCTCCTTTGGATATTTCTGCACTCTCATCACTATTTAAACTAAAAGATATATTACCTTCTCCTTCTAATCTATCTATATTTATAATACTATTATCATCCATATCCAAATCTTCTGTAGCTGTATGGTCTCCTAAATCATCTCCAAAAGTAGAAGTAGCAATACAACCATCTGTATTTCCTCCTAAAACTTCTCCAGAAGTGCAATTTATGTTTGTTATGTTTGTTAATTGAGAACCATCTCCAAAATAAGTATCTGCTGTTATGTTTCCTGGAGTTGTTAAATTATTCCAACTTAATGCCATATATTCAGTATTGTCTGTATCAGGGTCTGTTGCAGATTGAATATATATTGTTGGATTATCCTGATTTGGATGGTCAAAATCTTTATCCCACATATTTGCACTATCTGCAATAATAAATTGTCTACCTACACCATTAGATAATGCCATTCTAAAATCATCAAAACCCCATTCAGGTTTTAAATACATTTCTCCAGTTGTATGTAAAAACCTAAATAAATACCCAACATCAATAGTATCTTCAACAATCACATCATTAGTAACATTAAGAGTATCTCCAAAATAAGTATCTGCTGTAAAATTACCCGTTGTATTAAAGTTTCCAGTTCTTTCTGTTCCTGCTCTCAAATATTCAGGATGGTCATCATCACTTAATCCCCCTAAGTTACCGTGGTCTGCTGCTTGTGCAGCTGTGAAAGTTTGAGTAAAAGAACTTTGAACTTCAACAGGAGCATCAGTTCCTTCTTTAATTAATATTCTCCCAACAATTATTCCACCCTTATACCACATTGAAGGAAATGTAGATGGAACTTCCTCTGCCTCTGCAAGTGCAGAATTAGGATACGTTTGTTGAGGATATATTATTGAAATCTTCTGACTTGCAACATTAACCCAAACCCACAAAACCGCATATTGATTATTAGGTATTGGCTGTAATGTTCCAGAACCATCATCATAATGACTTACATTATATTGACTAACATCAGCTATTTCATTATATCCTCCTGCACCATCTCTATAATAAGTATCAAAATCATCTGCTCCAGAAGCATCAAATGCAGGAATTTCAAATTCATTCGTTCTCCCCCATAACTGTCCTGCTGTTAAAGTTGGGTTTCTTGTTCCTGTAACTCCAAGAATTAGTCCACCCACTTCTCTATCTCTTGCTAAATGTCCTGCAATACCTTCTGATTTTTGTATCATATTTGTTAACCCATCAGAAACCCACCAAGGATTATCTAATATATAAATCTCATCACCTTGATTAATTGCCTGACCCAATGGAAAAGAAGTATCCAAATCAAAATCAGATTCATCAGTAGTATTAATTACTTGAGGAGAACCACCATTATATTCAACTCCAAAATACATAATAGAATTTGTTGGAACATTTATTTCAGCACTTTCATCCCAACCAATAAATTTAACTTGAGAAACATCATCATCAGCAATTCTTAGAACTCCCTCTCCTTCTGAAACTATTACAGAAGTTCCTGTTCCTGCATAAATTGTTCCATTAGAGATTCTACCTGCCGATGTGAAAAGATTGAAAGCATCATTAAGTGAAGCATATTTATTGTTCCCTTTCATTGCAGGTATAAAGAAATCATTTGCTGTAATATTCTTTGCAATTTCTAAATCAGTTCCTGCTAAATACCAAGGGTCACCATCCATATTTAATTGTCCAACAACCCCTTTAAGAAAATTAAATGTTCCTGTATAACCTAAAGCATTAACATTTCCTCCACTTATTTCATCATAAGTAATATCTGCAACATCACACTTTACTCCTTCTGCTGTAGACCAACAATCTGCTAGACCTGAGGTTGTTGAGTGATTTACAAAGGCAGTATTGTTATCAAAATATGGTGGTGGATAATTAAAATCATATTCAGATACTTCAAAACCTGAGATAAAAGATATACTTAGAATTATCAGAAATATTGAAAAGATTAATTTCATTTAAATCACCTTAGTTTTTAAGGTTTTTAATGTTTAAATAATCTTCTATTATCAAAAAAATAAAGTGGGGGAAAATTCCCCCAATAAATTAAATAAATTAGGTCTTTAAATACCTCCAGAACCACTAAGTTTCATTCTTTGCCAAGTAGCAACTAGAAGTACAAGTACTCCTAAAATCAATACTATTGCAGCAACTAAAAGAACTGTTGGGATCTTTGCAGATACATTATCAATTCCTGCTGTGAAATTAGCAGATAATCTATCTGAAGAAAGTTCTTCATCAGAATAAACACTTGAAGTATAACTTATACTTGTGTTATCCCAAAAGGTAACACTTGTGTTGGTAACTATTCCTGTTGAGGTTACTGTATAATTTGTTGCAGGAATCGTTCCACCACTAGTCCTATTAACTGCTAAAGTAATACTAATTGTTCCAGGAACAAAATTAGTATCTAAATTTGCAAGTTGGTAACCAGTATTATTGATATAAGAACCATTTTCTTCAGTAATAGTACTAGTTGATCTAGTACTTTCTAATAGTCCAGCACCATTAAGTGTAGATGTAATCACTAAAGCAATTATAACTCCAATAATTAATGATGCTATTCCGAAGATAAGCATGGTTATTAAACCTTGACTAGTTTGACCTTTTTTATTAAACATCCTACTGAATGTTTAAATGCCTCCTCCTCCAATTCTCATTCTTTGCCAAGTAGCAACAAGTAGAACCATTACTCCTAAGATAAGAACAATAGCTGCAACTAAAAGAACTGTTGGGATCTTACTTGAAACATTATCAACTCCTGAAGTAAAGTTACCAACTAATGCATCAGTAGAATTTTGTTCTGCAGAAGATGTAGTTAGTAATCCTGCACCATTAAGTGTAGATACAATTACGAAAGCAATTATAACTCCAATAACTAATGATGCCACTCCGAAGATAAGTCCTGTAATTAGGCCTCCAGTTTGAGCTTTTTTATTAAACATTTTTTAACCTCCTTACAATAATAATATATTTACAACAAAAATAAGAGTTTATTCTTTAAAAACCTTGTGAAACACTGTTACAAAACAATATATTTATATACTACACTGCTTTTAATAATACATAATGGATAAAAAAGAATATTATAGAGAATATTACAAAAAAAACAAAAGAAAATATCTCCAATCAATAAGGAAATATCAAAAATCAGAGAAAGGAAAAAAGAAAATCAAAGAATATCTCAAGAAATATTATCAATCAGAACAATTCAAGAAGAAGAATAAGGAAAGATATAAAAAAAATAGGAGTAGTCCAACATGGTCTGTTAATGAAAGACTTAGGTTATATCAGTTTAAAGCATTAAACAATTGTAATAATCTAGCTGGAAGAAAGTTTATTAATCGGAAAGAAATTATTAAGCACCTGAGGCCCTTTCCAAAAGAAATGCAACAATATGAAATTGATCATATAATTCCAATTAGTAATTTTGATTTAACAAAGAAGGAAGATATAATAAAAGCATTCTCTCCCAAGAACCACCAATGGTTACAAAAATGGGAAAATAGGATAAAAAGAGATATGAATAATAAGAAGTACAAAGAACTGATGAAAGAATCCATAGACAGAATTGAGAATTTTCACACTAAACTTCACTAATCTTTCTATCCATAAAGAACCAAATTGCCGATAATATATTCAGAGATACAACTATAATTAACCAATCTAATCTAATAAATCCAGCACTTACTGAGAACAATAGTGCAGGAAGCAGGGTTGCCATTGAAGCAATTATTGCCCAAGCAGAGTAATCTGCACTCCCTGTTCTTATCTTTTGTCTCCCAACTCCACCTAAGAACACTACCAAGAATGTGAAGAACAAAATTAAAGGGGTTAATGCAGGGAATACATTCTGTGTTTGAATCAATATACTATCTGCTCCTGCTGTTGTGTTTGGTAGATTATACAGGTATGCCATTTTATGGATTTCCTCTTAAAGTTTTATATAAGTATAATCCAAATAAGAATAGTATTACTCCACCAAATATTGTTACAAATATTCCAAAACCCCCCCCACTACCAAAGATTTTCTGGTATGGAACATAAATTATGTTCTTCCCCATTCCTACAACATTAGTTATTGATACTTTAAATGGTCCAGTAGATTGTGCTACATCACTCCCAGGTTCAACAGTTGTATCAATTATTGAGGCATAAGTTCCTTCTGCATTATCTTTAAATGTTGAAGCATTTGCTCTTGTACTTGTGTAAAAGGAACTAATTTCTGGGTCATCATCCACACTCATAACTGCATTGTTATCGTCTGCAAACCCAACTGCAAAACCTATAATTGCTACAGAGAATAATACTATAAATATTAAACTCATTGTTAAAGTTATTTGACTTCCCATTAAGACCTCCTTGCTGCTTTTATTATTACTAAGATTATTGCTATTGCAAAGAATAATATGGTCGCAGTTGCACCAACAAATCCATTGTTTTGTACCAAATTTATTCCAAATAATAATGCTACTCCAACAAATAAGAATACTGCTGTAACAACAGGATTATCTGATATACCAACACCAACTAATGTTAGCATAACTAGAACAGAAAGCATAACCAAAACAACCCCAAATATCTCTGAAGAGGATTGTTTTGTACTTATACTTCCTTTTCCTTCTTCTTCCCCTGCTTTATATAACTTAGCCATAACAGTTGCATTCCCAAAACTATTTGGAACAGTGCAGGATAATGTTCCTGATGCTGAAGTTATTGAATCTGAACAAACAGAAGTGCCTAAGCTATCTTCACTAGTTATAATTAATTCAACCAAAGTTGGTTCTCCACTTGGTATTACAAAATCACTAGATATTTCTTTTGAAGTACTATTATAATCTATTGTAAAATTGAAATCATTTCCTTCTTCATAATCTGGTATTATTATTTCTGATTGGAAAGAATTAAAATCAATCTCACATTGGCTTACAAGTGGTGTCTGACATATAGCAAGAACATTTGTAAATGAGGATATTAATTCCCCCTCCTCATAAATATAAAAGTTATATATAACATCATTTGTTTGAAGTGATGCAGAAGTAATTCCCCCCTCATCTGCCTTTGGAATCTCTGTTACAAAGAAAGTTCCATTTTCTATATACTTTCTTTCAATCCTAACTAAAGCACCATCTATTGGTAAGTAGGATGTATCTCTTACTCTTAATCTAAACTCTTGTGCATTTGTAGTATCTAAATTATATAATGAGATATTCTGACCAATAGTACTAGAATTTAAATTAAGCATCTCTATATTGTAAAATTCAGAAGTATGATTTAATGAGTTGTACTCTACTTGTAAGTCTAAAGAATATGTGTCCCCCCCACCTAAATCATTATCAATGCAAATTGCTGCAGGGTTTATTCTTGAAAATTCATTAAAATAATCAACTAATTTTGTTGATCTGTCTGAGGTATATAAATCTAAGTCTATTTTCATTGAAGTATTGTATGTTGTTGGTGTTAATAACAATTGATTTATTTCATCCCTCATTGTGAAATTAACAATAGATGTCATTCCAATACAGGTTTCATTTACCACTATTGGAGAAACAGTTTGGTTTTTTGTAGGGGTTAAAAAATTAAATTCATCACCCATAGTTATATTCCAGAAGAAAGATAGGTTTGCAGTGGTACTAACTCCAGGTGCAATTTGATTTTTTGTTAAGGTGTAGTTATTTCCATTAGAGGTTATAGTAGCTAGTGAACTCGTTCCATTGTAACTTAATCTAGCAATAGTGATGGGAGTTCCATTAGTTGTTATATTGATTATAAAAGGATTAATGATTCCAGAACTGGTTGGGGTTGTGAATGTTTCAGAAGTGATAATAATCCCAGATACATTTATGGTTCTATTAGTGCCGAATCCCCTCTCCCCTCCATCATCATCAACATTACAAGTCCATACAAACTCCGAATAAGGAACATTTAATTGAAATGTTGTTGTGTTTGTAGTTCCTGTACTTTCTTTGGTTTCTTCTTTCTGCCAAGTACCTGTGGAATTTGTGTATAAACTAGTGTTAACCCCACTATCTCCATCAGTAATATTAAATGAACACTGAAAAGTAATTGTATTTTGAGTAGTGTTAAACCAATCAGGTGGAGAATCTAAGGATATTAAATTTGGAGAGGCAGGAAGAGTTCTTGATAAGTTATTATTATATAATTCAAAGATTTCCAAATCACTCAATCCCCTATTCCAAACTCCGACTTCATCAATTTTTGCATCAGAATCTCCAACACCATGTCCTCCAATTACAGTATTATTATTATTTGTTGCATTACCTGCATCAGTTACACTTCCAACAATACTTCCATTAATCCAAAGGGATACATTATCCCCTAATCTTCTCATAACAACATGATACCAATTCTCTGCAGAAAATTCTGGTACTGCTATAGATTGGCCATTTGAAAATCCTATTTTAACATGGGTTGAATCATCAGTTAATATCCTTATACCTGGTTCTGCACCAGATGCACCCTGTCTTTTTTGAATAAATGTCCAAGCACCAACTGCTTTATTAGGATAAACCCACATGGAGATTGTTCCATTGTTATTAATAGAATCATTTCCAAAGTTAAATTCATCAGAACTAGGTATGGAAACATAACTACTAGATGTAGAACTATAATTTGTTGCATTTTCAAGAATACCTCCATTCCAACCCCCATCAAATAAAGTTCCATTAGCAGTTCCATCAATAGAATCAAGAACATTAGATCCAGTTCCAATATCCATCTTGTAATATGCAGTTAAATTATCATTTAAATTACTTCCAGACCATAAAACTCTTTCAATTAATGTATCATCAAATATCCTATCCACCCCATCCCCCTGATAATTCATAATTATATCTTGATTAGTATTATTTATTGAAAAAATGAAGACTAAAACTAAGATTCCTATAACCCCAACCATACCCAGCACCATTTTTTTTGATTGTGTGGCTTCCTGTGGAGTTTCCCCTCGCTGTTTTTGTCTAAAATTCACCATTTTATATACCAAACCCTCCAGTAGCATTACCTTCAGCACTAGATTGCCTTGTGAACATTAAAACTCCACCAATTATTGCAATCATTGCTAAAATAAATGGTGAGTGTAAGATTAAATAAGACATTGTTGTTTGTTCTTGAAGTCTTAATGCAACCTCATCTGTTCCTGTATATATATCTTGATACATATTACTCATTATAATACATAAGAAGATTAATAATATCATTAGCACTAGATAAAATCCTATAAATGCTGGGTGGGGATTATATCCTGCAACAAATATAAACACTAAACTAAATATTAATATCATTACATAACTCAAGGCAACTATCCAAGGTAATGCTTGAACAATTGTGTTGGCAGTTCCAAAGCTATACTCTGCTGCCTCAGATAAGTTTGTATCTCCAACCATGCCCAACTCTGTCATTATAGGAGTTATCTCATCACTTGCAATATCTAATACACTCCAAACCATAACTGCCATGAATCCTATAACTAATGAAACCATAAGTACAACAAAGAATATTATAATTCCAATTCCACCCTTCTTATTCATTGGCCTTTTCTTTAATATGCTTCTCATGTTAATCTAAATTTCTTTATTTCCTCTAATAATTCTGGATATTTATTATATTGATTAAGCATTGCTTTTGTGATTCTTGAACATTTAACATCTTTTTTCTCTTGGTTGGATTTAAATCTACTTAGATCCTGAACAAGTTTCTTAAACTCTGGGTCTGCTCTTAATACCTCTGTTCGTTTTCTATTCATGTTTGCCATTATAGTTGTTGTCCTGGAAAGATTCCCCTGTTTAACATCTTTTGAAATTCTTTATCGTGGAAGAACTTAACAAAGAAACTAATCATTAATACGATTATTATTACAGGAGAAATTGCCATTAGTATTGCAAATATTGCAAACAAAACCTTAGCAAATAATTGTTCTGCAAGGAAAGCAAAGGCAATATTAGAAGCAAGATATACAATTCCTACAAATAAAAAGTAGGCAAACAACCATAATACAAGTCTAAAATATTTAAGGTAACTTATAGATAATAATCTTCCCTGTTCATCTCTTTCATTACTTGCAGGTAGGTGGCTCATCCCAAAGAAAATAGCAAACAAAGTAAAGATTAGTATTCCTAACAATCCAATATAAATTGTAGATTGTGAAGAAGTTAATTCCTTTCCAAAGTAATTTATATCATAACATTCATCTCCACTAACAATAGAGTTTCCATCAGTACATTCTATTTTATGACAGTAAGATCCATATTCAGAATAGTTCCCTCCTGCTATTGAAAAATTAAATGTTTGAAATGTTTTAGTTCCTATCTGATTTATAGTAATTAATTCTGTTGGTGCATTTATCTTTGTTAGATTACATTGAGTTGCATTATTAGAAGTCATTGAGAAAGATAAATCAGTCTCCTGTTTATGTGTTGTGTAATCTAAAGCACTAACTAGTGGTAAGATTGTTAATACTATTAACATTACAATTGCTATATTTGCTTGAAGTTTCATTTAATAACCTCCATACATTGCTTGATTTAAACTCATTGGAGCAGATTGTCTTGGTTTTGAAGCCCTCTTCTTTGTTCTTTTCCTTGTGGGTGTTGTTCTTCTTGTAGTTTTTCTCCTAGTGGTCGTAAATCTACTCCTTTTTTTTACAGGTGTAGTTCTTTTTTTGATTGAACTTGCTGCCTTTTGTGTAAGCACCTGTCCTATTGAAGGCCTTCTTGCTTTTGCTCTTGCCTTTTCAATAGCAACCTTTTCTGCTTCTTCAGCAAATGCCTTTCTACTTGCCTGAGTTGTTTTCTTCCTAACAATCTCTCTGAAAGCCTTTGTTTCTTTCTGTGCTGCTGTTTTTTTAAATAATCCCATTATAAATTACCTCCTTTATACTTATTCTTCATCATTTAATCCCCCAGAATCCTTTTTTCTCTGGTGTCATGTTGGATTTCCCACCAATTACTTCAGATATATTGAAGTGTCTTCTTAAACTTCCCCTTTCTTCACCTTTCCATGCTCTGTTATGTGTAGATTCAACTAATGCTTTTAGTTGTGTGAATATCATTTCAAATTCTCTTAGATTTAATTTGGTCTTCTCTTGTTTAATCTTATCAATTTCATATTCAATTTGTGGTTCAACTTCTTTTAATACTTCTTGTTTTAATTTTGCATCATCTGCTTGTTTATCCATTAACTCTAAGTTCATTCTCTTTCTTTTAATCTTCATATCAATTCTTTCTTGAAGTATTGTTTGGCACTCTTCAAGTGTAGGGGTTCTAAAATAAATCTCATACTTCATAAACATTAAGGCATTAAAAGATAATGAGAACTCTAACATTCTTCTTGCAATCATCTTCTCATCAAAGTTAGAAAGTAATGTTTCTTTATTTATATAACTCTGCATAATCTGCATGATTTTATCAACACCCTCTTCAGTAAGAACTCTCTTCTTATCGTCTTCTATAGATTGCCATTCCAAAACACCCTGAGAATTAGGTTTAAGTAGGTCTTGTTTAAGTAAATGATATATCTTTGTAAGTGTTTCTTCACAATCCAACTGTGCTTCTGCTAAGTTTTTCTCTACATCTTCCATTTGGTATTGCAGTTGCTTAGTTTGGCTATCTACTAATTGCCCTTGCTTTGCTGCTTGGTGAACACCAACTTGTTCTGCAACTTCATTAAAGTCTTCTTCCATATTATTTCTTTAATCCTTTTTTAATTGCTTGATCTATTGAATTTTTCTTCTTCTTTGATGTAATTTTTATATCTAAGTTATATATCTTATTCTTTCCCCTAGATTTATAACCATGTAAGAAAGCATCCTTTTCACTACTAAAATCCTTCCTAGATTTATATGGAACAAGTTTTCCTTTTCTGTATTTATTTCCAATTAATTTTATTTTCATTATCTTTTCTTGCCTCCTTTCAGTGATTTAAAAAACTTAATCTCTTGAACCTCTGTTCCTCTTTTCTTTAATCTTCTTTTCCTTGGTTCAATAAATATAATTTCTCCTTTCTCTTTCTTTGTTCTAAACCCAGGAACTTTTAACCTCTTTGCCTTTGGAACTTTAAATGATGCTGCAAGGGTTTTCCCTGTAAATCTTTTCCCAATAGCAAATGCTTCTTTCTCTGTTCTCCCTGCACCAATAATCTTAAACTTACCAAACCTTCTACCTAAAACTTTGAACTTTCCTGTTGGTTGTTCAGATAATTTTGGTGTTCTGAATCTCGGTATTCCAAATCCTTGTGGTTTTTTCTTTTGAGGTTTATCTAATTTAGGCCTAGCAAAACCAGGGCTTTGTATTTGTCTTGTACCTTGCTTTAATCTTATTTTTTGCATTTGTAATTGTGGTTGTGCTTGGGTTTGTGGTTGTTTTTGCTTAATTATATCTCTTAACTTAGGCATTTGTATTTGATCTGTCCTCTGTCTTGTCTTTGTTTTTACATCTGGTGTTGTCCTAGTTAGAGAAGTTATACTTGGAAGATTAGATTGTAAATTGCTTTGTATTCCTGAAGAAGTATCTATCTTTACATCTTTAACCCTATCTTGTTTCTCTATTACTTTAACTGCAGTAAGAACTCCCTCTATGTTTTGCATTTCAGGTAATCCTCTAAGAGTTTCAAAGTTAATAGTTAAGTCTGGTTGAGGGGGTGTGGGAGTTGGGGGAGGAGTAGATTTAACAAGTGAATAAGATGGTTGTAAATCTATCTTTGGTGCTTGAACTATGTCTCTTCTAACTAATTCCTTAACAAGACTAACAAAATCTGCCTTTGCTTCAGGGGTTTCTAGTCCTTTGAAACTTCTAACTAATTCTTTCTCTACTGCTCCTCTTCCTTGTTTAGCAAAAATATCTTCAAATCTTCCAACAGTTTCTCTTGCCTCTTCCACTTTATTTTTATCTATAAACTCTTGTAATTGTTCCCTTTGGGATTTTGGCCTAGCTTCCCCTTTCTTTGCAGCACCTGTTTTAAGAAATGGTCCAAAGAATGCAGTTTTAAAGAAAACATCTGTTGTTCCTCTAACTATATTACTTGCTGTAGGGTTCTGATACTCTGTTATCTTTTTAACATCTACTTCTATGCTCCCACCTGCACCAATAAAAGAGGGTATCTTTAATTTAGTTCCCTCTGGTATTCTTGAAAATGCCCTATCAAAAAAACTTTCCCCAATTTTAAATACTCCTCCAACAAAACTTCCTCCACTAAACCCCCTACTAACTTGTGTCTCTGAGATTGGTTCTTGAGTTATCTTCTCTGTCTTTTCTTGTTCCTTTTTCTGTCTTTCAAATTCTTTTACAGCTTCTGGTCTTGCCTGTCTAATCCCCCTTCCAACTTGCCTTGCTCTAAACTCAAATGCTGCTTGGCTTTCACCAGGCATTCTAGTAATTGTAGATTTAAATTGTTGGTCTAACTTTACTCTCTCGTCTTTCTGTCCAACCTCCTTAAATGCTGGTGTGGTTGGAGTTTGTGATGCTTTTCCTATTGCTATTTCTCTTTGTCTTGCAGATTCTGCTTGTTTTGCAATCTCTGCTCTTTTTGCAGATTCTGCTGCCTTTCTTGCTTGTTCTTGTCTTGCTAACTCTGCCTGTCTGGCAGCTTCTGCTTGTCTTTGTATTGCTTCCTTCCTTAAACTTTCTCTAAAGGCATGACTATGTCCTTGGCTTCCCCCCTTTGCCTTTTCAAAACCAACATCTCCTGCAGGAGATACAACCCTTCCATCCCTTAATCTTGTTGGAGTAAACCCAGTTCCACCACCTGCTCTTGCCATTTCTACTGTTGAACCTCCCTCTACAATAACTGGTTCACCTGTAGTAAATTCACCAACTTTCCCCCCAATAAATCCTCCTTTTGTTTTTTGTACCACTAACTTTCACCAACCTTCAGTTTATATATGGCACAGTTTCTAATTTGAAAGATTCCTTCTCCTTGGTCTATCCATTTTAATTCACAAAGAGGATTAGAAGAATATTCCACAGTATCTGGAACACCAAAGTCAGAATTAAACATGAAATATGAATATATAAAAGTAAATGTTATTAATACTACCACCCCAAAAATTATTCCCTTATTCATTGTAACAGTGTTACACTTATGAAAAGTGTTGAGTTAATAAGTTGTTTGTTCTTTATATAGTTTTTGGTTTTTTGGGGATAATACATTGTTGCATTAAAGGGTCTTAATTTGAATAAAAAAATTATGCCTTAACTTTTTCAGACCATTCCTCTGCAACTTTTTTGCTGGTTTCTGTATCAAATTTCAAATTACAACCAAACTTATCAAAATTCTCTTGATTTTCAAACCATAGTTCTTCTATAAGTTTTTGGTCATCTGTTTCGATAGTCATAAAGAATTTGCTCATTTTTTAACCTCCCTTAATTTAGTTATCCCAATAATTGAGCATTTAGGGATTACATGAATATATTTACATCCTCCAATATCCCATCTTTCTTGTGCAATAACTATTCTATTTTTATCTTCATGAACTTTAAATCCAACAATACTACCCTCTATTGCCTGAATATCTGGCAGTTCGTTATCTTGAATAACTCCTAATTCTAATCTTTGTGCATCAATTCAAACAACTTTAACTATCTCCATCAGAATCTCCCTCAATATCAACTTTAAACTGATGTTCTGAAATATCAATCCTATCATCAAAATCCTGTTCGGCTTTTCTCTTTAGTTTTCCTAAAAAAGAGATTAAGGTTTCAATATCATCTAAACTAACTTCTGCTTTATTAATATCATAACCATAGACTTTTTCAATATTTCCATCATCATCCTTAACTAAATGGATGTATGCTGTTGCTATCATCTTTTTATTGGGTTTCATTTTCTCACCTCAAGAGCAGAAGTTATAAGTCCATCATTTTTATCTAAATATTGGCTTAAATCTTCATAATTGAAAATTCCTGCATCATTACAAAAGACTTTACTCTCTTTTAAAACTATGAAATGTGTGTTTGAGGTTGCTTCAAACCAACTACTCCACCCATAATAAGGTTTATCTTGCTTTTCCCCTTTTCCAATCCACTGAACTCTCAAAATATAAAAACATCCTTTATTCACAATTTCTAATTTATCCCATTTTATTCTTTTTACAATATAACCTTTTTCTTCAAGATATTTTTTAACATCCTTATATTTTGAATAACCATACCATCCAAATTTATCAATCCAATCTTTAAAAACTGCTTTCATATCTCTGCTTTCAATAACTGCTAAACAAGATTGTCCACAGCACATATCTTTTGTTAATGTTCTTGTTTCTTCGTTAAATTTTGGTATCTTCATCTCTTTAAATCCTCAACTTTTGCATCTTTAATAAATTTAATACACCTCATACACAAGGGTCTTATTTCTTCATAAACTATAATTGTTATATCAGTCATTTCTGCCCTGCATAATGAGCATAATTTATTTTCTTTAATCTTCATTTCAAATATGTAACTCCTTAATTGCTTGTTTTATTGTTGGATGTTTTTCTGATATACTACCCTTTCTTTTTCCCATCCTATTACAAAAAGTTAGAATTAATTGTTTTCTTCTTGTGGAATCCCTATTTGTTCCAACACTAAACCTTATTCCTTCTCTATGTGCTAATAGAACTAATTTTGTCAATTCGGAAAAATCGTATGTAGAAAGATTACCTCTAAAGTCATAATATTCTGCATATTTTGTATTTGTGAAGTCTTTTGCTTTCCAAATTCTTTCTGCATCTGTATGATGTAAACCACCAAAGGTTTTAGATAAAATACTTAAAACTTTAAGCATAAACTTACTAACTTTAATTTTATGATTTTTCTCTATCCATTCAACATTATTTTTTATATTTTCTGGTATTTTCATTTTTTAAAGTGGGGTTTTTAGTTTGTGGTTATCCCCACCACATCTTTGGAGTTTCCAAAATTTCCTATGCAACTCATTACCATGGTTTGTTTGCATAATCCATTTTGGCTATACATCACATGCTAACACTCCGAGCTGTGATTATGATTTGTGATTTATTTGTTTAATATCTCCCTGATTACTTCTTCTAATTTCTCACTCATTGAAATCTTATGTTTAATGCAGTAGATTTTAAAATCTTCCCACATTTTAGCATTTACTCTAACACTTGTGTTTGTTGTTTCTTCACTCATTTTCTTTACTCTCCTTCATAAATTCTTCAAAAGTATAGGCAAAATCATAATTCCTTTTTCTTAAATTCTCACTAAACTTTTGAAAGAATAATCTTACTAACTTCTCTGCATGAATTTTCTTAATCCATATTTGATGTGCAGGTCTTGGGTCTGGGTGATTTAAGTCATCATTGTAACAACCCTCAAAACCAAATTCTTCTCCATTATCTATAATATCTATTCCATAGAATTTACTATCCCAAACTTTATGCACTTTTCCCATTATAACCTCTCTGTATTAATTCTAACCAACCATTTTTATTTTCAATCTGAACATTAGGTACAGCAATCTGAGAAGGAGTTTGTCCTTCCAAAGCAAGATTATTTCTAATCCAATTATAGTAAATCTCATAACCTTTCATAAGAGTTTGAGCAGAATTAATGCAACCATGAAAACCTCGCATTATTTTAGTTCTTTCTCTCAAGGTATTATGGAATCTCTCAATCTTATAATTAAACTTTCCTGAATCAGATTTTATAATTTGATGAATAACTTTAGAAGTTGAAGCAACTTTTCCACCATGATGTGTTCTTAAAC
>Ga0180431_10005450_pt1 | contig 15487 bp, 14 predicted proteins | sample SS_ome_11_FD_132459 | JGI IMG/M metagenome (GOLD analysis project Ga0180431, IMG submission 132459) | Hypersaline lake sediment archaeal communities from the Salton Sea, California, USA - SS_1_MS_1 metaG | ecosystem: Environmental > Aquatic > Non-marine Saline and Alkaline > Hypersaline >... | reverse complement strand
TCCTTTCTCCGGGCATGAAGCAAAAAATCCTTGACGGACTCGACGTTTTTCTTTATACGTACGTACACCTGCTTTCTTTTATCATTTTCAATCCTGTTATCCTGCCTGTTAATTGTCTCTCACGTCGGGACGGCGTCGCCGTTGCGCCAGATTAGATCTCGAACGCCGTCTTTTGGGAAGTCGGTGCCGTTGGGAATCTCATCCGGCTCGAATGCACGCATCGCGTCAAAATCAGGAGACAGAGTCACTTTGGTTCTCTTCAATCGGCACTTTTGTGTGGAGTAATAGGAATTGCCGTACTCTTTCATGGTGCGATGATACTTCCACGTCGCCTGGACCGGAATCCATGCCCCGTCAATTTGGCGGAATCGATTCACGTCTAACGAATAATCCATCGCGATCCCCTTTTTGAGCAGGCGATTGCCGCCGTAATAGTGGATTCCTCCCCGCCGCTTGAATTCGGCATGAACGATGTTGTAATCACAGGATGGGTCCAGCCATACGGTGTAAATCCTCGATTTAGCCTTGCCGCTGATCACGAAACAGTCGTGTGAATTCACAGGATTTTTTTCACGCCTGACGGTTAATTCCTCGGCAGAGCCTGCCCTCGCCGTAAGGCGTCCCATAGGGAGAGCGAAGTCGAATGGGTGGATGGGCGCTGGGATACAGACCGGATTGAAGCAAGCACATTTGTTTCTTCACGACACCAGCGGCGAAGCGGCTCGATGGCTCGCAATGACAGTAGCCTGGATAAGGGCTCACAGCTTCCTGTCCAGCTTTCGGTAGCTTACGGCCTCGGCGATGTGCTCGGGGGTAATTTCCGGGGCGCCCGCCAGGTCGGCTATGGTGCGGGCGAGCTTGCATATTTTGTCGTGGGCTCGGGCGCTTAGGCCGAACTCCTGCATCGCCTGTTTCAGGATCAGCTCGCACGCTTCATCGAGTTTGCAGAATTTTTCGACCTGCTTGTGACTCATCCGGGCGTTGGTGTAGACATGGCCGTCGCCGAAACGCTCGGCCTGGATCGCGGCTGCCCGCATGACGTCTTCTCTCATCGCAGCCGAATCGAGCTGGCCGGACTTCGAGCGGAGCTTGCGAAAGCTTATCGCAGGCACGTCGATGTGAATGTCAATCCGATCCACGAGCGGCCCTGAGACCTTCGAGAGGTACCGGCTGATCTGGCCCGGCGTACACTTGCACCTTCTGGCCTCGCTGCCGAAGTAGCCGCAGGGGCACGGATTCATCGCCGCGACCAGCATGAACCGGGCTGGGAACCGGACGGTCCGTTTCGCACGCGAGATAATCACGAAACCGTCTTCCAGCGGCTGGCGGATCATCTCGAGAACGTGCCGCGGGAATTCTGCGAATTCGTCGAGAAAGAGTATGCCGAAATGCGCCAGCGATAATTCCCCGGGCCGGGGTATCGATCCTCCTCCGACTAAAGCCGGCCCGCTGGCCGAGTGGTGCGGTGTCCGCACCGGGCGGGTGGCCAGCAGAGCCTTGTTCTTACCCAGCAGCCCGACCGAAGAATACACTCGCGTTGTCTCCAGCGATTGGGCCAGGCTCAGCGGCTGCAGGATCGTGGCCAGCCTCTGGGCGAGCATCGTCTTTCCCGCGCCGGGCGGGCCGATCATCATAATGTTGTGGCCGCCCGCGGCAGCGACCGTGAGCGCCCGCTTGACGCCTTCCTGGCCCTTGACGTCTGAGAAATCGACATCGTAGTTCGACGCCACGTTGAAAAGCCCCTCGACGTCAATATTGGTCGGTTCTAACGGCAACTGCTCGGAAAGAAATCCGGCTGCCTGGGCGAGCGAGCCGACGCCGAATACCTCGACGTCCTGCACGACCGACGCTTCTTTGGCGTTGTCCAGCGGAACTATCATCCGGCTGAAGCCCCCGGCCGCGGCGCTCATCGCCATGCTCAGGACGCCGTTGACCGGCCGGACCCTGCCGTCTAAAGCCAGCTCTCCGACGATAATCGTGTCGTTGAGTGCCGAGCCGACCAGCGCCCCCTGGCCGATCAGCATCCCCAGCGCGATAGGCAGATCGAAAGCGGGCCCGGCCTTTTTCACGTCGGCCGGTGCCAGATTTATCAGCGAAGCGGTTCGCGGATGACTGTAGCCGCTGTTGACGATGGCGCTGCGGACTCTCTCGATGCTCTCCTTGACCGCGGCGTCGGGCAGACCGACGATGATAGACTTCTCGAAGCCGCCGCGAAGGATGTCAACTTCGACTTCGCAGACTATCCCCTCAATTCCTTCGAGCGTTACGCTGTGCAGTCTTGCCAACATTTGGTATTTACTATTTATGATTTATTATTTACTATTTTTCCCGCTTGCGACGATAAGATGCTGGGACGCCGCAATAATAAATAGTAAATCAGAAATAATCAATATTAAAAGGAGTTCGGAAATGCCGACGGTAAAAGATGTCATAGTGAAAAAACCATCGGATGAGGAAACCTCGACCTGCAGGGCCTGGCCGATCTGGAAATGCGAGCCGAGCACCTTCGACTGGGTATACACGGAAAAGGAAACCTGCCTGCTGATCGAGGGAAAGGTAACTGTCACAGACGGCAGCGATTCGGTAAGTTTCGGCCCCGGCGACCTCGTGGTCTTCCCCGAAGACCTCGAATGCACCTGGCAGGTCACAGAGCCGGTTAAGAAATACTACAACTTCGGGTAAATATTCAGACGCGGCCTCGACCAGACCTGCTCATTGAACGACATTTAAGTCTGCGCCTTTGTATTCGGTGTCATACCATATGACCGCCTCGGCGGCGATAGCTTCAAGGTCCAATGTGTCGAGATTCCAGACCTTTTTACCATAATCGGATCCGAGGCAACCGATGTCCATGTCATGCCAGAGATTCAGATGCTGAACGCTTTTGCAGATTGCCGACCAAATTGACCAGCCCTGCTGACGGTATTCCATATTGCGGAACGATTCAATTATAGCAACAGTCATGGCCCGGCGGTCGACACTTTCTGGAAGTCTATGCACAAGCCTTGAAAACGTGCCGCTGTGGTGAGTAAGCAAATCGCCGTTCAAGAGAGTGGGCAGCAATTGGGATGCTTTTGATTCTATCTGATCAGTATCCACGAATCTTCGAGGGCCTCCTACCAGGAAGAAGCGTACTTTCATCTTCAAGGATAGTTCGTTAAACTTGTCCTCCAACTGGCCCCAGTAGTAAAGCTCATCAACCGCTCTGACCCACAACCAGGGCGGGTCAAGGTCTGCCAAATTCCAGAGCGCCGTGAACTGCACGGGAGACTTCGGTCGGTCGAGGAATTGGAACAAATTGGCGATGATTCGGTCGTCTGTATACTGTGGAATAATCTCTACAATGCGCTGTGCTTGCCTGTCGGAAAGCTGTACTTTGTAAGAGAAAGAGGACAGCGCTGCGACCACATCGCCGGTCGGGTTGACTGTCCGAGAACGACGCCGATGGGGGTTTTCCAGAATATCCAGAGCGACGTCGACGAATTCGGGCCAGCCACAGCGGAGGCCCGACTCAATCGCCGGTACGAATATCTCAGGATCCATAGCGCCGGCCCAGCGAAATACGGTTCTTCTCAATTTCTGCAACTGTTCGGCATCCAGGGTCGCAATGTCACGTGGATTACAGTAGCGTTCGCAAACCTTCTTGATTCTTCCTCCGCGAATAACGTCTATCACCTTCAGGGCTCCTTCGAGGTCTTCGAAGATGCTGTAATTGGGCCATTTGTAACGAGTTGGATCGCTTCCGGGATTCAGCCTTTCAGCAAGTTTGTCGAGATGTTCGGCGTACGTTCGATACTCAGAGTATGACGAGGTCAGGCTTAGATTTCTGACTTTAATTTCAAAGGGTTTTTCGCCAATCGATATTAACTCGACGTCTCTTAGCCTCAAGTCTGAAACTTGAAACATGATCACGGGATTGTTGGGATCGGTTCGGGACCAACGGCCTGCGGCCCTTTTGTATTTGCCTCCAGCGTTATAGAACAGCGCATTTGCAGATGAATCGATTCGCCGCCCCGGACTCAGCATCATGGTCAGTTTTGACCTATGCTTGTCTGAAGACAGCGAGAAGGAGATTTCATAGAGGCCCGTTTCGTCTACTACCTTCCGGTCAACGCCAAAGGGACCTTTGAATGTGCGGGTTGGATCGTACGGCGGGCCGCAGTAGTACTGCAAGTTCATGTCAATTCTATCGACAGGAACTTGTTTGCTCCAGGCCCCGAAAAGGAAGGATTTGTCCACCGTCCGGGGGATATTCATTTGAAGCCACCATAATGTCCTGCCCTTGTGATAGAAACTGAAGCTCCGCAATTTGGATCCACGCACATGTCCTATTTCCCTGCCATCAACCATCAGTCTGAGACCGTATAGGAGCACAGACTCGTCAGTATCCGGCAGCTCAAAGATGAAGTCGCGGCGGTAAAGACTATCCTCCCAGGCCGTCGTAATCCCTCCGGCAAGGCCGAAAGTGTCCATTATTTTGTTACCATTTGGATCGTAGATTGCGTCGCCGGAGTCGGAGCGGATTCCCCAGAGGCGGATATCGAGAGGGCCGGTCGAGGTAACGGTGACGGGGCGATTATCCAACCAAGCGCACATATAGAGAATAAGCCCGACAATCAGTGCCGCTGCCGGCAGAGCTATTGTTATGACCTTTCGCCGTTTCATTTTCTCTCCGGGCTGAGAGAGTATCTCAAGACAGACAATCGCCAACGCCTGCGATACCACAGTAACGCGCAGGCCGGTTTGATAAGGCCGAGGTAATTAGATGCTTTCTTGTCATAACAAACTAAAATCGCTCGATACTTGCTCAACCTACCCAGCACACGCTCGCCGCCCCGTCGGATTATCATATCCCTTGTCCAGGCATAAGTTCTGTGGCGTATCTTTCGTCACGGCCGGGCATTCGACCACCACGGCCCCAAGCTTTGGCAATGTCTTAAGCTTTTTTCCGTTTCTACCGATCTGAGACTCCTTTCAATTAGGGTCCACAGATGGTTTATCGGCAAAATTGAGTGCTTTGAGATAGTTTCTAAGAGAATCTGCTGCTCAAATTCGCGGCGGTTTTCCGATATATAACTGATGGCATTAGTGGATTTAGAGACAAAACCGTGTATATTCTGTGCCGAGACGATCCAGGCCGCCGCGGTCAAGTGCCGGTACTGCGGGGAATTTCTGAACAGCGAGAAAGCCAAGGCGCTGCAAGCCAGGGCCGAGGCTGATCCGGATGAAGCGGCAACAGAAGAGCAGGAAGAAGAAGATGGCATTCTCTTTGCCGGCAGACCGTCTCTGTTGGGGCTGACCTGGCAATTCTTCAAAGGGCTGCTGGTTCTGGCTCTGGCGTGGGGCGTGATAAGGTTTCCTCTTGTGCAGTGGGTAGATGAGCCGCTGCAGTTGAAGCTTACGGTCGATCAATTGTCTGCCGCCGCTCATTACCGTGTGCTCTTCGGCTACGCAATCGCCGGGCTGGTTGTGCTCGGGCTGTTTATCAAAGTTCTCAAGCTCAAGATGATCTACTACGAGGTCAGTGGCGAGAGGATCGAGTGGAGCAGAGGCATCCTTGACAGGAGGGTCGATAACATTGATATGTTCCGGGTCGTCGATCTGAAAATGCGCAGGAGCCTGCTCGACTGCATCTTCGGCGTCGGTACGGTGGCTCTGATAACGAACGACAAGACCGATCCGGAGTTCGTCTTCGAGAAGATCCGCGACAGCCGCTACCTATACGACACCATCAAGAAAGCCAGCCTGGAAGCCGACCGCAAAACCGGCGTCGTTCATCTCGAGTAAAACTGCATTTTTATGGCTGTATAAAACAGGCCAAAAGACCTGTGAAGCGACATAAAGTTTGATCATCTCTTCTTTTCGTCTTCTTCGCCTGATGCTTAGTAACCACTGATCACACGGCTTTTTGCAAATATTGCAATAAATCTGGAATTGATGCCGTCTCTATAAGCAAGTACGAATGTCTGTGGGCCAAATTAATCATTCTTTTAAGGAGAGTGTATGGGCCGTCTGAGAATTCTACTATTGCTTATCCTGAGTATTTCGGTCGTTTCGTTGTCTGCCGAAGCTGCTAACTGGCCATGCTTTCACGGGCCCATGCGCAACAATATAGCCGCCGACACAGGACTCATGCAGACCTGGCCGCAGGACGGCCCTAAGTTGTTGTGGATGGCATCAGGAATAGGGCACGGCTACAGTTCCGTATCTATCAGTGCCGGCCGAATTTACACAGCAGGCATGATCGACCGGCAGACCCACGTAACGGCCATGGACATGAGTGGAAAAAGGCTCTGGCAACGTCTCAACGGACAATCCTGGCAAGCCTCTGAACGACAGTCATGGGCTGTATCGTATGCAGGCTCTCGGGGTACGCCCACTGTCGACGGCGATACTGTTTACCATTTGTCTGAAATGGGAAGTATGAGCGCATTCGATGCCGAAACCGGCCGGCAACGATGGCACGTGGATGTTATAAAGGTCTTCAACGCGGCGCGACCCAAATATGGTCTCAGTGAATCCGTGCTTGTTCACGGCGATGCCGTGCTTTGTTGTCCCGGCGGCGCAGGTGGATACGTAGTAGCCCTAAACAAAGAGACAGGACGCACCTTGTGGACCAATACCGAAGTAAATGATCCGGTCGGCTATAGTTCGCCGGTACCTGCTATAATCAATGGCGTCGAGCAGATTGTTTCGATGAGTGCAAACCGAGTCTACAGTCTTGACCCAAAAGACGGGCACATGCTCTGGCATTACACTTTTGGCAATGAACGAAACAACAGCGCAACGGACGTAATAGTCAGCGATGATCTGGTCTATGCTTCGTGCGGCTACGGAGGAGGCTCAATTCTGCTCCGGCCGCAACAACAGGCCGGTGGAGATTTTTCGGTCGAGCAAGTCTGGAAAAGCGAATTGCTGGACAACCATCACGGGGGAGTTTTGCTTTTGAACGGTCATTTATACGGCTCCGGTCATGAATCACGCGGCTGGTTCTGCCTGGATTTCAAGACGGGACGCCAACTATGGCGGGCCCCGGGAAAAGGATCGCTGACCTGTGCAGGCGATTGGCTCTATTGCCTCGACGAGAAGGGTACAGTGGCCCTCGTCAAGGCGACTGCCGACAAGTGGCAGGAAGCAGGCTCGTTTCGTCTGCCGCGCGGCGGCAAAGGACTCTATTGGGCACATCCTGTAGTCTGTGGCGCGCGACTGTACGTGCGCCATTCAGACCAACTTTTTGCCTACGATATTGGAAAGGATTAGCATCATGAAACAATCAACAAGAAGGAGGATAGTCCTGTTCACAGGGCTAATTGTCTTGCCGATGTCTTTAACACAGGTCTCGGCCGGACAGGCAAAGCGAGGCATCACCGGAGACTGGCAGCTCAAAGTAAACTATGACGGCCGGGAGATGACCTCTGTTCTGTCGCTTTCCAACGATAGCGACGGCAAACTCAAGGGTGAATTGATCAACTTCTGGGGCCTCAGCGAGCTGAGGGATGTAAAGAAAGAAGGAAAGGAACTCAGCTTTGTGCAGGTCAGTAGGTACCGCGACCAGGAAAGAACCACAAAGTTTTCAGGAACTGTCCAGCGAGGCAAGGTTTCCGGCACTTTCTCGAGTGACAGGGGAGAGTTTCAAGCCCAGGGTGCACGTCTACAACGGATGCCGCAAGTCACGGGCCAATGGGAGACAAAATTCAAGATAGGCGACCGGGAGGTCACCGCCGATCTGATTGTTAAGGCCGATGAACAGCGACAACTCACCGCTGACTGGAAAAGTCAGTGGGGTGAGCACGTGATAACCAATGTCGGTTTTAAAGATAAAAAATTGACGTTTGACCGCAAGACCAAGTTTCAGGATCGGGAGTTCGAATCAAGCTTCGAGGGAACGGTCAAGAACCATGTGCTCAGCGGCGTGATCAAGTCCGACCGGGGCGAGATCGCGGTAGAAGGCAAGCGTGTCGGCTCCGTAGCTATCGGCCTATGGGAACTTGATATCGCATCGGATTCAGGCAGCCGCAAACAGTTGTTCAGAATAAATCCCGATCTCAGCGCCATGTACGGGTCGATTGCACTCAACAAAGTTGACATCGACAACGGACAAGTGGGCTTTAAGACCGCTATCGATTTTGGCGAGCGCAAATATGAGATCAGCTTTGCGGGCCAGATCGAGAAAAGAAAGCTTACCGGTACGCTGACTACATCCAGAGGCACCCGAGAGGTAACCGGCCAGAAAAGGCGCCCGGCGGCAGCCAGGCAAAAACCCGTCCAGATTCAGAAGACTCCCCGGGAACCGGACGTCGTCTATGTCCCCACGCCGCAGGTGGTCGTCGACAAGATGCTCGAATTGGCACAAGTCAGCAAGGACGATCTGCTTTACGACCTTGGCTGCGGCGACGGCCGGATAGTAGTTACGGCGGCGAAGAAATACGGATGTAGGGCCGTGGGGTACGAATTGCGCCGAGGGCGGGTCAAAGCATCGCTGGAGAACGTCGAAAAGAACAACGTTGGGCACCTCGTTCGTATTGAGCAGAAAGATATTTTCACTTTGGACCTCAGCAAGGCAAACGTAATCACGCTATATCTGTTGCCCAGTTTGAACGTAAAACTGATCCCTCAATTGGAGAAGCTCAAGCCCGGCTCGCGAATCGTTTCACACGACTTCGACATGAGGGGTGTCAAGCCGGACAAGGTAATAACGATTGAAGATGATGAGGATGAGTATGGGGACCATACTATCTATCTATGGACCACGCCGCTAAAAAAAGAAGATGTTAGCGACGAGTGAGCTAATATCTGGCGACAAGCATCGCCGGGGATGCATCCCTCTTGTCATGAGAATCATAGGCCGCGTCTCCTGCTTGAGAACTCAAGCTCTAACATCCTCTTCTTGACATCCCCACCTGGGGGGGGCGGAGAAGCTGCTGAGGCCGCTGTAGTCCAGGAAATCGTTCCGGATCCAATAAACAAACCGGTTATCGTCCTTCGGACTCAGCGGAGCGGCTCGCGCATGCCGCCGTCTTTGCTCATAAGACGGCAGCCGTCCCTGACCAGCGTTTCCTGCAGTTCTTTGATATGCCGCTGGTAAACGCCCCTTGGGTTCGTTCCATGCCTGGTGGCGATAGCGGCTGCCGTACCTACGGCCTGGCCCATCGCGCAGCAGGGCCGCATTACCCGCGTGCCGCCGAACGCGATGTGCGTAGCCGAGTGGCACCTGCCGGCCATGAACAGGTTCTCGATGTTCTTCGAGTAAAGAGTCCTGTACGGAATACTCGTTCTGCGTCCCTGGTAGACGTGTATGCAGTCATTGCCTCGCACCCAGAATCCTTCCGGGTGATGAACATCGGGGCCCCAGTCGGTAAAAGCAACGGTATCGTCATGAATGATTTGCTCGTCGTAGTCCCTCTGACTCAGCACGTAGTCGCCTACGAGTCGCCTGCTTTCGCGAACGCCGGTTACGTAGTTCAGCCAGACGAGTTCCCGTTTGAGGTTCTTGTCCTTCGTGTCGGGATTATGGTTCTTTGCATAGTTCCACAGCCCGATCGAAATTCGAAACAGCTCATCGCGAATCTGTTCGGCATCTTCGATGGTGTTTTTAATGCCGCCATATTCCACCCACCACGCATGTGATATCGCGCCGTTGATGTCATTGCCGGGATTCCTGCCCTTGCCGCGCGACGGCCGGTCGAAGTTCTCAGGACGGACAATCTTCTTGGTCCTGACGTGCGAACCACGAGGCTCGAAATCCGACGGCGCTTTCCACTGATATGCCCAGTCCGGACACTCGAATGGGATCGGCACATCACGTTCTGCAAAGACGGCCTTGTAGAGATTGTTACCCATCGTTCGGCTGCCGGCTTCGATCGGCGCCAGCGATTCATTGAACTGCGAGCGTGCTTCCTGGCCCATGCGATATTCGGCCCCGGCGTAATAGCCGATCCAGCCGTGTCCGGTAGTATCGGCAAACAGCGGAGCGGAGAACCGCGTGCGCCGTCCGGTGTGGACGTTGATCGCCGTGACGGATTTGATTCTGGTCTTGCTTGCCATGTCAACGTTTACTGCGCGAGTGTTGAGAAAGAGAGAGATATTCTCTTCGGCACGGACTATTCGTTCCATCTTCTCCGAGTCGGCGAAGTTGCTCCACCCCTGCGGCGGGAAGAGTTCCGCGGTTATCCCGGTAACATTGTGACGGTCCGGCGGATTTCCGATATACCCCATCGGGGGCACTTCGATCTCCGAGGAACTGTTGCCGCCGAGCACGGGGCGGTCCTGGATCAGGGCGACCTTTATGCCGTTACGAGCGGCAGCAATGGCAGCTCCCATGCCGGCGGGGCCACCGCCGACAACGATCAGGTCATAGGCGCCTGCGTCGTTTATGTCGGAACTGATGCCGGCAAACATTAGACGTTGCTCGGCAAGTTTTTCTCTTTGATTCGAAGGCTTAAAGCCGGCGGTCGCCAGTACGATTGCATCGCATCGCCCCCACCAGCCGGTGGTGTCATGCAGACGAAGTTCCGCCGTGCCCTTTTGTAGTGAGAACTCACCGCCGTTGACCCAGCGCCACTGGTCGTTGTCCGCTTTGCCGAAGGTCACCGGTGAGGCTTTGTCATTGATCAATACCTGAAACCGCCCGGCCGAATGCGACGGAAACCAGTCCCGGCACCGAACCCATAGGGTATATGTGCCATCTTCCGGTATTGTCACTGTGGTTGATGCATCGTCAACCGGCTTGCCGAGGCCGGTGGCCAGCAGGTAGGGCGAACCCATGATATCCACGTGCTGAGGATCGTTCGACCATTTGGCCGTGTTGTTCATTGATTCGGCCTCTTGCCAGACGACGTGATTCGCGGCAAGAACAAATGGCGCAATAATGAGCATCAGACATGACATAAAAACGATTTTCCCGGCAGACATTACCTTTGGTCTCCTATGTGCTTCTATTCAAAACAAGCAAGGTTCGGCGTTCGATGTCGAGCATCTTTTTCTTCACGTTTACTCCGCCGGGGGCGGAGAAGCCGCCGAGGCCGCCGTCGGTACGGAGGACGCGGTGGCATGGGATTATCAGCGGCACCGGATTCCTGGCAAGTGCTCTTCCTACGGCCCGGCATGTGGCGGGGCGGCCTGATTTCTCCGCCAGGCCGGCATAACTTATCGTTTGGCCGAATTGTAGTTGCCGACATTTGGTCAGAACCAAGGCGCTAAAGTCACGAAAACCATTAAGGATTATTGGGATTTCCGGGTCGAAATTTACGAGATCGCCCTCGTAATAGGCTTGTATCTGTTTTTGGAGCGGCTTAAAATAGCCCGCGTCAAATTGCGCAGCAGAGTTGTTTCCAAGCAAACGGGCTTTGATTTTTGTCCTTTTTCGTTCGGATAGGCAGGTTCGGCAGAGGGCCGATTCGGTACCGGCAAGCCCAAAATAGCCCCATTCTGTGCGGAAAATCACAAATTTTGTCATTTTTTGCATATTTTCGGCCTCAAATGCGTTGTGAAAATATTATCTCACAGGCAAATTCATTGACGCAAGTACAGAATTCTGTTAAATATATGAGTTTTTATAAAAATGGGCCGAGAGTCTCGGCTGCCATAACTGGATTGATGACTTGATTTTTTGATGTTTGCCTATGTCTCTTGACGACTTGAGAAAGAAAATCGATGAGCTTGACCACAAGCTCGTGAAGCTGCTTAACGAGCGGGCGCGCGTGGTGGTTGATATCGGCAAGCTCAAGACCAGAACCGACAAACCCGTGTATGCTCCGGATCGCGAGAAAGAGGTTTTCGAGCGGATCACGCAGGCCAATGAGGGGCCGCTGCCCGACAAGTGCCTGATGGCGATCTGGCGCGAGTTGATGAGCGGCTCGTTTGTCCTGGAAAGGCCCTTGCGAATCGGCTATCTCGGACCGGGCGGAAGCTTCAGTCACACCGCCGCTATGCTTAAGTTCGGCCAGAGCGTCGAATACGAGCCGCTGACCGATATTGTGAGCATATTCGACGAGGTCAGCAAGGGGCACTGCGACCTCGGCTTGGCGCCGGTGGAAAATACCCTCGGCGGCGGGATAATAGAGACGCTCGACGCACTGGTGGACTCGAATGTGAAGGTCTGTGCCGAAGTGCTGATGGCGATTCATCATAGCCTTCTTGGCAATTGTGCGATGGAGCAGATCGAGAAAGTCTACTCCAAGCCCGAGGTATTCGCCCAATGCCGGAACTGGCTCAGCGCGACTTTCAAGGAGGCCAAGACCATTCCCGTTGCTTCGACGGCCAAGGCCGCACAGTTGGCCGCGGGCGAGCCCGGAGCCGCGGCGATAGGTTCGAGTGTTGCCGCCGAATTGTACGGGCTTAGGGTCCTCTGCGAGGGCATCGAGGATAACGCCAATAATGTGACAAGGTTCCTGGTAATCAGCAAGGAAGACGCCAAGCCGACCGGCGAAGACAAGACCGCCATGGTCTTCAGCACGGCCGACAAGCCCGGCGCGTTGTCGGACGTGCTCGACGTCTTCAAGAAATTCGGCATCAACATGTCGAATATAGAATCAAGGCCCAGCAGGAAGAAGCAGTGGGAGTATTACTTCTTCGTTGATATTCTGGGCCATAAAACGGAAAAGCATATCAAGGAAGGACTGGAAGAGTCGCGCAAGCATTGTCTACAGCTTTCAATTTTGGGCAGTTTCCCAAGGGCAACCGAGCTGCTTTAGGAACATCGAGGAGAATTTTATGAGAAAACCATTCGTGGCAGGCAACTGGAAAATGAACACCGACAGCCGCAGCGGCGTGGCGCTGGCCGAAGGTATCGCATCCGGGTCCGAGGACCTGGCGGGCGAGAAAGTAACGGTGGCGGTTTGTCCGCCTTTTGTGTATCTGCCGTCCGTGGCCGAGGCCGTCAAGCACTCGAACGTGGCCGTCGGCGCTCAGGACGTCTATTTCGAGGCCAGTGGAGCCTTTACCGGTGAGATCAGCGTCTCGATGATCAAGGACGTTGGCTGCGTATATGCCATTTGCGGGCACTCGGAGCGACGGCACGTTATCGGCGAGACCGACGAGCTTATTAACAGGAAAGTTGCCGCTGCAATAAGCGGCGGGCTTTTGCCGATTTTGTGCGTGGGCGAGCTGCTCAGCGAGCGCGAAGCCGGACAAACCAATGACGTGGTGACCCGGCAGTTGAAAGAAGGCCTGGCCGGTCTCAGCGCCGAGAAGGTCTCGGCGGTAACAATTGCATACGAGCCGGTCTGGGCCATAGGAACCGGCAAGACGGCTACGCCGGATCAGGCTCAGGACGTCCACGAATTGATACGAAAGCTGCTCGCAGAGATGTACGGCGATGAGATTGCCGCGGAGCTCCGTATCCAGTATGGCGGCTCGGCAAAGCCGTCCAACGCCGCAGAGCTGCTGGGCCGGCCCGATATAGATGGGCTGCTCGTCGGCGGCGCGTCTCTGAAGGTGGATGATTTCCTTGCTATAATCCGGGCGGCTGTATAGGCAAAGAACGACAAGTAGCCAGTTGAAAGGAAAATGCATATGATGATGTTTTTAGCATTGTCGAAGGATAGTTTTATTTTGAAGTGGGTGGCGGCCCCGCTTTTCGTCATCTGCTGCCTGGCCTTGATTCTGATTATTCTGATTCAAAAGGGCAGAGGCGGCGGTTTGAGTGCGGCATTCGGCGGTGCCGGTTCCGGCGGAGTCCTGGGCTCCAAGACCGGCGACTTTTTGACCTGGGTGACAATAGTGCTGGTTGGCGTGTTTCTGAGCTTGGCGGTTTTGCTGGCCAAGTACTACAAACCGCCCCTGCCGGGCGTGACGCCTCCGGGAGTAACTGCTCCTGCACCATCGCCATCGGGTGCGGGCACAGGTGACAATGCCGGCGGTGCCGGAAGCAGCAGCGAAGCAAATTCACCCGGAACCTGATAAGCGTACCGCCGCTGGGGAGTTATAGAGCGGCAAGCGACCGGGGCCTACAAGGCTCGATAGCGGAGAATTTATGATCAACAGTATGACCGGCTACGGTGAAGCACAGGGCCAGCTCAACGGCACGAGTTATGTCGTCGAGATCAAAACAGTCAACAACCGGTATTTTAAGACTATTGTAAAGTTGCCGGACGTGGCGGCCTATCTCGAGGAGGATATCGAAAAGCTCCTCCGGTCAAACCTGCTGCGCGGTACGGTCAACTATGTGCTTCGTCTGAAAGACGCCTCGGCTGTCTCTATCTTCGATATAGACGAGACCGCCCTGGAGGCAATTCTCAGGAAACTAAGCCGCGCCGCAGACTCGGCGGGAAACAAGGGAATGATTGACGTCGGGAATCTGTTGAACCTGCCGGGGATAATACGACCGGCCGTGCCGGACGAGGAGGCGGCCGAGAAGATCAGAAACTTGATTCTCAAGATCAGCGCCGAGGCCCTTGACCAGCTCAAACGGATGCGGGCGGCCGAGGGCGACTTCCTGGCGGCTGATTTGAACAAGTGCTGCCAGATAATCGAGCAGAAAGTCGGGCAGATACGAAGTCGAGCCGATGTTGTCATCGTTGAGTATGCCGATAAGCTCAGGAAAAGAGTCGGCAGGCTTCTTGCGCATGCCGAGCTGAAACTGGATGAGGAGACTCTGGCCCGGGAAGTGGCGGTCTTTGCCGAAAGATCGGATATCTCCGAAGAAATTTCGCGCCTGGATTCGCACGTGCAGCAGTTCGAGCAGTCCTGCCGGGACGACGATCAGGCCGGGCGCAAGCTTGACTTCATCACGCAGGAAATGCTCAGAGAGGCCAACACGATTGCGAGCAAGGCCTCCGATATTGAAATCACGCGCTGTGTGGTCGAGATGAAGTGTCAGATTGACCGTATCAAGGAACAGGTTCAGAACATAGAGTAGAAGGCGGCCTTTGCCGGGGCCGTGCTGTGAAAGAATGAACGACATAATGAACAAAAAAGGCAAGGTTGTTATTGTCAGCGGCCCGTCGGGCGTGGGCAAGAGCACGATCTGCCGCGAGATAGTCGCAAGGCTGGACGACGTGTACCTGAGCGTATCGGCTACTACCCGGCCAAAGGCCGACGGTGAAATCGACGGTAAGGATTACCGGTTCATATCGGAGCAGGAGTTTCAGGAACGTATCGAAAAGGATCTTTTTCTGGAACATGCAAAGGTATTCGGCCATCATTATGGAACTCCGAAGGATAAGATAGTCGAAGCGCTTGAGGCCGGCAAAATCGCTATTTTAGAGATAGACGTTCAGGGCGCCCAACAGGCCAGAGCGGTCTTCGAGGACGCGGTGATGGTTTTCATTCTGCCTCCGACGGAAAAGGATCTGGCCGAACGGTTGAACAACCGGGGCAGAGACGCCGATGAAGCCGCAGAACGGAGACTTGACGGAGCGAGCACTGAAATCGCCGCCGCATGGCAATATTATAATCATATGGTAATCAACGAGGATCTGGAGCAGGCGGTGAACGAATGTATACAGATCATCGAACATACGTAACGAAGATAAGAAACCAAAGATGA
>Ga0180431_10005449_pt1 | contig 15500 bp, 15 predicted proteins | sample SS_ome_11_FD_132459 | JGI IMG/M metagenome (GOLD analysis project Ga0180431, IMG submission 132459) | Hypersaline lake sediment archaeal communities from the Salton Sea, California, USA - SS_1_MS_1 metaG | ecosystem: Environmental > Aquatic > Non-marine Saline and Alkaline > Hypersaline >... | reverse complement strand
CTTTGGAAACTTCTCGTCAGGCACGGTGTTGATGCCTACCTTTGTGGTGAACACCACCGCATCACCGTTCATCACAAAGATGGTATCTGGCAGATTGTTCATGGTGGGCTGTGGGGCACGCAGACCGACCTCAACTACATGCGAGGCTGCTGTAAACCGGGTGAGTTGAAGCTTGAGCTAGTGGAGTTCGACGTCAAATACGACGGTGATTTCCTCGGCGATCACCCGCACCGCGGCAAGACAAACCGCCCGCGGGAGAAGGTGAGGCTGGCCGATTCGACGCAGCAGGACGGGCCGCGAGTGACGGGTGTGCTGGTTCTTGAGACAACGCCGTCGGGCGACAAGAAGACCGCGGAACAGACCGGCTGGTTCGGCGTCCGCGGAAACTAGGCGGTCCGCAGGTAGGGCTGCCTGAAAACTCAGTCCCGGGCCTCGGGGCGCTCGGTTGCCATCTGGCTTTGGTTAGCTCCATCACCGTTTTTTCAAACACTGCCGCTGTCGGAACTGCCGCGGCGTGCAGTCCCGTAGTCGGTTGAAGATGCGGTTGAAGTGGGAGAGGTTGTCAAAGCCCTCCTGGCCGGCGATGGTCGTGACTGACTGGCCGGTGTGGGCCAGAGGCCGCAGCAGCCGGGCCCCGGAGGTGGCGACGATGCTCCCGACTCGATCAGCGGCCGGGTGGCGGTGTGATGAACTGAATGATCACTGCCCGGCTCCGCTCAGCCAGGTCGGTGTTCGATTCCCAGGTGTATGGCAGATGCGGTCCCAGAAGTACGAGATCACCTGGGCTCAAACCGCGCAAGTGAGTTGTCGACGAAACGCTGGCCCCGGTCTAAGCAACGCAGCGTCAGTTCATACTCGGGATGAAAAGGCCAGCGGTAAGGAAATGCCTGCAGATCGAAGCCGGCCAGACAAGTGACTGTCCGGCCGACGGTTTGACGGTTTCACGAGGGGGAAGCATCGACGCCGCAGCCGCTCGGAGAGCCCGGAGGAAGTTGTGCGTTGAGAAATTGCTGTTTTGGGGTTTTCTGGTAAGCCGTGGCAAAAAAAGCACCAGTTTCAGCAAAGCAACGTGGAGACTCGGAGCGGGTGGTAGCTGTAGAGTGCCTGAGCTAAGAAAAAATCTGCCGACGCAGGATGCGGCGGTGATCGGTTTTGCCGGGGCAGTTCCCGGTCGGTTTGCCTATTTCGTTTCAGGAGATTTTGCTCATGTCGGTCGGTGACTCAGCGGCGGTATCTCCCGCTTTTCCGGTGCTCGATGACCCCTATCCGGTGACCGCCGCGCAACTGGCACAGTTCCGTGAAGATGGCTTCATCAAGCTGGCGGGTGTCTTCGACGCCGAGACGCTTGCCCATTTTGAGCGGGAAATCACAGCCCTGACCCTCGCGCACAACCCGCTTGCCGACACGGCGATGGATGAACGTGACACTTATGCCAAGGCCTTTATTCAGGTGGGCAACCTCTGGGAAAAAGGGACGGAGGCCAAGCGAGTCACCTTCTCGCGGCGGCTGGCCGGGATTGCCACGGCGCTGCTTGGCACCCGTGGCGTACGGCTTTGGCACGATCAGTCACTCTACAAGGAGCCGTCGGGTGGTTTCACACCCTGGCATGTCGACCAACAGTATTGGCCAATGGCCAGCAGCCTCTCGGTAACAGCCTGGATTCCCCTCCATGCCGTGCCGCTGGAACAGGGGCCACTGTCATTTGGCCGTGGTAGCCACCGCAAGCGAATCGGTCGCGATCTGGCCATCTCGGAGGAATCTGAGCAGCTGATCCGTGACGCCATCCGCGAGCAGGGAGTGGTCGAGGTGACCGAGCCTTATGCTCTGGGCGATGTCTCCTTTCACCTCGGCTGGACCCTGCACAGGGCCGGCCCGAATACCACCGATCGACCGCGCAAGGTCCACACGGTGATTTTCATGGATATCGACATGCGGCTGGCCGACCCCAAAAACCCGAACCAACAACTCGACCACGAGAAGTGGACCCCCTCGACCGGCATCGGTGAGATCATGAATGACCGGCTCAACCCGGTGCTTTTCGAGGCCTGATGCACAGGCTGGTCAGTCCGCCCGGAATATTCCCAGTTCGGCGGTTAGTCCGGGCCCGAAGGCCATCGCCACACAGGTCTCAGCGGTACCCCGGGAACGGCGGTTCGGCTCTTCCCCGCCACCGAAGAGCTGTTCGAGAACAAACAGGATCGTACCGCTCGACATGTTGCCATGTTCGGCGAGGACGCCCCGGGACACGGCGAGTCGTTCGGGGTCAAGCCCAAGGGCAGTCTCGACTGCGGCCAGCACCCGCGGTCCACCCGGGTGGACCGCCCAGTGGTTGACGTCAGCCCGACGCAGACCGTGCCGGGCAAGGAGTTCGTCGATGAGGCCGGGCAAGGGGCCGGCGATACTGCCGGGTACCTCTGCTGACAGCGTCATCTCAAACCCATGGTCACCGATCGTCCAGCTCATCTGGTCCGCGGTGTCGGGCAGGATTGTCGAGGCTTGATCAACGAGTCGCCAGCCTCGACAGTCGGTGGCGGCTGCTGAGCGGCCCACCACAGCACCGGCCCCGTCGGCGAAGATGCTGTTGGCGACGATTGAATCGGCCGCAGCACCATACTGAAAATGCAGGCTGCAGAGTTCGACGCAGACCACCAGCACGACCGCCGCTGGCGTTGTCGCGGCAAACGCGTCCGCCGCACGCAGGGCGTTGAACGCCCCGTGGCAGCCCATGAAGCCGATGTGGGTGCGGGCAACGTCAGCTGGCAGACCGAGGCCCCGGCAGAGCTCGAGATCGACCCCCGGAGTGGCAAAACCGGTGCACGAGCAGGTGACCAGGTGGGTGATCTGAGCGGCGGCAACGTCAGACCGGGCGAGGGCCCGCTCAGCGGCGGTGATTGCCAGCGGGCCCGCCGCGCGGGTGTAGCGGGCCATCCGCTCGGCCGTTGTCGGCCCGGCGTCGGCCGCATTGCTGGCTGGCGGAAAAAACGTCTGTGCGAAAGCTTCGGTCCCAGGATCTTCCAGCAGCACCGACCCACGGTTCTCGATTTGGGTCTGCCGGTAGATGGCCGACAGGGTTCGCGGGCGGGTTCCTGCCGGTCCGGCTAGGGTGCCGGCAAGGACTGCGGCGTCCCGCTGCGCGATGCCGTGCTGTGGGGCCGCCGAACCAATGCCAATAATTGCGAGCGTCATGCGTGCAGTGTTACAGATTCGGGCTGTCGCGGCGATCAGTGGGCCTGTGGCCGCGGGTTTTCTGGATTGGCTGCGTCATGCAGGCGGCTCGCGGGCTCAGCCAAGGCTCGCGGTCGGCCTGGGACCGCGGCTGACGGCGTTTCCAGTGCAGCATTGAGCGACGTAACCAGCAGCACCCGGAAACCAGTTCGCTGCCCGGACCGCAGCGGCCACCAGCCAGGGGCTACGCAGGGCGAGCGCCACCAGGCGGCAACGCCGGTGCCGCTGGCGCAGACCCTTCCGGTGCCGTCGGCTGTAGCGGGCCGCCGCCTCCGCCGGTGGCAGGAGCTGACCGGTCGGGCCAATGACCGACTCGCTCAACAGCCGGGCGGCATGGAGGGCCCAGCCAATGCCTTCGCCGGTAAAGGGTTCGACGTAACCGGTGGCATCGCCCACCCGGTAGATGCGGTCACTGCTCGGATCGACCACTGGCGTCTGGTGGGTCAGTGGTGGTGTGGCCCGGGTGGTGGCAGTCTCAATCGCCACCCGTTCGACCAGGGGTGGTCGACCACCACTCGCCTCAGCCAGCAGGTTGGCGACCGCCATCGATGGTGACCCGGCAGCGACCACGCAGGCCGGCGCCACCGCTGCGGCAAGATCGATCTGACCATCCTCGAGCCGTACCAGCCCGCAGTAGCCCGACCGGCCGACCGCCATCACGAGTTGGCCTGCCGGCAGGCTGCTGCTGTCCCGAGGCAGGGTGGCTCCGATCCCGATTAGGTTTTGTCCTGGCCGCCGCCGGGCTGCGGGCCGACTGCCCGCGGCCGTCTCGATCCGGACCGCGTCAGCCAGGCCACCTGCCAACACGATCCGATCAGCCGAAAGGGCTCGTGCACTACCGTCAGCCGCGATTGCCATCAGGCTGACGCCGGTTGCAGCCAGCCGACAGGAGACAACCCGGGTCTGCGGCAGCCAAGCAGCCCCGGCTCCAATGGCCAACCGGACGATTGCCGGGTCGAGGGATTCGCGTGACTGCACCGCCCCCGGCGGCAGCCGCAGGCTGGCGGCGCGGCCGCCGGCGAGGAGTTGCACGGTGCCGAGCGGGAGGCGGCAATCGGTTTGGGGTGGCCCCAGTTCTCGGCCCGAGCCGGTCACGTCCAGCTGGCCCAGTTCGGCCAGGGCTAACGGGGAAAGGCAGCAGCCGCAGACCTTCGGCCGGGGAAAGGACTCACGGTCGAGCAGCAGCACCCGAAGGCCGGCGCGAGCGGTCCGAATCGCCGTCGCCCCGCCGGCCGGGCCGGCCCCAACGATGATCAGATCCCAACTGGTTGCTGCTGCGGCCGTGGCAGGAATCGTGGCCGCAAGTGGGGCGGTCTCACCTAACAAGAGTGATGCTCCTTTCTCCGCCCCCAGCTCACACAGACCCGCTCCGGCCAGGTGCGGTCAATCTGAGCCGTGGACAGACCGGCCGCATCGAGCAGCTGACGGTATTCGGCCGGTGTGCGGGCGGCCTTCACCGATAGCGGACCATCGACCCGGGCCACCCGTGAACGGGCCAGCAGCGTGGTGCCGAGCTGGGCTAGCAGCAGGCCCAACCGGCTGCGGAGCAGATCAGAGAAGACACCACCCACGTCCGCCGCCGCCGCCATGCCCCGCAGGAGTGCAACCGCCGCGTCATCGCCAAGATGGTGCAGGAAGAGCGAGTGCATCGCAATGTCACAGGGGGGGCAGCCGTCACGCACGATGTCGGCCTGGGTAAACGTGAGGCTGGCCGATCCACCACGGCCAGCCTGCCGCTGCCGGGCCCAGCCAATCGCCCGTTCGCTGACATCGAGGCCGATCACCTCGACCGGCCGCGCAAGCCTAGCGCCGAGATACCGGGCCACGGCCGCGGTGAGATCACCACCGCCGCAGGCGATGTCAATGACCTGCACTGGGCGACGGTCTGCAGCGGCCGCGGCCTGCAGCAGTCTCACGGCACGGCGGCCCAACTGCGAGGCTGTCCCCGAGATCCAGTTGATCCGGGCAAGCGCGGTCAGGGCTTGGTCATGCTCCGCCTGGTCGAGGGCGGGGTCGTCCATCAACTCGGGGGGACGATCAGCCAGTGATGGAAGCGGGGACATGGCAGGCCTGCGGAGGGCGGAACCCCTGCCATCGTACAGACTCGTTGAGATGCGAGTGGCCCGTTCTCGCTGGTGGCCGCCAGCTGGATTGGCTCGTGACACGAGCAGGCCGCGGTTCAGCCGAGGTTACATGCCCGGCGGGCAGGGCTGGGTCTGCACCGCGGCCTCATAGACGACGGGGGTGACCATGCCCGATCCGACGCAGGGGTCGCAGGTCGGGGGACAGGGCATCGTTGCCCCGGCGGGCACGACGCCGGGGGCGGCCATGGTCTGCGAGAACCCACCGCCCGCAGCGGTTGGGGCCATCGGCATGACTGCACCTGGCGGCAACGGTGTCTGGACCGCCCCCGGGGCCGGATAGGCCACCGGCTGGGCTGGTACGCCCTGTTGCGGAGCACCGGGCTGCGGATAGACCGGTGGGGCGTACGGTGGGGCGTAGGCATAGGGGCTCTGGCGGTGTTGGGCACAGCCAGAGTTGATTGCCAAGGCAACGAGGCCAAGAGCCAGGCCACGAAGCGGAGTACCACGCAGGAACATAGCTGATTTCCTTCAGGAGCCCGCCTGTCTCGAGACGATAGGAAAACGCGGTTGGCGGCAGCAAGATCGACTTGAGCCGTGAACTCGGAGCCCGTTCAGCCGGCCGGCTCGAACAGGGCGATGCTGGCCGTAAAGCCGTGCAGGCAGTTTTTCCGGCCGATGGGGCCGACCTCGCCCTGGGCGAAAAAGCCGGCGACCGGGAGTGGGCCGAGCACCTCCTGCAGGCAGCGGGCGTCGTGGCTGGCCGTTTCGAACATCCGGCTGCCGCGGCCGTTGCAGGTGAACATAAGGCCACCGGCGGGCTGTGGCCCGGCCCGCTGACGCAGGAGCTCGATCAGGTCGTCGTGGGCAGTGGTGGCATCCCTGACATGAAACTGCACCGTCTGGCCGGTGCGGATGCAGTCGCCGACAGCGACTACGCCGGTTTCTGGGTCGGCGCCAACGACGTTGCGAACCAGAAAGTCGCCCCGCTCAAAACGGTCCTGGTACTCACTGGCCACGCGGCCGACATGCAGCGAGCTACGGACCAGTTGCCGGTCATGGTCGTCCAGGGTGCCATAAATGGCTTGCAGCTGCGCAAATGCCGGCCGCCCGCCGAGCTCAAAGAGCATGTTGTCCTCAGCCTTGGTCACGACGAAAGGCTGGCCAATCGGTCGGCAGCCCTGCGAGACAATTGGCCGCACCCGCACCCCGCCGCCGACAATCACGCCCACGGCGCCGGCGTCGTAGGTCTGCCGATCAATCACCAAGGTGTTGCTGCCGGGGTGATTCCCGCCGCTGGCCATGCCGCCTATGACTGGCACCCCCGGCCGATCCTCGGCCAGTCGCCCGATCAGTTCGTCGACCGGAAATGAGAATGGGTCGGCCACCAGCAGCAGGCTGGCATTCGCGGGCCAGTCAACGTCGTCCGGCCAGCCGAGGAATGTGCCACCGTCCGGGGTCTGAACATGCTCAAGCGCCATCGGCGTGATCACTGCCGTTGGGAGTGATGCCATCCAGACGGTAACCGCCGTTCCCGACTCATACTCCTCGGCATTGGCCAGCACCGCCTCGGCTGTCGTGCCGACAAGGCAGCCCGCGTCGATCAGGTCGGCCAGGCCCTCGAGGGTCGGGCGGATCGCCGCGCCGTAGGCGGCGGAGACGAAGACCATGGCCAGGTCAGGCCGGCGGCCGGCAAGCTGGGAGACCGCCTCGAGTGTTGCCTCGCGAATCGCCGCGTCAAGCTCGGGCAGCGTCGATGCGGCGGCGGCACAGCGGACCGCCCTGGGCTGTGTGGCGGACTCGGAAGGCGACGGCATGGAAGAACCCGGTGGTGAATGAGAGGAGATCGCGGTAGCGAAAGATCAGCAGGTGATTTCAGCGAACGACTCGATCGACTCATGGTCATAGAGGCTCTCCAGCGGCCGGTTGCCTGGGCGGAAGGCTGCCGCTGTCGCCATGCCAGCCGCCCGGGCGGCATCGAGTTCGGCTCCGACGTCACTGACGAACAGAATCTGCCGCGGTGGCAAGCCCATGTCGGCGGCAATAGCCACATAGCTGGCCTGCTCCCGCTTGGGGCCGGTGGTGGTGTCGTAGTGGCCCCGGAGGTGACGCGTGAGGTTGCCGGCGGCGGTGTGGCCGAAGAAGAGCTGTTGGGCCTCGATCGAGCCCGAAGAATAGATTCGTACGTCGAAGCCGGAGTCGGCCCAGTTCGCAAGGGCCGGGGGCACGTCATCGAAGACGTGCGCGATGAGCTGGCCCGACTCAAAGCCGTTTCGCCAGATCATGCCCTGCAGCCTCTTCAGTGGTGTCGATTTGATGTCACGGTTGATCAGGTCGATGGCAGCCAGCACGATGGCGGTGCGGCCCGCGGGGGTGTCGGGCTGGCCCACGCAGCCGGTTTCCGCGGCAATCGCCGCCGCCGCCTCAGCGACCGCCGGCTCGATCGCATGCTGCTCGAGGAACGCGGCGATGTGCTCCTTGGCGTAGGCGAAGAGCACGTCGTAGACGAAGGCGATCGACGAGGTGGTGCCCTCGACGTCGAGCAGGATTCCCTGGCCACCGAACACGATCACGAGGCAGCTCCATTGGTGCCACCCAGGTAGGCCGGCCCGAGGCAGAGCGGCTCGTAGCCGGCGTGGACACCATCGTCGAGGTAGTGCGGCGTCCAGCCACTGGTGTCCTGGAACAGCCGGACGGCGCGAATCCGTCGCTCCTTGCAGAGATCAAACCAGTGCCGGGTGCCCAGCGGCACGCTGATCAGGTCACCGGCCCAGACCTCGATACCGAAGACTGGACGGTCGACCGGGTTGATGTGGAACACGCCGCTGCCCTGCAGGATGAAGCGAACCTCGTCCTCGGTGTGGGTGTGCTCCTTATTGAATTTGTCAAGCATCGCGTCCAGATTCGGTGTGTCAGGGTAGACGTCGATGACGTCAGCCGTGACGAAGCCCCCCTGCTCTTTCAGAACGTCGATTTCTGTTTTGTAGGCGGCCAGAATCTCCTCGGCCGGAGCGGCCGGGTCGACCCGGTCCTCCACCGGCCAGGCTTCATAGCGGAGGCCCTGGTCGGCGAGGAAGGCTGTGATCTCGCCGGCGTCGGTGAGGCGGCGTGATTCGGCGGGGATGGTGACGATTGCCATGGCGGGGCTCCCGGGGGCGTGGTGGTGAATTGGCCGCTGGATCGATTGGCCGTCAGGCCGACGGCAGCATCCGCTGCCGGGCAGTGACCTCGAAAAGAAACTCAAAAATTTCGATGTGCCGGCGGGCCTCGGCCAGCGTGCGGCCCCAGGTGTAGAGCCCATGCCCCGACAGCAGAAACCCGTGCAGCGGCGGCCGCCGGTCATCCGACCAGTTGGCCGCAGTGAAGACCGCCCGGATGCGGTCCGACAGTTCGATCATGTCCTGGCTGTTGGCAAAGATCGGGACGTCGGCACAACTCAGGTGCGTTGTGATGCCTTCCAGGCCCTTGAGCATCTCGTAGCCGGTGATCTGGAGACGACGAACCTGCTCCCCGGTCGGCAGCCCGGCACGCGAAAGAATAGTCGCCCAGACTGAGTGGGTGTGCAGAACTGCCCCAACTGCGGGGATCTGCTCGGCAATCAGACAGTGCAGCAGTGTCTCGGCCGATGACTTGCGGCCGGCGGCAGCGGCCGGGTCGATCAGTTGCCCGCTGGCATTGACCCGCACAAAGTCGTCCGGCCCGAGGGCTGACTTGTCCTTGCCGCTGGCGGTGATCAGCAGTTCCAGCGGTTCGCGGCCCAGCACAACCGAATAGTTGCTGCTGGTGCCGAGGGACCAGCCTCGGGCGTGAAACTCACGGCCGATCGCCCGCAGTCCGGTAGTGGCGTCAGTGCTGGCCGCTTGCATCCCCGCAGACGGTGCTTCGAGAAGGTGTTCCATGCCCGAACTGTAGGCGATGCTGCGGGCCGCCCGCAACCGATCGGCCGCCGCTGCCGCTGAAAACGGACCAGCCGTTGGCCGCCGGGCCCTTACACTGAAAATGCGGTCGCCGCCGATCACCCGCGGGGTCGGCGGGTCGCCCGGTCGATTCATCACCCCACTGCAAACTGGCGCCATGCTGATTCTCGTGCCGACCGCTCGTGAGCAAATGATCGTTGCCGCTGAGCTGGGACCGGCGGTCCTCCAGGCACACCGGCTGGAGCTGGTTGGCTTCGGCCCGGTCGCTGCTGCGGCCCGGACTGCGGCCCTGCTGGCAGAAGGGCGGCCGACGGCTGTCCTGCTGCTGGGCATTGCTGGCAGCCTCGACGAGCGGCTGAAGCTTGGGGGGGCTGCTTGGTTTCAGCGGGTCGCCTGCCACGGGGTTGGCGTCGGCACGGGGCCGGAGTTCCTGTCAGCGGGTGAGGTCGGCTGGCCCCAGTGGCCGGGAGACCCAGCAGCCGGCCTGGCAGCGGTGGGGGACGAGCTACCGCTCACTCTTCCGGCGCTGGAAGGGCAGCGCTCCGAGGCTGTCCCTGTCGGGCTGCTGCTGTCGGCCTGTGCGGCTTCAGCGACGGTGGCTGATGCAGCCCTGCGGCGGAACAAGTTTCCTGCTGCGATGGCGGAGGACATGGAAGGCTTTGCCGTTGCCCTCGCCTGCCAGCTTGCAGCGGTGCCCTGCCAGATCGTTCGGGGGATTTCTAATCGAGCAGGTGATCGAGAAAAGGCCAACTGGCAGGTCGAGCAGGCCCTGCGGGCAGCGGCGGCGCTGGCCCGTGACCAGTTGATGGAGGCGGGCTGATGGGGACAATCCGGCTGGGCATCTCGACCTGCCCCAACGACACCTTTGCCTTTCATGGGCTGCTGACCCGGGCGGTCGATTGGCGGGGGCTTGATTTCCGGGTGGAGCTGCTCGACATCCAGCAGCTCAACGACCGGCTGTTCGTCGGCGGCTTCGAGGTGGCCAAGACCAGCTTTCATGCCGCCATCATGCTGGCTGCTGACTACTTGGTGCTGCCGAGCGGGTCGGCGCTCGGCTTTGGGGTCGGGCCACTGCTGCTGGCCGCCCGGGCCGGTGCGGTGCCAGCTTCTCCTGAACAGCTGACGCTCTGCCCGGGGCAGCACACGACCGCGGCCCTGCTCTTCCAGCTGTTCCATGCCAGCACCACCCGGGTGGAGCAGACGGTGTTTTCCCAGATCATGCCGCGGCTCCAGGCTGGTGAGGCCGACTTTGGCGTCTGTATTCATGAGGGCCGGTTCACCTGGCAGCAACAGGGCCTCCAGCTGGTCGAAGATCTGGGGACTCGCTGGGAGACGGAGACTGGCAGCCCGCTGCCGCTGGGCGGGATCGTGGGCAGCCGGAGTTTGGGGCAAGAGACGCTGGCCACGGTGCAGCAGGTGATTCATGACTCGCTGCAACACGCTCTGGCCGACCCAGCTGCCGCCCTGCCGACGATGCGGCAACATGCCCAGGAGTTCGACGATGCCGTCCTGATGCAGCATGTCGAGCTTTACGTCAACGATTGGACGGCTGATCTGGGTGCCGTCGGCCGACGAGCGTTGGCAACGCTGTCCCAGCGGGCCGCGGCGGTCGGCATCAGCGGTGGCTGCCCGCTGGCGGTTTGGGGTGCATGAAAGCTGCAGCGAACCGAACCGATCCCGGCTGTCTCGTTCCATCAAACTCATTTGCACCCGCTGGGCTGGCGAATTACCGTTCTAACGACCGTTTCGCGCAAGGAGCCAGCCATGCACGCCCGCAATGTTTCGTTTTCTGGGGCCGCCGTCATCGTGCTGGCGGCCAGTCTCGCCAGCGCCGCCGACACGCCGCCGGCTGAACTCGTGCCGCCAAGTGACCTGCTCAAAAATCGCACGCTCGTGCTTCGGGTTTCAAAGGAGTTCATTCGCCAGCACACCCCAGCGGTGGTTGACCGGCAGACGCCGGTCGATCGCTGCCTGTTTGGGGCGCGGGTGAGGGGCACTGCGGTCACGAACGGCCGGCCGGTGATGGCCAAACAGCCGGATGACAGTCAGCCGGTGTTGGTGCTGCACTTCAAGGGAAGCACCCGAACCAATACGGTGGCAACAAAGAAAGACGTCAGGGTTTACAGCACCGGCCTGGCTGAGTTTGACGTCCGCCGTGAGATCAGCTTTGACGGGCTTGATTTTCGGAAGGGCGAGCGGACGATCGACTGCAGCTATCACTCGACGCTCACGGGCATCGGTACGCCGCCGGGGCTGCTGGGCTGCATGACACGGGCCCTCGCCCGGCCCCAGGTCGAGCGGCAGCGGCCGACGGCCGACCGGATTGCCCGCGAGGATGCAAAGCGGACAGTGCTGGCAGAGTTTGGCAAGCAGACCGACAAACTCGTGGCCGACTTGAACGCCAACCTGCCCTGGAAAGAGACGGTGGCCCTGCTAACTCACCCGGGGCCCGGTCGCCGTCGGCACTTCAGCAATGCGGCCCGCTGGATTGAGGCCCGTTCGATGCACATTGATCAGGCGGGTGGCGATCTGCCGGAAGAGTCGAACCAATTGCGGGCGCCAATCGAACTCTGGGTCCAGGGGGAACCGCGGGCCTCGGTGACCGGCCAGATCATCAGCCTCTGGGGCGCGACTCATCGGGCCTTCGACCGGTTTCGTGAAGCGGTCGTGCCAACCGACGAGACAACTGCCCGGGGCGTCACGCCCGAACTGATCGGCGACTGGTGGGTGATCCGGGTCGGCAGTGACGTGGCCGAACGGTTCATCAAGCAGAAGGTCGAGGCGGCAACCGACGCTCCGGCGAAGGCCGGCTGAGCAAAGGCCTTGTCACAAATACGGTGCAAACAGCCGGGCGACACCGTCGCGGATGCGGACCGGCAGTGAGCGGCCATCGACTTCGGCAAGGCTGCGACGCGTCGAGCGGTGGATGATTTCCTCGATATGCCGGTCGAGGGAAGCGGCCAGACGCTGGTCGTAGCTTTCGACGTTGAACTCAAAGTTCAGCCGCATGCTCCGCTCGTCCCAGTTGCCGCTGCCAAACAGACTCCAGGCCGAATCGACCACCATCACCTTGGTGTGGTCGAACGGCGGCGGCGACATCCAGACGTTGCAGCCGCGGGTGAGCACCTGCCAGAGGAGCGCGTCCGATGCCCAACCGACGAGGGCCAGGTTGTTCTGCTGCGGTAGCACGATATCGACCGAGACCCCGCGCAGGGCCGCCACCCCAAGGGCCTGGCAGATGGCATCGTCCGGCAGGAAGTAGGGCGTCATGATCCGTACCGACTTCCGGGCTGAGGCGAGTGCAGCGATCAGCACCAGCTTGATGCGGCCCACGTCGGCGTCGTCCGGGCCGTACCGGACCCCTCGGGCCAGACTCGTCCCAGTGAAGCTCAGATCGGGCGCCCAGCGGTAGCTGCCGTCTGCATGCCGCAGTTCATCGAGTCGCTCACCGGTCGCGAAGGCCCAGTCCTCCGCAAAGACCTCAAGCAGTTGCGTGACAACGGGGCCCGTCAGCCGAAAGTGCATGTCGCGGACCGGGTGGGGCGGGTTTTTCGATAGCCAGCAGCCATGGCGGATGTTGAGCCCGCCGGTGAAGCCGACCGTGCCGTCGATTACCAGAATTTTGCGGTGGTTCCGCAGGTTGGCGTAGGGGAAATAGAGCGGCACGGTGGTTGGTAGAAACCGTGACACCGGCACGCCGCGGTGTTCAAGGAGGCCGACACTGGTGGGAAAGCTGTAGCGTGATCCGATGCCGTCGACCAGCACTCGCACCTCGACGCCACGATCGACCGCCCGGCCCAGGGCCTCGATGAAGAGCTTGCCGGTCGGGTCATTGTCGAAGATGTAGCTGGCCAGCCCAATGCTCCGCTCGGCGGCGTCGATGGCCGCCAGCATCTGCGGGTAGGCGGCGTCGCCACCGGCCAAGGGCTCAATGGTGTTGCCGTCGAGCAGCGGCCGTTCGGTCACCTCGCCGACTAGGGTGGCCAGCGACCGTAGCGGCGCGTCGGCCGGCCCGATGGCATCATCGAGCCGTTCATCCGACGGCACTGCCGCCTCGAGTCGGTGGATCACCTCTCGCTGCCCTGCCCGCAGCTTCGAGGCCTTCCTGCGGATGCGATTGACACCAAAGACGGTGTAGGCGATCGCCCCAAAGCCGGGGGAGAGCCAGATCAGTCCCACCCAGCCGATGGTGCTGCGGGTGTCCCGCTTGGTCAGCAGGGCATGCAGCGAGGCGGCCAGGTTGATGCCGATGATCGACGTGGCCAGCACGTGCGGCCAGATCTCCAGCCACCACCGCCACGCCGTTTCAAGAAGTTCCGCCATCATCCTCCGGCCCAGGCCAAATGGAACACTGCAGTAATATACTGCGAAGACAGGTGTCAGGATAAAGCCTTATGAAGCCACAACCGAGAGGCATCAGCATGCAGCAGGAATCGTCTGAACTTCAGCAGTCCCGGGCCTTGATTGGTGGCAACTGGTGTGAGGCGGCGTCCGGGCAGCGACTGGAGGTGATCGACCCGGCCACTGGCGTGGCGATCGGCAGCGTGCCCGAGATGGGGGTGGTCGACACCGACCATGCCATCGAGGCGGCGGCCACCGCCCTGCCCCGCTGGCGGCAGCAGACGGCCAAGGCCCGGGGGCAGTTCCTGCGACAATGGTTTGAGACGGTGACGGCTGCCAGTGACCTGGCTGCCATCATCACGGCTGAGTCGGGGAAGCCGCTGGCCGAGGCCCGCGGTGAGGTTGGCTATGCCGCGGCCTTCCTGGAGTGGTATGCCGAAGAGGCCCGGCGGGCCTACGGCGAGGTGATTCCGCCGCACCAGGCCGACAAGCGGCTGCTGGTGATTCGCCAGCCGATCGGGGTGGCGGCCGCCATCACCCCCTGGAACTTTCCCGCTGCGATGATACTGCGGAAGGCGGCAGCCGCCTTGGCCGCCGGCTGCACGATGGTGGTCAAGCCGGCCCCGCAGACGCCCCTGACGGCTCTGGCACTGGCGAGGTTGGCTGAGCAGGCCGGCCTGCCGCCGGGCGTGCTCAACATTGTCACCGGCAGCATCGATTCATCACGGCAGATCGGCACCGCCATCTGCGAGAGCCCGACCGTGCGGGCGCTGTCATTCACCGGCTCGACCGCTGCCGGCGTGGCGCTGGCCCGGCAGGCGGCGGGCACCGTCAAAAAGGTCTCGCTCGAACTCGGTGGCAATGCCTCGTTCATTGTCTTTGACGATGCCGACTTAGACGCTGCCGTGGCCGGGGCACTTGCGGCCAAGTTTCGTAACACCGGTCAGACCTGCGTCTGTGCCAACCGACTGTTTGTGCAGGCGGGGGTACACGACGCCTTCGTGGAAAAGTTTGCTGCTGCCGTCGCCCAGTTGAAGGTGGGGCCGGGGGCCGACGAGGGGGTGGCGGTCGGACCGCTGATCGATAGCCGCGCCGTCGAGAAGGTCAGCGGACTTGTGGCCGATGCGGTCAGCGGCGGTGGGCGGACGCTTCTTGGTGGGACCACCCACGGGCTCGGTGGCACCTTCTTCGAGCCGACCGTGATCACCGGGGCCACGCCAGGCATGCGGCTGGCCCGGGAGGAGATTTTTGGGCCGGTGGCGGCGGTGTTTCGCTTTGAGACCGAGGCCGAGGTGCTGGAGCTGGCCAATGCCACCGAGTTTGGACTGGCCTCGTACTTCTACAGCCGCGACGTTGGCCGCTGCTTCCGGGTCGCTGAAGCGCTCGAGTGCGGCATGGTTGGGATCAACACCGGCATTCTCTCGACCGAGGTTGCCCCCTTTGGCGGCGTGAAGTCCTCAGGCCTGGGCCGTGAAGGGGGGCGGTATGGGCTGGATGAGTACCAGGAGTTGAAGTACCTCTGCTTTGGTGAGATCGCGTAGGCATGGCTGACCAGGAGTTGGTACACGCCGAATACCACGTCACCACAACCGCCGTTCATTGGCAACCGATACACGTCGCCCATTTGAAGGGAGGCTCGCGCGGCAAATCGCTGGCGTGGTTGACGCGTCTCAGACGTGACCGTAGCATGGACAAAAATTCACCAAGGAGGCCCTATGAGCATCGACATGACTGGGTTGGCCGATCTCTCTACGACCGAGAAGCTCAGAATCGTCACGGCGTTGTGGGATGACATCGCCAACTCCTCCGAACCAATCGTCGTGCCGGAGGACATTCTCGAAGAAGCGTCCCGTCGGCTGGCAGAAGTGGCCCAAGACCCAACATTAGCGATCGGTGACGCCCAACTTTGGCGTCGTGTCGATGGATAGGGTGCTGG
>Ga0180431_10005448_pt1 | contig 15502 bp, 12 predicted proteins | sample SS_ome_11_FD_132459 | JGI IMG/M metagenome (GOLD analysis project Ga0180431, IMG submission 132459) | Hypersaline lake sediment archaeal communities from the Salton Sea, California, USA - SS_1_MS_1 metaG | ecosystem: Environmental > Aquatic > Non-marine Saline and Alkaline > Hypersaline >... | reverse complement strand
GGCTGAGCGCCTCCTCGCGCGAGGCCCCGGCGGGCACGACCACCGGGTCCGGGTTGAGGACCCGGCCCACCGGTTCGTCAAGCCCCAGGCCGCCCAGGATGCCCCGGCGCACGTCGCCGTCGGAGACCGTGCCCAACAGCCGCCCCTGTGCGTCCACGGCCAGGGCGATCTGCAGGCCCGTGCGGTCCAGGCACTCCATGGCCTGGCGGATCGTGGCCTCGGGCGGCAACAGCGCCTCGCGCCATCCCCTCATGCGTCCATCCTCCGCGCGGGCACGCCCGCCACGCGCACGCCCTCGGGCACGTCGCCGACCACGGCCGCGCCCGCGGCCACCAGCGCACCCGCGCCGATGGTCACGCCCTGGATCACGCTCGCGCCCGTGCCGATGTGCGCGCCCGGGCCCACGGTCACCTCGCCGCACAGGGTCGCGCCGGGCGCGATGTGCGCGTGCGCGCCGATACGGCAATCATGGTCCACGGACGCGCGGGTGTTCACGATCGCGTCCGCCTCCACGACCGCCCCGGGCTGGACCACGGCGCCGGCCAGCACCTGGGCGCCCGGCTCCAGGCGTGCGGACCGGGCCACCACGGCCGCCGGGTGGACCACCACCGCAAACCGGAACCCCCGCGCGGCGAACCGCTCGTACACCTCGCGGCGCCGCTGCGTGGACCCGGCACCGCCCACGCCGTTGGCGAGCATCACCTCGGCCGGGTCGTACGCGAACACCGCGTCGTCCGCGCCCAGGTACGCGCCCGCGGGCAGGTCGTGCGCGCGGGCCGGGTCCGCGTCCGCGAACCCCATAAGCCGCGCGCCCGCGAGCGCCAGGGCGTCGGCGACCACCCGGCCGTGCCCGCCCGCGCCGACCACGATCACGCGAGGTCCCATGGCATGAGCCTCTCGTCCGCGCGCAGATCCCGCGCGGCCCGCCGTCCCAGGCAGGCCCAGTACTGGAGCGGGGACAGTCCCCCGGCCGGCCGCTTGACCGCGAGCGCGTCCGCGGTGAGCGTCTCGCCCGCGCGCACGTCCCGCGCGGCCACGATGCTGCGGCGCACCGCGTCGCGCACCTCGCGCTCGGCCGGGGCGGGCGCCTTGCGGCCGTGCCCGAGCGCCGCCTCCACGGTGCGCACGCCGCGCGTGAGCGCGGCGAACTCCCCGGGGTCGAGGGAGAGGCGATGGTCCGGACCGGGCAGGGCCTTGTCAAGCGTGAAATGCTTCTCCAGAACCGCGGCCCCGCGCGCGACCGCAGCCAGGCCCACGGCCAGGCCCTCGGTGTGGTCGGAGTACCCCACCGGCAGGCCGAACGCGGCCCGCAGCGTATCCATGGCCCGCAGGTTCGCCTCCGCCGCAGGCGCGGGATACGCAGAGGTGCAGTGCAGGAGCACCACCTTGTCCGCCAGGGTCGCGCGACCCTGCGCCGAGGCGTAGGCCGCGGCGAAGGCCTGTTGCGAAGGGGGCTCGTGCGCGCCCAGGTAGCCGAACGCGAGCACGCCCAGGGCCGCCTCCACGTCCGCGAGCGTGGCCATGCCCGTGCTCAACAGTATCCCTTTCCCCGTGCGCGCCATGGCCAGGAGCAGGGGGGCGTTGGTGAGCTCGCCCGAGCCCGCCTTGAGCCGGTCCACGCCCAGCCGGTCGGCGAGCAGCGCCACCGACGCCTGGTCGAACGCGGAGGCGAGATACGCGACCCCGTGCGCGCGGCAGTGGTCGGCCAGGGCCTCGTGCGCCTCGGGACCGAGCTCGAGCGCGGCGAGCATCTCGCGCTGCGACTCGGCGGGCCGGTCCGCGGTGCGCTGGTACGGGGCCTTGTCCGCCCCGGCGGCCGCGAGGGCGTGCGCGCGGAAGACCTGGAACTTCACCGCGTCCGCGCCCGCCCGGGCCGCGGCCTCGACCAGGGCCTTGGCCCGGTCCAGGGACCCGTTGTGGTTGACCCCGGCCTCGGCGATGAGGGTCGTGCGGGCCTGCCCGCTCATGACGGCTCCGTCCAGTCCACGAACCGCTTGCGCACGAGCGCCGGCCAGTCCTCGACCGCCTTCAGGCACGCCACGATGCGCGGCGCGCTGTGCCCGTCGCCGTAGGGGTTCTTGGTCTCGCGCGCGTCGGTCCCGAGCGCCCGCAGCACGGCCGCGCGGATGGCCCCGGCCCGCGGCGGACAGTCGATCACGCTCGCGGCGCACAGCCGGCCCTGCTGCCGGTCGCCGATGTTCACGGTGGGTACGCCCAGGGACGGGGCCTCGTACAGCCCGCTCGACGAGTTGCCCACCACCGCGTCGGCCTGGGCCATGGCCGACAGGTACACCCGGTGGCCGAGGGACGCGTACACGCGCGCGTTCTGGTGCTCGGTCGCGAACGCGCGCAAAAGCTCCATGAGCGCGCGGCCCTCGTTGTCCGCATTGGGCAGGGTGAAGAGGAGCCCCACGCCAGGGCCCAGCCCCTCGAGCGCGGTCAAGAGCTCCCGGCACTGGTCCGCCGCGGCGCCCGGATGCAGGGTCGGCGGGTGGAAGGTGATAAGCAGGTTCTTCTCCCGCCACGGAAAGTGCACAGCCTGCGCCAGCGCATCGCGGTCCAGGAGCGCGGTCTCGCGCAGGGCGTCGAGCCCCGGGCTGCCGACCACGTGCACGCGCTCGGGCGCCTCGCCCAGCTGGCGCACGCGGCGGCCAGCCTCGGCGTTGGTGACGAAGTGGAGGTGGGCCATCTTGGTGATCGCGTGGCGCATGGCCTCGTCGTACACGCCTTCGGTGAGGTCCCCGCCCGCGATGTGCGCCACCGGGATGCACGCGAACAGGGCCGCCTGGGCCGCGGCCAGGGTCTCGAACCGGTCGCCGAGGAGCAGCACCATGCCCGGCGCGAGCGCGGCAAAGGCCTCCGCGAACCCGATGACGCCCAGGCCCACGGACTTGCCCACGGCCACGGGGGTGTCGCTGGCCACGAGCATGTCCACCTTCCAGTCGATGGCGAACCCGTCCTCCTCGATGCGCCGCCACGTCTGGCCGAACTCGGGCGCGAGGTGCATGCCCGAGGCGACGAGCCGCAGGTTCAGGTCCGGGTCGTCGCGAAGCGCGCGGATGACCGGCGCAAGCAGCCCGTAGTCGGCCCGCGAGCCGGTGACCACGCACACGGTGCGGTTCATGGTCGGATCGCCTCCCTGGCCGGCGGCCTCACACGGTGTAACGGTCCGCCCGATACAGACGCAGGTGCGCGGGGTCCCGGAACCAGCGGACCGTCTCCTCCAGGCCTTGGCGCAGGCCCGCCGCGCCCGCGTACGCGGGCGCCCAGCCGGTCAGCTCGCGCAGGCGCGCGGCATCCGCGCACAGGCGCTCGACCTCGCTCGCGCGGGGACGCACGCGTTCGGGGTCCTGGTCAATGTCCACGGACACGCCCATGAGCTCGGCGATCAGGCGCGCGGTCTCGCCGATCGAGATCTCGTGCCCGGTGCCGAGGTTGAGGACCGTGCCCACCGCCTGTTCGGCCTGGGCCACGTGCAGGAACCCCTGGACCGTGTCGGCCACGTAGTTGAAGTCGCGCGTGGGCGCGAGCGCCCCCAGCCGGAGCCGCCGCGCGCCCGAGGCCAATTGCACCATCACCGTGGGGATCACCGCGCGGGCCGACTGGCGCGGGCCATAGGTGTTGAACGGCCGCAGCACCGCCACGGGCGTGCCGAAGCTGCGCTGGAACGCCAGGGCGAGCTGGTCGGCCGCGATCTTGCTCGCCGCATAGGGCGACTGGGCGCGCAGGGGATGGTCCTCGGTTATGGGCACGGACTGCGCGGTGCCGTACACCTCGCTCGTGGAGGTGTGCACGAGGCGCGCTACGTCCAGGTCTCGCGCGGCATCGAGCAGATTCAGCGTGCCCTGGACGTTCACCTGCACGTACGAGGCGGGCGCGTGATAGGAGTACGGAATCCCCACGAGCGCGGCAAGGTGGAAGACGAGCTCGCGCCCGCGCACCGCCTCGCGCACGCGGGGCCCGTCGCGCAGGTCGGCGGGAAAGACCTCCAGCTCGTCGCGCACCGGTGCCGGGACGTCGTCGAGCCACCCGCGCGCGTCCATGGCATTGTACTGGACCATGGCCCGCACCCGCGCGCCCGCGCGCACGAGCGCCTCGGCCAGATGGCTGCCGATGAACCCGTCCGCGCCCGTGACAAGCACCCGCCGTCCGGCGAGCCCGGCTGTGTCGGTCACCCGATCGCTCCTCGCTCGTGTCGTGCTGGCGGACCCACGACCCCGCGTCCAGGACCCCGGGTCCTGCGGCTAGCGCCGCACGGAGTCCTGTTCGCGCACATGGATCCGCCCCGTGGCCTGCTCGTGCACGTACACGAGCTTTCTGTATTCCACGAGCCGCTTCCTGTGGATAAACCACACGGCCGAGGGCCCGAGCTTGAACGGCTGGAGCTTCACACCCGGATGCAACGCCCCGATCGGGTCGCGGCTGTACACCACCGCGTTTCCGTACTGCCTGTGGTGCGGGTACTTGGACACGGTCTTCTTCTGCTGCGGGGTCATGCCCGCGGCCGGGGCCAGCGCGCCGCCCAGCCCCGCGCATCCGCTCAGGATCAAGCCCAGCACCAGGGTCAGCACAACCTGTCGCATCCCTCGCCTCCTCGCCTCGGTCCGTGGTCCCTGCGCACATCCGCGCCGATCATAGGTGCCCAGGCCGCGCAAGTCAATCGCACGGGGCCCCCTAGGCGCGCAGCGCGAGAGACGAATGAGAGCCCGCGCCGCGTCCCTCACCCGGGCCCTCTCCCAGGGGGAGCGGGAGAACCGTCCCTCACCCCGGCCCTCTCCCGGGGGGAGCGGGAGAACCGCCCCTCACCCCGGCCCTGTCCCGCTGGGAGAGGGAAAAAGAGAGGCGCCCCGCACGCCCCCCGCACTCCGATGGCACATCCCCTATCGCTCCGACGGCACGTCCCCCCTCCCTCCGGGAGGGGGATAGGGGGAGGGAGAGGTTGGTGCGCCCGGACAGACGGGCGCTGTGCGAGAGACGAAGGAGGGCCCGCGTCGCGTCCCTCACCCGGGCCCTCTCCCAGGGGGAGAGGGAGAACCGCCCCTCACCCCGGCGCTCTCCCGGGGGGAGAGGGAGAGCGGCGCGCTGCTGCGCGGTTGCGCGGCCGCACGCCGCGGGATAGGATGCGGGTTGCGAATCCGTAGCCCGTGGCCCGGAGAGGACCCCGCACCGTGGCGGAGCGCACCGTGTACGTACACACCCTCAGCCGACCGGCCGTGCGCACCGCGCGCGCGCATGCCAACGGCGAGTCCGTACGGCTCGTGTACCTGCACGCGCAAGGCGCGGCGCAGGGGTTGCGGGACGTCCTGGGCCAGGCGGTCCGGGCCGAGCCGATCGAGCTCGCCCCGTCGCTGGACCTGCGCGAGGCCGCATACGCGCAGACGAACGCCTGGGCCGCGGAATTGGCCCGGAATCCGGACCTGCGCGCCGCGCTCGCGCCGGTGCTGGCCAAGTTCCACACCCAGGGCGCGCATCTCGAGGCCGCGCTGTGGCGTCTGTGCGCCGACGCGGTCGGTCCGGACGCCGAGCTCGCGGCCCTGGCGCGCGCCGCGGGCGCACAGCAGGACGCGGTCTACCTGGTACAGGACGCGCCGCTCTTTGCCTACCTGGACACGAACCTCCAGGTCGCGCCGCTCTACGGAAGCCGGTTGCGGCACGGCCGCAGTCTGGCCCAGGCGCTCGGCGCACTGTTGGCCGGGGCCGCGTGGCCGCCCGACCCCCTGCCCCTGGAGGCGGACGCACAGTGGACGATCCTGTTCGAGCAGGCGTTTGACCGGCCCGCGGGCAACCCGGACTTCCTGGCCTGGTACGCGTACCTGCGCACGCGCACGGACGTGCTCTACCACTGCCCCAACCCCGCCAGCCGCATCCGCAGGCACCTGGAGGCCGAGGGCCGGCCCGTGGTCAGCCACCGGGTCTGCCTGCGGGGCAAGGCACGCGCGCGCGCCCTGGCCGGGGCCGCGCGCATCGCCCGCATGGCGCTGCGCGGACCTGCACCTCGGTCCGTGCTCGCGCGGCTCGCGCGGCTCTTGCGCGACGAGCTCCACTACGAGTCCTTGCTCGCGGCGTACCGGCCCCGGTATTTCGTGAAGGTGCGCGCGGACCTCGACCCCGCGCACCCGATCCTCACTGCGTGCCAGGAGCGCCTGGGCGCCCGCCACGTGGGGTACCAGCACGGGCTGTACCTCCCGGGCCAGACCGCGGTGCAGGCCGCGGACTTCCACGTGCTGGGCCTGTGCGGGGCCGCGTTCGGCGAGCCGGCCTTCGCCTCCCGCGCGAGGGCCGACATGCACCGGCTGGTGCTCGGACCCTTTACCGGCCCGTCCATCGAGGCCTGTGCCGCGCGCAAGCCATCATCGGCCGGACCGGCGGTGGCGCTCTTTCCCACGACCTTCGGGCCCTACGACCTGCCCGCACGCGCGACCGAGGCCTTCTTCGCGGCGAGCTACCAGGCCCTGGGCCCCCTTGACGCGCAGGTCGTGGTCAAGGACAAGGTATACGACCCGCGCGTGGACGAGGCGGAGCGGGCCGCGCGCGCGGGCACGGACCTGCGGGTGCGCAAGGTCTACAGCCTGGCCGACGGCGCGCCCCAGGCCTGGGCGTGCGGGCGGGACTATACCTTGGCGCACGCGGACGCCGTGCTCGAAGCGTGCGACGTTGCGGTGGTGATGTGGATCTCGAGCACGGTGCTCGAGGCCCTGGCCGCGAAGCGCAAGGTGCTCGTGTACATGCTCGGGCCGGGTCGCCATCCGCTGGCGCCGGACCTGGGCAACCTGGTGGTGCGCGCACGCGCGGATCTGGCCGACCGGCTGCGCTGGCTCGTGGACCTGCCCCAGGCCGAGTACGAGCGGATCATCGCCTCGTGCCTGGCGCGCTGGGGCAAGCCGAACCACGGCCGCCTGGCCGCGCAGTTCTGGGAGGCGGTCGAGGCCCTGCCCGCGCCGCCCTGGGTCCGGGAGCCCGCGCCGCCCGCCGAGCCGGAGGCCGAAGGGACGCCCTGATGGGACTCAAGCTGCGCGTCGCCGAGCGTGTGCTGGGCCGGTCCGTGGCCGAGGAGTACGTGGCCGCGGCGCGCGAGCGTTACGAGGCCGTACTCGCGCAGGAACACGCCCCGCCCGCGTTCCCCCCGGACGACGAGCTCGCGGCCGGGCACGTGGCCTCGGAGCACCGCGCCGCGAACCTGTACAAGGTGAAGGCCCGGATGCTGCTGACCCGCCGGTTCATCCGCGAGCAGTTGGACGCTCCATTGAACGAGCTGCGCGTCCTGGACGTGGGCGGCGCGTCGGCCGTGTTCTTTCGCCTGCTCGGGGTCGGCCCGGACCGCGGCACGGCAGTCAACGTGCTCGCGCGCGAGCTCGCGGCCGTGCGCGCCCAGGGGTACGCCGCCGTGCGCGTGGCCGACGAGCGCCTGCCCTTTGCGGACCAGAGCTTCGACTGCTGCCTGTCCATGCAGTGCCTGGAGCACACCCGCTCGCCCGCGGTCCACCTTAGCGAGCTGGCCCGCGTGGCCCGTCTGGGCGTGTTCGTGTCCATTCCCTACCGGGCCCAGACGCGCGTGGCGGCCCTGGCCACGGGCGCGCCCGCGGACCAGCACGTGTTCGAGCTGTGCGGCGCGGACCTCGCGCGGCTCGCGGCGCACTGCGGCCTGCGCCTGGCCGCGCACACCGCGCTCGCGCTCGAAGCCCCGGGCGCCGGGCCGCTGCGCCGAACCTTTCGCGCGCGCCTCGGGTTTGGGGGCCCGACTGCATACCTCGCGTTCCTGACGCCGGAGCACGCCCGCAACCCGAGTGCGACTGGAAGGAGCCCCTGATGGCAAGCCGCAACCCGCCCCAGGTCGCCGCAGCGGTGTTCGCCCGCGAGGAGCCGGGCGCGTTCGGCCGGTGCAGCTTTCCCCTGCTGGGCCGACCGGTGCTCGCCTACCCACTGCTCGCGGCGACGCACGCGCGCCGGGTCGGCGCGGTGTTCCTGTCCACGGGCTCGGACCGGCTCATGGATATGGGCCGCCACGTGGACGAGGTGCGCATCCTGCGCCGCCCGGACGAGAAGCCCACGGTGCTCGAAGAGTTCCGCCGCACTGCCGAGGCCCTGGTCGAGGCGCTCGGCGGCGCGCCGCAATGGCTCGTGTTCCTGTGCGGCAACTCGCCGTGCCTGCTGTCGGGCACGATCGACAATGCGCTCGCCCTGCTCGACGAGGTGCCGGAGGCCGACAGCGCGGTCACCGTGGCCCACCGGCACGAGTTCAGCCCGGACAACGCCCTGCGCCTGCGCGCGGACGGGCGGCTCGACCCGCTGGGCCGGCTGGACCTGTCCTCGTACGCGTACTTCCGCGACGCGCGGCTCTTGATCGTGCGGCCCGAGCGCGCGCTCGCCTTGCGCGCGCCCTACCGGGACTTCGCCCAGCTCCTGGGCGAGACCATCCTGCCCGTGTTCCAGGAGGGCGGGCTCGCGGACATCGACTACTCGTGGCAGGTGCCGGTGTGCGAGCGCTGGCTGCGGGACCAGGGGTTCACCGACCGCATCACGCCTTACGGCCCGCCCTCGGCCCGGCCCGCGCCCCCGCGCGCCCCGGCCGAGCGAGGAGAGCGCCACGTGCTCGTGACCACCGTGCCGTTCGGCGCTATCGACCCCGCGCCCCTGGAGGCCCTGCGCAACGAGCCCGGGTGCCGGTGCACGATCAATCCTCTGGGCCGCAAGCTGCGCGAGGAGGAGCTCGCCGACCTGGCCGGGGACGTGGACGTGCTGGTGGCGGGCACCGAGCCCATCACGCGCCGGGTGATGGAGGCCGCGCCGCGGCTGGGACTCATCGCGCGGGTGGGCATCGGGCTCGACAGCGTGGACCTGGGCGCGGCGCGCGAGCGCGGCGTGGCCGTGACCTACACCCCGGACGCGCCCGCCCCGGCCGTGGCCGAGCTGACCCTCGGGCACATCCTGAACATGGACCGGTTCGTGGCCGCCGCGGACCGGCGCCTGCGCGAGGGGGTGTGGCACCGGCACATGGGCGAGCGGCTCGCCAACCAGGCCGTGGGCGTGGTGGGCACGGGCCGGGTGGGCGGCCGGGTGCTCAGGCTCTTGCAGGGGTTCTCGCCCCGGCGGATCCTGGTGCACGACATCCGGCCGGACCCGGACCTGTATGCCACGTGCCGGGCCGAGCTCGTGGACAAGGACACGCTCCTGCGCGAAGCGGACGTGGTGACCCTGCACATTCCGCTCACCCCGGCCACGCGCGGGTACATCGGCGCGCGCGCGCTCGCGGACATGAAGCCGGGCGCGCGGCTTGTCAACACCTCGCGCGGCCCGGTGGTCAACGAGCACGACCTGTTCGAGGCCCTGCGCGCCGGGCGCCTGGCCGCTGCGGCCGTGGACGTGTTCGACGAGGAGCCCTACGCCGGGCCGCTCCTGTCCTTGGAGAACTGCTTCCTCACCTGTCACATGGGCTCGTGCACACGCGACTGCCGCCTGGAGATGGAGACGCTCGCCACGGACGAGGCCCTGCGGTTCCTGCGCGGCCAGCCACCCCGCAGCCCGGTGCCCGACGACGAGTACGGCCTACAGGCGGGTGGGGACGGCTAGGCCGGCCGCGCGTGTCACCCGGCACGCTCGGCCCGTCACGCCCCTCACCCCGACCCTCTCCCGGGGGGAGAGGGAGAAGAACACCCGCACCCGAGCCCTCACCCGAGGGGGGAGAGGGAGCGGGAGAGGACGCCCCGCCTGTCCCCCCTCCCTCCGGGAGGGGCGAGGGGGAGGGAGGAGTCGGTTCCCCCGACAGGGGTGCACCCGAGCAACGCAAGCGATGTGAAAACGTGCACCGCCCCTCACCCCAACCCTCTCCCGGGGGGAGAGGGAGCGGGAGAGGGCGCCCCGCTCGTCCCCCCTCCCTCCGGGAGGGGGCGAGGGGGGGGGAGGAGTCGGTTCCCCCGACAGGGGTGCACCCGAGCAACGCAAGCGATGTGAAAACGTGCACCGCCCCTCACCCCAACCCTCTCCCGGGGGGAGAGGGAGTGTGCGGTTGTTTCGTGCAACCGCGGGGCAAATCTGATATACAGAACGGACCGACGGATGCACGGCCCGCGGCGGGTCCGCCACCGCGGCCGTTGCGCGCACGACATGTGCCCACAGCGTGGAGGAGAAGCCCCATGTGGTTCCACGAACAGGGGCGCGTCATCGACGACGCGCGTCAGAAGGAGCTCATGCAGCGCACCCTGGACCAGGCCGCCGACCGCATCCAGGCCCGGCCCAAGCGGGTGCTGCTCTTGCCCCCGGACCTCACCCGCTACCACTCGGGCGCGGGGCAACTCACGAACTGGCTCTACCACATGCTCGGGCCCGACTGCGAGATCGACCTCATCCCCACCCTGGGCCAGCACGTGCCGCACACCCCGGAGGAGAACCGGTGGATGTTCGGCGACATCCCCGAGGAACGCATCCACGCCCACGACTGGAAGCGCTCCTGCGCCACGTACGGCGAGGTGAGCGCCGAGTTCGTGCGCTACGCCACCGACGGCCGGGTGGACTGGCCCATCCCCGTGCAGATCCACCGCGCGGTCAAGGAAGGCAACTACGACCTCGTCATCAACATCGGCCAGGTGGTCCCCCACGAGGTGCTCGGGTTCGCCAACCACAACAAGAACTACTTCATCGGCCTGGGCGGCAAGGACATGATCTGCGCAAGCCACATGATGGCCGCCACCTGCGGGATCGAGGACAACCTGGGCCAGATCATCACCCCGCTGCGCGGCTGCTACAACGTGGCCGAGCGCGACTACCTGGCCGAGGTGCCCGACCTGTACATCCTGATCGTGAAGACCCGCGACGAGGCCGGGGACCTGAACACCACCGGCCTGTACGTGGGCGAGGACGTGGACACCTACGTGGCCGCGGCCCGGTACGCGCGCGAGCACACGGTGTTCCTGTTCGACCGGTCGCTGCCCAAGGTCGTGTGCGCCATGGACGGGCGCGAGTTCAAGAGCACCTGGGTGGGCAACAAGGCCGTCTACCGCACGCGCAAGGTGGTCGCCGACGGCGGAGAGCTCGTGGTCATCGCCCCGGGCGTGGAGCGGTTCGGCGAGCAGGACGAGGTCGACCGCATGATCCGCAAGTACGGGTACAAGGGCACGCCCCACACCCTGGCCGCGTACAAGGCCGACCCGGAGCTCCAGGACCTGGGGCACGCGGCCGCGCACCTGATCCACGGCTCGTCGGAGGGGCGGTTCACCATCACCTACGCGCCCGGCAAACTGGGCCGCGAGGACGTCGAGGGCGTGGGCCTGGGGTACCTGCCGCTCGAGGAGGCCCTGGCCGCCTACGATCCGGACGCGCTCAAGGACGGGTTCAATACCGTCGACGGCGAAGAGGTGTACTTCATCAGCAGCCCGAGCCTGGGTCTGTGGTCCGCGCGCGAGAAGTTCCTCGACAGCCTGCACACGAACCTCGCGTTCGCCGAGCGCATGGCCGCGCGCGAGCCGGACGAGCCGGTGTGGCAACAGCTGATCGGCTGGAACCGCGAGGACCTGGACCGCTACGCGCAGTGACCGCGCACGCGGCGCTCACAGCCCGTCGGGAAAGCGCACGCGCAGGTACAGTCCGCTGCGGTCGTTGGGCCCGTGCGTGGGCGCGGCCTGGTACACGACCGGGCCCGCGCCCGGATACCGGTTGCGCACGAGGTTGACGCCCCACTCGGTGCCCGCGGGCGGCGAGCCTTCGAGCCCGAAGAGCCGGTAGGGCACCACGAGCTCCACGTTGTACCGGTCCTCGCGCAGGTCCACGGCATGGGGCCAGTCCGGGTTCCAGGCCCGGCCCTCGCGGCTGGAGCTCTCCAGCCGCGTCCCGCGCGCGGACACGGCCAGGCGCCAGTAGTCACGGCCGCGGGCGGCCGGGCTCAGGTACACCTCCACCGATTCCTCGCGCCACACGTCCCCGTCCGCGCGCCGGCCCGTCGGCGCGGACAGCTCCCCGGGCCCGAGCGCACAGCGCATGCGCACCCGCAACCCCTCGGGCCCGGCCGCAAGCCACGCGCGCACCTCTTCTGCTTCCTTGCGCGCGCTGCCGACCACGTGGAACGGAGCCACAAGCGCGGCGTTCTGCCAGAACGCCTCGTCCGCACGGCCGTCCACGGTGCACGGGTCCTGCGTGGCGGGCAGGTCCACGGTCCGCCGCTCGGTGAGCACCAGGGCCTCGGCCGCGGACAGGCCCGCGTCCGACTCTGCCACGAACCGGGGGATGTCGCTGCCCTGGGGATTCGGATTCAGGGTGAACACGGACTTGCTGGCCCCGCCCGGTTCGAGCTCGAATCGAACGGAGGCCGGCTGCGCCGTGTACACCGGGTCCGCGCCCTTCCACGTGAGCACCCCTGCGAACCGCACGGGCGAGGGGTTCGTCACAAGCACGCGGACCTGGCCGCCGGAGGCGGGGTCGGCGACCGCCTGGCAGGCCTGGCGCACCACGCGCTCGAGCTCGGCGTGCTGTACGGTGCGCTGCCACGTGTCGCTCACGAGCGCCATGCGGTCCACGATCCGGTCCGCGGCCGCGCCCCGGACCAGGGCGAACGCGTCGCCCACCCGGCCGTCCAGCCCGACGAACGCGCCCTCCAGACGATCCTCCTGCGCGGACAGGCCCAGGTACCCCGGCCCCCCCGCGCGCGCGGCGCTGTGGGCTGCGGCGACCTCGGGCATGTCGCCCGGCGAGAAGTCCGGCAGCGCAACGTAGCGCACCGTGGCCGCCTGCGTGCCCACGGGCAGGGACCGGTGGTAGACCCCGGCGCCTGTCTGGACGACCAGATCCACGCCCAGGGCCTCGAAGACCGGGCCCGCGGCCGCGAGACGGCGGGCATGCACCCCTGCCGGGCCGTGCGCGATCACGGGTGTGGGGCTGACCACGAGGCGCCAGGGCGCCACGGACCCGCCGAAGGCGCGCTCGAGCTGCGCGGCGAGCTCCTGGCCGCGCTCGGGCGCGAGCAGCCCCGGCGCCAGGAACACCACGCGCACCGGCCCCACGTCCACCCCGTGGGTGCGCCCGAGCGGCTGGGCGGGAAAGAGTTCCTGCGCCCCGCCGCCGCCCGCGGCCGGAAGATCCGCGCCGTGCAGGACCACCGGCCCGGACAGAGCCTCGCCGTACGCGCCGAAGAGCCCGCCCGCCCAGTCCCCGGTCCGCCGGGCGCGCGGCACCTGCGCGCCGAGCAGGACCAGGGCGCTCGGGCCCCCGCCCGCAACCGCGCGCGCAAGCGCCCGGCCCAGGGCCTCGGGGGCCTCCGCGCCGCCCGTCACGAACGCGAGGGTACACGGCTGCGCGGGCGCGGGCAGGGTGCGGAACGAGAACCCGCCGAGCGTGCGCGCGCCCAGCAGGGCCTCGGCCCGGTAGGTCGTGTCCGCGGCCAGGCCGTCGAACCGGATGGCGTGCACGCGCCTGCGCCCGCCCTTGCGGCGCACGAGCGCCTTGTCCGGGCCGGCCAGGCGCGCGCCGCTCTGCACCGCCCGGTCGGTGACATAACACACGTACGCGGTCGCGGGCGTTGCCGCGGACACGTACGGGCCGGCGACCACCCGGGCGGGCTCGGTCTCGGGCGGCAGGTCGCCCTCGGCCAGGCGGGGCCGGTCGGCCACAATGGGAAGGTCCCGCCAGGCCCGGCATCCGGCCAGCGCGCACAGCGCGGCCAAAGCCAGCGCACAGGTGTGCGGCGCGCCCCTCATCGGCGGTCCCCGTCCTGGCGCAGCATGCTCTCCAGGGCCCGCGCCGCGCGGGCCGGGTCCTGTTGCATGCGCGACTCCACGGCCCGGCGCTCGGCGGACTTGCGCGGGGGCCGGTCCTCGGGCAGGCCGGACGCGGTCTCCTTGCGCTCGCGCTCCTTGGCAGCCCGCGCCTCAAGGACCGCACGCGCGCGTCGCCGCCGGGCCAGATGCGAGACGAGAAGCGCGAGCAGGAACGTCCCGCCGACCACGACCCCGGCCGCGGCAAAGAAAAACGGACTCCCGTGCCCCATACCCGGGCCTCCGGCTCGAACCGGCCTCCTTATACAACATATCCCCCGCAAGCGACAGGCCTTTCGCCTCGCGCCTGGATTCTCGGGCACGGAGCCCTATACTGGACGGCGGCCCCTAGCAGGAGAGACCCTCATGCCCGACCCTCAACCGCGCCAACGCGTGGGCATCTGCGGACTGGGCGCCATGGGTGCGGGACTGGCCCAGCGGTGCGTGCAAGAGGGCGCGCCCGCCACCGTGCGCTCGCGCCGCGCCGAGGCCCTGGACCCGGCGCGCGAGCGCATCGAGGCGGCGTGCCGGCTGGCCGTGCGGCGCAAGCGCGCGCAGGCGGAGGCCGTCGACGCAGGGCTCGACGAGCTGCGGCTGACGACCGAGCTCGCGGACCTCACCGACTGCGCGCTGGTGGTGGAGGCGATCGAGGAGGACTTCGCGGCCAAGACCGCGCTCCTGGCCGCGCTCGCCCGGGTTCTGCCCGCAGACACGACGCTCGCCACGAACACGAGCAGCCTGTCGGTGGCCCGCCTCGCGCAGGATTCGGGTGCGCAGGGGCGGCTCGTGGGCATGCACTTCATGAACCCGGTGCCCGAGAGCCGGCTCGTGGAGCTCGTGGCCCCGACCGGCGCCGAGGAGGCGCATGTTTCTCGCGCGCGCGTGCTGGCCGCGCAGCTCGGACTCCAGGCGATCACCGCGGCGGACGTCACGGGGTTCGTCGTGAACCGCGCGCTCATGCCCCTGATCGCCGAGGCCATCCGCGCCCTGGAGGCCCGGGTGGCCAGTGCCCGGGACATCGACACCGCCCTGCGCCTGGGGTGCGGGCACCCCCTGGGCCCGCTCGCCCTCGCGGACCTCATCGGCCTGGACGTGGTCCTGGCCGAGCTGCGCGCGCTCGAACAGGCCCACGGCCCCCGGTTCGCCCCGCCCGCCCTGCTCGAGGACCTGGTCGCACGCGGAGACCTCGGCCGCAAGACCGGGGCGGGACTCCACCGGTACGCGCGGCGGGCCTGAGCCCGAACCGGGCGCGCAGCCTTCGCACGCCGCTTCGGTTCGCCGCTGAAAAAGGGACGAACATCCGAAACTTCGCGAAAAAGACGTGAAGGATTTGACTTTGGCGTGCGCTATATGATACAAAGGATGCGTTGGCATACCGCCCCAGGGCGGTGCATAGTGTTGTGTGTGAGGGGAGACGCGAGCCCGTTGCCGGGCGCGACAACGACAGAGAATAGAGGAGGCAGAGGCCCTTCGGGGCTCATCTGACCGCCCCATGCGGTATCAAAACGCACCGATCCGTCGGTGCGATGATTTTTTCCCACACCGTAGCTTTCTGGTACTCGCTTTGCCGCCGGTCTTTGTTCGAGCGTACGCGCCCGGACCGTGCGCGGGAGAGACGCCGTGCCGGTGATGACGAGCCAGGGCTTTTACCGGGCCGCACAGATCGTCGCCCTGCTCATGGTGCCGGTGGGGTTGCTGGTGGTCTTGTTCTTCAAGATCGACGACAAGATCATCACCCACGGGCTGGTGGAGAGCCAGCGCCAGGC
>Ga0180431_10005447_pt1 | contig 15503 bp, 11 predicted proteins | sample SS_ome_11_FD_132459 | JGI IMG/M metagenome (GOLD analysis project Ga0180431, IMG submission 132459) | Hypersaline lake sediment archaeal communities from the Salton Sea, California, USA - SS_1_MS_1 metaG | ecosystem: Environmental > Aquatic > Non-marine Saline and Alkaline > Hypersaline >... | reverse complement strand
GCGGCCAGGAAGCTGTTGGCGGCGTACTTGGTCATCTCCGCCGCGGCGCGGGACATGATCAGGATGGGCTTCTGGTTCCGAACGAAGGGGAGATACAGCTCGCGGATGGTGGCAGCCGCCTCGTCATCCTCGGCGCCGATGACGATCCGGTCCGGTCGGAGAAAGTCATCGACGGCGGTGCCCTCCTTCAAAAACTCCGGGTTGCTCGCCACGTGCAGGGGATGCCGGGTCCGCGTGAGCATCTCGGCTTCGAGCCGGTCGCACGTTCCCACGGGCACGGTGGACTTGATGACGACGGTCTTGGGCTCGGCCATCGTCTCGGCGATCTGCCGGCCGATCTGCTCGATGGCGGACGTGTCCGCCGAGCCGTCGTCCTTCGGCGGCGTGCCGACGGTGATGAAGATCACCTCGCCGTGGGCGACCGCGTCGTCGAAGTCGGTGGTAAACCGAAGCCGTTTCGCCCGGAGGTTGTCGGCCAACAGGTCGTTCAACCCGGGCTCGTAGATCGTGCAGATTCCCTCGGAGAGCTGCTCGACCTTGCCCGCATCGATGTCCAGCCCGACCACGTGATTGCCCGTATCCGCCAGACAGGTCGCGCTGACCAGTCCGACGTATCCCGTGCCGACCACCGTGATGCGCATGATACCATCCTGCCTGACAGCACGTGTCGGCCCTGTCGACCGCGTGTCGACGGGGCAAGGAACTAAGGAGCGATTCTATGCATCCGGCCCGAGGCTAGCAAGCGGGCCGGCGCCCGACGCAGATCAGCGACAGGCCCGGCAACGGGGCGACGGCGTCGAACGCGCGTGCGAGCGGCGTGATGAGGTTGTAGATGCGCATTTGTCGGGGCGAGATGCTCCTTCGGCGAAGGAGCTTGGCCATCAGCAGCCACGTCAAGAACCCGAACTTGTTGAACTTGTAGGTCACGACGACCTCGAAGCCGGCCTGACGCATCCTGTCCTCGAGCTGCCTGCGCTCGTACCGGCGATGGTGACCGAGGTCGACGTCGAGAGGGGCGAACAGCCATCCGCAGGCCGGCACGAGGATGATCGCACGACCGCCCGGCTCCAACAGGTTGTGGAATCGTTCCAGCACGGCAGCGTCGTCTGGCAGGTGCTCGAGCACGTTCAGGCAAACGACCGTATCGATCCGTTCGTCGCTCAACTGCGCGTAGGCGGACTCGTCGGTCAGATCGAAGGGCACGAGCCGCAGGTTGCGGAGGTGTCCGTAGCGGTCCGACAGCAGCTCCACGTATTTGGTCTCGATCTCACCGGCGATCAGCCGGTCACGATCGAGCATGAACTCCGTGAAGCTCCCGATGCCGGAGCCCGCCTCGAAGACGCGCCGTCCCAGATGCGGGCGGATCCGCGAGAACAGCCACCGGTTGAACCGCCGCGCCCGATGGATCGACTGGAGGACCACAAAGCCCGGGTCACGGCAGAACGCATGGTCGAGGTAACGGTATCGCAGGATGGTGCCGATCATCTTGAGTCCGTCTCGCCACGAGGTCTTTCTGCCTTCGGCGTAGCTCCGGCCGTGGTAGCTGACGGGCACCTCGTAGATCCGCGCGCCCCATGCGACGAGCTTGGCGGTGATCTCGGCCTCGAGCCCGAACCGGTTGCTCTTGAGCAGCAGTTGATCGATCACGTCGCGGCGGACGGCCTTGTAGCACGTCAACATGTCCGTCAGGTTCAGATCGTTGACCATGTTGGACAGCCACGTGAGGAACTTGTTGCCGAGCTGATGCCAGAAATACAGGACCCGCCTGCGTTGGGAAGCGAACCGGCTGCCGTAGACGGCGTCGGCCTGACCGGCCAGAATCGGTTCGATCAGGACGGCGTAGTCGGTCGGATCGTATTCCAGGTCGGCGTCCTGGATGATGACGATCTGGCCGCCGGCCCGCTCGAGACCCGTGCGGACCGCCGCGCCCTTGCCCCGATTGCGCTCGTGACGGCATAGGGCGATGCGGGGATCGCGCCCGGCCAGTTCCGCCGTGATCTGCGGCGTTCGATCGGTGCTGCCGTCATCGACAATGACCAGCTCGATGTCCAGGTCGACCGGCGCGGCCAACACCCGCTCGATGATGGGCTCGAGCGTATTGGGCTCGTTGTACACCGGCATCACCACGCTGACTTTTTCGTATCGGTCGGACGACATGAGACACCTTTTGACCCGCAGCTTGACCAGGCTTCGACAGAATAGCCGGTGCGCCCCGACCCGGCAACCACGACGACGCCCCCACCGCGATTCCTGGTCACGCGGTCCGTTCCCGAATAGGAGTTGACAGGGGATAGGCAGTCCGTAGGCTTTTCGTCTCAAGCTTAGCGTAAGGGAAACGGCATGAAGCTATCGATCGTGATGCCGGTCTACGACGAGAAGGCCACCATCGAGGAGATCATCCGGAGGGTCGTCGCCGTCGACGTGGGCATGGCCAAGGAGATCATCCTCGTCGACGACGGGTCCACCGACGGCACGCGCGATCTGTACGACAAGATCCGCGCGGACCATCCCGACGGGATGATCCAGATCTACCTGCACGAGCGGAACCAAGGGAAGGGCGCGGCCCTGCGGACCGGATTTGCCCACACCACGGGCGACATCGTGCTGGTGCAGGACGCCGACCTGGAATACGACCCGAAGGACTATGACCGGCTGCTCAACCCCATCCTCGACGGCCGGGCCGACGTGGTGTACGGCTCCAGGTTCGTCGGCGGCGAGGAGCATCGCGTGCTGTTCTTCTGGCACATGATCGGCAACCGGTTCCTGACGCTCCTAAGCAACGCCCTGACCAATCTGAACCTGACCGACATGGAGACGTGCTACAAGGTGTTCCGCGCCGAGGTGCTCAAGACGATTACGATCAAGTCCGACCGGTTCGATTTCGAGCCGGAGATCACCGCCAAGGTCGCCAAGGGCAGGTGGCGGATCTACGAGGTGGGCATCAGCTACTCGGGCCGGGACTACGCCGAGGGCAAGAAAATCGGGGTCAAGGACGCCGTCCAGGCCGTCTGGACGATCCTGCGGTTCAAATTCTTCGACTGACACACGGGCGGGCAGCGAGACGGCAATGCGCGTGGTGGTCACTGGCGCGGCGGGGCTGGTCGGGTATCATCTGGCCAGACGGTTGCTGGGCGACGGGCATGCCGTCGTCGCCGTGGACAGCATGACCACGGGCCAAGACCGACACGCCAACGCATTGCGCGACCGGCCCGACGTCACGTGGATCGAGCATGACATCGTCGGGCCGCTGGACCTGGACGGGCCCATCGATGCGGTTTTCAACATGGCCTGCCCTGCCTCACCGGTGGATTTCCGTCCCAAGGCCCTTGAGATCATGCGAACGTGCAGCGAGGGCGTTCGGCGGTTGCTCGAGCTGGCCCGAGCGCATCAGGCCGTCTTCCTCCAGGCCAGCACCAGCGAGTGCTACGGCGATCCGGAGGTCAATCCCCAGCCCGAGACGTACCGGGGCAACGTCAGCACGATCGGGATTCGTAGCGTCTACGACGAAGGCAAGCGATTCGCCGAGGCCCTGACGATGGGCTACCACCGCCAGTACGGGCTTGGCACGCGGATCGCGCGGATCTTCAACACGTACGGCCCCGGCATGCGGATCGACGACGGGCGGGTGCTGCCGAACTTCATCTGTCAGGCCCTCGAGCACAGGGCGTTGACCGTCTACGGACAGGGCGAACAGACGCGGAGCTTCTGCTACGTCGACGACCTGGTCGACGGGCTGGTTCGGCTCGCGCTTAAGAGCGACTTCGTCGAGCCCGTCAACCTGGGCAATTCCGATGAGGTGACCGTCCGTCAGGTGGCTGACGAGGTCATCGAGCTGACGTCCAGCCGATCGCAGATCGAATTCCGCCCGCTGCCCGAAGACGATCCCAAGCTCCGCCGGCCCGACATTACGCGGGCGCGGGAGGTGCTGGGATGGCAGCCCACCATTGACCGCCGCACCGGTCTGGCACGCACCATTGAGGATTTCCGCCAGGTGCTGGCCTCTGGGCCGACGGATTAGGTAGGAACGGGTTGTCGTGCCGCTCCTGCGCGATTCCCAACCCCGACCATGTCGACGCGATCGAGCAGATCGGGCCCCTCACCATCGCCGTTGCTACGGGCGTCGTCTGGGCGCCTGGCGAGTCGTCGAACGTCGTGCGGACGGTGTCTCGGCCTGGCGTTGGTGTGTGTGTTGGGCTGTCCGATGGCTCTGCCCGCCGCGCGGGCCCCACGTCGTGACAGGGCCAAGGTCGCCCCGGACTGCCACGAGACGCTCGTGGCCGACTTCGAACGCCCTGACGAAGACGACGTTAACATCGAAGACGATCGCGTCCAACTCGATTCGGACGCACCCCAGGCCACCCGAGGCCGAGGATGCCTCAAGATCGACCTGACACCCGACGAGCCTGCCCCGCTCGCGGTTGCCCTGTCGGGCGAGGACCTGGCCGACCACGATTGGCTCGAGTATGACGTCGTCGGCGCGCCGGCCCAGGGCGTGCTGGTCGAGACGGCTTTTTACGCGTCTGGCCACGAGAACGCCTTCGCCCGATCCGGCACGGTGATCGACCGCTCGCCCTGGGTGGGCCAACTCCTGCTCGCCGAGCTCGTTGGCGATCGGGCCGGCGGGGACGTCCGCGTCGAGTTCCAGCTCGCCACGCTGGGTCCCAAGACGGTGCTGCACCTCGATGCGGTGCGGCTGGTTCGCGACCGTCCGCCGGCGCTGCCGCCCGGGCTCGGCGGGGCGTTCAACTTCGCGCGCAGCCGGAAGACGGTCTGGCCCGGCTTCGAGCTGATCGATCCGACAGCCGTCAGGCTCGGCGAGGGGCAATGGGAGTGGCACACGGAGCGCCTCCCTCAAATCAGTGGCCTCGACTGGCCCGACCCGATCATGCGCGAGGTCCTCGGGGCGGGTTCGTTGGACAGGCACCAGATGGACTTCGCTCTGTCGCTACGACTTCGCCCGGGCCGATACGAGGGTCTGATCTTCGCGGCCCCGATCACACGGTACGGTCTCAAGCGGGCCGAGCACGAGCTGACGTGCAACGGGCAGCCGTTGACGGCACGGCGCTGGCCGACGGAGCGGATGCTCACGGAGGACGGCCTCTTCGCCGGACGCGACGCGCGCGACCTCGGCGCCGAGGCGGTACGCGAGCTGTGGGTCGATCCGACGTTTCTGGCACTGCCCTTCTCGGCTAGCGCCAACGCCGGCCGGATCACCTTCGAGTCGTTCGGTATGTATCTCGCCGGTCTGATCGTCTACCCGAAGGCGCATCACAAGGCCTTTCGGGCGCATGTGGACCGGCTGGTCGAACGTCGAAGGGCGTATTTCGCCCAGCAGGTCTACGCGTGCATCCAACCGACGCTGCCGGGGCCGCCCGACGAACCCACCGAGGCAGAACAGAAGAGCGGCCTGGTGCTCCTGAAGGCCAGCCCGTTGCAACTCCCCGAGGGGGAATTCATCCCCAAACCGACGGACGTGATCCGTGACGGGCTGGGGTTGTTCGGCCTGGCCGGCCAGACCGTCACGACGGCAGTGGGGGTCTTGTCGTTGGAAGACCTGGACGGGGTGGAGGTCCAACTGAGCCGATCGCGCGGGGCGGCTGTTCGGGCGATGGAAATCCGACCGTTTCCCGTCATGTGGCGGCGGCCGGTGCGATTGGCCGTCCCGTCCTGGCTGGACGAGGCCACGCCGCGCCCGGTAAGGACCGGTCGCGTCGCCTGGTACCTCCTGGAGATCGGGATCCCGAGAAAAGCCAAGGGCAAGGAGCTGGCCGTCCGGCTCCGGATTGCGGCGGCCAAGCGACCTGCGCTCAAGGTCAACGTTCGCGTCTCGCTCGCGCCAACTCTCCCGGGGTTGGATCAGGTCTGTCGCGGCGTGATCTATCCCCGCAACTGGCACAGCGGTTACCTGCCGGACCTCATCGGGGTCCACGACTCGATCACGGGTGAGTTGATCCACGATGACTTCGGCGTGCTGAGAAGCCACGGCCTGGGGGCCACGACGATCCACGGCGTTTGGCTGGGTGGGTCTTATGAGGTACCCAGGATGCGCGTGTCGCGCGCGCTGCTCCTGGCCCGAATGGCAGCGCGGGCCGGACTGTGCAGCCACACGCCCGGCTGGATCGATTTCAGCAATCTCACGACGCATCCCCAGTGGCGACGCGGACCAGGCCCGCGCCTACTCGACGTGGCCGCGGCGACGCTCAGGGGGCTCCGCACCGACCTGAACCGCGTGGGCGTGCGTGTCACGGCCCTGCTCGCAACGGGGCTGGATGCTCGAGACGGGGTGAATCCACTCACGGCCGAGGAAACCCTCGAGCTGGCCCGGTTGCTCCGGCAGGCGGGCTGGCGGGCCCTGGGCGTGATGTACCACACCGGTGATCTGGATCAGGACGGAGACGTCTTCGGCGCCGGTCAAGACGGGCTGATCAAGGTCATCGGCAACCTTGACCGCGTCGTCGCGCCGCTGTCGATGGCCGAGCGCCTGCGTGCGCGCTGGCCCAAGCTCGACGTCGAGCTGTTCGATCCGTCGGCCGGACGCTTCTCGGCGGGATTCAGGCTGTGGATGAGCAAGCTGGACGGCCTGTGGACCGCCCAGGTCCACCGCCGCGCCCTTCCCTACTCGCCGTTCGAGGGCGTTTCTCCGACCGAGGCCCTGCTGATGCCGTTTCGCAATCGCCCCGCCCCGACGCTGCGGCTGCTGGCCATTCGTGAGGGCGCCAACGACTACGAGTATGCCCAACTCCTGACGCGCCTGGTCGAGCGCCGGCGCGACGACACTGAGGCCGTCGACAAGGCCAAGCGAACGCTCGAAACGGTCCGACGCGAGCTGTCCGAGGCCCGCGACCCCCCCGACGGGCCGGCGCAGGAGGACCGCGCCCACGCCAGAACGCTCCGGCGACCGCCCGGGCCGTCGCACGCATTGATGGACAGACATCGCAGGGGCCTGTTCGACCGGATCGTCGAGCTGACCCGTCGCCAGTAGCGGTGCGCTCTGTCAGCGCGTTTCCCCGGCCGTCTCCGCGGCACGCACCCCTTCGGGCGCGAGACCGTCCGACTGACCGGTTCACCCGTCCTGTCCGGTGGGGCCCCTTCGCAAGCGCTTCTTCAGGGCGTGGCGCCGCTTCTGCTCGAGGATCCTGTCTCGGACGCGCTGCGGCACGCGTGTCGGGATGCGGGCGCGGTGGCGTCGGAAGCGGTCCTGAAGTTTCCGCCGCAGGTGCGCCAACGCGATCCGCCGGTTGCGGACCTGGCTGCGCTCCTGCTGACAGACCACGACGATTCCCGTAGGACGGTGCCGAAGCCGCACCGCCATCCGCCGCCGGTTGACGTTCTGCCCACCCGGCCCGCTGGCGCAAAACGTCTGGAGATCACATTCGGCCAAGAGCGCTTCGTCGGCGTTCGGGATTTGGGGGAACACGGTGTTCGACGTCATCAGGGCGTCCAGAATGCAGCAGCACTGCCGTCTTGCGGGTGGCGACGGCAACCCGTCCGCCCACTACTTCTGCCAGGGAGATTTCAGGACATACGTTTGGTCCGTGCTGAACCCGCGCTGTGCATACATGATCACCTTCATGAACTCATTGATGGCCCGGTACTCGTCGAAGACACATCGTTGCTGGAACCTCATACGCCACGGCCCGGTATTCACCCTGTTCCCAAGCCGGAAGGTTGGCCAGGGGTCACGAATCAACTCCGCATGTCCGTCGTAATAGCCGACCCCCCCTCGCCGCCACAAGAAGGGCGTGTAGTAGCCCTGGGGGTCGTAGTCGAACTCGTGGAACTCGCTCCTGACCGGTTGGCCGTGAGCGATGGCCAGCACGTTCTCGGGAGAGAACAGGCAGTCGGTGCAATTGTAGCCCGAGTTACTGTCCCCCAGCTCGCCAGCAGTGGCCACGTGGCGGTCCCATTGTTCATCATGGACGATCGACAGCACGGCCGGGTTGTGCACCTGGCTGAGCTTCATGATGCGCTTGAGGTTGCCCCAGTAGGACTCGAACACGCCTTCCAACGGGTGCTGCCAGTATCGACCCCACACCGACCGCGTGTAGTTGAAGACGTTCTGGGTCTTACGCGGGTCGGTGATCCGCTCAAACTCGGGGCATTTGTAGAGGTCCACGAAGCGTGTGTAAGGAAAGAGCGTCCCGCTGCGCGGGATCATCATGGGCTTCCCGAGCGCCCCTTCCCACTCCTCCTCGCGGCGGTGGTGGATGACCTCGAGCTCTTCCGAGTTCGCAAGCCAGTCCTCCGCCGGGTCCGGCCGACACTCGTCCTCGAACTTGCCCATCACGGCGATGAAAGGAGGCGTCTCGGCGTAGTCTTCGGCGTACGTGATGAACGCCCTGACCATCCCGCTGATGCGGGTCATACACAACGTCGTTCGTGCCTGGGCGCGGGCCTTGCTCAGCGACGGCAGCAAAATGGCCAGCAGCAACGCGATGATGGCTACGACCACCAACAACTCGATGAGCGTAAAACCCCTACGCCCTCGCGCCAACGCGGCTGCCTGTCTCGACATGACTCGCGTCCCGGTCGGACCCCAACGTTTCTGCTGGCGGGACGATCACGACGATGTCCGTCGAAGCCCAGCTTGCCCGGTACTCGAAGTGACGCTCAGTGTCTCCCCAGGCCATGCCACCCCATGAGGATGGCTCGAAACGACACCACGGGCCCGGCACGGAATCCTCCTTCAACCATTCTACACGACCACACCGAAGCCAAGCAACGCACAACCTCGAAATTTGCGTCTTGTAGAGATTTTACGTTGCAGCTTGCACCTCATGGTGATAGGATTACCGGTAGGGAGCTGGGAGGTGGAAGTGGGAAGCCGCGCGGGGGGAGGCAGCCATCCCTTCCGCTGGCATCTCTTCGAGATGCCTTATCTCCCATCGGGGTGTCACGTCATGAATCGGTCGATCCTTGCGAAGCCAAAGGGGGCCGGGCCAATTCCAATGATGAGGAGGCGGGTCATGAGAAAGGAGAGCGTTTTCGTGTTGGCAGTGGTGTCCGCGGTCTGTGTGATCGGTCCGCCGACGCTTATGGCAGACTGGTACGACAGTTTCTACGACGGGGACTTCGGTCCTGGCGAGGACCCCAATATATTCGACATCGATGATCCGTGTTGGGTATTCTACGAGCCACTCGGCCACCCCTGGGACGTGACGGTCGAGGATGGATGGGTCCGCCTCTGGACGACTTGGGGTGGGTTCTTGCCGATCGCCATCGTGACCGGGACCCCCAGCACCTGGAACTTCGACCCCAACACCAGCCCGGACTATTGGGACGACGCCACGCCCCACTACATCGTGGCCCGCGCGAAGAACACCAACGAGGAGTCGGACCCCAACCGAGGCAGATGTCTGTTGTTCCTCAACTCCGACCATTACACCTGGCTGGGCTATGAGTTCCAGTACGGGTTCAAGGACATCGGTGGCCAGGCCCTCATCGGCATCGCGCTGGTCAACGGGATCGATTGGAAGAACGCCAGGCTGGACCACATCAACCATCTGGACGAGCAAGACGGGTTCTGGATGGCGTTCCAGTGGGAGACCGACGGCGTACTCAACGATCCAAACGGCAAGTGGCTTCGGGCCGTCTGCTGGAACGGCGGCAAGTTCGACTGGGACGGCAACTGGATGTTGAGCTGTAACCTTGGGGAGCCGAACACCCTTCATGACCCCAACGCCTCCTGCGATCCCAACAAGTACCCGAGCAAGGGATCGACGGCGATCGGGACATGGACCGACAACATATGGGAGGCGGGGTTCCCGGCCGACGTCGCCTTCGACGAGATCGAGGCCAGAACCGGCGCCTTCACCAACGTCTCGCGCGCACTCACGTTGAAGATGAAGGATTGCTGTGAGCTGACCGTCGATCCCGACTTGTTCGACGATCCGAACGAGGCGTACACGGACCCCAACCACATCGGGGACCCCAACTACTATGACCCGCCGGTCGACGCCAGCGTGCTGCGGCGGTATACGAACGGGACGGCCCTCGCTCTGGGTGCCGTCGTGCCGTGCGGCAACAAGACCTTCAAGAAGTGGACCATCAAGGGACCGAATCAGTCGGACGACCCACTCTACCAGATCGTCACCGACGCCAACGAGGTGCTGTACCTAACGATGGACGGCGACTACCTGGTCAAGGCCTCGTGCAAGTGCGGCGGCGGCGGGATCGAGCCGTTCGCCGGCATGGCCCTGCTGGTCCTCGGCGTGGGTTTCGTGCTCCGCCGCTTGTCGTAGCGGGCAGAGCAGGGCAGACGATCTACCCGAACGACCGACTCATCGTCGCTGCCTTCTCGATCAATCCGGGCTCGATGCAGAGATCGAGTAGGGTGTGTGCGACCACAGCGGGCCAGACGTTGCCGCACCACAGTCTTGCCGCGCCGAACGTGAATCCCAAGACGACCGTCCAAGCCATCCCCCAAGGCCCCCACGTGAGGTGCGCCGCGCCGAAAGCAAGGGACGAATAGACGACTTGCGATTTCCAGCCGCCGCCGGCCCGAGCGATCACCAAGAACACAAAGCCCCTGAACAGGAATTCCTCGCAGAACCCGGCACTCAAAGACGCGGGAATGGACCTGAGCTTGGCCAGATCGATCACGAACATCTCACCAAAGGGAACGACCCAAAGCCCGTAGATGACCACCCACAACGCGCCAAGCCCAAGGCCTATCGGCAGGTCTCTCACGAACGAGCCCGTGCGGGTCGCGAAGAGCTCTGCAAACGAAGACGTCTTCCGGTGGATCAGCCACCACAGGGCGATCGTGGCCCACAACGCCGGCGCGGCCACGTCCATGAATACCCTCATGATGACGTCACCGGGCGGTTGGCCCTGGTGTCCGGTCTGGTAGTACCAGAAGCTAATGCAAGGGACGGACAACACGTAAGCGATCAAGAGCGGCGCAAGAACCGTTGCGAACACCCATCCAACAGCCTTCTTCTTGGTCAGGGACTCGTCCATGACCTTCTCCGTCGACGGACGTCCGGGCGTGGGCGACCGCAGGTGTCTCGTGAGAAACCGGGGCCCGAGGAACCCTACCACCCGCCAGACGCGACGATTTCTTTGATGTCGTCTTCGAGTTTCTTGAAGGCACACAGATCGCGCAATGGTCCGAAGTCGTCGATGAACTCCGCAACACGGGCGGGGGCGATACTTCGCTTGAACCGCTTCAAGTGGCGCCCTTTCAATTCACTCGCACGACATAGCAGTTCATTCAGTAGCTTCTTGGGGTTCGGCTTCGTCTCCAAGTCTCCAACCCTCGGGAGGTTCAGAACAGCTCTCCCGTTCGGGTTGCCTGCAGCCTTCCTTATGGCTTGAACATCAAACAACAACCACGCTTCCTGCATCCGCACGGGAACGACACAGACCGCGGGGGGAAGGTCGATCCTAGAACGCGCTTTTTTGAGCGCGTCAGCGATCTCAGCGAGCCTGCTTTCAGGCGAGGCCCTCTCGGCGTCCCGATGAACGAAGAGAAGGTCACACGGATACAATTCAAGAGTCCGGCAGATCCGGTCTGACAAGTTACTCGGTGGATGTGGAAGGCGCCGAAGGTCGGCCCAACTTGAATCAATAGCGCACTGAGAGAGATTTTCCCGCAACAGCCAGGTAAGCACGTGAAGGAGCGCCCTTTCGGAGCCGCCGTCCGACAACAACGTGTAGCGCAGTGCTCTCATCTTGGCCCATGGGAAAACGGCAACATGAGCTGGCGGGTGTCCTCTCTATCGACGACTCGCAGCGAGTTACGAGTACGCGAACCCCTGCCGCGCGGAGCGCGGCCTCCGGCGACGAGCCCGGGGCTGGGTTCTTCCGGAAGCACTGGATTGAGATATGCCAGCAATGTGCCCATGTTGCAGAGAGGCACCTCGTCTGGACACTTCGTGGCTCGCCAGGTCCCTGGTAGGCAACTGAACTGCACGCCCTTGGATCGCGTTCCGCAATGAAGCGTCTCCTTGAGTTCTGCAGCTAACAGGCTGTCTTGGGGAACCTGCTGAACGACGGCTGGGGAATGGGTATTGACGATGACTTGTCGCAATGGATTGCCTTGTCCTATGGGCTCGCTGGTGTCGGTCGCGATGTCTCTCAGGAGCTCGATCATGGCAGGGATACGCTCGGGATGGATCCCGTTTTCCGGTTCTTCGAGGCACAAGACACCTTGCGCTTCAGGGTCATGCAACAAGACGGCAAGCGCCAAGAAGCGCAACGTCCCGTCCGACAGGGCACGCGCCGCGTGCGGGGTCCGATCGCTCCCCGTGGCATATAGTGTCAGAAGCTCCCTCCGTTCATCCCGATCGATCCAGATCTCGTGTACATCGTCGATCAGTTCGGCCAAGCGATTCGCGACCTGCGCGTACACTTTGGCGTTCCCTTTGGCAGGGGCGTCATTGGCATCTCCACCTCCCTCTGAAGTGTGTCCCAGCCGATCCAAGGTCGCCGGAAGATGAGCACCGTTCGGGCCCAACTCGGTCGGCGCCGAGAACTCATCGGGGCTTCGTAGGGCGGACGGTTCGAGCTGCAGGAGTCGCCAGGACTGCATCTCCCGGCGGGCGAGTAGTGCCGTTGGGCTTTCCGCCGCGTTTGTGGCTGATAGCACGGTTCTGGGAAGGCCCGCAGCCTGACGCGGGAGTGTTCTTCCGCCGCGTCCGTCCTGATGGAGCTTGATGATCCGGTCTGCCTCCCCTTTCTCGGTCGATATGAATTCGCTGCCCGCCCGCCGACCGCTCACAGCAGACCGACGCCAATTGGAGACGCTATGGGGGAACAGCAGGTGCTTGTGGGCTTCACCGAGCGTGATATGGACCAGTTCTTCCTTGAGGATCTCCAGCGAGCCCAACGACCCGCGGTTCTGATCTTCGCGATAACCGAGCGCGACGGAATAGCGAAGGAAGGTGATCGCCGCCTTGGCCATTTGCCCCAGATCGTCCGCCCCTTGTGAGGGTACGATCATCTCCGCCTCGAAGGAAATCTCAGGTGCATGCTCTTTGCCAAATCGATGGAACAACCCTCGTAGGTCCGCCGTTCGACCGGTTTCATCACGGACCGAGAGCGCTGCGTCGACGAGAGGGCGATCGGCTAGCGCACTGAGAAGCCGAATCGCGTCAAACAGGTTTGATTTCCCAACCCCGTTCGGTCCTGCGATGCAAGTGAAGGGGCCGAACCGAACGTCCACATCGACCAGGTTCTTGAAGCCGGACACTTTCAGGCGGGTCAGCATGGTTCTACCCCCATTGCGTGCCCTCAGAGGCAAAGCCCAACCCGGTCGGCCACCTGCGCGCCGGGGTCTCACCATGTCTATTCTACCGCAGAAATGCCCATCGTCCCAGAGGACCAGGGCCCTGGTTCGCGGAACATCCGGCACCCCTGCGTGGGCGTTCGCCAAGGCTAGGTCAGCTTCAGTAGGGCCTTGAGATCCCTTTCGTTGTTGGTGGCGGTGATGCGGCAGTCGTAGTCTCGGGTCTCGCCGGGTTTGAGCGTGTCGAGCCAGCCGCGTTGGCGATCGGTCGGCCGGCCCTCGACGCCGCCGTTGACGGGTTCGAGCGCGCCGACGTAGCTGCCGCCGGGGCCCCAGTGCTGCCAGTTGACCATTCGCGGGAACTGTTTGGTGTTGTACTCGATCCTGACGCCGAACCGACGCTTCTCGTTTACCACGCCGACGGTGGCCAAGCCGTTCCGGTCGGCGACGGGCTCGATATAGGTGCAGTCCTCGCCCGCACCGCGGTGGGCGTCCTGCGGCGCGGGGGCGCGGCGGAAGTCCTTGCGGCTGTACCACTTGACGCTGTCCGCGCGGGGGGTGACCTTGCCCTTGTAGCAGTAGGTGCTCGCGCCGGGCTCGAGCAGCGGGTAGCCGAAGTTGATGTGCAGCAGCCACGCGTGGGGCACGGGCTCGTTGCCGCAATTGATGAAGTGATCATGGATCTCGATGACGGGTTCACCCAGCGGGCTGCGGATCGTACGACGCAGCTCGACGTTGGGGTTGAAGATCTTGGCGGTGCGGACCACCCCGGTGATGGCCATCTCGTATCGGCCTGAACGCAGGTCCGGGTTCGTGATCGACTGGACGACGGCGGCCGTGTTCGAGTGCGTGCCGTGCAGGCCGAGCTCCTCGTCGCCGTCGGTGCAGGGCGCGCCGGCGTTGCACGGCCCGCAACTGACGAGCAATCCGCCGGCAAACGATCGCAGCCAGTCGAGGCCCCGATGATAGGCGAACGACGGCGCGGTGACCCCAGCCATCGAATGCCAGGTCAGCGATTGGCCCAGGAACTCCGCATCGGCGATGTCGAGCCCGCGGTCGATGACGACCTTGTAGCGCAGGCCGCCGCCGGTGTTGACCCATGCGATCCGCGTGCCCCTGCCCGGGCCGTTTTCGAGCACCGAGGTCTCGATGCCGCCCAACTGCGAGGCGTCAATGACGGGGGCGTTGGCGAGTGGATGTTTTCGGTGTGAGCGCGTGGTCTTGGCCATGATGACGGTCCTCCTCGACGTGCTAGTGCCGTTTTCAGTCAGACAGTTTCGCGCGCCGCTGGGTGGCATGGGTAGGCTCCGACCCGTGAGGGTCGGCGTTTAGCCGTGTTCGCACGATGACACCCCACCGCACGGGCAAACTTCGCTCGTGCCTCGCTCAGCCTGCCCATGGCACCCGCCGACACAACCCGAAACTCTCCCACTGAAAACGGCACTAGCGTACGATTCTGATTCTCGTTCTTGGTTTCCGTTGCGTCCGTTGGACGACGGGCATGGGTATATGTAATCCCGCGCCGCCTGCTCTGCAAGCACCGTTATTTTGGGGGGGCGTGCGCTCAAGGGCTACCGTCGTTCGTCGAGGAGACACAACGTTCGCCGGCCACCCACACGCCGATCGGGTTGGTGTCGCTTGCGAGGATGTCCGCCAGCGGATCGTTGACGCTGCGGTCGGTCAGCGGCATGGCGACCAGATCGGCCTGTTTGCCGGGCCCGAGCGACCCTAGCTCGCGGTCCAGCCCGAGCGCGCGGGCCGGGCGGACGGTCGCCATCGCCACGAGCGTCTCAGCCGGCACGTCGGCGTGCGCGCGATGGAGGAAACGGAGCTCGTCGAGCACCGACGGCGTCGCGCCCGCCGGCAGCGACGCCGCCGAATCGGTCCCGACGCATACGTTGACGCCCGCATCGAGCATGTCCCGCCATCGGTGATGCCTGTGGCCAAAGAAGCGGTGCGACCGCGGGCAGTACACGACGCTGGCTGACCCGCGCCGCAGCTGTTCCAACCCCCCGTCGGTGATGTAGTTCACGTGCGCCAACAGCGCACCGGCCGACAGCAGCCCAAGACGCTCGGCGTACTCGATCGGATCGCATCGTGGCGAGCGGATGGCAGCGCCCCCGCCGAGTCCGCGGATGAGGGCACCGAGCATCCCGCCGCCCCGCGCCACCCAGCGACATTCCTCCCTGGTTTCGGCCCAGTGCGTGGTGATGGGCAATCCGCACCCACGTGCCCACGCAACGGCCGCGGTGAAATGATCGGCTCGAACGGT
>Ga0180431_10005443_pt1 | contig 15510 bp, 13 predicted proteins | sample SS_ome_11_FD_132459 | JGI IMG/M metagenome (GOLD analysis project Ga0180431, IMG submission 132459) | Hypersaline lake sediment archaeal communities from the Salton Sea, California, USA - SS_1_MS_1 metaG | ecosystem: Environmental > Aquatic > Non-marine Saline and Alkaline > Hypersaline >... | reverse complement strand
TTTATCACAAGCTCGTAAGAATGTGATATCAGGTATATTTACCATTGTTTTATTGAGTTATATTGGAGTATTTGATGCGAGACCATTCGATGAGTATTATGTTTTAGCTGAAAAGCTCAAAGAGTACTCTGCTCTGATAGAGTCGACAGGTTCAGAGATAAACAAGACAGATCTGAAACGTTTTGAAACTGAGTTGATAGAAGGAATAACCCAATTAACTACTCCAACCAGCATCAAGCTGTTGTGATATCACATCATATCACATGATGTAGCGCTGTAACCGCTTGGCCAAGAGCTGATCCACCGTCACCTGGTGGTACTTTGTGGTTTCTTAATACTGTATATCTTTCTTTTGATAGTTTATTCGAGATATGTGATGTTATGAATTCGTTTACAAACACGCCACCAGACAATGCAAACTTAGTGATTCCTGTCTCTTCTGCTACCTTTAAACCTATATCTGATATACCTTCTGCGAGATATTTTTGACCAAATGAAGCAATATCGGGTTTTTTAAACGTATTTTGATTATTAATTAGATATTTAAGCATATTAGATGTATTTAATATATATTTTCCGTTATTTTGTATAATTTCAGGTTGATACGTGATGTTTTGATATGATCCTCTATTGGCAAAAGCTTCCAAGAGCATAGTAGGTTCTCCTTCGTAGGATCTGTAATATGTAATGCCTAATAATGCAGATAATGAGTCCAACAATCGTCCAAAACTTGATGTTTTAAGTGTATTCTCTCTTCTGGATTGATTTAAGATCAGTTCAAGCTCATTTTTCTTGTGAGGTAAAGCGTGATTTATGTGATTTTCTGTGATATCACGTATCTCATCATCCGATAATGCGTTAGTTAATCCAGCTATCAGCATTCTATATGGGTAATAAGCGCACAGATCTCCTCCTGGCATGGGTAGATATTCTAATTGACCAACCCTGTCATAGCCTAAATATGTTGATTTTAACACCTCCCCACCCCAAATTTGCCTATCTTGACCGTATCCAGCCCCATCTAACGCTATCCCAATGACTTCTTCTTCTTTTATGGCGTGTTCAGCCATTACTGATGTGATGTGAGCGTGATGATGCTGTGACTTAACAAGTGGGACACCCATTTCTTGTGATATCACTTGCCCGTATTGTGATGTCATATAGTCTGGATGAAGGTCACAAGCCATCACATCCGGGTTACGTGTGATATTTAGCAAGTCACGCATCGTCTGAATAGCGTTTTTCTCAAACTCTAATCCCTCTAAAGTATCAACATCCCCAAGATATTGGGTCATAAACACCTTGCCATTGGTAGCTATAGCTGCGGCGTTTCTCAGCTCTGCTCCCAATGAGATCGCTATGCCTTTTCTTGCGGGAATATTGATTGGGTCTGGGACATAACCTCTGGATCTGCGAGTAAAAGCAGGGTTTTCATCGATAATTCGTAGTACAGAGTCGTCTGATCTATTGATTATGCGCCTATTATGGAGTAAAAAGTAATCAGCCAACCCACCAAGCTCATTGAAAGCAGCCTTATTGGTTATAGCCATGGGCAATCCACGTCTATTTCCACTAGTCATCACCAAGGCAAGCTCGTCTAGATGCTTGAACAACAAAGTTTGGATACCTGAGTAAGGCAACATTACCCCAACAGTATCGAGTCCTGGGGCTACGAGATCTGAAATGATCTTGTGTTTTTTCTTGAGCAAGACAATGGGCTTTCTCCAAGACGTCAAGTGGTGCTCTTCAACAGCAGAGACCACCGCGTACTCCCTGATTGATTGAAGATCTGGTGACATCAACGCATAGGGCTGATTCTTCCTATCTTTCCTTCGTCTAAACTCCTCTAGCACGTCGTCTCTTGTAGCAAGGGATGATAGATGAATCCCGCCTATCCCTTTGATAGCAATTATCGAGCCCTCTTTTATGTAGCCCGCAGTCTCCTTGAATAGATCATCAGCCTCAATCCTATTGCCTGATGCATCGTAGAGGCTCATGGTTGGTCCGCATTGGCTGCAGGTGATTCCTTGAGCGTCAAAGCGTCTATCAAGCGGATCATAATAATTCTGGTTACAATCTTGGCACAAGGGGAAATCATGCATATGCGTCCTCTCACGATCATAAGGCAGGGATTCAACTGATGTGAACCTTGGACCACACCAAGCACAAGCAGTGAAAGGATAATCATACCAACGACCCTCTGGGTCCTCCATATCATTGAGACACTCTGGGCAGATACCGATGTCAGGTGGATAAATCCCTGAGGCCACTCTTCCTGTTATCTTGCTCTTATCAATGATGAATTTATTGAATTTCCCAATGAATATATGATACTCGGTTATGATATCCTCGATATCAGAGACCTCTGGTGCCTTCTCTTCAACATCAACTAAAAACTTCTCAATATCCTTCTTAGAGCCCTCTACAATAATCTCTACACCAGCATCCCCGAGATTGATAACATAACCACGAAGACTATTCATCACAGCCATCCTGTAGATGAAAGGTCTGAATCCTACGCCTTGCACCCTTCCCGTGATGTTAATCTTTGCTTGTCGCTTGCTCAAGAGGATCACGTCTTATTTGAACTGCTTAATTTAAACACATATTAAACAAGCTCTCTTGTAAACATGTAAACAATTCAAACAAAACAGGATTGTTTACCGGTTAAACCATCATTTAACTTAGAATGAATTGTTCTATATTTCGTAACTGTAATTAACTTGGACTCCCTGTTCATACATTGATACTGATGGCGCTGGTCTACACAACATTCGCATTATTCCTTGTGACCATAGTAGCTAGCTACCTCTTCTACCAGCGCATCAAAATGGCTCAAACAGAATACGAAGACAGCAAAGGCATCATCAGAAACATCACCTCTGGATTCACAAGACAAGTAAAACGCATGGAATCAGATCTAGACAGACTCGAAAGAGAGACTCTTCAGGCAAAATACATGGCAAGCGAAGCCATCTCAGCAAAACAAGGAGATAGCGAAGCCACACTTGCAGGGCTTGAAAAAGTCAAAGAGCTATCAGAACGCGTTGATGGGATAGAGGAATCAATTGATGCAATGAAGAAAGACCTATCCAAACTAGCCTCACAGCCAAGAGTAATCGTACCCCAAGGAGCTGTAGATGCGCCTATACCAGTACAGGGAGAGGATATCCTTCAAACCCTCACAGATACAGAGCTGGAAGTCCTCAAGATGATTGTAGACTTTGGAGAGGGCACGGTTCCTGAGATAAAGGCGCAGATACAGAAGACTCGTGAACATACAGCGAGGCTCCTGAAGAAGCTATACGATAAGGGGTTCATCGACCGTAATACCAACAGCATGCCTTACAGGTACAGCATCCGGAAAGAGATACGAGACCTCATAATGGAACAAAACGAGTCATCCACCATAGGGCTCTAACAATTCAAATAGGATCACTGCCTTACTCTGTCCTATGCAAGCAACAACTTGGGAAGAGGCGCCGCGCCTCGCGCCCGTACCCGGAGTAGATATAAGAATAATTGGAAATGGTATGCACGCCACCATGTGCTACATAGTCATCAACCCAGGAGCCGTTGTCGATTGGCACGGCCACCACCAGGAACAGATGGGCACCTTGATAGCAGGATCAGGTGAGCTCTCTTCTGGAGGCAAGACCGTAAAGGCCAAGCCAGGTGCAGCATGGTTCATCCCACCAAACGAGGAACACAAGTTCGTCGCCAATGGGCCTGAAGCTGCTGTGATAATCGAGACCTTTGCCCCTGCGAGGGTAGACTATCTATTAGCCGCAAAGTAACCGATCCAGTTTGACTGAGGAACATCTCCAAGCGCTCCAGAGGGTGCTGGCCCAAGGTTATCAACTCAGCCCTGAGGTCTTCACCTTTTTACAAAACAAGAGTGTTGATGAGGTAACACAGATAGTTGATGATGCGTTAAAGAGAGCCTCCTCACAACCAGATGTCTTTATTCTTGACATAGATTTTTTCCAGTCAAAACCGAAACCCAAGCCAAAGCAGAAACCCTACGCAGCTGTAGCAAGGAGCCGTTTTGAGATTAATTACCCCGATGAGACCAGGAGCATAGGTAGCTCAGATGGTTACATTGATTATTTTAATAGCAGGCTCATCCAACTCGAATCCATCATTAAAAGAAGAGTAGACCTTCGCGACGCCATCTCATTATCAGACGCCATCAAACTTCCATTAAAAACAAAGTTCAAGACTATAGGAATGGTAACCAGTAAGAGCGCCAGAAACAACAGGCTCTTCCTCGAATTAGAAGATAAGGATACAATTTCAACCGTAATGGTAAGTGGGGAGGAGACCATTAAGAAGGGTCTGGAGATCCTTGAGGATCAAGTCATCTGTATTGATGGTCTCCGGTATCGTGAGGACTTGATGATAGCAAATGATCTCATCTGGCCGGATGTTCCCATGCACGAGGTGAAGAGAAGCGAGGAGAATATCTCAGCTGTGTTCGTGGGGGATGTTCATATTGGGAGTAGATATTTCCGGGCTGATCTTTTTGATAAATTTATTCGCTGGATGAATCAGGATCTTGGCCCCAAGCCGAGCCGAGACCTTGCTTCACAGGTAAAGTATCTTGTTATAGCCGGGGATCTTGTTGAGGGTATTGGTATCTTCCCGGATCAGCTCGATGAGCTAACCATTTCTACACAGAAGGCTCAGTACGAGGAAGCAGCAAGATTACTGGACAAGCTCCCTGATCACATTGAGACAATAATCATACCCGGCAACCACGATGCTGTGCGCAGAAGCCTTCCCCAACCAGCCATCCCAGAGTCCCATGCACCAGGCTTGTACGCTAATCCGCGAATCCATATGGCGCCCAACCCGATATCACTGACATTGAATGGCGTCAAGGTCTTTGTAGCACATGGTACCGCCCTATCAGATATCTTGGGTTCTACCCCGGGTCATAATTTCCGTAACCCGGTGACTGCCGTGGAGTTGCTGCTCAGGTGCAGGCATATCGCCCCAACCTATGGTCAATCCACTCCCATTGCACCTGAGACTGTTGATCGCCTTGTGATCAATGAGACCCCGGATGTTGTGGTAATGGGGCATATTCACATCCATGAGGTAAAACGCTACAAAGGAATAACGCTGATATCCAGCGGCAGCTTCCAGGATCAAACCCTATTCCAGAAAAGAATGAACATAGACCCCACACCAGGGGTCATTTCAGTTTTCAACCTCAAGACCCATAACGAGATCCCTTTGGACCTTGAAAGATTGGACTGACCCCTTTGGCTATCAAATCAGCTACACGCACAGCCTCTGGGGTACGACCATGGATAGACTGCTCACGCAACACTCTCTCAGCATAGCTTGTTGATTCTCCAACCACCTCATAGTAAATAGACGGGTTATCCTCAAGTCGCAGTTCGTATAACTCGCCTAATGCCTCGTATCTGCTCCACCTCATCTCCCAGTCAGGGAAATGTTTACGCAGCGCATGCAGCGTTGCTTCTATATCAGGTAACTTGGGGCAAAACACTATCACAGGTTTCCCTGTGGATTTGTAAACATTTTCAACATCAACCACATTGAACCCAGCAAAGGTAGCCCCACCAAGAATAACCACATCATACTCCCAATCAGCGAGGTTGTTTAACAAGACCTCAGTAGAGTCCAACCCATCCACTGTTATACGCCCTAGCCTGATGTCTTGTATAACAGGTCCAGCCAGTTTTGTTAAACAAAGAGAAGTGTACTGTATAGCCCTAGCTAACCCTCTTTGGAAAGCCTCGAAGCTCCCGTCTTGAGCCCCCACTGCTACCGTGAAAACGGGTCTCAATACTTGTCGAGTTTTCCTTGTATCTTGCACTTTATTAGGAATTGTGCATATGCGCTGCGTGGAACCTTGACAGTTCCACTCTTCACCTGTATCCTGGTGATCTGTGCTAGAGCGTTTTTATCTACGTCTTTCTCGAAAACAAGGTTGCCGTTGCTTTCTATGGCGAAAGGACCCATTTCTATGGATATTTCCTTGATATCGTCCTTAGAAAGGCTTATTTGACCGTCATCATCAATGGCGAGAATGAATTCTGCGGAGTTAGAAAGTGTCACGCCAGCTGCGATGGCATCAGCATCATCATTATTGAGATACTGTTCTAGGGCATTGTTTACGACGTCAGCCACGTTTTTACCGTCTTTCTTGGCCATGGAGAAGACTTCCGTGTAAAGCTCGGTGTCCAATCCCCTAATGGCTACGGTTTTTCGTGGCATGTTTACTGTATCACCAGTTTATTTGTTTACTTGTTTACTTGTTAACAAGTATACTTATAAGCATATCGCTGCTGTAAACAACTTGCCCCGTGAGGGGATCCGGAGTTAGATTTAAGTGTCAAACACGGTAGCCCTAGATAAAAGTATAAACAAGAATAAAAACAGCTCGGTGAAGCGATCCGGCAAGAGTGATGCCAACTTCGCCAAGTATGTAGAAGTTTTCCGGAAGTTATTATTATTAAATGAGAAAAACGATCTCGCAACCACTCTAAAGAATATTCAAGAGCTCATGAGCTTTAGTGAAAAGATCTTTAGCAGTAGCGCAGTAAGTGAGGCATTCCTCTACTTCTGTCTCCACGGCGCATCAACCGCGTGGGTACTACAATGCGAGTTGAACATGCCCGAGGCAACAGTATACAGGGCGCTCAAGAGACTCAGGGCGATGGACGTAGTCGTTCCCGCGCTAAAGGTTAGCAAGGTAAAGCGCAGTAAGGGTGGTCCAAGGCCAACTGTTTGGGCAATAGAGACAGCCTCACCTGATGAGGTAGCAAAGGCACTAAAGCACCATTATAGGATGCTGAGCCCCAAGTTCAGGGTTGCAGAAGAGATCGCTCAGACGATACTGGAAGAGTACCAGGACTCTGGAAAGCCCCTGGAGATCCAGTACCGCGACATCATGGGAAAAGCCAAGGCGTTAAAAATCCCATTCAAGGGTCCTGATATCGCGGATTTAGCAGCACAGTATCTCCATGAACGTGGAATCAAGGTCTGGCGCTGATTACACTCCCCCAAGAGCCCTCCTCCTTCGGGAGGGGGGATATTCTCAAACCATTATTTCTTTGAGTAAGAGTTCTATTTGTTGTTTCCATGTTTTGTAGATGGTTTCTGGGGTCTCGTCTGTGCTCATGAATCCTCTGAGTCCTGATCTGAAGGATAGTATTGAGACTGCAGCGACTCTTGAATCAGTGTCTGATTTTATTACTCCTGCCATTTTGGCTTTTTCAAAATATTCTTGGATGATGTTTACCTCTTCTAGGAAGAAGTTTCTCATTCCTTTCATTAGCTCTGGGCTTCGTAGCGCAATTCCCGCTATTTCAACACCGAATTTGTCTATCTTGGAGGTTGATCGGATCATCTTATCAAAGTATTCTTTTGTGGAGAGGCGTGGTAGCTGTTCATGTGTCATGTTGTTGAATACGCTGGATCTTCTGAATTGTGCTCCGCTCTTTAATACTTCAAGGAGTAGTTTCTCTTTGCTCTTGTAGTACTGGTATAGTGCTCCTTTGCTTACTCCGAGTTTTTTGGCTATCTCGGTCATCTTGGTGTTTTTGTAGCCGTTTTCTATGAACATCTCTGTGGCTGTGTTGAGTATTCTTGCTTTGGCTTCCTCTTTGTATTCTGGTACTACTTTGGGCATATTGTTTTGTATTCGGTGAGGTGGTTAATAAAATGACCGTACGTAATAAAACTGACCGTAGGTATGTTTATATTCTTGTTACTGGATAACTGACCCAAGGTCAGTAAAAAGATGGTCGATAAAAAACCCAGAAAAACTGGAACTATCGAACTAATACGATACTCCCTGAAAAACATGAACTATCTCAGGGCAGTACAACAAAGAGAAAAAACCAAAAAACCACTCTTCCTCGCTTACAGAGAGTTAAGCAAACTGGATATTGATGATCCAATACTCGCGCGAAGAATCGAGGAATACAACCAAGGAGTAATAGACTACTACTCGGGAAAATTCCTCGCATCAAAGGCGAGTAGGACAGGAAATAAACAACTCTGGAAGAGGGCTTTCAACGGGTTCAATAATGGAAAAAAGATGGGGCAAAAGTTACTCAGATCCCTAGAAGAGGGGTCAAATAACCCTATCCCCATGACACAGCCTCCACTCATCGAAGAAGGAACCGAGATAAAATTCGCAGACGATGTCCCCCTCGTGCCTGAGATAACTCCCGTGATTGTGATAAAGGGTTCAGATTTCGAGATGGGGTATCAGTATGCCCAGCAGCTCGTTCAGATATTCGGTCCATGGATACTTGAGATGCGGGCTGGTAGAAAGTTCTCAGAGGAACAGGTTACAGAGTTAAGGAAATGGGAGGAACAACACAGGGTTCATACCCCATGGCTCATTGAGTTTGTCAAGGGTTGGGCTCAAGGTGCAGTGGATAACGGCATCCCCATGAGTTATGACGATGTCATGTATCTCTGGGTAGGAGACGCGCCCCCATCCTATGATTTTCTTTCCACTGATGGGTTGCCTGAGATTCCTCCTATGGCTTGTTCAGGTATGGCTGCTTGGGGAAGAGCAACCAAGGATGGTAAACTGGTTACAGGCTCAACTGGAGACCATGATCTATCCTACCAAGTGATTATCGTGGCTTATCCCGATGATGGAAACGCTTTCATCTATTCCGCTTTCGGTGCTACCGGTGCTATAGCTGGCGGGGGTGATATCTGGTTCTTTGGACATCCAGCCATGAACAGCAAAGGAGTAGCGTATGTTCATCATGGTGGTGGACCCAAGTTCTTGGAGCCCAAGAAGTATTGGGGTTATGGTGTGAGAAGAGCTGCCTCTGTTATACATATAATGAGGAATGCAGACACCGCTGAGCAAGCCCTTGATATCGAGATGAGTATGCCTATCGGTGATATCGGTAAAGGTGACCAAGGTACTGTTGGTGGTTTCTACGCTGATGATGATTATGGCTATGTTATTGAGGGTAGGAAAGAGCCTACAGCTATCCGTGAAGCTGGAGTGATGGGTGAGACAGATTTCCTCTACGCAAATAACAGCGCCATACACCCTAAGGCAATTGAGTCCGAGTGGATGAATAGCTCAAAGGATGGTTGGAAGTATGATCCTAATGGTGGTTGGAGACCCAAGACCCCTACTGGATTAACTAAGTCCATTGGTGTTTTCCTAAAATGGGCGAGTGGCAAGCTCTCTACCAGCGATATGATGATCAGAGGCATGATGATGAGCTACGACAATAGCGCAGATAGAAACCTATACATGTTCAATCTGCTGGACGCTGGAAAGGGAAAGATCGATCCCGAGTACATGAAGATGATGTACAGGATAGGCGGGAAACTCCCAGAAGGACCCTTTGATAAGATAGTCAAGGACTACCAGAAGACGGGTAACTGGGGAGAGGTCACAGCTGCTCACGCATCAAACGCAATAACTACTGTGATGAAACCTAGCGATGGGGTGTTCTCGCTCTGTACTGGTCCAGCCAAGGCTGGGATGAAACCGTTACTTCCGGGGTCAATAATTCCGATTCACCGGGAGACTAATGCCTTCTTTGAGATCAAACTAGAAGAAACCCCAGAAGATATGTTAAGATACGCACGAGATCAAGCACAGTTGTTCATCTCTCAAGCCGAAAAAATGTATGATACAGTTTCTTTCAATGAGAACACGATGAAAATGCTCAAGTCCTATCTAAATATGGCTCGGGAAGAGTATTCTAAAGGATTGTCCGAGGGCTCAGACATCTATGATACATCAAAATCTCTACGTGCATTCACCCGTGCACAAGTCAGAGCAAGGCAGGTTATCAACGCAATAAATCCTCCACCCACTTCACCTTATGAGCTTTAATCCCACAAATAACTGAAAATCATTTTAAATCAAGTGATTTTCTGAGACCCTAATAATTTTTCATTTATAGTTTGTAAGGCAAACTGAAATACCAAGTCCCATCTCGTAACTCGTCTACTATCTCATTCTTATTTCTAAGATAGAACAGATGAGCATATGTCTCTGTGGCAGCCATCCGCTTGGTCCAGAAAGTCATCTCAGGCCAAGGTCTACTATCCCAGTGAACCTTTCGCCCAACATCATAGACTGTCTGAGGGCCATCTTCAAGGGTGGCTTTCATCTCGTCCAATCTGTTTCTGTGGTGTCTGAAGAGCTGTTGTACTCTGGGTTTGAGGTCATTGAATATCCACTCATGCCCTGGTAGGATAATGTCTACATCAATGTTCTCGACTTTTGCGAGGCTTGTCAGGTATTCGTTTAGTGGGTCATGGTTTCTATAACTGTATAATGCTACGTGGCTTGTTATTTTTGGTAGTACGTGGTCTCCGCTGAAGAGTATTCGTTGAGCTTGGTTTAGTAGGCATATGTGCTCGTAGCTGTGTCCGGGTGTCCAGATGACTTCTAGTTCAAGGTCTCCGAGTTTTATCTTCTCACCGTCATCAAGATACCTGTCAATGGGCATGGGGCGTACATCTGACTTGAAGACGTACCTGTTGCGGGTTATATTGTGCCTGTATTCTTGTCCGCCGAAGAGATCAAGCTCCTTGAGGGTATTCTCATAGAGGTTCTCCCACTCCTTGACCATCTGTTCTTGTCTGGTCTTGGCAACTGCACCAGCCCAGATCTCAGCACCATACTCACGCAGACCCTCTACAAGCCCAATGTGATCGTTGTGAAGATGAGTGATTATAACCCGCTCAATATCCTGTGGCTTCAGATTGTATTCTTTGAGTTGATCTTCGAGTCCCTGATAGGCTTCCTCTGTTGGAACCCCTGTGTCTATCAGGGTTTTTGATTCCAGTAACAGGTAGCTGAATGTCTTGCCAAGTGGGTTCCGGGACATGGGAATCTTCAACTGGGCGATACTCTCATTGATATTCTCCGGGTTCACAGAGGCGTAAAAGCACTCATAGCCTTTAAACCCCTACCCTTAACCCTCATTTTTTAAACCATGAAACCTGTATTTTGAGCCATAGGCGAATTATATGTCTGATTACAATCAGAGGACAGGCAAATCAAAGGAACTATACCACCGCGCAGGCAAGGTACTACCCGCAGGAGTAAGCTACGGGATTAGAGCACTTCCACCTTACCCCTTCTATGTTGATCACGCCAAGGGTGTAAAGGTCTATGATGTGGATGGGAATGTTTACACCGATTACTGGGTTGGCCACGGTGCATTGATACTTGGGCATGCTCACGACAATGTAATTGCTGCTGTGTCCAAACAGCTTCCATCTGGGACACATTTTGGGTTCAGCCACGAGAAAGAGATCGAGCTAGCTGAGAGGATAGTACGGTATGTGCCCTCAGCTGAGCTTGTTCGCTACACCAGCAGCGGAACCGAGGCAAACATGTATGGCACCAGACTCGCAAGAGCCTACACAGGCAGAAACAAGATGCTCAAGATCGAGGGAGGTTGGCACGGGGGTTATGATAGCCTGCATGCCTATGTGAGCAGACCTTATGGTAGGCTGGAGTCAGCCGGTTTAAACCCGAAGACAACAGAGGACACGATGGCAGCACCATACAATGACCTTGAGGCAGCCACCAAACTGGCAAAGGAGCATGAGCTAGCCTGTATTGTAGTTGAACCCGTTATGGGTGCCGCTGGTTTCTTGACTCCTGAGCCGGCTTATCTTGAGGGTTTGCGAGAGCTTTGTGATGAGACCGATGCTTTGCTTATTTTTGATGAGGTTATCACTGGGTTCAGGCTTGGGATGGGTGGTGCCCAAGGATACTATGGTGTGATGCCTGATCTCACCTTCATGGGCAAGGTAATAGGGGGCGGTTTCCCTGTTGGTGCTTTCTGTGGACCAGAAGACATCATGGAGCTACTGGACCATAACAAGTACCCGAAACCGGAGGAACGCAGCGCCCATGGAGGGACCTTCACAGGAAACCCGATCACGATGGTTGCTGGATGCGTCACAGTAGACACTCTCAAGGACGGGAAAATCCATAAACACATTGACTGGCTTGGGGAAAAGATGAGAACGGGGCTCCGAGAAATATTCAATGCGAGTAAGTATCCTGCATCCGTCACTGGGGTTGGCAGTACTTTTGGCATCCATTTCCAGAAAGAAAAACCCATGAGCGCAGGTGATACCGCCAAGAACGACCTCGAAATGACACGAGCTTACTTCAGATACATGCTTGAAGCAGACATAATCTACCTGAGCCCAACGGTAAGCCACAGCTGGATAAGCAGCCCCCACACAGACAAAGACGTTGAAGCCTATCTTGCAGCCACAGAGGCGTTCATGAAGAGCTACAAACCCTAGCCTTGGGCAGCCTTCATAGACGTATCCAAGATTTCAACAACTGTATCTGCTTGTTCCTTAGTTATGATCAATGGCGGAGCTATCCTCAATGCTTTACCACCATAGCTACCCATGTTCAACACGAATAAGCCACGTTTGAAAGCCTCTCTACAGATAGCGCTGGCAAGCTCAGGTGCAGGAGTCTTCGCCTCACGGTCTTTAACAATCTCAACGCCGAGGAGTAATCCGAGACCACGTACATCACCAATACAGCTCTGAGTCTCCATCAACTCCACTAGGCGACTCCTCAGATATGAACCAGTTTTCTCAGAGTTCTCGCAGAGCTTCTCATTCTTGATCACATCCATTGTGGCGTGTGCAGCAGCCACTCCCAATGGATTTGCGCTGAAACTCTGGGCATGAATAGGGATAGGCTCTGTGTCAGTTGACTCCAGTAGCTGTCTTGGTAGTACACAGGCGCTTAATGGGATGCCGCTTGCCATTGCCTTACCGAGAAGCACCATGTCTCCCTGTACTCCCCAGTGCTCCATTGCGGTCCATTTCCCTGTACGCCCAAATGCAGTCTGAATCTCATCAACCACTAAAAGCATACCATGAATATCACATATCCTCCTGAGCCTCTCATGCCAACCCGGTGGGGGTACATGCCAACCAGCATCCCCCTGAATAGGCTCAACGAAAACAGATGAGACCTCATCAGCTGCCACATAGCTCTTGAAGACCACATCCTCGATATAATCAAGGCACGCGAATCCACATGACTCCGGACATAGTTTGAATGGGCACCTGTAGCAACTGGCGTATGGTACATGGTATATTTCCGGCACTAGTGGTCCGTAGTGTCTTTTCATGGCTGGGTCATATCCGCTGAGGCTTATGCCACCCATGCTTGAGCCATGATAACTGCCTGTGAAGCTAATGATACCCGATCTGCCTGTGATCCTCCGTGCAGCTTTGATTGCGAAGTCATTTACCATGCTCCCTGATTGGCTCCAGTAGACCTGACATGGAGATAATCCAGTCATCTCACCGAGACGGTCAACCAACCTATACATGTCAATGTTCTGCCAGTGGAACCCATGCTCAAGCTGATCCTTGATCGCCTTGACTACCCGTGGGTGACTGTGCCCCGTATTAGCGACACATCTACCAGAGATCAAGTCGATGAACACATTCCCATCAGGGTCCTCAATATAGATACCCTCGGCACGTTCAACAAGAGGCGACGTATAATCAGCGTCTGATTGCCCAGCCTCCCTTAGCACCTTGGAAACCTTGGGTCCCGGTGGACCGGCAGTGATTCTTGTACCAGTGAGCCTCAATTTCAACACTTGAAGAGAACTAGTAAGGGCTTTAAGTTTTAGCAGCGCGCAACCATTAAAACATGGAACTACTCATTCAGAGTTGAACAAGATGTCCGTAGTGATAGTAGACTATCCCCTGATACTTCTCAACCTCAAGACCTATGAGCAAGCCATGGGGCAGAAAGCAATAGATTTTGCGCGATTAGCCGAAAAGGTAAACGAGAAAACTGGGATAAGCATCGCTATAGCTCCCCAGACCATCGATATCGCGGCAGTTACAGTCTCCTCAGAGACTCCAGTCTTCTCTCAGCATATTGATCCTGTTTACTATGGGAAATATACTGGACATACATTACCCGAGGCAGTAGTCGAGGCTGGAGCCTATGGTACCCTGCTGAATCATAGTGAGCACCAGATCCCGTTGGAGCAGATTGAGGCATCCATTAAACGGGCTAGAGAGGTTGATCTCGTGACCGTTGTCTGCGCAGATACGGTTGATACAGCGAAAAAGATCGCCTTACTAGACCCAGACGCCATAGCCATTGAGCCCCCAGAACTCATAGGCTCAGGCATATCCGTCTCCACAGCCCAACCCGAAATAGTCTCGGGCTCGGTGACTGCTGTAAAAAACATAAACCCAGATGTCAAGGTACTCTGTGGAGCAGGTATAACAAACGGTGAGGACGCCTCATCTGCACTGGACCTAGGCGCAAAAGGAATACTTGTGGCAAGCGGTGTTGTCAAGGCTCCTGATCCATATAAGGCGCTCTTGGAGCTTGCACGCGCTATGCAGCGCTGAGCTCATCAACCACATTTTTCACAAGCAGTTTATGCTTCTCGATAAGCTCTTTTACTCTTTTCTCGCTGCTGGACTCAGCGTATACCCTGAATATGGGCTCAGTGCCGCTTGGTCTGAATAAGACCCAGCTATCATCATCGTAAACGATCTTAACCCCATCCATGGTATTGATCTCTGGTGCATCAACCCTTTCAACAAGCAGCTTGATCGCCTCTTCCTTGAGCTCGTTCGGGCAGGGGGTCTTGTCCTTATCCTTATAGAGGTGAGGCTGTTCAGCGATCAACGCGCTCAAGGATTTTCCCCTAGTAGCAATATAGTGAAGCATCAACGCCATAGTAATACAGCCATCACGGACAGGCAAGAAGGGACCATACATAACACCGCCATTCTCCTCGCCACCAACCTGATACCCATTATCCACCATCGCCCTGCTAACAAGCACGCTACCTACCTTGGTCCAGTGGACCCTTCCCCCATACTTGGCGACTACTTTTTCGAGGCTTGGGGAGCTACTTATCGCTGTTGCGATGGTCTCGTTGGGGTGTTTCTTCAAGTATTCCTGTGCTACGAGGCTCAGGGTTTTATCTCCCCAAACCGCCTCAGACTTCTCATCAATAATAATAGACCTATCCCCGTCACCATCAAAACCGATACCAAGATCAGCTCCAGTTGCCTTGATCAGTTTTTTCAAGTCACCGAGGGATTCCGGTGTGGGCTCTGAGCCCCTTCCCGGGAAACCACCATCGATCTCAGCGTTCAAAGTATAGACCTTACACCCAAGCTTACTCGCCAATACAGGTGCAGTATGAACCCCGGCGCCGTTACCAAAATCAAGGGCTACCGATAACCCGGCTTTTCTTATGGCTTCAGCATCAACATGGCTCATCACCGCGTCCGTGTATTCCTCAACGTAATCATGGTAGGATACCTTACCAACCATATCCCATGGACACTTGGGTGGTCCTCCCCGGTCAACGAGAGCCTCAATCTCTGCCTCCAAGGACTTTGGTATCTCGACGCCATCATGGTACATTATCTTGACGCCATTGAACTCGGGTGGATTATGACTGGCAGTTATCATAACACCGCCCTGCAAGT
>Ga0180431_10005442_pt1 | contig 15510 bp, 12 predicted proteins | sample SS_ome_11_FD_132459 | JGI IMG/M metagenome (GOLD analysis project Ga0180431, IMG submission 132459) | Hypersaline lake sediment archaeal communities from the Salton Sea, California, USA - SS_1_MS_1 metaG | ecosystem: Environmental > Aquatic > Non-marine Saline and Alkaline > Hypersaline >... | reverse complement strand
TGCTGAGACGCCTCGATCAGGATACGCCAATCGACATACTGAATCTCATCGAGTTGCCCCTCGGATGTCTGCCATCCGCCCTCGCCCCGGCCAAAGGCATCCTGAGCGAAATCACGAATGGCAGTCAGCATGCCGCTGATCAGATCGGAATCGGAGGGCGCGTCACGTTCGTCTTGGTCAGAGGCTACGTGCCACAACAGCAAACCCGTCTCCCGGTGAATGAGGAAGACCTCAGCTACCTCGAAGGGCAGCGCATCCCGCAGGGCCATGTCGGCACTGGAGACGCCCCGGACCCGGCCCCGCAAACGCCGCCAGACCGCCCGCGGGCCAAGCGATGTGCGCATCTGGGCATCCACACTGCGCGCCAGGTCGCGGATAGCCTCCGAGACGGCGCGCACGACGGCCTGCCCGATGACAGGGTACAGCGCCTCGACCATCTCGTCGCGGGCGTCACGAATCTTGCGACGGATAGCATCACCCATCACCGGCGCGATTATCGCAGCGAGCGTCTCTTCGTCGGTGATGCGTCGCTCCAGTTCATCCAGCTCGGCCTCCAGTTCGGCAATCTGGCGGCGGTATCGACCGAACAGGATCTCGCGCAGCGAATTCAGCGCCGAGTCGCCGGAAGATGGCACAGCGTCGGCTGGGTCGCCTGTACGGGGCAGACGGGAGCTACTCTCCGTCATCCGGTTGACCCTGATCCAACTCTCCCAATCCCTTCAGCAGATCGGCCATTGAGCTACCTGTCTTCAAGTGCGTGCCGAGTTCAATGAACAATTCGCCCAGGGCCACACGGTCGACCTTGTCGGTCCCCAACTGCTGAGTCGTCTGTCGCAGTTCCTCACGCAGGCCGTCGTCGGCCTGGCGCACCTCCCGGCGCAAATCCCGGAGCCGTTTAGAGTGCGTGCTATCCTGATCGGCCTGTTGCTCCGTCAGCCGATCGATCTCTTGTTGCAACCGCTCCAGATCGCGGTGGACCGTCTGGAACTGCTGATCATAGTCACGCATCTGAGTGCCGAAGATGATGTCGCGAATGCGTTCCACCTCCGCCGGAGGGGATTCCGCCGCAGAAGCGGCTTCAGCTTGTTTGTCGGTCATCGTATCCTCCTTGAACAGCACTTCAATGTTTTGCTCCAGGTGGACCACAGTCCACCAACTGGTAGGAAACCTCACACGGATGCAGTTTATCCGTGCGAGCAGTAACTGCAATGATCACGTCAATGCACGTCGGCGAATCGATAACCCACACCCCGCTCCGTGATGATATACTGAGGTCGGCTGGGGCTAGCCTCTATCTTCTTGCGCAGACGGTGGACGTGCACACGCAGGGCATCCTCGAACACCTCTTCCAGGGGCCACAGGCGACGCAGCAGGAAGTCGACGGTGACCGACCGGCTGGCGTTGCGCATGAGGATGTAGAGGATCTTGGTCTCAGTCGGAGTCAGATCCACAGATTGCCCGCCGACGACGGCTTGTTGATGCGCGAAGTTCACAGCCAGGCGATCATCCACCCGCGTCACCGGGTCGAGGGCGTAGGCAAAGTCACCGATGCGGCGCAGCACCCGCTCCACGCGGGCGACCAACTCGCGAGGGCTGAAGGGCTTGATGATGTAGTCCTCGGCGAAGTACCGGATACCCTGGATGACCGTCTCCTCCTCGTCCACAGCGGTCAACATGATGATCGGGAGATCAGTGAATGCCTGCACGGCCTGACAGAACTCAAAGCCGCCCATTCCCGGCATCATGATGTCCACAATGGCCAAATGAGGCAGACCACGCTGCTCGATTAGGTCAAGTGCATCTTGACCGGAGGCAGCGGTGACTACATCAAAACCAGCACGGTCGAGTTTATCCCTGACTATGTCCAGAATCGCCAGGTCGTCGTCGATGACGAGGATACGTTGAAGACTCGCACCAGAGTTGCCACGAGCAGAGGATTCGAGCATGGTCCCTCCGATCGCCTGGTCGCGTAGAACGCCCCTGTTCAAGGCGGGCACCGAACGCACCAAAAAGGATCGTGTAACGTATTATACAATAGGGCAATCAATGATGTCAAATACACAGTGATGACAGCACAGCGCCAGTTTCCCTTGCCCTTCTGCCCTGTTTCAGAGTATAATACAGCGCAGGAGGCGGATGGAAGACATCTGAATGACCAATGTCCAATGAGCCAATGAACAACGAGAAGTTGCGTCAGATCCCCAGCGTGGACCGGTTACTGGGCGAGGAGGGCGTGCAGGCCCTTGACACAGCGTACGGACACCAGCAGACGGTGAACGCGCTGCGCGAGACGCTGGACGCGGTGCGGGATGAGGTGCGAGCAGGCGCGGACGTCCCGGACGTCACGGCATTGATAGCGCGGGCAAAGGCGCGATTGCAGGCGCACCTGGCCCCTACGCTGCGCCCGGTCATCAACGCGACCGGCGTCATCATCCACACGAACCTGGGACGCGCCCCTCTATCGGTCGCCACCCGGACAGCGATGGACGCGGTCAGCCGGGGGTACTCCACGCTGGAGTACGACCTGCAGGCCGGGCAACGAGGCCACCGCACGCTGCACGCCGAGAAACTGCTGTGCGAACTGACGGGAGCCGAGGCGGCGCTGGTGGTCAACAACAACGCCGGGGCGGTGCTCCTGGCGTTGACCGGGCTGGCGCAAGGCCGGGGCGTGGTCATCTCGCGGGGGCAACTGGTGGAGATCGGGGGTGGCTTCCGGGTGCCGGAGGTGATGGCCCAGAGCGGGGCGCGCCTGATAGAGGTAGGCACGACCAACCGCACCCACCTGCGGGACTACGCGATGGCGCTGGAGACCAACGAGGACACGGCGCTGATCCTGCGGGCGCACCATTCCAACTTCCGCGTGGTGGGCTTCACCGCCGAGCCTGGGTTGGACGAACTTGTTGCGCTGGGAGCGGAGCACGGCCTGCCGGTGATGGACGACCTGGGCAGCGGCGCGCTGCTCGACACGGCCCAGTACGGGCTGGCGCATGAGCCGATGGTGCAGGAAAGCATCACAGCGGGCGCGGCGGTGGTCTGCTTCAGCGGCGACAAGCTGCTGGGCGGGCCACAAGCCGGGATCATCGTCGGGCAGGCGACGCACGTGGAGCCGCTCAAGCGCCACCCCCTGGCCCGCGCGCTGCGGGCCGATAAGTTGTGCCTGGCGGGGTTGCAGGCGACACTGCTGCACTACCTGAAGGGCGAGGCGACCGAGCATATCCCGGTATGGCAGATGATCAGCAGGCCGCTGGCAGAGATTGGGAAACGCGCCCGTCGATGGCAGCGAACGTTGCGCCGCGACGGCGTCCTGATGGAGATCGTGGATGGACGCTCGACGGTGGGTGGGGGCAGCCTGCCGGGCGAGACGCTGCCAACGAAGCTGGTCGCGCTGTCTGTAGCGCATCCCGACCAGGTGGCGGCCCAACTGCGGGCCAGCGAACCACCGGTGATCACGCGCATCGTGGAGGACCGGCTGGTGCTGGACCCACGCACGGTGTTAGCGGAAGAAGAGCCGGAACTGTTGAGGGCGGTTGCGGACACACTACGTCCGAAGGATCTGGCGAGCTAGTTTCATAAGCGCCCCGCTGCGGACACACTACGTCCGGAGGATGGGGCACGCAGTTCCGCGTCTCGTCCCGTTATAGGTAGCCGCGGACACACTACGTCCGGTTGCAGCATTCGGCGGCGGGGAAAGGAGAATCGTGGTGAATGGGCGACGCACAGAACGGCGACTCACACGAGCGATGATCCAGGCGCTCGGCCTACTGGTAGCGACAACCCTTCTCCTACCGGCGACCGTGTTGTCGGCACCACTGGCCCAGGAGCAGCCCGGCGAGGACATCTATCTGGACTACGGTGAGGAGGAGACCAAGACACTTTACGCCGACAACCAGTCGGAGGTGTTCGGAACGTACGTCTTCCGGGTACACGTGCCGACCGGGGCCAAGTTGACTGTCTGGCTGGGCGAGGACACCCAGGGCGGGTGTTATTCGGAAGGGCTCTTGTTCATCGACGGCAGTCAGGTGGGATACACCACCGTCGGGCCTGCGCCCTCAAGCTGGTCCGATCCCATTGTAGCGATAGTGAACCCAGGGTACGCCCAGTTGGCATTCAGAGGCTACGACGATTGCGACGCGTCGGTCAGCTTCCCGGTTGAGAAGTACGTCCGATTCAAGGTCGAAAGCCCTCCCAGCGAGGAAATCACGGTTCCGACGCCGGAGATCGAATTCTGGGCCGACCGGGACCACATCGGGCTGGGCGAATGCACAACCCTGCACTGGCACACCGAGCACGTGCAGGCAGTCTACTACCAGGGAGAGGGCGTGCCTGGCGATGGCGAGCGGCAGGAATGTCCCCAATGGACGACCACCTACGAACTGCGCGTCGTCGTCTACCAGGCCGCGGAGCAACTGATAGAGGAGACCCGGCAGGTCACCGTCCACGTGGAGGCCACACCGACGCCGTCGCTCACCCCCACCCGGACCCCGACGCGCACGCCTACGCCCACCCGCCACGCCACGCGCACACCAACTCCCACCCGTCACCCCACACGCACACCAACTCCCACCCGCACGCCCACCCACACCATGCCCCCCACCCGCACGCTACGTCCTACTCCCACACCCCGCCCAGCGACGCCGACGCCAACACGTGCCCCACTGTGGCTGGCCCCCTCACCGGCCCCTCAAGTGAGCCCATCACCGAGAGCCGAGCCACCCTGGGTGCTCGTCGTGACCCACTCAGGTGCCCTGTACACCGAAGTCGGTTCGGGCGCGTGGAGCACCATAGAGAGCCTGTTGAACGAGCGGTATGGTGAAGAGAACATCGACGTGCTGGACCTGTACATGGAACATGTCAGCCGGACAGACTGGAGAGAAGTTGATCAGGCGATTGAGCTGCGCCGTAACACATATGCAGACTTGCCAAACTTCATCCTCATCATCGGTGGCCCGGAGGTGGTGACCTTCGCTGAGGTGGGAAACGCCATGTGGGGATGGTGCGCGCCAGGGGGATCCCCGTGTGACTACGATTTCGTATTCACGGATGACCCGTATGGCAGCTTCGATGACGACGCCTTCCCAGAGGTGCCCACGGCCCGCCTGCCGGATGGGGGCGACTTGGAATTGTACAACGCGCAGTTCAGCCTGCCCGAGGGCCGCACACACACAGGGTGGGGTTCAGCAATGGTCATCGCCAACGTGGAGCGGCCGTATGGCCGCAACTTCGCTGATCTGCTTGGCACAACCGTACAATGGAGCACGCCTCTGAATCTCACCGACCCCAACCGCTACCCAGTCGTAGCGACCGGCCACAACGCCTATTTCATCCTTCACGGATCCGGTTTCACCACGTATGAATGGACGGGCGACGACGTAGCAGTGTCCTGCCCCGTGATCACTCCCCCCCCTGCCGGCTCACCAGGTCTCGATCCGCAATGCTACTACGATAGGTATCCACTGGCGTGGAGCACGGCCTGGGCACAAGGGGCAGGTTCGCAGGGAACGATCATCAGCGGCGCCTGCTACGGAGCATTCATTGGCCTTCCACGTACCCATAACGCCGCCGGTGTACAAACGTCCTGGCCCGTCCCGGCTGGCGATTCCATTGCCCTGACCTACCTGCGCAACGGCGCCGAGGCCTTCATGGGTCATACGGCAGTTACCTATTCGTATGTCTTCTCCGCAGAAGTGGCCTGGTGCCTGCCGTGGCCTCTCGACGACATCTGCGGCACGAGACAAAAAGTCGAGGATTGGCCCGTCGACGAAGGTTCCCAAGCCATAGAGTGGTTCGCCTTCAGCGAGATTGCCAACGGGCAGCACCCGCTCATAGCTTTTCACCGGGCCAAGGCTGCGCTGGCGAACTCCCTCGGCCCGCCGGACGCGGAGAGGCAGGAGTTGAAGGCATTGCATAGCTTCGTGTACTACGGCCTGCCGCCAGCTCCGCTCAGAATCGAGTTTTGAGGGAGGTATTGGCAGATGAGATGCCCAAATTGCGGAACCAATAACCGACCCGGAGCAAAGTTCTGCAGGCAGTGTGCCACGCGCTTGATCGGGGTCGCTGCACCAGGCAGCGCAGCCGCAGGTCAGGCTCCTCCCGCGGCGAGCCTGGTGATCCAGCGCGGTCCCCAGCCAGGCCAGACGTTTACCCTTCACGAGGGCATCAACACGGTCGGTCGTGCCCCGGGCAACGACGTTCTGCTGTCCGAAGGTTCTGTCTCACGCAGCCACGCTCGAATCGTAGTACGGCCTGAAGGCGTGTGGATCGAAGATCTCGGCTCGACCTCCGGCACATTCGTCAACAGCCAGCGAGTCAGCGGTTCCACCTGGCTTCAGACGGGTGATACGGTGCAGATTGGAGGCTCGGTGATACTTGGGGTGCAGATTGCCACTACGATGGCTCCTGCCTTCCCTGCAGCGCCTCCTCCTGTAGCAGCGCCCACCGTGGCCGCGCCGCCAGTTACGGGTGTCCCTGCCGCACCTGCCCGGCGGCCCAAGAGAAGGAAGCGCACGGCCCTCATTGCAAGTTTGATAGGCGTTTCCGCTCTCGTGGTCCTGGCGATCGTCGGAATGCTGTACGTCCGTCCCCTTCTGAGCGATGGCCTACAGTTGCCAAACATCGGCGACTGGTCCGCCATGACCGAGGATGAGGCCACCGCCATCGGTGTCAGTGTCATTGAACAAAGATACCCTGAACTCGCTGACGTCGCGCCCGCAGTGACCGAGGCACAGGTGCAGGGCCACCGTATCTACGACGTGATTTTCTCTTCATCCCCCCCGCCGGGGGGGACAGAGGAAGGGGGTAGGGGATTCACCCGCATCGTGATCGTCGCCATTGATACGGAAAGTGAGACGATTAGCGTCTTTGAGTCGAACTGAGCAATGCGAGAAGAAGTAATGGTCCACGGCATGAGACGTTCCTGGGGACGGAGACTGTGAGCGTTTGTTTGAATGGGATTGACTACACGGAGGAGTTGATGAAACAGGATTTAGATCGTATGATGGAAGAACGCGAACTGGATGCCATGCTGGTGGCAGGGAAGATGCACGGCAATCCAGCTATGTACTACATGGTGAATGGCGCGGCGGTCTCGGGGGGGTACGTGGTCAAGAAGCGGGGCGAAGCGGCGGTGTTGGTGTGCTCCCCGATCGAACGGGAGGAAGCCGCCGCCAGCGGACTGACCATCGTGAACATGAGCAAGTACGACTTCGTGAGCATCCTGCGTGAGAAGAAGGACCGGCTGGCCGCCTCCGTCGAACTGTACCGCCGCATGTTCGCCGACCTGGGTGTGAGCGGGCGGGTGGGCATGTACGGGATGACGGATCAGGGCAGCGGGTGGATACTGCTCAACGCACTGAACGAACAACTGGCGGACATTGAGATCTACGGAGACTTTGACGTGACGCCGATTGACCTCGCCCGCGCGACGAAGGACGCCACGGAAGCCGACCGTATCCGCGAGGCGTGCCGCCGCACGTGCGACATCATCGCCCAGACGGTCGCGTTTCTGCAATCGCACCGGGTGCAGGACGAGAGGCTGGTGCAGGCCGACGGTACCCCATTGACCATCGGGCGGGCGCACCAGGAGATCAGGCGACTCATCGCCGAGCAGGAGTTGGAGGATCCCGAGGGCTTCATCTTCGCGATGGGGCGGGACGCGGGCGTGCCCCACAGCAAAGGGACCCCCGAAGACGTCATTGCATTGGGGAAGACGATCATCTTCGACATCTTCCCGCGCGAGGCGGGCGGGGGCTACTTCGCCGACGTGACGCGCACGTTCTGCCTGGGCTACGCGCCACCAGAGGTCGAGAAGGCCTACCAGGACGTGTACGAGTGCCACACGACGCTGCTTGACGCCTTCAAGGTGAGGACGGAGGCAAAGCACTACCAGCGGATGACTTGCGAGTTCTTCGAGAGCCGGGGGCATCCGACCGTCGCCACCGACTCCAAGACCGAGGCCGGCTATGTGCACAGCCTGGGGCACGGGCTGGGCCTGGCGGTCCACGAGGAGCCACGCTTCGGCGACGTGCCGAGCAACACCGACGTACTCCAGCCCGGGCACGTCTTCACATGCGAGCCGGGGCTGTACTATCCCGACCAGGGTTTCGGTATGCGTATTGAGGACGATCTGTGGATCGACCCCGATGGCACGGTGCATAACCTGACGGAGTTCCCTAAGGAATTAGTAGTGAAAATGAAAAGATAGAAGAAGACGTAGAAGAAAATTGACCCCAATACTGGGCCGTGGGAGATTCGAGTGGCCGATTTTGTGGAAACCTGGCAGATACACAGAAATATGGCCCTCGTCTTACGCGCGGAGGCGATATGATACGTATTCTCGCTATAGAAACCTCGTGCGACGAGACCGCTGCCGCTGTGGTGAAGGACGGACGGTGCATCCTCTCCAACGTGGTCGCCTCGCAGGTCGAACTGCACGCCCGCTACGGGGGCGTGTTCCCCGAGCTCGCGTCCCGCGCCCACGTCGAGGCCATCGTGCCCGTGATCGAGCAGGCTATGCGGGAGGCCCACCTGGGCTTCGATGACCTGGACGCGGTGGCGGTGACCTACGGGCCAGGGCTGGCAGGCTCGCTATTGGTGGGAGTCAACGCCGCCAAAGGGCTCGCGCTGGGGCGCAACCTGCCGCTGGTGGGGGTCAACCACCTGGAGGCGCACATCTACGCCCACTGGCTGGAGATGGAAAGTGCGGATAGACTTCATCCGAAGGACGCGGCGACTTCACCGCAGGCAAAGAAGGACAAACAGATGCAGTCTATCCGCGCGCTCGCGTTCCCACTGCTGGCGGTGATCGTCTCCGGCGGGCACACCGAACTGATCATGGTACGCGACCACGGCGATTACGAATACCTGGGCGGTACGCTGGATGACGCGGCCGGCGAGGCCTTCGACAAAGTGGGGCGGCTGTTGGGACTCCCCTACCCTGGCGGACCGGCGATCGAGAAGACGGCCACAGCGGGTAATCCAGAAGCGTTCAAATTCCCCCGCGCCTGGCTGGGCGATAGCTACGACTTCAGTTTCAGCGGGCTCAAGACCGCCGTGCTGCGGGTGGTCGAGAAGTACAGCGACCCACCCCAGGGCCGCCTGCTGGCCGACCTGGCAGCGAGTTTCCAGGCCGCTGTAGTCGACGTGCTGTCGGCAAAGGCCGCGCGGGCAGCGGAAGAGTTCGACGCTACGGCAGTGCTGCTATGCGGCGGCGTCTCGGCCAACCGGTCATTGCGGGTGATGGCCGCCGAACGGTCCGCGGTGCCGGTGCACCACACGCCGCCCATCCTGTGCACGGATAACGCCGCGATGGTAGGCGCTTGCGCGCATCAGCGCTTCATCGCGGGCGAGCGATCCGGCTGGGACCTGGACGTCGTGCCCTCGCTGCGGCTGGTATGACGGACACTGATGGTAAATGGCTGCTGTATCCCGATGGACTGTTGGAGCTGCTGACTGGCGGGGATGTGACACGATGACGCTGCGGGACATCCTGCGAAACGCCGTGCGGGCAACCGCCAACCTGCTGCCCACGGACGTAGTGTGTCCGCGCTCACTGCGGCGCGGTGGACTTGACTACGTCGTCTTGCCAATCCGAGGCTCGTATCCAGAGCGGACGGTCCGGCGCGATCCGTTGCCCTTCCCTTTCAACCGCCTGTCGCTGTTTCCCCAGGAGGTCAGCCTGGCGGACGTGCGGGCCATGGCGGAGACGATCGGCAACGACCGGCGCGTCCAGGGCGCGGTGTTGCGCTTCGACACGCTCCAGGCCAGCCTCTCCGCACGCTATAGCCTGCGCCGCATACTGCTCGACCTGCGGGCCAGGGGAAAGCGGCTGATCGCCTGGCTACCCACTGCCAACACGTGGGATTACTACCTGGCCTCGGCCTGTGACGCGGTCGTTCTCCCCGAGTCCGGGCACCTGTCCGTGCTGGGAGTGCGCGCCGAACCGGTGTTCCTCAAGGACGCGCTGGCGCTGGCGGGCGTGGAGGCTGACCTGGAAACCATCGCCGAATACAAGGTCACGCCCGACACCTTTCGCCGCTCGACGATGAGCGAACCACACCGGGAGATGCTGGACGCCCTCCTCGACTCGCTGTTCGAGGAAATGGTCACCGCCGTGGCCGAGGGGCGCAAGCTGGGTGCGGCGCAGGTGCGCGAACTGATCGACACGATGCCCCTAACAGCCAGTGAGGCGACTGAAGCAGGGCTGATCGACGCGGTGCTATACGAAGACGAATTGGACACATATCTCGAACTCTCCACCCGGTTGCATACCTGGCACGAGGCGGGTCGCTGGCTGCGCAAGCCAATCCGGTGGAGCACGCGCCAGGCCATCGGCGTGGTGCCGGTGGAAGGATTGATCGTGCCAGGGCGCAGCCGCCGCGTCCCGATGCCCGTGCCGGTACCACTCCCCTTCGGCGAGGCGCAGGCTGGAGCAGAGACAATCGTGGGCATGCTGCGCCGTGCGGAGGCCGACAAGCACATCGCGGCGGTTGTCCTCCACGTCGAGACACCCGGCGGGTCGGCGCTGGCCTCCGACCTGATCTGTCGCGAAGTGGAGCGGCTGCGGGCGCGCAAGCCGGTGGTCGCGCTGATGGGCGGACAGGCCACTTCTGGCGGCTACTACGTCTCGGCGCTGGCCAACCGTATCGTCGCTCGCCCGACCACGCTGACCGGGTCCATCGGCATCTGGGGAGGGAAGTTCGTCCTGGCGGGCCTGCACGAAAAACTGGGCGTCCACCGTGAACCGGTACAGCGGGGGGCGATGGCTGGCCTGTACTCGGAGATGCTCCCCTTCAGTGAGGCAGAACGGGCCTGGGTACGGCGTGACATGGGCAACACGTACGCCCGTTTCAAAGCCCGCGTGGCCGAAGGGCGCGGGTTGAGCGATGAGCAGGTGGAAGCGATCGCCCGCGGGCGGGTGTGGACCGGCACCCAGGCACTCAAGCTGGGCCTGGTCGACGAACTGGGCGACTTTGAGACGGCACTGGCGGCAGCCAAGGAGTTGGCCGGTCTCAAGCCAGAACGTGAGTATACGGTCACGGAGGTACACCCACCGCGGCACACGTTGGCCCCCCAGCCCTTCCCCTTGCCGGAAGGGCAAACGTTGTCTGTGTCCAGCCTGGGCACGCTACTGGAGACACTGCAGGGCCTGGCCCGCGAACGAGTGTGGGCGCTGGCTCCGTGGACGATACGAGTGCAAGGATAAACAGAAGGATGAATAATAACAGCGAAATAGAAAGAGAGAGAAACGCTCAGACGAACCAGTCCCTCCGTCGCTGGGGCACGACCACCAAGGTCGTCGTCATCACGGTTCTCCTGATCCTGCTGGGAGTGGTGCTGTACCGCTTCCACGAGGTGATCCCGCCACTGATGATCGCGTTCCTGGTGGCCTTCATCCTGGATCCTATCGTCGGTTTTCTCACCGACCGGCTCCATCTATCGCGCGGGCTGGCCACGACGCTGGTTTTCCTGATCCTGATCGTGGGAATGCTGGGCGTGGTAGCAGCGCCGGTGACCGCCGTCCCGAACATCCGGCGGCTCGTGCTATCGCTGCAGATCGACGTCATCCGGATCGTCGCCGACATCGGCACCTTCTTCGATCAACCCTTGATGATCGGAAACTACCCCCTGGACCTGAGCAGCGTGTACGAGGAACTGAGCGCGACGGTGACTTCGTTCGTGGGGTCGGTCGCACAGGGCACACTCGACGTCGTGTTCAACATCGCTTCGGGGGCCTTCTGGCTGGTGTTCATCCTGATCGCCGCCTTCTATCTGGTCAAGGATTCCCATCGCATCCTCGACCAGTTGGGCAATCTCGCCCCTCCCGGCTATGGAGAAGACGTCGTGCGCCTGCGCCAGCAGGTCACGAGCGTGTGGAACGCGTTCCTGCGCGGCCAGTTGGTGATGGGCCTGGTTATGTTCAGCATCACGACGATCGTCTGCACGGCCATCGGAGTGCCTTACGCGGTGGTGATGGGATTGATCGCCGGGGTGATGGAGTTCATACCCAACCTCGGCCCGATCCTGGCGCTGATCCCGGCGGTGTTGGTCGCGCTGTTCCAGGGCTCCAACCTATTGCCGCTGAGCAATTTCTGGTTCGCCGTGGTGGTCACTGGCGCATACATCGTGATCCAGCAGATCGAGGGGAACCTGATCCTGCCGCGGGTCATGGGCAACCGACTCAAGTTGCATCCGCTGGTCGTACTGATCGGGATCATCGTCGGCGGCAACCTGGGGGGCATACTGGGCATGCTGCTTGCCGCACCGGTCCTGGCAACGCTGCGGGTGGTGGGGTATTACGTCTTCTGCCGCCTCTACGACCGTGATCCCTTCGCCGAGCCGGAAGTGGAGACAACCCCACCTGAGCCAAGTCTGCTCCAGAAGGCCCACATGGCGGCCCTGGACCGGCTCCAGGAGGAGATAAAACAGATCAGACAAAGAATGATAAAGGGGAAATGACACCCGAGAAGCAACCTGGATATTATCATAACTGGAGGATCATCAACTATGCGAGAAATCTCCGTTGCCACAGTACAGATGCAGCCCGAACTGGGCCAGATGGAAGACAATCTGATCAAGATGAGCGAGTATATCACCCGCATCGCGACCGAGCAGCCGGTGGACTTGATCGTGTTCCCGGAGCTGATCACGACCGGGTACGAAGTCGGGCCGCGCTTTCCCGAACTGGCCCAACTCGTCCCGGGCCCGACGGTCAACCTCATTGCACAGCGGGCGAGCGAGCTGGGCGTGCACGTCGCGTTTGGCATGGTCAGCAAGGAAAAGGTCGAGAGCATCCTTTACAACACAGCGGTCCTGGTCGGCCCCGACGGTGACCTGATCGGCCAGTACCACAAGATGCACCTGCGCGGTGAGGAGCGGATCGCCTTCCGCCCCGGCTACCGGCTCAACGTCTTCGAGACCGACTTTGGCACAGTCGGGATGATGATCGGGTGGGACATGGCCTTCCCGGAGGTGGCGCGCAGCCTGGCGCTGGAAGGGGCCGAACTGCTCATCGGGTGCGCCAACTGGGAGGAACCCCACGCCGACGAATGGCGGGTGTATATGCTGGCGCGGGCCTACGAGAACGCGGTCTTCGTGGCCGCCGCCAACCGGGTGGGCGAGGAACCCTCGTACACCTTCTTCGGCCAGAGCGGCATCGTTGGCCCCAGGGGGAAAGTCTACGCCAGCGTGGACGAGCCCAGCGAGGGCTACGCCGTAGCACGCCTGGATCTGGACGAGGTGCGACAGCACCGGGAGGAGTCGCAGGTCCTACAGTGCCGCCAGCCGACGGCCTACCGGGCTATCGTGAAGAGATACTGACGGACACCGATTTGGGGGAGCGGCGAAGGGACCACAACTATGGCCGGGCCTCAACTGAATATTAACCTTGCCGCGTAACAAGGAATTCGTGGCAAGAGCCACGCGAGATACTTCTGATAAGATGATCGCCGAGCTGGTACCTCCAAGTATCTGCCGAGTATCTCCGCGTCTGATGCCATGAGCCTCAGAAACAAACCGGAGAACCGATGCATGAGCCGGGCGGAATGGAGAGAATATCGCAGGTCTCTGCCAAACTCACGCTCGCAACGTACCCGGTAGGGATCCAACCCCCGCACGCAGCAACTCCCACTTTCCAGGGCGGTGGCTGCGACTTCACCTGCGAGCTGCCCGGAACGGATCGCGTAAGCGATTCCCTCGCCCGTGAAAGCATCTACAAACCCGGCCGCATCCCCGGCCAAGAGCAAGCGATCGGCGACGATGTCCCGACGCACACCACCGGCCGGAATCGGAAATCCCTGCATCTTGACATCGGTTGGGAGGCCTGTGGAAGCGAGGAATCTGCGCATTGCTGCTTTGGGACTACCCAGTTGGCTGGCTGACCCGCCGATGCCTACCGAGAAGTGGCCTTTGTGAGGAAAAACCCATCCATATCCCTCCCCGGCCACGCCAAAGTGGATATCCACCACGTCGTGGATATCCATGGCAACCGCATCGTCAGGAATCCTTGACGCTACGCAAATCCCATATTCGTTCTTACGGTGTTTTCGCCGTACGTATCGCGCAGTAACGCTATGAAACCCATCACTGCCGATGATGATACGACCACGGTACGAGTCCTTACCCACCATCACCCGGGCACCGTCACGGTCTCGATCCAGCGCAGAGACCCTCCTGCCCTGCACGATCCTCGCCCCTACTTCTTCCGCCTTCCCCAGGAGAAAATGGTCGAAGCGAGTTCTACTCACGAGCACGGCAATTCGATATGGCTTCTTGATCTCGATGCAGGTCCCGTCAAAATGCAAACGAGCGCCATAGATGTCCTGTTCGATTAGCTCACCAGGCAGGTCAAAATCGAGATAAGACATTGCCTGTTCCGAAAGCGCGCCTCCACAGAGTTTGGGCCTCGGGAAAACCGCTTTGTCTATCAGCAACGTGCCCAACCCAAGCCGAGCACATCTACGGGCAGCCGAAGCCCCTGCGGGCCCTGCCCCCACCACAATGACGTCATACATGGCAGTCACCCAATCCCATCAAGTCGTATTCCCCCGCTGTCTCGGAAACCAACTTGCGAATCAGCTTCTCATTCTACTATCGCATAGTCGTCTGAGCAAATAGTGCCACAGTCCGTTGACCTGCGCATAGTTTTCCGCTATACTGGACATGAGCCAGACAAACAAGGATGCCTTATTAATGAGGAATTCAGTGAACGTGCGATCATTCACGAGGTCTGCTTTCGGATGTCTTCCATCCGCGCTGGCAGGCGTTATCCTGCTGGCCGTGCTGGCGTCGGGCGGCAGGCAACCAGGCGCATACGGCAGCGCTCCGCCGGCCCCCACCTATCCTGTTCACCTGCTGTCCCTGGATGCCAACGCTGGCTGGACGGAAGTAGGCTCTGGATCGGCCAGCGGCGGCGGGATCAGCAACGACAATAACTCCACTTTCCCTTCGCTGGCCATCGCGCCGGACGGCACGCCCTACGTGGCCTGGCAGTATTGGGACCTGGATGCGGATAGCGGCTACATCTACGTCCGGCGGTGGACCGGGAGCAGTTGGACAGAGGTAGGGACTGGATCAGCCAGTGGCAGCGGAATCAGCGGCACTGACAGCACAGGGTCCGCCTCAGCGGCCGTCGCGCCGGATGGCACCCCGTACGTCGCCTGGACCGACTGGCGCTGGGACACCATGGAAAACGAGATCTTCGTGCGACGGTGGAACGAAACCGCCTGAGAAGAGATCGGGGCGGGCTCGGCCAGCGGCGGCGGGATCAGCGACAATGACGGGGATTCCTGGGAGCCTTCGCTGGCCATCGCGCCGGACGGCACGCCTTACGTGGCCTGGGGCGACACCAGCGGTGGAGACTCGGAGATCTACGTGCGGCGCTGGAATGGGAGCAGTTGGGAAGAGGTCGGGGTAGGCTCGGCCAGCGGCGGCGGGATCAGCGACAACGATGGGGATTCCTGGGAGCCCTCGCTGGCCATCGCGCCGGACGGCACGCCTTACGTGGCCTGGGGCGAC
>Ga0180431_10005439_pt1 | contig 15511 bp, 14 predicted proteins | sample SS_ome_11_FD_132459 | JGI IMG/M metagenome (GOLD analysis project Ga0180431, IMG submission 132459) | Hypersaline lake sediment archaeal communities from the Salton Sea, California, USA - SS_1_MS_1 metaG | ecosystem: Environmental > Aquatic > Non-marine Saline and Alkaline > Hypersaline >... | reverse complement strand
TGGCTCAAAGACGGTGATAAAATCGATCTAGGGGGCAGAACCCTAGAGGTAGTCCATACTCCGGGACACAGCCCTGACAGTATTTGCTTGATTGATAAAGAGAACAAGCTATTCTGGACAGGAGACAGCTTCTACCCAGCACCCATCTATATCTATGCCCCCACCACGAGCCTCGAACAGTTTATAGCGAGCTTCGCCAAGATGGCTGAACTCATGCCACTGTATGAGTGGGTTATGCCCAGCCACAACGAGCCCAAGATCGAGAAACACCTCATCAAGGAATGTTATGATGCAGCCAAGAGTATCAAGGCTGGTACTGCTGGTGAGTACACTGAGGGTGTGGCTGCTGGTATCAAGGTCCACCGCTATGATTATGGGCGTTTCAGTCTCGTAGTTAGGGCTGAGCGGTAATCAAGCTATTTTTTCCTCTAATTCTTTAAATCTCTTGAATATTTTTTCACGGAGCTGGGATTCCAGCCTGTGGCGTTCTTCTCTTATTCTTTTCTCTCGTTCCTTGAGCTGCTTGATACGTCTTCTCAGTGTCTCCTCGTCATCCAGTCTTCTAGTTACAATCCCAGCCACGTGAGGAATTTCTCTATACCTTTGTAAAGGGTGATGTCACCCTATCTCAATGGTTTTAACCATTCTAGGTCTATATTCAAAGCATGTTGAAACAAGTAATCGAGATAATGGACCTACTTGATGACGCCCATATTACAGGGGATAGAGTAGCAGCACTCCTGAAGGAACACGGAGTCCAAGATATCAGTGTCAAGGAGATAAAAGGTGAAAAGGGAAGCACCGACTTTATCAAACTCAAGATACCCGGAACCCATGGAAAATCCGTTGGAGGAGACGCACCAACCTTAGGGATTATAGGTAGATTGGGGGGTATCGGCGCCCGACCCGAGCAGATAGGCTTGGTTTCTGATTCTGATGGCGCGTCTACCGCCCTAAGCGTTGCGTTGAAGCTAGCAGAAATGCAGAAGAAGGGGGATCAACTACCCGGAGACATAATTATCGCAACTCATGTCTGCCCTGATGCCCCCATCAGTCCCCACGAACCTGTACCCTTCATGGGGAGCCCAGTCAACACAGAGGTGATGAACCGGGAAGAAGTAGACCCAGAGATGGACGCAATAATCAGCATTGACACCACCAAGGGGAACAGGATAGCCAACTGGAGGGGGTTCGCCATCACCCCTACAGTCAAGGAGGGGTGGGTACTCAAGGTAAGCAACGATCTACTGGACATCATGGCGTGGGTCACTGGTGAGTTGCCCAAGGTATGCCCAATCACCACCCAAGACATCACCCCATATGGTAACAACCTTGATCACATCAATAGCATAATGCAGCCATGCATCGCCACAGATGCACCCTTGATAGGTTTAGCCATCACCACACAGGTACCTGTTCCGGGCTGTGGCACTGGTGCTAGCCACCCCACAGACATTGAGGTCGCTGGGAGGTACTGTATTGAGGTCGCGAAACAGTTTGGCAAGGGACTGTGCAGCTTCTACGATAAAGAGGAATGGGAGACCATCCTACGGCTCTATGGCGCCCACAAACACCTACAAGCACAGGGTTAAGGAGGTTTATATCCCTCCTCCCCCACATTTTACATGAATACAATGTACAAGAAGATTCTAGTCGCATTCGATGGATCAGAGGCAAGCAAACACGCCCTAGACCACGCAGTATCCATCGCAGACATGATTCATGCAGAAGTACACATCATATCAGTCGTACCAAGGGTCATGATGCCCGTCTTCCCCGACGAGGGATTCGGAGCAGCCCCAGTCACCGCAGCACAAGACATGAGTGACTATCAGGAAAGAATGAGGGCAGTATACGGGAAGAGCCTAGAGGAAACTGAGCTTGATATAAAGAATCACTACCCAGACCTTAGTGTCGAGATCCACCTCAAGGAAGGAAGACCATCAGCAACCATTGTAGATGAGGCTGAGAACAACGATATGGATCTAATCGTTATCGGTAGCAGGGGTTTGGGTGGGATTACTGGCTGGATTCTGGGCAGTACGAGCCGAAATATTGTCGAGAACTGTACCAAGCCTGTACTTGTCGTGAAGTAATCACCTCTTTTTTAGGGGAATACTTTTCCCCAAGTCCATATCTTCTTTTGAGTATGGAGCCATTCGAAGCACTGCGAGAAGCCGGGAAAATAGCATCTGAGGTTAGAGATACCACACTCGCTGAGATAAAACCAGGCATGAAAGTAGAGTACATCTGTGATATTGTTAATCAACGCGTAGAGGCGCTTGGGGGAAAAATGGCTTTCCCATGCAACGTGGACATCGACCATGTAGCAGCCCATTATTGTGCCCCCTTGAATGATAAGACGGTCATCCCTGAACGCAGCTTGGTAAAACTTGATGTTGGGGTCCATGTTGATGGGTACATCGCAGATACAGCCAAGACCGTATGCTTCGACCCAGAGCTCGATTATCTCGTAGAGGCAGCACAAGCAGGACTCAACGCTGCCATCAACACAATCAGACCCGGGATCAGGGCAAACGAGGTAGGAGCAGCCATAGAAGAAGCGATCAAACGTCATGGCGCAAGACCCATAAGCAACCTAACTGGACACAAACTGGCTCGATATGTGGTTCACGCCGGGCAAAGCATCCCAAACGTGGATGGTCTCGATAAGCACCTGATATATGAAGGCGATGTTTATGCTATCGAGCCCTTCGCTGTACCCACCAATGCTGATGGTAAGGTTATGGATGGTCCTCCCAGCAACATCTACAGGATGCTCAAGAAACGCAACGTGAAAGGCACAGCCAAGAAGATGATGCAATACATCCAGAAAGAGCATCGAACCCTGCCTTTCGCATCAAGATGGGTAATGAGAAAATTCAATACACCCAAGGGAGCAACAGCATTCCAAGAGCTACTCAACTCAAAATGCATAATGAGCTACCCCCAACTAATTGAGAGAACAAGGGCAAAGGTGGCTCAAGCCGAGCACAGCGTCATCGTAACAGAGGACGGCTGTGAAGTTACTACAGCTTAATCCTTTTTCTTGGGGTCTTTTCGGGCGTTTATCCTTGTGATGGTCATGTGTCCCTCGCAGCGGGTGCATGGCTCATCCATCTTGAAGATATAGTCTCCGACTTGGTGTGATCGTACACGTTTCAGGTTGCATTGTGGGCACTCTAAGGTGGTTACTACCTCGACCTCTTTGGGGCCTGTCTTTGTCTTTGCTACTGGCTTTGCCCTGAAGAAGCTGAAACCGATCGCGATGAACCCTGATACGCCGATGAGTATGTACATGAAGGCTGTCTCGATATTATTGTCGCCGTATTCCCTGAAGCCCATGTAGAGGCTCGCTAAAGCGATGGCGCCTACAACTACCATGAGTCCAAGGCTTATCCAGTTCTGACGTGCTCCACCCGCAAGTGGTGCTGTGTCTGAGTCTGCCATTCGCTTCATTGTCCTACCCCCACTGTGTTTCCGATTCCAGCTACAATTATTGTATCGCCTTCATCGCTATAATCCAGTATTAGTCCTTTGACGCTGCTCACTGCCTTATCAGTGGCTTCCATGAGCTCCTCAACGAGTGGAGCTACCACATGTTCCATACCCTGCTTGATAGCAACAGCGTAGAGCGGCACATCGTTATCAATGGCTGCTTTCTCCATCTTGTACTTCTCGACACCGGGTCCACCAATGGCTGCACCGACGCCTTCAGCGATCTCGCCTACATCCTCGCCTTCCAGTTTCCCAGCTGCGTCCACCGTGATAAGCATCCTGACCTTACCATTCTCCTCCTCGATGAGGTTCTGGATAGCATCACCGGGCTTACCGACGCTCCCACCGGGACCAAAAGCCTTGGTGACAATGACTCTTCTTCCCTCGAACTTTATCTCACCTGCCACCATCTCTTTGGCAACCTCACGTGTAGGTGCTCCATTGATGAGTTTGGCTGCGACGATAGGGCCAACACTGTCTCCAATGGGTATCCCATCCTTGAATGCCTGTAATGCTGCGCTGTATGCCTCTATCTGCTGGATGAGCATTGGGAGGATCATGTGGATCTGCATTATGACGTAGATGTTCATGGTCTTTTTGCCCATCAAGTAATAATGCCTGATGACCTTGTAGAACATGTTAAGCGCCAAACTTGCCTCTAGAAGATTCTCGAGGTTGTTTCTCTGGGGTACAGTGGCTTCTGGAGCCATCTGTTCCACCTCCTGTTGGAAGGTGTGCTCTCTTACATTGAGTATCTTGCCCAGTTTCTGCACGACTCCCGAGGGGTCCATATCAACCGGTGGGATCATGAAGTGATCCATGAACCTCTCCACCTGAGGAGTCGGGTCTTTCTCGGGTTTACCGTACTCTTTTATTGCTTCTATGGCTGTTTCTCTGCTCTTGTCTCGATAGCTCTTGATTTTTCTCAAGCTGGTCTCGATTTGCCGGAGCATTGTCATGGCCTGAATGCGTTGTGCGTAGAATAGATATATGATAAAAGCAAAACTGAATAACGTTTGCAGTATCATCCCAATCTCGCTATCTTGTTGTAATAGTTGTCCAAGCAATTGGAACATTAAATTCACTGCTGTTGGTAATCGGGCAGGGGTTATAAAGTTTAGCTTATTTAAAGCAAAATCTTATTAGATAAAACTGAGGGTACAGCCAGTGATTTTAGCAAGTTTTTTTAAACGGCTACCGCGTCTCTTTCAGAGATGTTCCGTTACGCCATTAAACGAATAATACGGGGAAGAGGCATGTTTCTCTCCCTATTTCTCAGTGTAGCCCTAGCGACAACATTATTTGCAGGAATATTACAGGGAGCAGACGCCATTGGGGCCAAGAGCCTTGAGACTATATTCGAGTCGGCTCCCTATGACATCATAGATCAGGCTTCTGATAAGAACATCACAAAGACTAGGATACTTGATGTCGATGATGTGCTGGGTGATATTGAGGGCGTAACGCATATTGATCAATTTATTTGGGCGGGGGTCAGGACGTATGAGCCTGATGGGAGCAATACTACTGTTGAGGGTGTCTATCTTGTGGCTGTACCTGATGATTCAACGTTCTATGATGGGATCATTGGTGTCGATAAGTTTGAGCGTGGCAAGGTATACTTTGATGTCAGCTCGGCTCTAACCGAGGAGTATGTTGCCAATGGCTCAGTAGTATTGGATCTCAGTACATATCTATGGCAGAACCCACCGGGTTTCGAGAATAGACGTTTTACTCTGCCTATAGCTGATACGGTTGCGGTCGAGGATACTACATGGACATTATTCGTCAGTAGGTATGATCGATACTTGTATGGGTTGTTCAGCAGAAATGATCCAACACAGAAACGCCCCAGCTACAACCTGATACTCATGAGCACAGACACATACATGGATATACAGAGGAGTATCTTCGCCGAGGACAGACGCCCCACAGATGACCAGCATGCTGTCGCATTAATTAGTCTGGATCGCCAGAGCTTGGTGAATCCTTGGGATGTTCAGGGAAGCATAAACGAGGTTACATTGATCTTGGAGGAGATCAACGCCAATGGGGCTGGGTACTATTATGTCCCCCGTAACTTCCTCGGCGAGATGCTGGAAGCCATAACCCAGAACTCAAACCAGATGAAGACAAGCACCATCATAGTAAGCCTGCCCGTATTCTTCACTGCATGGTACCTAGGCACTACAATCGCCGAGGTGGTCTTTGGGCTACGGCGACGAGAGATAGGTCTCCTGTTGACCCGTGGCATGAACCCTAGACAGGTATTGAACATGCTCATGTATGAGGGCTTGATTGTCTCCCTGACTGCAGGTCTCATAGGGATATTTGGGAGTAGCCTAGTCTTACCATTGGTGATACCCGGGGTCAATCCGCTGGAGCTATTATCAGCCATAAACCCGGTTACCCTTGTCTCAATATTCGTATTCAGCACAGTACTAGCACTATTCTCACTAATACGACCCGCTCAGAAAGCAGTCGAGATTAACATCGTGGAGGCTCTACGCGAGCACCTTACCGATGATGAGGTGGAATTCGATATAGTCCCACCCTTGATGGCACTCGTACTTGGAACATACAGGTTCACAATGATCTATCTCGGATATACCGTAGACATGTTTAGACCCACATCTAGTAACTTGGTGATAACCCTGCTCTATTCGACTTGGTGGGGCACGGATTATATGTTGAGCTTTATCGCTCCCATACTCTTCTTCTGGGGCTTTACCAAGCTATTCGTACAATACATGCCATGGTACCAGACCCTATTAACTAAGATATCAGAGACCATCGTTGGCGATGTGGCAAAGTTCTCGGCTCTGAGTTCAAGCAGGAACTTGAAGAGAACAGCTGCAACCACGTTCATGGTCGCCCTAATCGTTGGGTACAGTGTCACTGTCATTGGTAATGTAGCCACAAGTGAGGATTTCATGCAGAGTGCTATATATACGGCTGTTGGCGCTGATGCCGCGGTCTGGCTCTTTGAGGGTCAGAACCCTGAGGAGGTCTTGGAGGCTGTGTTGGAGGTTGATGGCGTTGAGCAGGCATCCATCGAGGTCTTGTTTACACCCGATACCAGTCTCGGGGCGATGCCTGTGAGGGGCATCGATCCATTGACTTGGCGTGACTCTGCGTATATTTCAAGTGAATTTGTTAATGATCTATCTGTTTTCGAGTCATTGAATGATACTGATAATGGTGTATTGATAGAGCGTGGATCAGCCCAAGCCCTTGGACTTGGTATAGATAATCAGATGCTGATCCAGACCGCTGCAAGGACCTATCAGGTGAAGATTGTGGGCTTCTTCGGTAAGGAGGCTGGGGAGAACTGGGTTCCATCAAACCCCATAATGTATGTAAATGATGTCTTCATGGAGCAGATTAAGGAACGCTACATCGATCAACGAAGAATAATTGTCAACTTGGAGCCCGGCGTAGACTTTGACGCTGTAAAGAGTGCACTTGAAGAGGTTGATCCAGATGTCCAGCGCGTAGATATCGCGGCGGTAAACCTTGAGCATGCGCTTGATAACTTACTGCTTTCTGGTCCAAAGCAGATACAGGTACTGGGCACATACTTCGCCGGCTTAGTGGCATCAATAGGCATAGTATTAATAATTTCAACCATGATCCGGAGCAGGATCAAGGAATTAACCATAATGTCAATCAGGGGATACAGCCCAAACCAGATGGCTATAACCCTACTCACAGAAAACCTAGGCATGGACATATTCGCCATAGCCCTAGGGCTCTTTGTGGGGGTATTCACGCTCTATGGCGTAGTAAACCTGCTAAACAATACACTGGTTTTCATATTCAGCTACAAGGTGGTGTTCCCACCCTCAGTGATAATTCAGCTGGCTGTAATCATAGGGCTCATAATATTGTCCACCATAGTACCCATTGTGGTGGCTGTAAACAGGATCTCGGCTGAGCCGGATCTTAAACTGGAGGAATAAAAGGATGAGTACAAGAAACGCGGTCATCGTAAGAGACCTGATAAAGATATACAAGATCGGTCAAATCGAGGTACAAGCCCTCCGAGGCTTAAACGTAAACGTCCGCAAGGGAGAGATGGTGTCCATCATCGGTCCCAGCGGGAGTGGAAAAACAACCCTACTCAACATTATCGGCGGCTTGGACAAGGCCACTGCAGGCAGTGTCAAGGTCTTCGAGACCGATCTAACCAATTTGTCCACAACTGATTTGGTGAATTTCCGCCGCGAGACCGTTGGGCATGTATTCCAGAACATGAACCTCATCCCCACATTAACCGCAGCAGAAAACATCGAGCTACCCATGGCAGCCCTCGGAATCAAAGCAGTTGAGCGAAATAAACGCATTAATGAGCTTCTTGATGTAGTGGGCTTGCTTGAACGCAGGGATCACAAGCCTGGTGAGCTAAGCGGTGGAGAGCAGCAAAGAATAGCTCTTGCTGCTGCTTTGGCTAATGATCCTCCTCTGGTGTTGGCTGATGAGCCAACTGGGGAGCTTGATACTGAGAACGCTAGGGTCGTTGTGGAGTATCTGAGGAAGATCAATCAGGAGCTAGGCAAGACCGTTATAATGGTTACACATGACCCCAATATCGCTAGGATAAGTGACCGGATTCTGCGAATCCATGATGGTGTGGTACAGGCTGATGTAGCCTCACTTGGGATCTCTGATGAGCCTACTGGTGATTATACCAAGCTGTTGCGATCTCGGATTGGTGAGATCGAGGCTACTCTGTTGGGGCTTGATGGGCAGTTCAAGCAGGGGGTTATCTCTGGTGACGAGTATGTGAAACAGCAGACCAATCTGAAGAATACTGTTGAGATACTCAAAGAAGAGCTACACCGCATGGGTGTAGTCAACTAAGCCAATACATCATGTAACAAAAAAGGAGGTATATTAACTCTTTATTTGTTACACTTATTTAATATTCAACCAATAATTGATTATTATCATCACTTCGCCATAATTCATCACATATACTATTAATAAAAAATTACACATATTATCAAACACATGTTTAATATGATTTATGAATACCTGAACATATAGTGAGTAATATGGGATGATTGTTTCATATCGTTCCTACAGATTCTTAATATAGATTACAAACACATGTAAACCGGTGAAAGACTTGAAAAAAGCAAGACTAGCAATACTCCTATCAACGATCCTAATAGTATCTATCACATGTGTGAACGCGTTTGGCTTAGATGCAGGCGCTGAGTCTCCTGGACCCGCCCCTGATTCTGGTGATGGAGTCCCTGACGGTAATCAATACATTCAACCCGAAGCACCTGGAGCTGGACCTGCACCCAACTGTGGTGATGGAGTTCCAGACGGTAGCGGGTTCTGATCAACCCGGTGAATCTGTCCACCAAATTTTTCTCTATATTTTATGAGGTTTTAATGTGATCTCTTAGCTTGAATAACTCTTCAGCTGCTATGCGGGCTACTGCTGCGCATACTCCTGGACACTTATCTAGTCCATTGTTCTCGTACCACCATTCAGCCTCCTCGGGTTTGAAGAAGTCAATAGTTCTACCGAATAACTGCTTCTGTATCTCAGAGCACTTGACAGTCCCGTATTTCTCCTTAAATCTATCAAAGACCGTAGAGGCGACACTCATGGTAGTAACATATCCATCAAAATCATGCAAATTCACAGTCCCCATCTCCAAACCTAACCCCATCAATGCCCCGATCAAGGCGCCACAAGTCTCACCTTTCCTAGCAACACCCGCAGACATGGCGGTGCTAGCCATAAAAGCTGCCCTGAAGGATGTTTCGTCTGTCAAGTGCATATGGGTTTGCAGTGCATGCAACACACATCGGGCGCAGCCTTCATATGCCCGGTTATTGTCGTAGGCGGCTTTTGCTACACGGTCAAGAACCTTAGACTTTGAACCGGCTTTTTCCGATCGTAAATTATAGTTACCAGTCTCCTCTGGATAGTATTCTTTCGCCATCCGTATCAATATGAGATATCCATATTAAATTAAAATATGTATCAAATGTTTAAGTAGCCTTTTTCAAACTAAAGTTGTCTAAACTTAAACCACTACAACATTTATATTTACTACTTATATGTAGTAATATTGACATATAGTAATATTCCGTGATATCATGCCACCACAAGCAGCGATAATAGGCCTTGACGGCGTGCCAGTTGATCTACTAAAAACACTGGCAAAAAAAGGTACAATGCCCCACATGGAGGAATTATTAAATCAGGGCACATTAACCAAGATGACGTCCAGCCTACCCGCCAACAGCGCCTCCTCCTGGAGCAGCATGATCACAGGCACAAACCCTGGAACCCACGGAGTTTACGGGTTCACCGATTTTATACCAGACACATATACAATGAGCTTCCACAGCAGCCTAAAACTCAAAGCCAAACCCTTCTGGGATACAACAAAAGGAAAAACACTGGTAATTAACCTTCCAGCAGCTTATCCTGCACAGCCACTAAATGGCACAATGATTACAGGCTTCGTCTCACCACAACTAGATAAAGCCGTATATCCAATGGAATATCTACCATGGCTGAAAGAAAACGGGTATCAGATAGATGTTGATGCGTCCCTATTCAAAGAGTCTATCCATCTTTTCCTCAGAAAACTAGACGAAACTCTAGTTAATAGGGTCAAGGCACTCGATCACTTCATGAAACAAAGCTACGAGACGCTGTTCTTCGTAGTTACAGGCACAGATAGGATAGAACACTACCTCTGGGATGCTTATACAAACCCAGAACACATGCACAGCCATGGATTCCACGCATTCTTTACTAAAGTAGACCAAGTAATCGGGCACATCACCTCGAAACTAGACCCCGAGAGACCCCTGATGATGCTAAGCGACCATGGGATGGGACCTATTGATAAGGCTTTCAACCTCAACACTCTTCTAAGGCGGGAGGGTTACCTGTTCACTGGAGACATTCCGAGGAAAAACTTTAACAACATTAAGGAAGCAACCGTTGCCTTTGCAAGCGAGTCATCCAAGATATTCCTGAATCACAAGGGCAAATATCCCAGAGGCTCCGTAAATCCACGAGACGTTGAACAACTACAGGGAGAAATTGTTGAAATTCTCTACGAGTTACGCTACAATAACCGCAAAGTGGTGAAAAAGGTACACCTCAAACAAGACATCTTCACAGGACCAGAGACAGAGAACGCACCTGATCTGGTGGTTATCCCCCAACATGGGTTCAGCCTAAAAACAGGATTATTCAAAAACACATTATTCGAAGACGATTTCCTCAAGGGAACCCACACAGAGGACGATGCATTCCTCTACCTCAAAGATTTCCAAGAAGAAATAATCGATCCAAGCATCGAGGATGCGATTCACATTTTCAATAAACAAATAGGAGAAAACTAAATGCAACACAACGAAGAAAAAACATGCTGGAACTGCCCAGCTGCAATGCTCAAAGGAAACGTCGATTTCAGAGCTTGCGGACAATCAATAGAGACAATAAAGAACAAGATTAGCGAGGATGGACTGCTCATCGAGTGCTCCAGAAAACCCGAACTAGGAATGTTCGAACCCAACATAACATTCGAACAGTGCCCAGAATGGATTGAGACCGAGTACGGGTACCTCCTCAAAGACATGCGAGTCATGATCCTAGGTATAGATGGTTACCTTGGCTGGACACTAGCGCTGAAATTAGCCAAACTAGGCTGTAAAGTCAGCGGCATCGACAACTACCTTAGACGAGAAGCAGTTGCAGAAAAGGGCAGTAAGAGCGTAGTACGTATAGCAGACATGGAGACAAGGCTAAGGACAGCAAAAAAGGAGCATGGAGTTGACATTGACTTCCGTGAAATGGATCTACTAAACAGGGATCAGTTAGCTGAATACCTAGACGAGACTCAGCCAGAAGCTGTTGTCCACTACGGAGAGATACCCAGCGCACCTTACAGTATGGTAGATGCAGATCACGCCATCAAGATCCAGCACAACAACACATTAGGCACACTTGGAGTGTTATTCCTAATCAAAGAACACTGCCCCGAGGCAAATATACTCAAACTAGGGACCATGGGCGAGTACGGCACGCCACTAACAGGAAGACCCATATTTGAGGGGCTCTTCCCCGCGGATGCTGTGCTCACATGGAGAGGACAAGAATGGAGTATGGGCGGTGAACTCACCCCTCGAGATCCTGCCAGCTTCTACCACGTAAGCAAAGTCCAGGACACGTTCAACGTCTACGAAGCATGCAAGTATTGGTGGCTAAGAAGCTACGATGTCATGCAGGGAGTCATCTTCGGAGTGCACACAAATGAAGTAGCGAAACATCCAGACCTACGTACACGTCTAGATGTAGACGAATGGTTCGGTACAGTCATCAATAGATTTGTTTCACAGGCAGTTCTCGGCATACCCTTAACCATCTACGGCTCAGGCGAGCAAATCAGAGGCTACCTAGCACTAGAGGATGCCATGGAGTGCATGGTCAGGCTCCTATCAAGCCCACCAGAGCCAGGTCAATATGATGTAGTAAACCAACTCAGCCAACTCTACAAGGTAAAGGAGTTAGCAGAAATAGTCGCCAAGGTCGGCAGTGAGAAACACGGGTTAACAGTCAAGATCCAGCGAGTGGAGAACCCAAGGGTAGAGGCAGATGAACATCCCTTCCTTGTTATAGCTAAAAAACTCAGGGAAACCCTCGGGTACCAACCTAAAACCCCTCTGGAGGTAGAAATAGACAGGATGTTCACCCTGTTACTCCAACCTGAGACCCGAGAAAGATTGGAGTCCGTAAAGGAAGCCGTGTTCGCCCAGACATGGTGGAACGGTGACCACAAGGAAACCATGACCCTAGAGGTATATGAGCCAGGCACTAGGAAAATCGAGGGCTACGACCCTAGCCTAGTCCTATCCGACAAGGTGGACTAGTATGGAGATAAGTGACAGAAACTTCAATGAGAACGTGCTAGAGTCAGGAACACCAGTGCTCGTCGAGTTCTGGGCATCATGGTGCCCCCCCTGTCACACCATCAAAAAAATACTGAAGAAGATTGAGGCAGACGAGACAGGATACAAGGTCATGACCATAAACACTGACAGAAACATGAAAACAGCGTCCAAGTACAACGTGAAAGGCTTACCTTGTTTCATGATCTTCAAGGAAGGTGAACTGGTACACTATGAAGTCGGAGCAAAATCCGAGAAACAGATACGCGAGATGTTATCTGAAAAACTCTAAATTCCCTGTGCTCCTTTCGATGAAGCTTTTTATAGTCAAATATTTTATCATAAAATCTATCTAGTTGTATCCACGGTTGTTGATCCTATGTCTCATTTGTGTGGATCTGATGGTGTACATTACGGAGCATGTTATATGTGTGATATGTACTGCCCCACAAAATTACATGTCAAAGACGGGAAAGCAGTCAAAATAGAGATGCTGGATAAAAAAACAGAAAATCTATGCCCCCGATGGAAGGCACAACTCGAATTCGTATATAACCCTGAACGAATCCTATGCCCTTTGAAACGCGTTGGGGAGCGGGGAGAAGGAAAGTTTAGAAAGATCTCTTGGGACGAAGCCCTGACCAAAATAGCAGACAAGTTAACTGAATTAAAGACAAGTATCGGAGCCAAAGCCACCGCTTTCTACATCGCATATACAAAGGAGCCAAGACCATATTTCCGACGCTTGGCCTACCTGTATGGTTCCCCTAACTATTGTACGGAGACCAGTAGCTGTTTCTCTGCGGGGTGGCTGGCTGCCTCACTTACTTTTGGGCAAGACTATGGATACTTCCTTCAAGACTCACGTTCAATCTCACAAGAAACGAAATGTAAACTCGTATGGAGTAGCACAGTGAGACAGTCTTCTCCCCATTTCTGGCAAGACTATATTGACGCAGTTGAACGAGGCATGAAGCTAATAGTAGTAGACCCGAGAAGAACAAGAATAGCCTCTATGGCTGATATCCATCTTCAGCTACGACCCGGAACAGATGGAGCATTAGCGTTAGGCATGATGAACGTTATAATCAATCAAGGTCTTTACGACAAAGATTTCATAGATAACTGGTCAAATGGTTTCGACAAGTTCTCTGAATATGTTCAAATATTTACTCCTGAACATGTCTCGGAAATAACATGGGTACCAGCAGACAAGATAACCGAAGCAGCTACACTGTTTGCATCAAACACTCCCACTAAGATACATACGAGCCCAGGGTCAACTATTCACCATCAAAACGGGGTTCAAAACACACGCGCCATATTACTCTTATCCGCTTTAACAGGAAGCATTGAGGTTCCTGGTGGAAACAGAAAAATAACCGCCCAAGCCCCGATAAAAGATATATCTTTGAAGGAAAGATTGCCCGAACTGGGTCCCGGGTTAGGCTCAGTGCGGTTCCCGTTGTTTACTGAGCTTTTCATGGAGATGCAGTCAAACATGTTGGTTTCCCAGATTAACAGCGGGGAACCTTACCCAATTAAAGCATTAATCGGTGCAGGACTCAATATCCAGTTTTTCGCCAACCAACGCCATCTAGTAGAGACACTGAAGAAACTTGATCTAATAGTTGACATCGATTATTTCCATACTCCGGCGACGAGAATCTCAGACATAGTATTGCCTATTTCGAGTTGGCTAGAAAGACATATACTCATCCTGAAAGCCGGTGGACAAATCAGACTGGTTGAACCAGCCATAGAACCCATTGGAGATACCTTGCCAGAATTCATGATATACGCCAAGCTTGCCGAGAAACTAGGATTAAAAGACCAGTTCTGGGGCGGGGACATTGAAAAATGCTTCAATGAGGTCCTCGAACCTTCGTGTGTATCGGTTGAAGATTTAAGGGCGCACCCTGAGGGCATTACTGTTCCAGTGAACCCCCGACCCGCCAGATACTATCTGGAACATGGTTTCCAGACCCCATCGGGTAAAGTTGAGTTCAAGTCCTCTATTCTCGCAAAGTATGGATACCAGCCATTACCAGTATATAGGGAGCCCTTGGAGAGCCCAATAAACTCCCCCAAACTGTACAAACAATTTTCCCTCGTATTATCAACTGGGGCGAGAACGATTAGCTATACACACTCCCAGCACAGAAATCTCAAAAGTTTACGAAGAATTATGCCCGAGCCCCTCCTAGAGATAAATCCAGTAGATGCCAAAAGTCGTGGAATCTCTAATGGAGACAGGGTTATGGTAACCTCTCCCCGTGGAGAAGTAATTATCAAGGCTAAAGTTACGGACATTATCTTGGGTGGCGTTGTTCAGATGCCTCATCACTGGCCTGATACTGCAAACGCTAACAACTTGAGTGATGACCTGAATCTGGACCCCATATCTGGGTTCCCTGCGTTTAAATCACAACTATGCCAAGTGGAAAAACTAGTGCTATAACCCTTAATCATCATGTATAAATGATACAGGCATATCTCCGCTAACTGAAGTTTCTTTGAATCTGAGCCCTATTGGAAGTGCAGCCGCGAAGATAACAGTGGCTGCTACAAATGGTGTCACGCCTCCATAGCTGGATAATAATAAACCACAAATTATTGGGCCAACCGTGTATCCTACACGATACCCTGTCATACGGGCGCTTATTGCTACTCCTCTCATGGAATCAGGAACCGCCTCAGAGACCATTACCAGAGACGCTGGCCATGTCATGCTCCAGAGAGCCATGCTCAAAGAGTATGAGACTAATAAGAGAATCCAATTGTCCGATAAGACCCATACAAGGTACATGAAAGGTACTATTGAGAGGAATACCAGCATGGTTCTTTTCATGCCATAGCGGTCAGATATAGCTCCGCTAGGAGCTTGAGTTAGCATAGTGACAACGTTGCTCACGGTGAAGAATAACCCAATCATAGAATAATTCAGATTGAACTTTTCGGCAAGATAAATTGGGATAGCCATATTCATTATCCCGATAGCCGTTGTCAATAAGACGTGGAATACGAAATGTTGTGCAAGAGTAGGCAGGTATCCTCGATCATATGTTGAGCCATTCTC
>Ga0180431_10005434_pt1 | contig 15516 bp, 11 predicted proteins | sample SS_ome_11_FD_132459 | JGI IMG/M metagenome (GOLD analysis project Ga0180431, IMG submission 132459) | Hypersaline lake sediment archaeal communities from the Salton Sea, California, USA - SS_1_MS_1 metaG | ecosystem: Environmental > Aquatic > Non-marine Saline and Alkaline > Hypersaline >... | reverse complement strand
ATGGTTTGCTCGGGGCTCATGTAAAAAGGAGTTCCACTGATCGAAGTCCGTTCGCTGTGCGCCTCTTCGAGTATCTTGGCCAGTCCGAAGTCCATCAACTTGACCTGGCCGTCGTCTTGCAGCATGACGTTCGATGTTTTTATATCTCGGTGCGCCACTCCTTTCGAGTGTGCGTAGTTGAGCGCCTCCGCAAGTTGGCGAAATAAGGATAGGATGTCGGGTAGAGGCATAGCGCCTTTCTCGCGTACCACTTCCTTCAAATTTCGTCCATCAATGAACTCCATGACGAAGTAATATTCTCCGCCGATGCCGCCTGCGTCGAATACGGTTACGATATTCGGGTGAAGCAGTTTTGCGAGCGCGGTAGCTTCCTTATTGAACTTCGAGACCACTTCCTTGTGATGCTTCAGATCGGGAGGCAATACTTTATACGCCACCGGTCGGTCGAGTACCGAATCTTGAGCCTTATACACCACGCCCATGCCGCCGCGGCCCAGTTCCGAAACAATTTGATACCGTGGATTCGCTCGAGCGCCTCCGACGTCCGAAGGTAGCACCATGGTTTTTTCCGCCCCCTCGGGCGTTGCGACTCCAGGTGGGGGCGCCGGGGCGGCGGGCGTGGTGTGAGCCAGCCGTTCCCGTAGCGATTGATGGCGTACTGCGACGTCTTTGTAGGCGATGTTTTCTCCCATCACCTTGGTGTAAATATCGAGCGCCAGCGGGTAATCGCCGCGTTGCTCGAATGCCGTTCCCAACGCGTGGTAAAGGTCTATGGTTTCCGGCCCGACGGGCTCGCCACGGATTGCCCGCTGTATTATCGAGACGGCGATGTCGACGCGGTTCTGAGAAGCTTGCATTTTTGCCATTATCAGTGCCGCCTGCCGCGCGTCCTGATGGTCGGGCTGGATTCCTTCGAGGATTTTGTATGCTTCCGGGGCGCGATTTTGTTGTAACAACGCTTGCGCAGCCTCGAAAGGCCGGTCGGCGGCGATAAGAGTGCGCACCATACCGTTAACATCCCCGATCTCGCCGTAAAGGCGCAAAGCGCTATCGTAATCTCGAGCCTGTTCGTAAGTCCAGGCGGCCTTTGCTTTGTTTCCGGCCTGCGCAAAGAGGCCGGCAGCGTCGTTATATGATCCCGCTTTAAGAAGCATTTCAGCGGCTTCGGCGGGCATCTCGGCACGTGCATACAGGTCCGCCGCCTGATGGTAGTCTTCGGCTTCAGCGTAAGCTCGGGCCGCCCCGGCCGGATTCCCCTGCGCGCGCAGTGCTTCAGCTTTCATGGCGGAAGCTTCGCGCGAGTCTCCACCGGCCTCGAGCAGCCTCACGGCATCGTCGTGCAAGCCCGCTTCGCGGAACAGTTTTGCGGCGCGATCACTATCACCGGTTTTTTCGAATGCGCGAGCGGCATCGGCATTAAATCCGCCTTTTAGGAAAATTTCAGCGGCTTCTTCTACTTTCCCGGCCTTCAAGTAGTACGATCCGCTCTTATATGCCAGGTTTCTTATGGATTTTTCTTCTTTCGAGGTAATTTTTTCGTGGAGGCGTACTACTTTTTCGCGAAAAAAGCGCTCGAAAGACTGCGCGGCAGGCAAGATCATACCCGCCTTTTCGAAACAGGCGGCGGCCTTTGAGTGAAGCCCGGACTTCGAAAAATACTCGGCCGCCTTTTCGTGTTTCCCGGCCTTCTCGAACATCTCGGCGGCCTGGTGCTTGTTACCCGCTTTTTCATAGTTCATCGCCGCCCGCTCGAAATTTCTTGCTTCAGCCAGCTTTTTAGCGGCCAGGGAATATATGCCCTTGCGTTCCCACAGAGATATCGCCTCATCGGTACGGCCCATATGAATGAGCAGTTCGCCCATTTGTTTATAGGCTTTTGCCTTCTCGTACAACTCGAGCGCCTTTTTGGTTTTACCGAGCGAATTGTAGGCGTCAGCGGCCTGAACCAGGTTTCCCGATCTCAGCGCCGTCCGCGCCTCGTGCTGAACCTTTCGCGCACCTTTTCCTTTTAGCGACGCCTTGTGAATTTGGGGCCGGGGCTTAAGTTTCGACCACGTACGCATTAGAAAAGTAAGGATCATAATAGCTATTGCAGTAAACACCGCGTAACGGCCGTAAGGTACCGGGAGGGGTATTATTCGATCGATCAGGTGAAGAAAAGGCAACGTCACATCCTTCAGCTTCTCGATCAATATTTGAAGCTGCAGCATGGTAGTTTTGTACACCCCTTTGCCCGAAATGTCAACAAACGAGGTTAATTTCAAAAAAACACAAGTATCGAAGGCGCAAAGATATCAATGTGTAAAAAGCGAATGTTGACAATCATATACAGCGGGCGTAAGATAAGTAACTACATGAAATTTCCAGTTAGAGAGAGCCGAAAGTGAATTCTGATTACGATGTTGTGGTGATAGGCGGAGGCGTTAACGGCACCGGCATAGCGCGCGATGCGGCAATGCGTGGAATGAAAGTGCTGCTGGTGGAAAAGGAGGATTTCTCCTATGGCGCTACCGGCGCATGTAGCGGCATGATTCACGGCGGCCTCCGGTATCTTCTCAACGACGTTCACACCACCCGAAAAAGCTGCGTGGATTCCGGCTATATCCAGAGCATAGCTCCGCACCTGCTTTTCCGAATACCGCTTCTTACCCCCATTCCGCATAAGTTTATGGCAGAACCGATGGAGACCTACTTCGAGGTCTACGACCGATTCGTCGAATACAAGCGCGGCAAGCCTCACACGCGCCTGACCGCCGAGGAAGCCCGCAAACTCGAACCGGGGTTGGTTCCCGATCTTATAGGCGCAATCACAACCGACGAGTACGGAATCGACACCTTCAGGCTTACGACGGCCAACGCTTTGTCCGCCGCTCAGGCGGGAGCGACCGTGCGTAATCACTGCGAAGTGACGGCACTGCTCCGGGCTGAGGGGGGCAGAGTGGTGGGCGTACGGCTGAGGGATAAAATATCCGGCTTGGTCGAGGAGATCGGCGCACGACTGGTGATGAACGCCGGAGGGCCGTGGGGTCAAAAAGTAGCCGGGCTGGCTGACGCAAAGGTAAAAATGCGACCGGCGAAGGGAGTGCATCTCACACTCGACAGGCGCATAAGCAATGTCGGTATCATCGCCAACGCCATCGACGGCAGAAATATATTCGTCCTTCCTCACGAAAACACTTCTATCGTCGGTACCACTGACGATGACTATTACGGCGATCTTGACGACATACCCATAACCGAGGACGAAGTCGAGTACTTGTTGCAGGGTATAGCGCACGTTTTCCCGGCCATACGCCGGGCGCGAATATTGCGCGCATGGGCGGGGATAAGGCCGACGCTTTATAAGTGGGGTCCCGACGAAGACGGCCTCAGCCGCGACCACAAGGTAGTTGATCACGAATCGGAAGGCGCTCCCGGGCTGCTGAGTATCACCGGCGGGAAACTCGCCGCATACCGCATGATGAGCGAGGACGCCGTCGATCATATCGCCGGGAAGCTGGGAGTCGGTGAGCCGTGTCGTACTCATGTCGAGCCGCTACCCGGCGGGGATTCGGTCCCCGATGCGGGCGATCTGGCGCGTGAGTTCGGCGTGCCGGCGCATGCGGCTCGAAGACTCGTCTACAGGCAAGGTTCGCGCGCGCTGCAGGTGCTCGAGCTGGTACGTGAAAATCCATCATGGGGAAAGTTGCTGTGCCGCTGCGAGCCGGTGCTCGAAGCCGAGGCGCGGTTCGTCATTCGCACCGAATGGGTGCATGATCTGAGCGATCTTCGCCGCCGCACGCGACTGGGCATGGGCCCGTGCCAGGGCGCCCGATGCGCCGCACGCGCGGCGTTGGTGTTGGCTGAAGAAAAGGGTGAAACGCCGGAAGCGGCGTTGGCGTATCTCGAGGGGTTCCTGCAAAGGCGCTTCAAGGGAAAAGCGCCGGTGCTCGCAGGAGCACAATTGGCTCAAGAAGAGGTCAACCAGGCCGTGCATCAATGCCTCGGCAGGTTGCAGGAGTACATGGAAGGACGCCGATGCCGGTGAAAAAAGTGGATGTGGCCGTTATCGGCGGAGGAATGGCCGGGGCGATGGCTGCAATGACCGCCGCCCGCAAGGGTGGGCGAACGCTCGTTATCACCAAGGGGCCGGGAGCCACCGCGCTGTCGAGCGGCGCTGTGGATATTTGCACAGGCCCTGTCGTGGGACCGCGCGTTACCTGGGACAGACTGTTGGACGTCAAGTCCAATATCTCCGAGATGCTGCTGCTTCATCCATGCCATCCTTATGGGCTGCTTTCGATGGGATCGGTTCCCGATCCCGCCGCCGTCGTGCTGGAAATGATTGAAGAAGCGATAGATTTCCTTGCCCGAAGGCTTGGTGAAGCGGGGTTGATACTGAAGGGCAAGGTCTCCACGCAGGTCGCCGTTCCGACGGCGTTGGGTACATGGAAGCTTACTTCGTTGTTCCAGTCATGCCAGCAAGCGGGAGCGCTTCCCACGGGTAGCGCCGTATTGGGAATAAGGAATCTTGCGTTTCCCGACGCCTGTTTCCTGGCGGGAATGCTTCAGGCAACGCTCGAAGCAAAGGGAATGGGAGCGGGTGAAACAATCGACTGCATCGAAATAGAGTTCGGTGATGACCGATCATGGACGCCGCCGGAGCTTTCCGAGTATTTATCCGGGCCCGGTCGATGGGATAGTTTTATATCCGCCATCGAGAAAGGCGGGGGAGGACGGTACGGTCTTCTGCTTTTGCCGCCCATAGTGCCTTATGAGGTCGCTTCGACGAGCGAATTGATTCTGAACGGCGGCACGCTGCTTCGGGAAATCGCCGGTTTGCCCATAAATGCACCCGGCAAGAGGCTCGATGCGGCATTGGGCAAAGCGTCGGAAGCTTCGGGCGTCGAGGAGCTTGCCGGTGAAGTACTGGACTTCGAGCAGGCCGAAGACGAGCTTGGTTCCTGTATTGTGAAATCAGATGGCGATGAAATCGAAGTCAATGCGCGCGCTTGGGTGCTTACCACCGGCAAGTTCATAGGCGGTGGGTTGCAGAAAGGGAAAGCATTCCGGGAGAGCTTGCTGGATTTGCCGGTATTTTGCGACGGTGAGCCGGTCGGGGAAATATGGACGAAGAAACTTTTAGGCGCTTCGGTGCTCGACCGGCATGACGCATTTTCGGTAGGGATCCTGGCGGACGCATCGCTGAGGCCGGTGGATGCCTATGGTCGAGTGATATACAAAAACCTGTTTGCAGCCGGGTCGGTGCTGGGCGGCTATAACTATCATTACGACGGTTGTGGGTTGGGAGTTTGCGTTTTAACCGGCCGCGTGGCGGGCGCGAATGCTGCCGATTAGGAAATGGAGACCTTTGGGTGAAGCTTAATTCGGCGGATTTTTCCTCGAAATTGGCGCAACGTCTTGCGAAAGAATGCAGCATTTATTTCACCTTTACTGCGGGAGGTACCGCGCCGGAAGGCGCGGTTTCGATCCGCAAGATACGCTTAATCCCGGCAAAATGGGACTTTAGGACGTAAAATGGAGGAAACTCTGAACCAAGGCGACGACAGCCCTCCCTCCCAACAGCTTTCCGACTCGAAAATAAGCAAGCCGGTAGCATGGACATTGCTATCGGTAATTCTGATCGGTGCACTATGCTTGCAGGTATACGGCATCGGCAAGATGGAAGGCACCCCTGACGAATGCCGCCTTGTGGAAAATGCCGTTTTGCTTGTTGAAGGCTATCACCCGTTTAATCCGGATGGATACGGGATGTCGGCTATACGGTTATGGTCGGCTGCTTTTAATGGTGGATGGTTAGCTGGAAATTTTCGAATAATTTGGGAAGGCCTAAAAAACAGGCGGTTTGGGAGTATTTTGGAGGCGCTTGACGAATCGAGGCAGCGTTTTTTTGCCGACCCATTGAAAGTTAATATGCGTTTAAGGTGGATTAACGCACTTGCGGCGGTGGTTGTGGTCTGGTTGACGTATCTCATAGCTGCAAGGTGGTCGGGATACAGGGAAGCCGGCCTGGTGGCGGCAACGGTGTGCGCCGTTTCTCCTACGGTGGTGATGTGGGGAACGGATTTTCACCCGGACCAGTTCCAGGCTGTTGCAACTTTGGCGTGTATTTATTTCTGCATCGGCGAGGCCGGTCACGCCGGAAGGCGCGGTAAGAAACAATGGGTGGCGGCCTCCGTGTTCTGTGGAATCGGAATGGCCACAAAATTTATTGCGATTACTTTTTGGGTTCCGCTGGTGTTAGCGATCGTATTGGGAACTCGAGGTTCACCTGCCAGGCTAACGATCAACAGGATAATAATAGCTACCGTTTTGGTGTTGGTAGCCTATCTGATAATAAACCCGTACCCGTTGACGGATATGAGCCTTTTTCTTAAAGGAATATTCAAGCGCGTGTTTTTCATCTATGAAGGTCATGGATTCTCCACATATAAAGGTTCCGGGTGGATGGAATTGATTCGGATAATGCTGAAAGGCATCGGCATCGCCGCCTTATCTTTAGCGACAGTGGGCCTGGTCTGGGGAATTAAGTGCCGTACGGAAGGTTCACTGGTTATATTATTTGGAATTTTCGCATACAGCGCTCTTTTGGCCTCATCGAATTTTATTGGATTCAGGTATGTGTTTTCTTTAGTGCCTCTGGTGTCGATTTTGGCGAGTGGGGCGGTTATGGCATTGGCCAATAAGGTTCCGGGGCGTTTGTCAGCACTTGTGGCGCTACTGCTCGTGATCATTGCGTCAATGCCGGTAGCCGATTCATTGCACATCGTCAGCCGGAGGGCTAATGGAGATACCAGGACATTGGCGAGGGAATGGATTGAACGAAATATACGGCCCGGATCGCGTATTTTCACCAATTATCATGCGCCAATTTTGAATTACGACCTAAATTCGGCCCGGTACTGGCGAGATTATTTCGGAAATCGCCTTACCTCAACCGCTCCCAAAGGTTTTCCTTTCGAGTTTTTTCGGGAAGCGATTTTGCAGGAAGAACGTTATTATTACAAGAGGTTTCGTTATCTTGCCGGAATGGACAAACTCCCCTCGCCGGGGTACGATCTTGTGGAATTGGTCTATGCGCCGAATAATCCCAATTTGACGGACGGTTTTGATCTATTCTGGGTAGTGGTATCCAGAAGTTTTTTTTATAAACCTCAAAAACGCGCTTTAGCCGGGAAGCTTCTATTTATGACCGGGAGACATGGCCGCCTGGCGGCGAGGTTTCCTAATAAAGGGTTGTTTGGAAGTGAAATTCTCATATACAAGGTGGAACCCAAAACACCCGTTAAATGAGGAAAAAAGATGAACGAAAATTTCAAAACCCTTGCGGTGGTTAATCCCCAATCGGCAAACGGCCGCACGGGTAAAAACTGGCCGAAAATAGCGACTGTCGTTCGCGACGCGATAGGGCCTTTCGATTTCGCCCTCACAACAAGGCCGATGGAAGCGCCCGACCTGGCCCGGGAAGCACTCGCCAAGGGGTACGAGATGATCGTTGCAGTGGGCGGCGACGGTAACAACAATGAGGTTATAAACGGCTTTTTCGATGAGGATGAACCCATCAACCCCGAAGCGGCGTTTGCAGTTATACCCGGCGGCACGGGCGGAGACCTCGCAAGGATTCTGGGAGTGCAAGGGATTTCATGTCGCGAGGTGGCCGAAACGCTTCGCGGAAGGGACGCGGTACGATCCGACGCGGGAAAGGTAACGTTCATCGATCATGATGGGAAAGAAGCGGTTCGATATTTCATCAATATAGCCGACCTCGGAATAGGCGGCGAGACCGTCGCCATAGTGAACCGTACCACCAAAGCGTTTGGTGGGAGGATGAGCTTTCTTATAGGCAGCGTGCGCGGTACGCTGGCATACAGAAACAGGCACGTCCGGTACCGGATAGACGACGGCCCCCAAATCGAGGGGAAGTTTTATATGATAACCGCAGCGCTGGGGCAATACTTCGGAGGCGGTATGCAAAGCGCTCCTCTGGCAGTCCACAACGACGGCCTGTTCGACATTATGGTGCTGGGTGATCTGTCTTTCGGCGAAATCCTGAAATTGGGCACTCGTATATACAAGGGCGGGCACATCGGAATGGACAAAGTCGAGCGATTCCAGGGAAAAAAGCTCACAGCCGTCAGCGACGAGAAGGTGTTTCTCGACGTGGACGGCGAGCAGCCGGGCGTATTACCAGCCACATTCGATATACTCCCAGGCGCAGTCAGGATGAAACAGTTGAAAGCGTAGATTTTGGTGCCGATCGGTATTTGCATCGGATAAGCAAAGCGCTTCACATTAAATTTGAATCGCTTTTATTCCAGGCAAAATACGGACATTGACAGTGAGGGGAAGGGGTGCTATAGCTAGTAACGACTGTTGTTTGTTGTCCTTTACGGTTATCGTGATAAGCCTTAGCATTGATTATCAGAGGAGAAACTGATGAGCGAAAGCATTTATGAAAAAATGGCCGAAAAGATCATGTTGAAAGGTTCGAAGATTATCCCCGAGCTTTTCCGTATAGTGGCTGACGAGCAAGAGGCCGAGCTTCTTATGGCCATGCCCGGTACGCCGGAGCAACTTGCCGAAAAGGTTGGGAAGCCTATCGATGAAGTGGACAAGATGTGCGGGGAGCTTTACCACAAGGGCGTAGCTTTCAAGTCGTTCAAAGGCGGCGGGTTGGGTTACAAGATGTGCCGCGATATGACCCAGTTCCATGACGCCACCATATTGTGGTCTGAAGCGACCAGAGATTTTCATGACTTGTGGCAGAAGTTCATTGATGAAGAATGGCCCAACTATGCACGCATAGTGGATAAAATTTTGCCCAGGCCGATCATGCGGGTCATCCCGGTTCAGCAGGCCGTGGAAGCGGGCAGGCAGCAAATACTTGATACCGAAAGCGCTAGTAAAATAGTTAACGACGCCGAAGTGCTGGCCGTCACCAAGTGTACTTGCAGGTTAATCGCGAAAAAGTGCGACAACCCTCTTGAAGTATGCCTCCAGGTAAACAACGCCGCGAAGTATACCATCGATAGGGGGTCGGGAAGAGAGATCTCAAAGGAAGAGGCCTTAAAAATATTGAAGGAATGTGAAGAGGCGGGCCTTATTCATACTACCATGAATAAAGCTCATGTGGGACATTTTATATGCAACTGCTGCGGTTGCTGCTGCCAGGTAATGCCGTTAATGATCAGCGAGGGCCTTAAGCTCACAGATCCCAGCCGGTACCGCGCCAAGATCGACCCGGAATTGTGTTCGGATTGCGGCACGTGCGAGGATAGATGCTTTTTCAATGCGCTGGAAGAAGTTGAAAGAGATGACGGCGAAACGGTAATGAGCGTCATCGAGGACAAATGCATGGGTTGCGGCGTCTGCCAGGTCACTTGTCCGGAGGAAGCTATATCATTAATCGAGGTCAGGCCGCCCGACTTTATTCCGGCCTGATATAAAATCGCGTTATAAGAAACGCACATAACGAAGGAGGAAAATATGCCTGAATTAGTACCGGTAGAAAAACTCAAGGAATTGGTCGGAGGAGATATGGGCACCAGCGACTGGATACAGATCGATCAGGAAAAGATCAACCGGTTCGCCGATTGCACCGGAGACCATCAGTGGATACACGTGGACGTCGAGAAGGCCAAACAGGGGCCCTTCGGCGGGCCTATAGCACACGGTTATTTGACCCTGTCACTACTCCCGGTCTTCAGCGCCTCAAGCAAGTATATCCCTGAGGGGATCAAAATGGCCGTGAACTATGGTCTGGACAAGGTAAGGTTCATTAACCCCGTCCCTGTCGGATCCAAGGTACGTTCGAAAGCCGTACTTTCAAATGTCGAAGAAAAATCCGGGGGCAGAGTTCTTATGACCGTGACGCACACCATCGAGATCGAGGGACAGGAAAAGCCCGCTTGCGTGGCGGAGTCGTTGAGCTTGTTTTACGTGTGAAAACCGGTTTAGCATCCGTTTTGAATCGAAAATTACGGTAGAAGAAAAAGGGGCGGCCGGTTGATAAAACGGTCGCCCTATTCACGAAAGGGCATATTGAGTTCGCCCTGAATTTCCCGGTTCGGATCAATTTGCGGGACGGATTTTCATAGGCGGAAAGTCTTCCAACTGTTTGGCGAAGGTGGCCAGCAAAAACGCGTCGACCCAGCGGAATATGTCGTATCTCCTGATTCTTTCGCGGAGTTTTCTCATTCGCGAGCGTCTTTCTTCTTTGCTCATGGTAAACGCCTGGTATATTGCATCCGCCACGCCCTCGATGTCATAAGGGTTCACCGTTAGCGCTTCGCGCCGCAGTTGAGCCGCCGCGCCGGCGAATTCGCTCAATATAAGCACTCCGTTCTCCTCGATGTTGCATGCGCAGTATTCTTTGGCGATAAGGTTCATCCCGTCTTTCAAAGGGGTAATGAGCCCGATTTCACTTGCGCGGTAATACGCCAGAAGTTCCTCGTCTTCAAGATTGCGATACATGTAATGAATGGGAACCCAACCTTCTTTGGTGAAGCGGCCGTTTATTTCGCTGACAAGTTGTTCGATATGTGCCTTGAGAATCTGGTACTCCGGTACTTCTTCCCGGCTGGGAACAACAACCTGCACAAGTGTCACTTTCTGGTGCAATTCCGGGAAACGAAGCAAAGCGTTTCCGAAGGCCGCGAGACGTTCCGGGATTCCCTTGGTGTAATCGAGACGATCCAGCCCCAGAATAATCCGCCTCTTGGGGTATGCTTCGTGATAGTACCATGCCCTGTCCGCGACCTCTCTCAATGACGCTCTGTTAGCAAAGCCGCCGTAGTCGATGCTGATTGGAAAATTTCCGACTCGGAACTGCCGATCTTTATAAGTGACGGTAACTACAGGGCCCCGGCCGCTTACCTTGGCATCCTTGAAAAAATGATTCAGGCACTGTAGGAAATTTCGGCGATCTCGCATGGTTTGAAATCCGATAAGATCATACTCCATCAAAGCTTCCAGAATTTTTTCTCTCCAGGGCAATTTCATGAAGATGTCCGGTGCCGGAAACGGAATATGGAGGAAAAACCCCGTTTTTTGTTCGGCTCCGATATCACGCAGTGCGTGGGCAAGGTGCATGAGGTGGTAATCGTTTACCCAGATGTAATCCGTAGCGCGGCTGTTGCGAGCGACTGTCCGGGCAAACTTACGGTTGACATCCAGGTAGCGGTACCAGTATTCGGGATCAAAAGTACAGCGCGTTTGAAGATCGTGGAACAGAGGCCATATTATTTCGTTCGAAAAGCCGTAATAGAAATTCCTTATTTCATCAGCGGTTAATGTCACCGGAACAAGACTGTAGCCTTCTTTCACCGAGGCGGATTCGAACACTTCTTTAAGGTCGTCTTCGATTTTTTCCGAGGTGCCGGGCCAGCCGATCCACAGGCCTCCCCGATTTCTTAAGATGGGCGCCAGCGCGGTAACCAAACCGCCGGATCCGGGATGGATGCGCCAACCTCCTTCCTCCCGTTTTAACGAGACCGGAAGCCTGTTGGATACGGCCACTATTCGCATGCCGGGTTCTTGCACGGTACCTCATTACCTCCTTGTCGGTTAACTCTTATCTTCAGGTTTTTTCAGGTGAACGGTTTGAGTGGGATACGCAAATTCGATTCCCTCCTCGGCGAAGCGGCGATAAATAGCCAGGTTTATGGATTGTTGCCTGTCCATGTAAACATTGTAGTCCGGAACCAATACGTAATAAACCACCTCGAATATCAATGCAAAATCGCCATATTTGAAAAAATGAGCGCGATCGAAACGCGTCTGATCCAGACTCTCGATTATCTCCTTGATCATGGTCGGTATGGCGGCAACTTTTTCGTAAGGTGTCTCGTAAGTAACTCCTATTTGAAACAAAACGCGGCGTTCGTACATACGCTTGAAGTTGCGAATCCTGCTTTTCAGCAGGTCATTGTTCGAAAAAATCAGTTGCTCGCCGCTGAGGCTGTGAACGCGAGTCGTTTTGATTCCTATGTGCTCGACGGTACCCATCAGGTCGTCGATAATGATGAAATCGCCGACAACGAAAGGTTTGTCCAAAGCGATTGATATCGATGCGAACAGGTCTCCCAAAATGTTTTGAACCGCCAGCGCTACGGCGACTCCGCCAATGCCCAACCCGGCGATAAACGCGGTTATGTCCACCCCAAGATTATCAAGAAGCAGGATTATAATTAACGACCATAGGGCTGCTTTGGAGAGGAAATTAATAACGCTGTAGGCCGAAGCGCTCCCCGGATCCTCCTCGGCCTTTTTCTTTGCACGTTGTGAAAACCAGTATGTGATTATCCCATTGCCCCAGAACCCGAACTGAAGGAACAACGCGATCAAAGCCATTACGCCCACTAACCGGTCGGTTTGCTTGGGCAATCTCAAATACAAACATCCTGCATAAAGAGCGAAGATTAAAAGAAATGAAGGCTTGGTCCGGCTTATGAAGGCTTGGGCAACAAAATCGTCGGTTTCTATCGATTCCCGTTTTGCCATGGAGGATATATAGCGCGTAATGACAAATCCAATAAGCCTCAGGCCGAAATAGACTCCGACTGCAACGCATGCCGCAATAAGCCAATCGCGATGACTTCCGTATTCCGTAATGTTCGGTAATTTCAATTTATTCCTCTACATAGACGCGCGGGCCCAATTTTTCAGAAACTCCAATAATTCCTCCGGCGGCTTCAGCCACAAATCCGCCTCGGTCTCGCGCCGTTCTTTTCTTACCAGTACGCCGATCCCTTTGCCTTTGATGGCCCGAAAGGCGTCTTCATCCGTTAAATCGTCTCCCAAATAAGCTGTAACCGCGCCCTCCGGCGCGGCCTCCGACAATATAGTGGAGACAGCGTCACCCTTGTTTCTTATTGGCGCCCGCAGTTCGATGCCACCGTCGAATTCATACAACATCAACCCCGCCTCGGTTGCTATATCCGACCATTCTTTCATGACCTTGCTGCGCAACCCGTCCGTTTGCGCTCGATCCAACCCTCGCCAGTGAAATGCGACGGAACCGGGCTTGCGCTCGCACCGATCCTGCAACTGTTCATCTTCAGCCCAGCTATCAACACGGGCCAACGCATTTATTATACTCTTATCCAACTTTACCGTTTCATATCTCCCATCCGGAAACAATCGCTCGATACCGTGCGAGCCCCATATCTCCGGACGACGCTTAAGACCCAAAAGAGGCAACAGGTCCTTTGTCCACCTGCCGCTGACGATGACGATGCGGCATTGTTCCGATTCCATGATTTCATTCAGTATCTCGCGAATTCCGGCATAAGGAACCGCCTTGTCGCGCTCGACGCGGAAAGGTGCGAGAGTACCGTCGTAATCCAGCAGTAATATTCGCTCCCCACAGCGCGCCAGGCGCTCCCAAAACTCGCCGGGTTCAAACCCTGAAATCAAAGCAATCACCGCATAGCTCTATACGTTCGTCTTCGCCTCTCAGGATGCTTATCATCAACGCCATGTATTCTTTGAGTTGTCTTGTGAGCAGAAAATTTTCTCTGACCAGATTTTTCGCCCACCGGCCCATTTCTTTGAGCTTGTCGCGTCGGTGCAACAGGTACCTTATGCGAAGTGCGGCTCCCTCGGGCGTTCGCACCAGGAATCCCGTATAATGATTTATAACCTGTAACCTTATGCCTCCCGTATCACCGCCGATGACGGGTTTGCTCTTCCACATCGCTTCCGAAACGGTAAGGCCGAATCCCTCCCTGATGGATTTCTGGAGCACTATATCCGCCGCGCGTTGAAGGGCGTTGATGGTGCGATGAGCGTCCGGAGGCAACACCAGGACATGAACGCCCGGATAACCTTCGGCGGCCTTGCGCACCTGCTCGAGCACCTCTTCCCCTTCGGGATCGTCCGATGCACCGCCGCCGGCAAGTACGAGTTGGAGTGGCGTAAGTTTACTCGCAAGCTTGTATGCTTCGATTACTCCTATAGGATCCTTAAAAATATCGTAGCGTGAAACTTGCAGAATCATGGGCTTGTTCGGATCCAACTCGAACTTGTCGAATACCGACCGCACTTCCTTCTTCGGAAGGTTCATGTTTTTTTCGCTTAAAGGATCGATACTCGGTGGGATGATATACTGCTGATGAGGCAGGCGCTGGGCGAACTCGGGCAGTGAAAAGATACTTGCGTCATATGGAGAAACCCGGTTTCTCAGGTATTTCCATACTGTGCGATACGGCCTGCTCACGTCTATATGACACCGCCAAATCCATTTGCCTTTGCGGTTCGGACAAAAGTTTAACATGGCCGCCGGTTGCGGATCGTGAATGAAAACGATGTCCGCTTCTTCCAATATGGGACGGAGTTCCTCGGCATTGCGAGCGTTGGTTTTTTCGTATTTGTCCAACAGTTCTTCGGACAGTTGCACCGGTTTGCCTTGCAGTGCGTTATGGAATCCCTTGGTGCATTGATAAAAGTCCTGCTCTCCTGTAATTATTTCCCAGTGCGCATCGATTCCAAGAGCTTGTTTTAATGGAATAAACTTTCTCAATATTTCCGCGACACCGCCGCCTTCTTTGGTGGAATTGACGTGCAAAACCCTTAGCCCCTGTAGCGGAACGGCCAACTGGCGCAAGTGATCGACAGCGGCTTGTCCGGCGACCGCCGCGTATTGATCGAGGATATTGTTGTCGCTCACTTGCCACCTCCGTTAAAGTGCCGGTCGAAAATTGACGTCAAAATATTTCGGATTTCTTCCAGAGATGAAAAGTACGGATCGATTGCTTTTAATTCCTCTTGTAGTTTTTCGTAGCCGTGATCGATTCCCAAAAGCCATGTGCAAAAATCGTCGCCGTGATCGAGGGTTCGACGCCGCGCGTCTATGAAATGATAAAAAATGCTCCCGGGGGACATTTGGGGCAATATTTTCGCGAGTTCTCTCGGGTCCTCGAGGCTTTTCCCGGTATCCAGCACTACTATCTGCGCGCGAAGGAAATGAAACTGCTGATCCGCCCTTGACCACGGCACCATCTCGCTCTCATCCAGACGCGCCTCGACGACATCCACCAACTTCTGCCGCAATTCTTCGATATCGCTAAAATCCGCCGGGTCTATCATACTGAGCCGTTCCGCAAGGGCCTTCTCGTGCAGGCCGTGTGCGGCCCACGAGGCGAAGTCGTTGTTATACTCCGGCTCGTCGAACTGCGGATGTAACAACCGGCCCCAGAAATGGTGGTAAATACTACCGGAATGAGCGTTCAGCAATCCCTCTCGGAACTCCCTCAGATTCTGAGCTCTGATGCCGGTAGCGATTGCCACCAGCGCACAATCCCTTACATTAAACGGATAACTTTTTTCCCCTTCTTCCTTTTGGGCTTGTTCCACCTTTTCCGAGTTCTCCTCTCGCGCCTGAATGTTCCAAAAACAAGGGATTTTAATGCCTTGTCTATTGGTTAAATATTTAATTTATCGGTAGAAATTTAATATATAAGTCGGCTTTGGTCAAGTTCGAGAGATGTTTAAATAAAGGTTAATCCGATAATAATT
>Ga0180431_10005433_pt1 | contig 15522 bp, 16 predicted proteins | sample SS_ome_11_FD_132459 | JGI IMG/M metagenome (GOLD analysis project Ga0180431, IMG submission 132459) | Hypersaline lake sediment archaeal communities from the Salton Sea, California, USA - SS_1_MS_1 metaG | ecosystem: Environmental > Aquatic > Non-marine Saline and Alkaline > Hypersaline >... | reverse complement strand
CGTGGCCGCCGTCGTCGCGGAAGCGGGCGCCGACCGGCGGATCCGGCGGATGCGCTGGGGGCTGCTGCCGGCCTGGCTCAAGGCCGGACCCGACGGTGAGCCGAAGACCCGCTCCTCGCTGATCAACGCCCGCGCCGAGACCGCCGCCACCTCGCCGGCATTCCGGGCCTCCGCGCGGCACCGGCGCTGCCTGGTGCCGATGGACGGCTACTACGAGTGGAAGCGGCCCGCCGAGCCCGGCGGCCGCAAGAAGCCCTACTACTTCCACCGCGACGACGGCGCGCAGCTGCTGGTGGCCGGGCTGTGGTCGGTGTGGCGGGCGGACCGGGCCGCGCCGGGCCGGCTCAGCTGCACCCTCATCACCACCGACGCGACGGCGGGGTTCGCCGCCATCCACGACCGGATGCCGCTGCTGCTCGCCGAGGCCGACTGGGACCGCTGGCTCGACCCCGGCCGGACCGCGCCGGCCGACCTGCTGGGCGGGCCGCCGGCGGTCGCCGGCCTGCATGCCCGGGAGGTCTCGACGCTGGTCAACCGGGTGGCCAACAACGGCCCGGAACTGATCGCCCCGGCCGATCCAGGCAACCAACCGGTTGGCCTGTGATTGCCGGTCCGCGGGGGATAGGCTCGGAAGCACGCGACCGAGAGGAGCCGCCATGACCGCGGTTGACGAGACCCCGACCAGCGCAGCGACCCCACCGGAGAACATCATCTCGGTGCGGAATCCGGCCGACGGCCGGCAGGTCGGCTCGGTTCCCGTCGACGGCCCCGACGTCGTCGCCGCCAAGGCTGCCGAACTGCGCCGGGCCCAGACCGAGTGGGAGCAGATGGGCCCGCGCGGGCGCAAGCGCTGGCTGATGGCATGGCAGGACTGGGTGCTCGACAATGCCGACCACCTCACCGAGGTGCTGATGAGCGAGACCGGCAAGTCCCGCCGCGACGCCAGCATCGAGCCGATCACCATCGTCGACTCCATCAACTACTGGGCCGGCCACGCCGAGGAGTTCCTCTCCGACCGTCACCCCAAGGCGCACAGCCCGCTGTTCAAGGTAAAGAAGCTCACCACGGTGTTCCGGCCCTATCCGCTGGTCGGGATGATCGAGCCGTGGAACTTCCCGCTGGCGATGCTGGCGCTGGACCTGGTGCCCGCCCTGGCCGCCGGCGCGGCGGTGCTGCTCAAACCCTCCGAGGTGACCCCGCTGTCGGCGGTCGAACTCGCCCGCGGCTGGAGCGAGATCGGCGCCCCGCCAGTGTTCGCGCTGGCCACCGGGTACGGCGAGACCGGCGCGGCGGTCATCGAGAACTCCGACTTCGTGCACTTCACCGGGTCGACGGCAACCGGCCGCAAGGTCGCCGTGGCCTGCGCGCAGCGGCTCATCCCGTGCAGCCTGGAACTGGGCGGCAAGGACCCGGCGATCGTGCTCGCCGACGCCGACATCGAGCGGGCCGCCAACGGCATCGCCTGGGGCGGGATGTTCAACTCCGGCCAGGTGTGCATCTCGGTGGAGCGGGTGCTCGTCGAAGCCCCGATCTACGACGAGTTCGTCGCCAAGCTGGCCGCCAAGGTCCAGGCCGTCCAGCAGGGCCAGGAGTCCGGGGAGGGGATGAGCTACGACACCGGCGCGATGGCCACCGCCGCCCAGCGCGACATCGTCGAGCGCCATGTCCGCGAGGCCACCGAGGCCGGCGCGCGGGTGCTCGCCGGCGGCGAGCCCACCGGGGTCGGCACGTTCTTCCAGCCGACCGTGCTGGCCGATGTCGAACCCGAAATGACCTGCATGGCCGAGGAGACCTTCGGGCCGACCCTGCCGGTGATCAAGGTCGCCGACGAGGACGAGGCGGTCCGGCTGGCCAACGACTGCCGCTACGGGCTCTCGGCGACGGTGTGGACCGGCGACACCGACCGCGGCGAGCGGATCGCCCGCCGGCTGGAGACCGGCGCGGTCAACATCAACGATGCGATGTCCAACGTGTTCTGCTTCGCCGTGCCGATGGGCGGCTGGAAGGAGTCCGGGATCGGCTATCGCGGCGGCGGGGCCGCCGGGCTGATCAAGTTCTGCCGTCAGCAGGCCATCACCGCCCCGCGGCTGCCCACCCAGAAATCCGAGCTGCTGTGGTACTCCTCGCCGCAGAAGCAGAGCCGGCTGGCCCTGGCGGTGATGCGGGCCTTCGCCGGGCACGGCTGGCGCCGGTTCGGCAGGAAGGGCTAGCGGGCCCGAACCCTCACGACCCGGTGTAGCCGGGCGGGTTGACCCCGTCGACCCACAGGTCCACACCCAGGTCCGAGCCGGGCACGCAGTCATAGACCGACAGGTCGCTGACCCCGTCGGCGACCAGGACGTCCTCACACAGCAGCGTCTGGCCGGTGTAGTCGCGGGCCGGCTTGCTCAGCACCGCGTAGGCGGCGTCGGCATAGACCTCGGGCTTGCGGGAGCGTTTCATCGACTCCTCGCCGCCGAGCAGGTTCTGCACCGCGGCGGTGGCGATCATGGTCCGCGGCCACAGCGTGTTCGAGGCGATGCCGTGGGCGCGCATCTCCTCGGCCACGCCCAGCGCGCACAGCGTCATCCCGAACTTGGCCATCATGTAGGGGGTGGGCCGCAGCCAGTTCGGCTCCAGCCGGATCGGCGGGGACAGCGTCAGCACGTGCGGGTTGTCCCGGCCCTTCATGTGCGGGATGCAGGCCTGGGTCACCGCGTAGGTGCCGCGCACCTCGATGCCGTTCATCAGGTCAAAGCGCTTGAGCGGAACCTCCTCGATGGAGCCGAGGTTGATCGCGCTGGCGTTGTTGACGCACATGTCGATACCGCCGAACTGCTCGACGGCGGCGGCCACCGCGGCGGCCACCGAGTCGCCGTCGCGGATGTCGCCGACGATCGGCAGCGCGTTGCCGCCGGCCTGCTCGATCTCGGTGGCGGCGGTGTAGATGGTGCCCGGAAGCTTCGGGTGCGGCTCGGTGGTCTTGGCCACCAGGGCGATGTTGGCGCCGTCGGCGGCCACCCGCTTGGCGATGGCCAAACCGATGCCTCGGCTGGCCCCGGAGATGAACATGGTCTTGCCGGAGAAGTTGGTCACGGCTCAACAGCCTAGGATTACCGCTCAATGACCGATACCGAGGAGTCCCGGGAAGAGTCCCGGCACGAGTCCGATGCCGAGCTGACCGCCCGCTTCGAGCGCGACGCCATCCCGTTGATGGACCAGCTCTACGGCGGCGCGCTGCGGATGACCCGCAATCCCGCCGACGCCGAGGACCTGCTGCAGGAAACCATGGTCAAGGCCTATTCGGGGTTCCACTCGTTCAAGGAGGGCACCAACCTCAAGGCCTGGCTGTACCGCATCCTGACCAACACCTACATCAACGGCTACCGCAAGAAGCAGCGCCAGCCCGCCGAGTACCCGGCCGAGGAGATCACCGACTGGCAGCTGGCCGCCAACGCCGAGCATTCCTCCACCGGACTGCGCTCGGCGGAGGTCGAGGCGCTGGAAAACCTGCCCGACAGTGAAATCAAAGAGGCGCTGCAAGCGTTACCAGAAGAGTTCCGGTTAGCCGTTTACCTCGCTGACGTCGAAGGTTTTCCCTACAAGGAGATCGCCGAGATCATGGAGACCCCCATCGGGACCGTGATGTCCCGGTTGCACCGCGGCCGCCGTCAGCTGCGCACCCTGCTGGCCGACGTCGCCAAGGATCGCGGCTTCCTGCGCGGTCAGAGCGCCGACACCGGTGAGGAGGCGTCGTGAGCGAGCGCGATGAGCGCGCCGACTGCCGGGTGGTGATCTCCGAGGTGTGGATGCTGCTTGATGGCGAGGTCACCGACGACAAGCGCGATCTGCTGCGCCGCCACCTCGAGGAGTGTCCCGGCTGCCTGCGCCACTACGGCGTCGAGGAACGCATCAAGCGGCTCATCGCCACCAAATGCAGCGGGGAGAAGGCCCCCGAGCAACTGGTGGCCCGGATCCGCATGCAGATCAGCCGGACCACGATCGTGCGGCGCACCAGCAGCTGAGCCGCCGGTCCGGCGCCGCGCGCTGGCGCTCTCAGCTTCCTCTCAGCTAACATATGCGGGAGTGCGCATGCGGTTCCGGGGAGGTGTGACATGGGCCAGGCAGCCGGGGGCGGCAAGTTCGTAAAACTCGTCAGCGCGGTCCTGCCGGCCGCGGTGGTCGCCGGTTCCCTGACGTTCACCGGCATCGAGGGGAAGCCCGCCGCAACCGTCGGCATGGCGTGGACGCCCACCGCGACCGTGGTCGTGATCGGCGGGATGGGCTGGGAGACCGTGGACGAGCCGGTGATGAGGGCGATCCTGGACTCCCGCTACGACCAGCCCGAGAACACCTTCGTCAACATCGAGTGGCCCGCCTACCTGGGAACCCTGGGCGACTCGGTCACCGAGGCTTCCGACAGCCTCTACACCCACGTGATGGCCACCGAAGGACCACAGGCCGTCATCGGAGTGTCCGGCAGCACCTTCGTGGCCAACGAGGTCATGCGCCGGCTCACCGTGGACCCCAGCCCCGACAAACCCCCGCCGGGGGACATCTCCTTCGTCATCATCGGCGACGGCGAACGCGGGTTCATCCCGGCGGTCGTGCCGTTCACCGGCTGGGATCTGCCGCTGGTCAACTACACCGCGCAGCCGGTCCCGGTCACCCCGTACGACGCCATCGTGGTCAAGGGCGAGTACGACGGCCTGGCGGACTGGCCGGACCGCCCGTGGAACCTGCTGGCCGTCGTCAACGCGCTGGCCGGCAGTCCGGCCATCGACCACGGCCAGATCCACTGGGAGTCGATCTGGTTCGACATCGACACGCTGCCCGCCGAGAACATCACCACCGAGGTCAACGCCGCCGGCGGCACCACGACCACCTATCTGGTGCCCACCGCGGAGTTGCCGATGCTGTACCCGCTGCACGAGATGGGGGTGCCCGAACCGGCCATCGGGGCGCTCAACTCGGTGCTCAAGCCCGTCGTCGACGTCGGCTACAGCCGCAACGACCCGGCCTGGCTGAACCCGACCGGCGGTGACTGGGCACGACAGTCGGCGAGGCTTCGGCAACCCCCGGCCGGCAGCCCGGCCGCCGGAGCCAGAACCCCCCAGCCGGCGCAGACCCCTCAGGTAGCGCGCCCCGAGCGGATAAAAGCGGGTAACGACCGCGGGGCCGTCTCCCGTGGGGCGGCGACTACCCGCTAGGCGTTCGGCCGCTTACCGTGGTTGGCCTTGCTGTGTTTGCGGTCACGCTTCTTACGGCCACGCTTGGCCATGGTCCTACCTCCGTGAAAAAACCCGAGTGATTTGCCACCAGTGTCGCACGGTGCCTTGACGCTCTGGAAATCGCCTGGTGTGGTTCGATATGTCCCATGGCCGAGGATGTGCGCGCCGAGATCGTTGCCAGTGTGCTCGAAGTCGTCGTCAGCGCCGGCGACCGGATCGGCGCCGGAGACACGCTCGTGCTGCTGGAGTCGATGAAGATGGAGATTCCGGTGCTCGCCGAGGTTGCCGGAACGGTCACCACGGTCAACGTCGCCGTCGGCGACGTCATCCAGGCCGGCCATCTGATCGCCGTGATCGACTGACCCGCGGGAGCCGATGTCCACCCTCGGTGAACTGCTCGCCGAACACACCGTTCTGCCGGGCAGGGCCGTCGACCACTTGCACGCCGTGGTCGGGGAGTGGCAGCTGCTGGCCGACCTGTCCTTCGGCGACTACCTGATGTGGGTGCGCCGCGACGACGGCCGCCTGGTCTGTGTCGCCCAGTGCCGGCCCAACACCGCCCCGACCCTGCTGATCACCGATGCGGTGGGCACCGTCGTCGGCGAGGAGGCGTTGCCGCAGGCCGTTCCGGTGCGCTGCGACGGCGAGGTGGTCGCGGTGCTGACCCGGCAGAGCGCCGGTGTCGGCTGGCGCGCCTCGTCACCGCTGGAGCAGGCCTATCTGGACTGCGCGGACCATCTGCTGGACATGGTGGCCGCCGGCGCGTTCCCCGACTCCGGCGACCGGGCGGGATCGCGGTCCAGCCCCCGGGTCGGGGACGGTTTCATCCGCCTGGACGCCGGCGGGACGGTGTCCTATGCCAGCCCGAACGCGCTGTCGGCCTACCACCGGATGGGGCTGCCCGCGGACCTGGAGGGCCACAACCTCATCGACGTCACCCGGCCGTTGCTGTCGGATTCGTTTCAGGCCCACGAGTTGGCCGGTCACGTCGGCGACGCGCTGGCCGGCGGACCCGGCGCACGTCTGGAGGTCGACGCCGGCGGCGCGGTCGTCCTCGTGCGGACCCTGCCCCTGGTGACGGCCGGCATCCCGGCCGGGGCGGCGGTGCTCGTCCGCGACGTCACCGAGGTCAAGCGGCGGGACCGGGCCCTGATGAGCAAGGACGCCACCATCCGGGAGATCCACCACCGGGTCAAGAACAACCTGCAGACCGTCGCCGCCCTGCTGCGCCTGCAGGCTCGCAGGACCGACAACGACGAGGCCCGCGACGCTCTCGCCGAATCGGTGCGCAGGGTCGCCGCCATCGCGAAAGTCCATGAGGCCCTGTCGATGTCGGTCGACGAGGAAGTCAACCTCGATGAGGTGATCGACCGGATCCTGCCGATGATGAACGACGTCGCGCGCGTCGACACCCCGATCCGCATCACCCGGGAAGGGGCTCTGGGAGTCCTCGACGCCGCGCGGGCCACCCCGCTGGTGATGGTGGTCACCGAACTGGTTCAGAACGCCATCCAGCATGCCTTCGCCCCCGGCGATCGCGGTGGCTGCGTGGCGATCCGCGCCGAGCGTTCGGCCCGCTGGCTGGACATCGTGATCGGCGACGACGGCTGCGGACTGCCCGGCGACTTCCATGTGGCCGGCTCCGACCGTCTGGGCCTGCAGATCGTGCGCACCCTGGTCGGCGCCGAACTCGACGGCACCCTGGAGATGCGGGTGGGAGCCGGCGGCGGCACCGATGTGGCACTGCGTGTCCCGATCGGCCGCGCACCGAAAAAAGTCGCGGCCCCGATTTCTCGGGACCGCGACTGATGCTTCTTCGCGCGGGCTCTAGACCCCGGAGCGCGCCCGGGTCCGGGCGTTGCGACGCTTGAGGGCGCGACGCTCGTCCTCGCTCATACCGCCCCAGACTCCGGCGTCCTGCCCGGACTCCAGCGCCCAGGTCAGGCACTCGGTGGTCACCGGGCACCGGTTGCAGACCAGCTTCGCCTCCGCGATCTGGGCCAAGGCCGGGCCGCTGTTTCCCACAGGGAAGAACAGCTCCGGATCCTCGTCGCGACAGACCGCCTTGTGACGCCAATCCATGTCAGCTACTCCTTACCTACCGTGTGCGCACCGGCTTTCCGGGCGCAGCCCGGTAGCCCTACGCGTTAACGCATGCACACACAACTGTTGTTGCACTGTTACCCACGATGGTTGCACAGGCTAGATAGTTGTCAACAGAACTCGGCTGAAGCGTGGGCAAGGTCACTCCGCAGGCGGTTTACCCGGCCGACACACCGACGTGCTAAGAGTATATGTTGTCGCAGTTCAGCGATTCGGCGGGGGTGCGGCCACCGGTAACGCGGCCGGGACCGACCGGAACGTCATCTCCTCCCGCGGACCCAGGAAATCCCCGTCGACCTGGCAAGACACCGGCGCAGCGGCGGTGATCCGCACCCAGGGCAGGTCGTCTTCCCTGATCAGATGCCCGGCGCGGATATCGGCCTTTTTCGACAGCATCCGGCGCACCAGCAGCAGGTTGCGCACCACGTTCATGCCGGTGATCGCGAACAGGCCCAGCCCGTTGTCGAAGGTGGTGCCCGGGTTGGTCCAGACCGGCCGCTGGTTGGCGTAGGTCCACGGGCTGGCGTTGGAGACGAAAGCGAAGTGCACCCCGGGGGTCGGCTCCCGGTCGGGCAGGTGCACCGTGAGCAGCGGTTCCCGGCGTGCGCTGGCCAGCATCTCGCGCAGCGCCACCCGCATGTAGCGGGCGGCGGTGACCTTGCGGCCCTTGGCGCGCTGGGCCTCCACGGCGGCCACCACGTCGCCGTCAACACCCATGCCGGCGGTGAACACCGCCCAGCGCTCGCCGCAGTCCATCAGCCCGATCCGCCGCCACGCCGGTCCGCCGCGGTGCTCGCCGATCATGTCGATCAGCTGGTTGGTGGCTTCGATCGGGTCGGGGCTGATGCCCAGCGCCCGGGCGAACACATTGGCCGACCCACCCGGCACCACCGCGACGGCCGGAAGCGAGTCGGCCGGCGGTCGGTCCGCGCCGGGCTTGCCCAGCAGCCCGTTGACCACCTCGTTCACCGTTCCGTCGCCGCCGTGCACGATGATCAGGCCGACACCGTCGCGGCGGGCCGCCGCAGCGATCTCGATGGCGTGGCCGCGATGGTCGGTGTGCGCCACGGTCAGCTCCACCCGGCTCTCCAGGGCGTGCGCGAGCAGATCCCGGCCGGCCGCTGTGGTTGAGGTGGCGTTGGGGTTGACGATCAGCACGGCGCGCACGAGCGAAGAGCCTACGGGTCGTGAGACCGGGCGCGCGGCGGCCAGGACGGTCAGCGCCCCGGGCCGGCGGGTGTCTAGGCTCTCAATCGTGATCACCCCACCGTCGGTGCGCCGGGCCGGGCTCCTGGTCGGCCTGCAGGGCGCCCTCGGGGTGATCGCTGCGGTCGTGTTCGCGGTGCGGGGGCTGTTCGGGGCGGACCAGAAGATCGTCAGCGGCTACGGCAACGCCGCCTGGTTCGGACTGATCGGCGCGGCGGTTCTCGCCGCCGGCTGGGCGCTGTGGACCGGCCGGCGCTGGGGCCGCGGGCTGGCGGTGTTCGCCCAGCTTTTGCTGCTGCCGGTCGCCTGGTACATCGGGGTGGGCTCGCACCGCTGGGGTTATGCCGTCCCGGTCGCCGCGGTCGCGATCGTCGTGCTGGCACTGCTGTTCAGCCCCAGCACGATTCAGTGGGTCACGTCCTCGGACGCCAACGCCGACAACGCCGGGCCGGAGAGCCGGTAGCCGATCCACTCCGTCATCGGCCGCCCCCCGACCGCGTCGTAGAGAGCGATCGCCCCGGTGTTCCAGTCCAGCACCGACCAGCTCAGTCGGCTGTAGCCGTTGTTCACGCACTCCCGGGCCAGGGTGGCCAGCAGCGCGCGGGCCAGTCCGCGGCGGCGGAACCGCTCGCGCACGAACAGGTCCTCCAGGTGGATCCCGGCCACCGCGTCCCAGGTGGAGAAGTTGCGGAACCACAGGGCCATCGCCGCGACGTCGCCGTCGACTTCGGCCAGGTGGCAGAAGGCCACCGGAGAATCGCCGAAAAGTGCTGTCCGCAGCTGGCTCTCGGTGGCCGTGCACTCCTCGGGTGCACGCTCGAAGGCTGCCAGCTGGTGAATCATCGCGGTGATCGCGGCCTCGTCGCCGGGCCGGGCGGGCCGGATCAGGATGCTCATGCGGGGACCCCGAGCGCGGTCAGGATGGTACGGAACTTGGTGGTGGTCTCGGCCACCTCACCGGCCGGATCGGACTCGGCGACCACCCCGCCGCCCGCGGTGGCCAGCGCGCTGCGCCGGTCGGCGGAGAGTTGCGCACCCCGGATGGACACCACCCAGCGCCCGTCCCCGGCCGCGTCACACCAGCCGACCGCGCCGGCGTAGAAGCCGCGGTCGCCCTCCAACTCGCCGATCAGCCCGACCGCCTCACCGGTCGGGACCCCGCCGACCGCGGGGGTCGGGTGCAGCGCCAGCGCCAGGTCTATGGCTGTGGTGGAGGTGTCCCGCAGGATGCCGCTGATCGGGGTGTAGAGGTGCCACACCGCCGCGGTGCGGCTCAGCCGCGGCTCGGCGGCGACATCAAGTTGGCTGCACAGCGGTTCCAGCGCCGACCTCATCGTCTCGACGACCAGCTGGTGCTCGTGGCGGTCCTTGGCGGAGCCGGCCAGCGCTGCCCCGGCCGCAGCGTCGGCGTCGGGGTCGGCGCTGCGCGGTGCGGACCCGGCGAACGGTTGGCAGCTGACCTGCTCGCCGCACCGGGCCACCAGCAGTTCGGGGCTGGCGCCCACCAGTACGGTCCCGGCGAAGTCCGGCCCGGCGGCGGACAGGTCGGCCAGATAGGCGATGGCGTGCGGATCGGCCTCGATCAGCCGGGCCAGTACGGCCATCGGGTCCAGTGCGGCGTCGGCCTCCAGCCGCAGCGAGCGGGCCAGCACCACCTTCTCCAGGGGATCGGCCGGGTCGCGCAGGCGGCGCAGCGCCGACGCGATCCTGGCCCGGTGGGTGTCGGGGTCGGGCAGAGTCGCAGCGATCCGCACCCCCGGTGCCGGACCGGCCGGCAGCGCCGGCAGCCGGTGACTGACCCGCTCGGGGGCCACCAGCGCAGCCGGGGCGTTCAGGTCGAACGGCAGCGCCCCGACCACCATGGCGGTGCTACCCCGGCGCAACGCCGCAGCGGCCGAACCGATCTCGCGATACCGCTGCGCTGCGCCCTCGCCCACCACCGTGCCGGCCGGGCCGCTGAGGACGAAGGGCGCCGGATCCTGCCCCCGATCGGTCACGATCAGGTCAGTCCCAGCGCCGACAGCTGGCGCAGCCCGTATTCGAAGCCACACACCGCCGCGGCGGCCTCGGCGAACCCGATCCGGGCGCCTTCCCGCAGCGGCTGCTCCACCCACCGGGTGGCCACCGCTCGGGAGAAGTGGCCGTGCCCGACGAAGACCACGTCGCGCTCGGCCATCCGGTCCAGCGCGTAGGCCACCGCCTGGTCGGCGCGCATGCTGACCTGGTCGACGCTCTCCCCGCCCGGGCAGCCGTAGGTCCACAGCAGCCAGCCGGGGGTGGTGGTGCGGATGTCGTGGGTGGTCATTCCCTCGTAGTCGCCGTAGTCCCACTCGGTCAGCAGCGGGGACACCTCGTCGACGCTCAGGCCGGCCAGTTCGGCGGTCACCAGCGCGCGTTTTCGGGGGCTGGAGACCACCAGCGGGTCGTCCAGGCCCAGCCGTTCCAGGGTGCGCGCGGCCCGGGCGGCCTGTTCGCGGCCCTGGTCGGTGAGGTCCAGATCGGTGCGGCTGGTGTGCTTGTGGTCGCGTGACCAGTCGGTTTGGCCGTGCCGGAGCAGGATCAGCCGATGCTTGCCGACACTCACGACCACCGATTGTGCACGAACCTGCCAAGATGGACGCCGTGACCCGGGTACTGGCAGTGGCCAACCAGAAAGGCGGGGTGGCCAAGACGACGACGGTGGCCTCCCTCGGCGCGGCCTTCGCCGGCGAGGGCAAGAAGGTTCTGCTGGTCGATCTCGACCCGCAGGGCTGTCTGACCTTCTCGCTGGGAACCGATCCGGACAAGCTGCCGGCCTCGGTGCACGAGGTGCTGCTCGGCGATGTCGAGCCCGATGCCGTGCTGGTCGACACCCCCGAGGGGATGTCGCTGCTGCCGGCCAACATCGACCTCGCCGGCGCGGAGGCGATGCTGCTGATGCGGGCCGGGCGGGAGTACGCGCTCAAGCGCGCGCTGGAGAAGCTCTCCGACGATCCCTTCGACATCGTCCTCATCGACTGCCCCCCCTCACTGGGTGTGCTGACCCTCAACGGGCTGACCGCCGCGGCCGAGGTGATCGTGCCGCTGCAGTGCGAGACGCTGGCGCACCGCGGGGTGGGACAGCTGCTGCGCACCGTCACCGACGTGCAGCAGATCACCAACTCCGGGCTCACCCTGCTCGGGGCGCTGCCCACCCTCTACGACGCCCGCACCACCCACAGCCGTGACGTGCTCTTCGACGTCGCCGACCGCTACGACCTGCCGGTGCTGGCGCCGCCGATCCCCCGCACGGTCCGCTTCGCCGAGGCCAGCGCGTCGGGGTCGTCAGTGCTGGCGGCCCGGAAGAACAAGGGCGCCAAGGCTTATCGGGAACTGGCCGACGCGCTGCTCAAACACTGGAAGTCCGGAAAGCAGCTGCCGACCTTCAGTCCCGACGCCTGAGGCTCAGGGCGGGCCGAAGACGGTCAGCGCCGGGCCGCGCTGCTCGAGCACCAGCGAACCGGCGACCGCCGGGACCACCGCGTCCCGCCCCGGCGGATGGGCCACCGCGATGAGCCGTTCGTTCTCCCCGTTGGCGGGGTTGAACACCGCGAGCCCGCCCTCCACCGGGACCAGCAGCCGGCCGGCCATCATCGTCGCCGGGCCCAGCGCCCGCAGCGGCCCGGTGGCGTCGAGGGTGTAGCGGTAGTCCAGCTTGTCATCGAAGACCATCACCGCGGCCCCGGTCCACCAGGTCACGTAGTCGCCGGCCCGGGTGACCGCCGGGACCGCGCCGTCCACCTCGGCGGGCACCCGCAGCACGGTGCCCGACACCTTGGTGGCGGTCTCGTCGTAGACGGCGACCTCCGGCGTCGGCGTCGGGAGGTACACCGCGGTCGTGGTGCCGACCACCGCGAGCACCCGCGCCTCGGAGTCCACCGCCAGTCCGGGCAGCGGAACGTACTTGGTCTCCGGCTCGTCCTCCTCCTTGCCGGGGATCAACACCGTCAGACGCGGGTCGTCCTGGTCGGGGCAGGACTCGAGGACCGCCGCGGCGGCGTCGCTGGCCGCGGCCGACAACAGCGCGCAGCCCGCGCCGCGGCCGCGGTTGACCGGTTTGACCCGGGCGTCGATCTCGCCGTAGGACAGCATCCGCACCAGGTCCGATCGCCACAGCTCCAGCCGCGTCGGCCCGGTCGAGAGCACGGTGGAGCCGTTGGAGGTGACCGACACCTGCTTGTCGGCATAGCTGGTCCGGGCCGGTCCGCGGGTCCCGGTGTCGGCCTTGACCGAGCTGACCTGACCGCACCCGCGGGCGTCGGGATACACCGCCACCGCGAGGTCGTAGACGTGGGACACCGCGCACAGCTCGGCGTCGCGCGCGTACAGCCAGCGCTGCGCGCCGGTGAACGGGTCCAGGCCGGTCATCTCCCGGCCCTCGCCGGTGATGACGGTGCCCTTCAGCACGATCGGCGCCAGGGTCTTGGGGCTGGCCGTGGTCCATTTCTGCCGCAGGGCCTGCGGTACCGCGGTGGCCGTCTCGACGGTCGGGGCCGGCGAGACGGCCGGCAGGGAGACCGTGGCGCGGGCCGAACTGTGCCACCACAACGCCGCGACGAGCAGGGCGACGACCGCGGCGATACCGGCGGCGGCCAGCAGGTCGGCCCTGGTTCGGCGCTCGGGCCGGATCACCGGGCTCAGTTGCTGGGCGCGCCGGTCTGCGCCGGCTTGCGCCGACGGCGACGACGCCGGCGGCCCTCGCCGCCACCGGCCGGGGCTTCCGCGGCCCCGGTCTCGGCGGGTTTGCTCTCGGTGGCGTGCCCGCCGGCCGGCTTGCCGCCGCGGGTGCGTTGCCGCGACCGGGTGCGGGCCGGGCGGTCCCGCTCGGCGGACCGTTCCGGAGAACGCTTGGCCTGGTGGGCTCGGCGCGGCCCGGCGATCGAGCCGCCGGCCTCGGCTGGGATGTCCAGCTCGGTGTAGAGATGCGGTGAGCTGGAGTAGGTCTCGGCCGGATCCGGGCAGTCCAGGTCGAGCGCCTTGTTGATCATCGACCAGCGTTCCAGCTCATCCCAGTCCACCAGGGTCACCGCCACACCGGTCTTGCCGGCCCGGCCGGTGCGCCCGATGCGGTGCACATAGGCCTGCTCGTCCTCGGGGATCTGGTAGTTGATCACGTGGGTGACGTCGTCGACGTCGATCCCGCGGGCCGCCACGTCGGTGGCCACCAGCACGTCGATGTCACCGCCGCGGAACGCCGAGAGCGCCTTCTCCCGGGCGATCTGGCCGAGGTCGCCGTGCACCGCGCCGACCTTGAAGCCGCGCTCGGCGAGCTCGTCGGCCACCTTCTGGGCGGTGCGCTTGGTGCGGGTGAAGATCATCGTCGCCCCGCGGCCGCGGGCCTGCAGGATCCGGCTGACCATCTCCACCTTGTCCAGCGCGTGCGCCCGGAAGGCGAACTGCTCGGTGGTGTCGTGGGTGGCCGAGGACTGCGGGGACTCTGCCCGGATGTGGGTGGGCTGGTTCATGAACGTGCGGGCCAGCGTGATGATCGGGTCCGGCATCGTCGCCGAGAACAGCATCGACTGCCGGTCCTCGGGGATCAGCTTCAGGATGCGCTCGATATCGGGCAGGAAGCCCAGATCCAGCATCTCGTCGGCCTCGTCGAGCACGAGCACGCTCAGCCCGCCGAGTTGCAGATGGCCCTGCTGGGCCAGGTCCAGGAGCCGGCCCGGGGTGCCGACCACCACGTCGGCGCCCTTCTGCAGCGCCTCGATCTGGGGCTCGTAGGGGCGCCCGCCGTAGATCGACACGACCGAGAACGGGCGGCCTTCGGCGGAAAGGTATTTCGCGGCGTGCTCGAGGTCGTTGAAGACCTGCAGGCACAGCTCGCGGGTGGGCACCACGACCAGCGCGCGGGGCGCCCCGGTCAGCGGCCGGGTGGTGTCGCCGACGATGCGGTGCAGCAGTGGCACCCCGAAGGCGAAGGTCTTGCCCATGCCGGTGCGGGCCTGGCCGATGAGGTCGTCGCCGGCCAGGGCCAGCGGCAGGGTCAGTTCCTGGATGGCGAAGGCGTTCTCGATGCCGTTCTCGGCCAGGGCCCGGACGATCTCGTCGCGGACCCCGAGGCTGGCGAAGCTGGTGGTGGCGTGGCTATGCAGATGTGTCATGTGTCCTCGTGTCGTCCTCGTGTCAGAGGTGTTGCGGTGTGTGTTCCCCGCGTGCACGAGAGACTCTTGACGAGAATGTTCCCGGGCCCCGCGCCGTGATCGGGCGGGCCTGGCACGTGCACGCACAGTGCCGTGGAACCATATGGTCCCGCTCGCATCATACCCGGTTGAACCCGCAGAGCCGGCCAGGGCGCCGACTACAGTGACGGCATGCACGGTGGCGCCGACCCCTCTCCGGACCTCCCGGCGCACAGCGTTGCTGTCGACCACCCCGGCATCAACGAGTTCCTCCTGCTGCTGGCCTACGGCGAACTCGCTGCCTTCTACCGGCTCACCGATGAGGCGCGGATGGCTCCGGACCTGCGCGGGCGGATCAATATGGCGCTGATGGCCGCCGCCGAGATGGGCCACTACAGACTGATCAGCGACGCCCTGGAGGCCCGCGGCGTCGACGTCCTCCCGGCGATCAACCGTTACGCCCCCGCGCTGGAGAACTACCACCGGCTGACCACCCCGAGCACCTGGCTGGAGGCCCTGGTCAAGACCTACGTCGGTGATGCGATGGCGGCCGACCTCTACGGGGCGGTGGCGGATGCACTGCCCGAACCGGTGGCCGGGGTGGTGCGCACGGTGCTGGCCGACACCGGCCACTCGCAGTTCGTCGTGGCCGAGGTCCGCGCCGCGGTGACCTCCAGCGGACGCCAGCGCAGCCGGCTGGCGCTGTGGTCGCGGCGGCTGCTGGGCGAGGCCATCACCCAGGCGCAGTACGTGCTGGCCCAGCACGACGAACTGGTCGACCTGGTGCTGGCCGGTTCGGGGGGACTGGATCAGCTCGCCGACTTCTACCAGAAGATGCAGCAGACCCACGACGAGCGGCT
>Ga0180431_10005431_pt1 | contig 15524 bp, 19 predicted proteins | sample SS_ome_11_FD_132459 | JGI IMG/M metagenome (GOLD analysis project Ga0180431, IMG submission 132459) | Hypersaline lake sediment archaeal communities from the Salton Sea, California, USA - SS_1_MS_1 metaG | ecosystem: Environmental > Aquatic > Non-marine Saline and Alkaline > Hypersaline >... | reverse complement strand
GAAGCGCTTCCATGAGATTAACGGCAAACCGCCACTGCGCCAGTATCTCCCCGCCCGAGAGCGTCACTCCCCCTCCCGAAGATTCGTAAAAGAGCCTGTCTTTCTCGACTTCATCGAGTACTTCCTCGACGGTCATCGGTTTGCCGATCATCTCGAGCGCTCCCGAGGGACAAACCTCCACGCACCTGCCGCACAGCCTGCATTTGCTCTCGTCAATCCCGTCCGCGCTTCTGGCGCCGTGGGGACAGGCTTCGACACACCGTCCGCAGCCGAGGCATTTTTCGGCATTGAACGTAAGATGTGACTGAAGCTCGAATGACTCCGGATTGCAGCACCAGCCGCATCGAAGCGGGCAACCCTTGAAGAAAACGACCGTTCGTATGCCGGGCCCGTCGTTCAGGCTGTACCGCTGAATATTGAATATCCGGCCGTACTTTTCAGGCGACCGCTCATCGACCGTATCCGTCCTTAATTCCGGTTCTTTCATGAAACCCTTCCATAATGTTACGGGCTGCGCATTGAAGCACAACCTGGTGCGCAGCCCGCATATTCACCCCGTAGTGCTTAAACCGCGCACAGCTTGTAGATCTCTATGATGATGTCCTTCGTGTACTCCGGCAGGTCCCACACTCCGGCAAGCTCGAAGGTGAAATCCGCAATTTTCTCGATATCGGATTCCGGTATGTCAGCGGCGGCAAGGGAGGTGGGGCTCTGGATTTTGTCGAACCAGGCCTTGAGCGCAGCTATACCCTTTTCACCCGTCTTCACGGGATCGTCCCCGCTTATTCCGAACACGTTCTCGGCGAACTGCGCAATCTTTTTGTTGCCCCTGCGGTTCGACCAGGTCATCCATGCGGGAATGACGATGGAAAGCCCGGCACCGTGCGCTATGTCGTACAAGCCGCTCAGCGGATGCTCGAGCAGATGAGCCGGTATCTTGCAGCCACGAACACCGGCAGTCAGAAGGCCGTTCCATGCCAGGGAGGTGGACCACATCAGGGTCGCACGGCCCTGATAGTCGTTCGGGTCCTTCATGATTCGTTCCGTCGCATCCATCACGGTCCTGGCGAGCGCCTCCACGAACCGGTCCTGAATGGGGGCCCACTCATCATCATGCGTAAAGTAGCCCTCGGTCATATGGGAAAAGCAGTCGACCGCGGCGTAGGCGGTATACTGGAGCGGCACCGAATACGTGACGGTGGGATCCATTATAGATGCCTTTGGACACAGATGGGAGTCGAGAAAACCGTATTTCTGATTCGTCTCGTCGTTCGTGACAACGGTTCCGCCGTTCATCTCCGTACCCGTGGCGGGTACGGTAAGCACGGACAGGACAGGAAGGTTATCTTCTATTGCGAGCTCTCCCGTGTAGAATTTCCACACATCATCGTCTATCACCGCACCCGCAGCTATGGCCTTTGATTCGTCAATCGAACTGCCGCCGCCCACGCCGAGCACGACATCGACCTTCTCTTTTTTTGCCAGCTCGATACCCGCCCGCAGGTGGGAAAGAACGGGGTTCGGTTTCACCCCTCCATGCTCGATTACTTCCAGTCCTGCATTCTGCAGGGACGCCACAACCGTATCGTAAACGCCGATGCGTTTAATACTGCCCTTACCGTAAACCAGCAGGACCTTCTTCCCGTATTTTTTTACCTCTTCGCCGATCTGGGGTATGGTATCCTCCCCGAAGATAATCTTTGTTGGAATCTGCAGTGTAAAACTTTCCATTTTTCTCCTCCTGCCTCATTGATTTTGTAAGCTGCTCGTCTTCACTCGCGTTTATTTGAATATGTCGGTTTTTACCATTTTCCCCCGGACACACTCACGGTTCAGTCGCTTCATCCAGTATTTTTTTTGTCTGCACGGCACCCAACCGGGTACATCCCTGCTCTAAAAAACCCACCGCGGTTTCCCAGGTTCTCACACCGCCCGCAGCCTTGATCCCCATGACATCACCCACTGCCTTTATCATGATATCCACCGCCTCCGGTGTCGCTGGTCCTTCCCCGAAACCGGTAGAGGTTTTTACGAAATCCGCCCCTGCGTCCCGTGCTGTACGCGAGGCCTTGTCTATCTGCTCGGGAGTGAGATAACAGATCTCGAAAATCACCTTGAGGGGAACCCCGTTCGCATGGGCGACTTCAACAACGGCCTCGATATCGTTCTTAACATAATCGTAGTCACCTGAAAGGAACCTGCCGATGTTCATGACCATATCGAGCTCCCGGGCGCCGTCCTCAATTGCCAGCCGTGCCTCCAGCACCTTGACCTCGGTCCTGTTCGCACCGTGGGGAAATCCCACTGTCGTGGCTGCTTTAACGTCGGATCCCTCGAGTTCGCGAGCCGCGAACGCCACGTCCGATGGACGAACGCACACCGTCGCGGTACCGTACTCTTTTCCGATCCTGCACGCCTCTAAAATATCATCATCCCCCAGATAGGGCTTCAGGGCCGAGTGGTCTATTGTTTTTGCGACTTTTGCTTTTGTCCACATGAATACCTCCCGAATGTGTCTCATGGAGAAGGGGATACAGGTCTCTATATAATGTATAAAAAACCCGATGTATTGTTTATTAAAAAAGCTATTAGGAAAAATGACCTGAAAGGGTTATGGTTTAGGAGAAAATAATTTAATATAATGAGGTGAAGGGCGTATCTATGAAGGTTCCCCGGTCGTTATACTGCCGTATTCACGGGTAAATGCCGTATTTTCTTCCACCTGGTCCTTGCCTCTTGGAAACATCCCGACCACGACGGCGTCCTGATCCTTGATATGCTCGAACGCGAATTTGAAGGCCTTTCGCACGTCGGCTGATGAGCCGCAATGCCTGCCTGCCGCCAGTATCTTGAAAGCGAGACAGGGCTTTGCTACCTTACGGATTGTCGCACACATCCTGTCCCGGTCCCCGGAGTCGAAACAGTCCTCTGTAACGATTCCGGTTACAATGGAGCTCTCCCGCCGTCCCGCGGTGCCTTTGTAGACATTGTAAAAACTCGTCATATAAAAATCGACATCCCATCCATTCTCTTCGATGTACTCGATGACCTCCGGAGTATGACTGCCGATACCTGAGAGAATTCCGAGGTCCTTTGCGAACTTCATCACCTCCCGAACTTCCTCTATTCTTCCTTCACGCCAATAATTATCCGTCTCCGTTCCGTGATGATAAAGAGCGATCGCCCCCTGTTTGGCCGCGAGCCGCATACTGGCGTCCATATTCTTCATCTCGCTCGCGGTCTGGCAGATGAATTTCATTTTGCCGCCTTCGTTCCAGTACTCCCTCAGCAGGTGAAATATCCAGCGGTCGGCCCTCCCCTGAAACGTGTTGATTCCGGCTTTCTCACAGCGATGTAAAAGCGCCTTCGCATTCTCCATGGTGAAGTAGCGCTCCATTTCCGCGCTGACCTCGTGTGAGTAATGACTGACGCCCGAAATCGGATTGTTGCCGAGAATGAGGCGTGTAAATTGATGGTTTCCGATCCTGATGCGGGGAAGTTCCATGAAACGAAGTCCTTTCAGCTCTCCTCGCCTGATACTATTTTGACGCTCGCACTCGCCCCGATACGCGTGGCCCCCGATTCTATCATTGTTTTGGCATCATCGTACGTTCTGACTCCCCCGCTCGCCTTGATACCCATACCAGGTCCGACGACCCTCCGCATCAGGGCGATATCGCTCGCGGTGGCACCTCCCTTAGAGAACCCCGTGGACGTCTTGACAAAATCCGCGCCCGCCGTCTTGGCCGTCTGGCAGGCAAGAACCTTCTCGTCGTCGGTGAGCAGGCAGGTTTCGATTATGACCTTGACAACGGTCGTGCTTCTGCTGGCCCGCACCACGGACCTGATGTCCTCTTCCACGGCCTTCAGGTTGCCGGACTTGAGCGCCCCGATATTGATCACCATATCGATCTCACCGGCACCGTTCTCAATGGCATTTCTCGTCTCAAAACCCTTTGTCCTGCTGTCCGTCGCGCCGAGAGGAAAACCTATGACACTTGCCACCTTGACTCCCTTGCCCCTGAGTCTTCTGGCACAGAATTCCACCCAGTAGGGATTGACGCATACCGAGTAAAAATTATACTGGGCGGCTTCATCACAGAGTTGGGCGAACTGGCTTTCCACGGCCTCAGGTTTCAGCAGGGTATGATCGATGTACTGCGCCACGTCCGCGGGAACGTTGACGACGCCAACCGTCGATGATACCGTACTGGCACCCCCGTTGAGTATCGCCTTCACCGCTTCCGGACTGATGGAGATACAGAGATTACAGTTGGTGCACTCGTCACCCGTTCCGGCGCATATCTCGACAGGCGATGAAGATGCGGCTGAGCTTGTAAGCTTGCTCATAACCTCGGCCGTAATTTTGTCTATCAATTCTTTCTGGTCCATGGTCTCTTCCCCGATAGTCTTTACGCTCAAAATATCACGGGCCTTTGTCCGGCCCGATCCTGTTCGTTTTTCAGACGCTCGACACCCGCTCGAGCTCCATGATCTTGTTCACCCTGCTCCAGTGCCTGCCTCCGGCAAAACGCGTTTCCAACCATACCTTCGCCATCTCGCAGATCTCGTCTTTCGTATGGAGAGGCCCTCCGAGGGTGAGCACATTCGCGTTATTGTGCTCCCTGCTGTTCGTTACGGTCTTGATATTGTAGCAGAGGGCGGCCCTGATGCCCTTGATCTTGTTGCACGCCATGCTCGATCCGATACCCGCCCCGTCTATCATGATACCGCGTTCGCATTCGCCGCTCGCGACCTTTCGAGCGACCTTTACCGCAAAATCCGGGTAATCGACGCTGTCCTTGTTCGTTGTCCCGACATCGACCACGTGGTACCCGAGTGTTTCGAGATAAACCTTCAGCGCCTCTTTAAACTCGAATCCGCCGTGATCGGCGCCGACCGCCACGTTCCTGACATTGTCCTTGAGATTGAGTTCCTCGGCGGACGCGCTCCTCGTCGTACCGGCGACTCCGGTGACGACATTCCGGATGATGTTCGTATCGCTCATCAGTTATTCCCCCGGGATAAACCCTGTTTTTTCGTGGAACGTTCCATAGAGACATAGTTCACCGTGACATGGTCAACTACCGCCGCTATCACGCTTCTGACCGGAGCCATCTTGTCATTTATGATAACGCGCGCCGAATTGCCCTCGTCGATGACGAGGACCGTGTCGCCCACTCCGGCCTGGACCGTGTCGATGGCCAGAAAGGTCTTTCCCGCATCCGAACCGTCCGGATTCACGGGCTGGACGATGAGTATCTTGTACCCCTCATAGATTGCGAGTTTCATCGTAGAGACTACGGTACCCCTGACCCTGGCGAGTATCATTTCATTCCTCGAGATCAACGTGATCCACTATTCCCATAATGGTGGCATCAGACGGATTGAACCAGTTCTTAAGCCCAAGCGCCGCCTCGCGGCCGCCTTCATAAAATACAATGTCATCCAGTCCCGCCTGCACGGTATCGCAGGCGATAATGGGCTCCCCCGCATCCTCGAGCTTCTCGTTCAGAGGCTGTACGAGGAGAAGCTTTATACCTTCGAAGGAATCTACCTTCTGCGAACAGACAACGTTTCCGACCACTTTTCCCAGTTTCATCTTTTCACCGCCGTTTCTCTCTCATACGCGTCATAACCGGCGTCCCCGGTTTAGACGATTCTGAAATGCCCGATAAGCGAGCACCGTCTTTCACGCGTGAATGTGCGTGCCCTCGTCATACCCTCTCCCGTGGGACTCGCAACGGTAAAGGAGGTAAAGCCGGCGCCCTGAAACCCGAGGCCGCTGTAATTCGGTCCGTTCTTGACGAACAACGAGCAGTTCATCACCTTTGCCATTCGGGAAAGGTTGTCTATGTTCTTTGAATGCATACTGGCCGTATGCCTGAACCCGTGCTCACACTCTTTCGCGAAGTCTATGGCCGCATCCGCGTTGTCGATACTGACGAGCGGGATAACGGGCATGAGCTGTTCCGTCCACACGAGGGGGTGGTCCTTCCCCACCTCGCAGAAGAGGATCTTCGTGTCCGAAGACAGGGTCAGGCCGATGTCCCGCGCGATGACCGCGGCGTCCTTTCCCACATACTTCTTATTGGGCGCTCCCTCATGGTCCGGTTTTCCGGGATCAGCGATAACGAGATCGGTAATCTTTTCCGTCTGCTCCCTGTTGAGCTCGTAGCCGCCCGCCCGCTTTATAGCCTCCTTCAGCGGGTTCACAATGGAATGAACGGCGACTATGGTTTTTTCACATATACAGATGATGTTGTTGTCGATACCCGCACCGCTCACGATATCCCTGCCCGCCTTGTCGATATCGGCGGTTTCATCCACCACCACAGGGGGATTTCCCGGTCCCGCAGCTATGACCTTCTTTCCGCTCTGCATCGCAACGCGAACAACCGCAGGGCCCCCGGTAACCACGAGGAGACTGATGCCGGGATGCTTCATCATTGCCTGAGCGGATTCGATCGTCGGGTTGCTGATCGAGGCGAGAAGGTTGGAAGGGCCGCCCGCCTCCTCGACCGCCTTGTTGAAGAGTGATATGGTGAAGTTCGACGTTTTCTTTGCAACGGGATGGGGATTGAAAACCACGGCATTGCCGCCCGCCACCATTCCGATACCGTTGCAAATCAGCGTTTCCGTCGGATTCGTGCACGGCGTTATGCATCCGATGACCCCGTAGGGAGCTCGTTCGACGAGTGTAAGCCCGTAATCGTCCGTGTAGGAAACGGGCTCCAGGTCCTCGACACCCGGCGTCTTGAGGGCCGCGAGACGGTTTTTCAGTTTCTTGTCCTCAATTTTTCCAAACGTGGTTTCCTCGACCGCCATGGTGCTCAGCTTGTCATTATTCGCCAGGATGGTCTGTCTGATATTCGATATGATATTCTTCCGCGTTTCGAGCGAAAGCTTCAGGATCTCTTCGTGGGCCTTGCCGGCGGCGGCTATCAAATCGTCCATTTCCGTAAACAGGCCGTGCCCGTTTACCGCTGCGGCCTGAACGGTCCCTGCGGCCGTTTGCTCAGCAGGCTGCGCCGTTACAGGCTTCTCGGAGGAAACGGACCCTCCGTCCGCCGATGAGAGAACATTGGAAACTATCCTCTGGACGATGGCTCGTACATCCTGTTCTTTAATATCCATGGCTCTCTCCTTAACCCGTCCCGGGAACACCCGTCAATCGGCAGGCCGTATTGATTATTGCGCCGAACGATTCCGCTTTAAGACACGCCCCTCCGATCAGTGCGCCGTCGATATCTTCCATCCCCAGCAGTCCTTCGGCATTCTCCGTGTTTACGCTTCCGCCGTATATAATTCGCATTCCGGAAGCGGTTTCCGCTCCGGCGAACCTTTCAACCGTTTCACGAATGAAACGGTGGGCTTCCTCGGCCTGCTCGCACGTCGCGCTCATGCCCGTTCCTATTGCCCACACCGGTTCGTACGCGATGACGACATTCATAAGCAGACGGCCGTCAATTCCCTCGAGTCCGTAGACTATCTGCCCGTTCAGGACCTCGAAAGCACGCCCCTCTCTTCTCTCCTCGAGCGTTTCACCGATACAGAGCACGGGCAGGAGCCCGTGTTCAAGGGATGCCCGGACCTTTCGATTTATAAGTCCGTCGGTTTCCCCGAATATTTTCCGCCGTTCCGAGTGCCCCGCTAAAACATGCGTACATCCGACGCTTTTCAGCATGGGAGGCGAAAGCTCCCCTGTATAGGCGCCCGAGGGCCGGTCGAAAACATTCTGGGCCCCGACCTGCACACCCGATCCGGCGCATACCTGTACGGCCCGTTCCAGGAAAACGGCAGGCGGACAGACGAGCACGTCGACCGGGCCGGATCCTGACGTGTTGTCACGGACCACTGACCGAAGGAGCTCTTCGGCCTCGTCCCTCGTCTTGTTCATCTTCCAGTTTCCGGCAATGAGCAGTTTTCGCATAACTCTACATAAAATACGGTTTAATATCGGGATGGGGACGCGGCAGAACGATGTCCTTGCACAGGAGCCCCTTCCCCTTCACAAAGGCCACGCCGGCCTTCATGGCCGCTTCGACTTCATGGACGCCGCCCACCATCTTTACATAGGATTTACCGCCGAGACCCGTGGACAGACGCACCTCGATGATAATAACATCCGCCGTCTTCGCGGCGATATCGCCCGCCTCGATGCTCGCGATTGTTGAAAAGCACTCGATGACGCCCACCGCGTCCCATATATCGCATTCGACTCCCCCGACGATCGCGGGAATGATATAGTCATGCAGGTGGGGTATGAAAAGCTCGTCTATAAGGTAGCCCTCACCCGCCTCCTTGCCCGCCGTGAGCGAGGCGTCAACGGAAGCCACGTCCCCGGTTATAATAATGAGGAATTTACCCGGACATATGGTCTTTGCGTCGACGATCCTGACCGGAGCGGCCTTGACCATCTCGTCCATTACGCGGATTCCGACCGCGATGCTGTTGAACTCGAGCACTCCCAATACGGGTACGTCCATAATCCCGCCGTTAAGACCTTTCTATTATTATTCTTTCTTCATCCACAACCGCAACTCCCCCCGAAATACTCGCGTGAACGGCGGCCCCAAGCCCGTCTATAGAGACTTCCGCGATGAGCGATCCTTTTTCGACACGATCACCGGGCCCGACAACGGCTGTCGCCGGTTCTCCCAGATGCTGTTTCAAGGGTATCTCCACCCTTTTGGGGCTCATGCTCAAACCCCTTTTCACCTCGCGCCGGGAATATTTCGTGAGCTGAAGCCTGTTTACTATGCGGGATGTCGGAATTTTCCGGAAGTCCCGCATTTCGTGCGGTTCGATCTTTTTGCCGTCGAATGACGGTTTATACCCCTGGTCCGCGAGCCGTTCCTTGAGAACCGTGTTGATAGCGGACGGAGAGAGACCCATGACACACGCGTATACTTCACAGAGTCCGCACCCGGAGCAGAGAAAAGCGTTTTCGATCACCCGGGCCGGTTCGTCGATACCGTATCCGATCTGCCGCATTATCAAATGCGGCTGAAGATCATGCCCCAGGAGGTACCGCGGACAGAGCTCCGTACAGTAGGTACACTGGCAGCAGACCGTCCTGCTCTGTTTAACCATAAACTCGAGCGGGATTGTCTTGCGCCGGACCACCTCATGGTCCCGGTCCAGCACGATGATGCCGCTCGTGGTCTTTGTCACAGGTGTCTTGAGATCGGTTTCCACCTTCCCCATGAGGGGACCGCCGAGCACGACCACGTAATCCTCGATAAGCGGGCCGCCGCATAATTCAATGACATCGCTGACGGGCGTCCCGATGGGAACCTCGACAACGCCGGGAGAGCTGACCTCGCCCGTACAGGTAAGATAACGGGTCGTCACGGGCCGCTGGTTTTTAACGGCTTCGTAGACATTCAGGGCCGTTTCCACGTTGTCGACCACGCATCCGACGTGGAGAGGAATACCCCCCTCGGGCACGACTTTTCCCGTTACCTCGTAAACGAGCAGGAATTCGTCTCCAGCGGGATAATAATCTCCAAGGGGGAACACATGGATAGAATCTCTCCCCTCGGTCGCCCTGCGCACGCTCGCCAGGGGGCCGGGGTATTTCTCCTTCAGTGCTATATACCCCGTTTCCGCGCCGGTTGCCTCCATGATATATTCCAGACCCCCGATAATCCGGTCGATCGATGTTTCAAGAAGGAACTTGTCACTCATGAGCAGGGGCTCGCACTCGGCCCCGTTTATAATCGCGACCTTGACATCGGCATCCACCTTCACATGCGTGGGAAATCCCGCTCCCCCGCTCCCGACCACGCCGCACTGTTTTATGGAAGACGCTATATCCATATCACCCTTTGTCGTTCAACCGGCGGACGGCTCACGAAGATCGCCCATGTTTGGTATAAACGGCTCTCCCTCCCTCCTCGACGATATCGACGATACCGACGATGATGGCGTCAATCGGTTTCTCAAAGGTCCTTTCCGTCTGCCTCGAGGAGCTTCCCTGCGCCACGATGACCATTTCATCGACACCGGCCCCCACGTCATCCAGGGCCACCAGCCAATCCTTCTTCTCTTTCCCGGTCCGGCTGCAGAGCTGAACGAGCAGGTACTTCGTTCCGACAGTCGTGTCCGATTTTCTCGTACTGACAACCGTACCCGCCACCTTGCCGAAAATCATGTCATCCCCCAAACGATCTCTTCCCGTCCCTTATCCCGCGTGTGAGCGAAATGTCAGGCCTTCTCGCTGTGATACACATAAGATCCGTGTATTTCTATCGCGTCAACGATCGCGGTTATGGTCGCATCCGCGGGCCGCCCTTGTGTAACGTCGGTCATCCTGGAACTGCTCCCGGCCACGTAGAAGACGATCTCACCGGTGTTTGCGCCCACACTGTCCATTGCGACGAGGTAGTCGTTTTTTCCCTTCATGGTTTTCGGGTCGATCTTTTCCAGAAGGAGAAAACGTATCCCCTCGATTTTTGGTTCCTTTCTGGTGGATACGACCGTTCCTACCACTCTTGCTAGTACCATATTTCGATCGCCCTTATTTCATCGTGGGCTTGGACTTGGCCGGCCCTCTTCCGAGCGGTAAAACATCGTCGACGTTCTTGTGAGGCCTCGGGATTATGTGTACGGAAATAACCTCTCCGACCCGTTCAGCTGCCCTTCCGCCCGCGTCGAGCGCCGCCCGCACCGCGGCGACATCACCGCGCACGATCGATGTGATATACCCGCCGCCCGTTTTCTCATATGAAACGAGCTCGACTCGAGCCGCCTTGACCATGGCATCGCTCGCTTCCACCATTGAAGCGAACCCTCTCGTCTCAATCATTCCCAGCGCATCAGTGTAAATGTCCGACATAACTCCTCCTCATGATAGTCTAAGCATTTTTTCTAATATACCATACCCGTCCGCCGAAGGGAGCGGGTGGAGAACAATTACTCTTCCTGACCGGACGGTTCCCGTCCACTTATTGAGTCGAGCCGCTTTTCCACCATTTCCTTTGAAATGAGGACCTCCGCCTCTTCTCCTCCGATATAGATTCTTCCATACCTTCCGAATCCCCTCACCTCGATGATATTTATATGCGACGCCTTCTCAGCCTCGTTTGCCGCATAATAGGCGTACCCGGCCGGTTCGATCTCGAGAATGTAGAGGGTGTTTCCCTTGACGATCATGTTCCCGAACCGAATTCGGTTAATGAGCTGGGCGTGATGGGGATCGATATTCTTGATGAGCTGGCTCGTGAGTATTTTCGGCTTCATCCTGTCCTTTTGATCAACATCGAGGGCTTTTAAGACCGCTGCGCCCGCCTGCCGGGCATCACCCTGGTTATGCGAATGCACCTCCAAAAGCCCGAAGAGCCGCTCCACGATCTGGAGCCCGGGTTTAACATCCGTCGCCTTGACCGCGATATCGGTCAGACGGTTTATCTCTATTCCCGGTGAAATTTCGATTACGCAGCTTGCCTGGCCGGCTACCGGAAAATACCCCTTGGAAATCATGGCAATATAAGAGGCCATCTGCAGCTGGAGTGAATCGATGAACACATAGGTTCTCAGGTCTACCATTGTATCGCCCATTGCATCCCCCGTTTGCTTTTACTGTTACCGTATATGCGTCATTATTCCTGCAGGGAAATAAAAGAGCTTGCCTTCCCCTGAACTGTTATTATATTAACAGTATATGGTGATATTTTATCAGAAAACAGGGGAAATGTCAATGCTTTTTTATAAGATGTTATAAAAAAAGCATTGTTGCAGGTTTATTTATTTGCCAATTAAACAAATAGAACGAAGATTTAAATCAGGATCTATTTACATAATAAAAAAATTGTTATTATAATTACGTATCATGATGTTTGAGTAAATTCCAAGTTTCAAGAATTATGTATAATGTGGAGCTTTCACATACTTAAGACACACTATTGCCGGTGAACTTCAGGAATAAATAAAACAAAATATAAATAATTATCATGTTTAGTAACGGCCATAGGTTATAAATTAAAAAATCGAAGGTCACCCTGTTTTTTATTAAAAAGCGGTTACCTGCGATCGATCATGGATCGTAAAACCACGGACGTCACTATCGACGCAGTCATTGATTAGGTCAATGATTATTTCAATGCTCAGAGAATAATAAAATGAACAAAGATCAGCGTATCAAGAGCATCATTAATATACTGAGAGTAAAAAACATCGCCAATATAAAAGAATTGACAAGCAGGCTCGACGTCTCGGAAATGACCATACGAAGGGACCTCAACCTGCTGTCCAGGGACAATATCGTCGAGCTCATACCGGGAGGGGCCATTCTCAAAACGGCGCTGCCCGATGACCGGGATGAGGAGTATGCCATATCCCATGAAGAAACGCGGCGTATCAGGGAAAAGGCAAGGATAGGCCAGAAATGCGCATCCCTTATCGAACCGAACGACACGGTTATCATCGACGTGGGATCAACCACCGAGCACATCGCCAAGTTCATGCGTGAAGACATACCCGTTACCATTCTGTGCTACGCTCTCAATATTCTTGTGGACATATACAAAAGGAAAAACTGCGCCACCATCTTTGCCGGGGGGTGCTTTCACGACAACACGCTCATGTTCGAGAGCCCGGAAGGCATTGAATTGATCAGGAGAACCAGGGCGTCCAAGGCGTTCATTTCCGCGGCCGGCATACACCCCGATCTCGGAGTGACCTGCGCCAATCATTATGAGCTGGAAACGAAAAAGGCGGTCATGAACTCCGTGAAAACGAGGATCCTGATAGCGGATTCCACCAAATTCGGTAAAACCAAGATCGCCTACTTCGGCGAGCTTTCGGACTTCGACATGATTATCACGGACAACGGACTCACCGATGAATACCGGGAAGCAGTCGGGAAAACCGGGCTTACCCTTATCACCGTATGATATGAGCGTAGAACGGGAATAAAACGTAGACAATACATTGAGGAGGATTAGTTACAATGCCGGCAAGAACCACGAATCGTTTCAAGGGAAAAGTCGCAGTCATAACAGGAGCGGCCCAGGGCATGGGCAGGCAGACCGCGCTGGATATGGCGGTTGAGGGAGCAAAGGTCGTTATTTCGGACATTCTCGAAGATAAGCTGAACGATGCAAAGAAAGAAATTGAGAACGCGGGTGGAGAGTGTATGGCCCTGGTATGCGATATGGCCGTACGGAAGCAGGTGGATGACATGATCAGCAAGACCGTGGAGAAGTTCGGTCGACTCGATATCCTTATCAATAACGCGGCCCTGCTCACAACGGGAACCATTGAAGAGCTTACGGATGATCTCATCGATAAAACGCTCGATATAAACGTGAAGGGTGTTCTCTACGCCATTCGCGGGGTCACGCCGATCATGAAATCCCAGAAATACGGAAGAATAGTAAACGTGGCCTCCATAACGGGCAAGCGGGGTGACAACACGACCTTCATCGTATACGGCGGCTCCAAGGGAGCGCTCATTACCATGACGAGGTCTGCCGCGCGCGCGCTGGGCCCGTTCGGTATAACCGTCAACGCCATCGCCCCGCACGCGGTCCTGACGGAAATGATGAAATACTGGGACGAAGCCAAGAAAAAGAAGGCCGCCGACCTCATACCCGTAAAGCGGCTCGGTACGGTCGAAGACATGTCCTATCTCATGATGTTTCTCGCATCGGACGAAGCGGGATTTATAAACGGTGAAACGGTCAATATAAACGGCGGCTATTACATGGATTGACACTTTCACTTCGTATTGGAGGAAATAAAACCCGGGGACGACAGCCTCCGGGTTTTTGTTTTGGATGTCATTCTTCTTGAATTGGGTTGCCTATTTGTTCCACCGGCGGTTATGATTGTTTTCTGATACGGACCTCGGAACTATAACGCTCAGCCAGAGGTGCTTATGGGTACACTCGTCATACGGAACTGCAGACTATTGGAACTCGCGGACTTTAATGCCGTAGACGTGCACGTGGAAAACGGCGTCATCGTCAGAATCGGCCGCGGATCAGGCGGCCACGGGCCGGGCGGCCGAATCGATGATACGCTCGACGCGTGTGGACGCATACTCGCGCCCGGGTTCGTCGACGTGCATGTGCAGGGTGCGGGCGGGGCCGATGTCCTGGACGGGACCGGAAACGCGATCGAGACGATATCCCGAACATGCGCCCGTTTCGGAGTTACCTCCTTTCTCGCGACAACCGTATACATGTCCGGGGGAGAAAACGATCACCTCACCGAGGCAGCCGGATATACGGGCGGGAAAACGGGGGGAGCCCGCCTTGAAGGCATACACCTGGAGGGTCCCTTCATCTCGCATGAGAAGCGGGGCATGATCTCTCCCGGCTGTGTGTGCGCACCTGACGGCGAGGTCCTGGATAAAATACTCGACCTCTCGAACGGGACCCTGCGTATGATGACGATCGCACCGGAGGTCGCCGGAAGCCTTCCTCTCATAAGGAGGCTTACAGACTCCGGCATCATAGGATCCATCGGCCACACGAACGGTTCTTATGAGGAAACCCTGCGTGGATTTGACGCCGGTATTTCACACGCAACGCATCTTTTCAATGCCATGAGCCCCATACATCACCGGGCACCCGGTCCCCTTATCGCCGTCCTCCTTTCGGAATCCATAACCGCGCAGATCATATCCGACGGCGTGCATATGCATCCTGAAATCGTACGGCTTGCGCGCCGCATGCTCGGCTCCGACCGGGTCGTACTCATTACGGACGGCATGCAGGCCATGGGCCTGCCCGACGGTTCATATACCTATAACGGCACTCCCTACAGATCGGAAAACGGGACCGCGCGTTATGAAGACGGCACCCTCATCGGAACGACCCTCGGCATGAACAGTATTGTCAGCCGGTACCGGAATTTCACCGGATGCTCACTCAATGAAGCACTGGCCGCGGCCTCCGCCAATCCCGCCCGACTGCTCGGGCTGGGTGAAAGGGGCAGGGTCGAGCCCGGGATGGATGCCGATCTCATTATCATCGATGAAGCCATAAACATATACGCCACGATTGTAGCGGGTAACGTGGTATACGGACCGATCGACTGACATTTCTAGTACGTACTCTGTGAGAGGAAACCGCCCGCATGAACGATAAAGAATACTGGGTATACATGCTCAGGGTCAGGGGCGGCAGGATATATACGGGAAGCACCTCGGATATCCTGCGCCGCTGGCGCGAGCACAGCTCCGGATCGGGCGGCTGCAGGTATACGCGTTCCTTTCCTCCCTCGAAGATCGAAGCCTGCTGGAAGATCAGCGGAGGGAGGAGCGTGGCCCAGCGAATCGAGGCCTGGATAAAGAAGAAATCCCGGGACCGGAAGGAGCTGTTCATACGGGATCCGGAAGCCCTGCGGGCACTCGTCGAACGCTCAATGGAAAACGGGCAGAAGGTGGAATACATAAATCCCGTAACCCTCGATATCGACCCGAAACCATGAGTGCATGGGACGTGACCTTCCATGTGAGGGGCGGAAAAGCTAAAACCCGTCAATAGTCGATGTGGAAAGCTATTCGGAAT
>Ga0180431_10005429_pt1 | contig 15526 bp, 11 predicted proteins | sample SS_ome_11_FD_132459 | JGI IMG/M metagenome (GOLD analysis project Ga0180431, IMG submission 132459) | Hypersaline lake sediment archaeal communities from the Salton Sea, California, USA - SS_1_MS_1 metaG | ecosystem: Environmental > Aquatic > Non-marine Saline and Alkaline > Hypersaline >... | reverse complement strand
GAGGAGCGGTCGCCCGCCCATCGGCCCCTCAACCGATTGCTTTCGGTTCTATCGAGGTTCCGTCAGCTCGATCGGGACGTTCTCGGACCGATCGGTTCCGTTCCCGCTGAAGGAGTTTTCGTACCCGGCGACGAGCGCGTCCGACCCGACGAAGATGCCGAATCCGGCGTTGTCGGTGAACGCATTCTGACGGATCGATCCGATCGAGGCTTCCAAGTGGAGTCCGTCGCTCGTGTTCTCCGTGAGCGTCGAGCCGACGAGGGAGAGGACGGATCGGTCGAACAAAGAGATCCCGTGTCCGTCGTTCGCTTGGATCGTCGCCTGGCGGACGGAGGCAGAGGACGCGTCGATCAGCAGACCGCCGGACGCGTTCTGTCCAATCGTCGTTTCGACCACCAGGAGGGCGGATCGCGCGATCGCAGAGACCCCGATGCCGAAGTTGCCGCTGATCGACGTGTCCTCGAGGAGTGCGGCGACCGATCGGTCGAGCGAGAGCCCGCCGTCGGCGTTTCCGCTGATCGTCGCCCCGAGCGTCATCAGTGCCGTCTGGTGGATCGCTTCGATTCCCCATCCGTCGTTGTCGCGGATGGTGCTCTCGGTGACCGATGCCGGGGAGTTGTCGAGGACCACTGCAGTCGCAGGATGGTCCGCGATCTCGGCGTCGAGAAGTGTGAGCGTTGCGTTCAGCGTATTGACCGCAACGTCACCATTTGCTCGAAGGACGGATCCGTTCGAGACGACGGCCGAGCTGTTCTCCAGATCGAGCGCGAAGCCGGCGTTGTCACTGATCGTGCTCGCTGCAATGGTGATCTGCGAGTCGAGCGCCGCCACGCCGACGCCTTGGTTGTCGGTCAGTGCGCTCTCCACGAACTCGAGCGACGAGCGATCGAGTTGGATCGCGTCGGTCGGGTGATCGGTGATCGACGTGTCGTCGAAAGCGACCGTTGACAAGACCGCCTCGAGTCCCGACCCATCGTTCTCCTCGATTCGCGCGCTCGATACCTCGGCGCGCGAGTCCTCGAGGAGGATCGCCGTTTCGCCGTGGCCGGTGATGGTCGTCCCGGCGATCGTCAGCGTCGCCCCCGTCGCTGAGACTGCGTGGCCTTGGTTATCGAAGACTTCGCAGTCTTGGACGCTGACCGAGCTTCCGTCGAGGACGACCGCGTCGTGCGGATGCCCGCTGACAGTACTCCCGATCAACGTGACACGGGCCCGCTCGCTTGCGACGACGGCCGAGGAGCCGTTGTCGGTGAGCAGACACGTCGCGGCTGTCGCTGAGCTCGATCTCGCGTTGATGGCCACGGTGCCGTTCGCGGTGAGGGAGCAGCCTTGGATTGTGATCTTCGAGTTCTCGGCGTCGATGCCCGTCCGATCGTTCGCGGTCACCGTCGAATCGATCAGCTTCGCCGAGCTGCCGGACAAACGGATCCCGTCGGTCGAGTGGTCGGAGACGAGGCTCGAGCCGGACAGGTTGACAATCGCTTCCGATCCGATGATTCCGACGTCTCCGTTTGCCGAGATCTCGGTCGCCACCGCGTCGACGGCCCCGTTGTCGAGTGCCACGCCGCCGCTCCGGTTTCCGGTGATCGTGGACGTCGTCAGGGAGCAGGTCGCCCCGTCGGTTCCGTAGATCCCGTAGGTTCCGTTGTCGGAGATCGTCCCATCGGCGATCTCGGCCGCGGTGGCGAAGAGCTTCAGTCCTTCGTTCGGGTGGTCTGTAATCGTCGTCTTGTCCGCGATCAGCTTTCCGTCGGAGCCGAGAACGCCGACCGTTCCGTTTCCGCGGATCTGCGTTCCGGAGAGCTCGACGGCGCTCGAACGAAGCGAGATCCCTTCGGCTCCGTTGTCGGCGACCGAACCGCCCGAGATTTTCACCTCAGCGTTGACGTCGGCGAAGATCCCACGGCCGCGGTTGCGCTCCACGTCGGTGATCTCAAGGTCGGCCTTGCTGTCCGTCAAGTTCAGCCCGTCACTTGGGTGATCGGTCACCGAGGAACTGGAGAGCAGGATCGTCGATGTCGTGGCGAGGATGCCGTGTTCCGCGTTGTCGGTGATCGTGCTCCCCTTGACTTCCGCAAACGTGTTTGCCAGAAGGAGCCCGCTGGCGTCGTTTCCGGAGATCTCCGTGCCGTCGACGATGCGGAGGACCGAGTTCGTGGCCGCCACGCCGTTCGCGCCGTTCGAGGTAATCGGCGTTGCGCGGACGTCGGCCGACGAATCGACGAGAAGAAGGCCGCCCTCATCGTGGCCGGTCACTTCGGCGTCGATCAGCGTGACGCGCGATCGCTCCCTTCCACTGACGCCGGTCATCGCGTTGTCGGCGATCGAGCCTCGCTCCGCCGTGACTTGAGTGAAGTCGAGCCACATCCCGTGCTCGGCGTTGTCCGTGAATGTCGAGTCGAGGAAGTTCGCCCCGGACGACTCAGCGTAGAGACCGCTTCCGGCGTTCGCCTCGACAGCGAGTTCGACTGCGTTGATCGAGGCCTTCGCCAGTTTGATTCCATGAGAGCCGTTCTGGCGGATCGTCCCGCCTTCGATGGCGGCCACTGCGTTCGTGGCGATCAAGCCGGCACCGGTGCTTCGTACGATCTCGGTCGATTCCATCCCCGCGGCGGAGTTCGTTAGAACGACGCCGTCGCTTCCTTGATCGGCGACGGTGCAGTCGACGATCGAGGCAGTCGAATCGACCGATGAGATCCCGAGCTCCGCGTTCCGGTTGATCTCCGTCGTGGCGAGATCGGCCGTCGAGTTGACCAAGTTGATTCCATGGATCCCGTTGTCGTCGACGAAGGATCCGACCATCACCACGGCCGAGACATCGGTGTCGATTCCGTGATTGACGTTGTTGGAGACCGTGCAGTCGAGGAAGTCGCCCGAGCTGCTCGACAGAGAGACGCCGTCGTCCGGATGATCGGAGATCGTGGTCCGAGTGGCGATTGCACTCGAGTTCTCGGTTCCATGGATCCCGTGGATTCCGTTGACGTCGATCGTGCTATCGGTGATGTCGATCAGGGCGTGCTCGAGGAGAACGCCGTTTCGGACGTTCTCGTGAATGCGGCTGTCCGCGATATCCAAGCGTGACCCGGTCTCGTAGATTCCTTCTTCGCCGTTTCCGGCAATGTCCATCTCCGAGGCAACCGCCGAGCTGTCCTCCATCCACAGACCGTGGACCGTTTGGTTGGTCAACGTGACGGCGGAGAACTTCGCCTCCGCCTCGAAGAGGTAGACGCCGCTGTCGCCATTGGCATTCGCTGAGCTGTCAGCCATGTCGAGGAAACTTCCCTCGACGGAGACGCCGTGAACCGTGTTCTCGTCGAACGTCGCGCCGTTCTGAATCGTCAGGATCGAGTCGTCGATCGCGCGGGCGCCGTGGATTCCATTCCGCCGGAGGCTGCTCCCGTCGACCGTTCCGATCGCGTGATCGGTGAACAGGCCGTTCTCCCCGTTGTCGGAGAGGACGGCGCCGCTCGAGACGGTTACGTCCGTTCCCGGCTCCGCGTGGACGCCGTCGGCACCGTTTCGCGAGATCGTTCCGCCGCGGATCGTTGCCATGGCGACCGGCTCCTGGTCCGGGCTCGGGGCCCCGGTGACCGTCACGCCGTTTTGCAGGTTGTCGCTCACCTGAGACGCTTCGACCGTCCCCGCCGAGTTCTCGACATGGACGCCATCCGCGCCGTTCTGCGCGACGACGGCCTCGCTGCGGATCGTCGCTGTGCCTGCACTTCCGACGAAGACGCCGTACTGGCCGTTTTCGGAGACGGTTCCGCCGACGACGGTCAAGGTCGCCCCCTCGACCACGATCCCGTCGACATCGTTCGCGTCGACCGTCGCTCCCTCGACCGTCCCCTCGGCTCCGTTGATCAAATGGATGCCCGCGAGGCCGTTCCCGGTCACCGTGGACGCGGAGATCGTGACGATCGTTTGGTCGGCGAGAAGCCCGTTCGCCGCGTTCTCCGAGAGGACCGTCCCTTCGGACACGGTCGCGGTCGCTCCGTTGACCACCCGAACGCCGTCGATGCCTTGGAGGGTGATCGTCGATTCCGAGACGGTGACGCTGCTCTCATCGTCGACGAGAAGGCCGATTCCCGCGTTCTCCTCGATCGAGCTTCGAAGGACCGACCCCGTCGATCGCACGTAGTGGACAGCGACCTCGTCGTGATCGCTGATCGTCGCCCCCTCGAGGGTGAGTCGTGCGTCCTCGGCCTTTACACCGACGCGCGCGTTCGCATGGACGAGGGCCGTGCCGCGCAGAGTGAATGTGGCGTCTCGGACGAGGACTCCGCCGAGCGTGTTCTCGGTGATCTCCGTCAGCTCGGGAGCATCGACGAAATCGATGACGGCTTCTCCATCGACGAACAGCCCGTATCCGCGGTTTGAGGTGAACGAACTCGCTTCGATGATCGCCGTCGCCGCCTGGATCCGCATTCCGCCGCCGCGGTTGTCCGTCAGCGTCGTTCCCCTAAGGATCATCTGGGCGTCCTCGTTGGTTGGAGCGATGTAGGCCAACGTCTCGAGTGAGATCTCTCCCGCTTCGGTCGTGCTCCCCGCGGTAGCAGGATCGCCGAGAAGTTCGATGCCCCAGGTGCCGTTCTTCTCCACGGTGCAGTCCTCGAGGATGACCCCTTGGCCTGTCACGCCGGCGCCCACGTTCTTCTGGACGGTGCACTCGCGGAAGACGATGTTGTCCCCGCCGATGATGTTGAGGCCCACCGATCCGCTTTGGACGGTCAGATTCTCGAAGATCACGTCACGGCAGTTCTGAAGGGTGATCACGGGCTCGGTATCCCGGCGGGCCTCGATCGTCGCTCCCCGTCGGGATTGCTGGGCCATCACGGTGACACCGCGTACGTTCCGCACGTCGATGTTCTCACGAAGCGGGATCGTCCGCGTGATCACGATCGTGTCCCCACGATTCGCCTGCCGTAGGGCCTGCTCAAGGGTCCGGTACATATCCGGGACTTGGATCGTCACGGCGAGCGTGACGGCCGAACTGCTGATGAGAACTGCAAACAGAGAGACGAACGCGACGAAACCTCGCGCGATCGGCGAACGCATGGCTGCCTCCTCTTTCCGCGTGGCCACGAAACCGGTTCCGATGTCCCTTCACTTACACATCTACACGGGAATCGGTTCCCGGGCAAACCTGGTGCCGCGGGGCGAGCGATCGTTGCCTACGCGGTGTGGCGATGACCGCCGGCGACGCGGTGTGCCCATCGGGTCGGTTCGGGAAGTCGATAGCGAGTACAGCATCGAAGAACGAATCCGGTCGCCCGGTCGACGTCGATTCGGTGTCCCGGCGAGATGAAGAGCGGCTTGACGTTCGTCCGAGTTCGCAAGACGCTGCCGATCGCCGAATCGGGCTCATGTTCGTCGAGAAGGGGTGTGCGGTCGCCCTTCGTCGACCCCGGCTCGGCGTGGTGTCCGTAGAGGCGGGACTTCGCACAACCGATCGTCGGAAGGTCGAGCCAGAGGCCGAGATGTGCCGCCAGTCCGATCCTCCTCGGGTGGGCGATCCCTTGTCCGTCGAAGAGGACAAGATCGGGCGTGTGCGAGAGCTTCGACCAGGCATCGAGAACGACTGGTGCTTCCCGGAACGTCAGCAAGCCCGGAACATACGGAAAGCTGGTCGGCGCCTCGGCCGTCGTGCTCTCGATCCATTCGAGGCCGGGGAAGCTGAGAAGAACCACCGCGGCGCGTGACCGTCCGCCGCGAACGCTGACGTCGATCCCCGCGACCGTTGTGACATCCCGTCCGTCCCATCGGTGGACGAGATGCGCGGCGAGCCTCCTCTGCAGAGACACCGCCTCCTTGGGACTCAGATTCCACGGGTGAAGCCGTCGGTACTTCATGGGTCCTCTTCTTCTCGGATGCGGTCGGTCCATTCTAGGGCGTCGGTCGTCCCTGTGCCGATCGAGGTGGCTTCTCGGCTCGATCTGTCGATTGCGGATCCGGACGCAAGCAGACGGTCGACGTCCCCATGTGTGGAAATCTCGTTGTCCGCGACGACTGCGCCGCGGGAGACTCAAAGCGGGTTTGCGCGCCAGCGCATCTGTGCTGCCTACCGAACACGTCGCGTCGGTCCTCACGATTCCAGCGATGTGCATCGTGCTCGGTCTGTTCGCTGTGTTCAGTCTTGACTGAACAAACCGAACGACGTACACTTCCCGCTTCGTGTGAAGGGAGACCGATGAGTACAAGGGATCAAGCGTATCGGCAGTTTGTCGAAGACGTCGGCGACGTGATGGACGAACACGGATTCCCGCACATGGCTGGCCGAGTAGTCGGCTCGCTCCTTGTTTGCATCCCGCCCGAGCGGGCCCTCGACGAATTGGCCGACGATCTCCAGGCGAGCAAGGGGTCGATCAGCATGGCGACGCAGCTTCTGCTCCGCGTCGGCGTAATCGAGAAGGTCAGCATTCCGGGTGAGCGGCGCCATTTCTACAGGATCCAGCCGGGTTTCTGGCTGGACACGTTCGCACGCAAGGACGAGGAACTCGATCGGTACCGCCAAGTCGGGGAGGCGGGACTGCGTTTGCTGGCCGAGGAGCCGGTGGAATCGAAGGGGCGATTGCTCGAGATGCTCGCCTTCATCGACTTCGTCGCGCAGGAACTGCCCGTGTTCGTCGAACGTTGGAGAGAATGCCGGAAGTCATTGCTCGAAAGGCGCATGGAGAGCATCGCTTAGGGAGGGACGATGAACAAGATGCGAAGACGGTTCGTGTGGATCCTCGTCGTGTTGGTTCTGTCACTGGGTGTCTGGGCGGCCGGTCAGGGCGCTCCGAGCCCGGGTGCGGTGCGACTCCTGGTCGTCGACGAGACGAAGACCTTCCTTTCGACGATGCGTGTCGGCGCTTTGGTCGGGGCGTTGAGAGGCTTCGGGCTCTTCGAAGTCGACGTTCGCCTGGCGGATGTCACGTCCAGCTGGGACGATCCGCTCTCCGATGCGGCGATGGGCGTCGATTCGGAGCCCTATGACATCATCTTGATCATCCCTATCGGGCTCGACGACGGGGCGGTCGACTGGGTCTGGATCGTTAGCGACGGACCGACCTGCCTATCGGCAGCGGTTCTCGGCGGTGCGCAGTTGATCGAGCAGATCGTCGGCGCTGTCTTCGAAGGGGTTGTGCGCCCCGTCGGCGTCTACGACGATCTGATGCCTAGCTTCCTCTTTGCGGAGTACGTGCTGGAAGGCTGGATTCGATGAGACGGCTGATTCGCCTCGCCGTCGATCGGCCGGCTCTGACGCTCGCTGTCGTCGTTCTGATCGCTCTTGCTCTTGTCTATCCGGTGCTCACGCTGGAAGAGGAGACGGATTGGCAGGAGTTTCTGAGTGACGATGATCCGATCATTCAGCTTCTCGACGAGGCGGAGGATCGGTACGGGCGCACGCTCGGGATCATGGTGATGATCCGGAATGAGGACGGGATCTACAATCCGACGACACTCGGCAAGATCGAGGCGATGGCCGATGCATTCGAACGGATTCCCGGTGTCAGAAGCGTCACCACGCCGCTCAACTCGCAGGTCATCGTCGGAACGGAGACATCGCTCAACGTCAGCTCGGCCGCTCCCAAAGGGAAGGTACCGGAGACGCCCGAAGGGATGTCGACATTCCGTGAGCGGATCGAGGGAAGTCGGATGCTCATCGGCAACGTCATTTCTGCGGACGGAAAGGCTGCGTCGATCAACATCGAACTCGACGTTGATGCAGACGAGTACGCGATCACGCCCGAGATCGTCGGGATCGTCGAAGGACTCGAAGGGGACGGCGATCGCCTGTTCATGTACGGTGACGCCTACTTCGATGCATTGATGAGCGAGGAGATGGAGTCGGATCTCATCGTCCTGTTTCCCCTCGCCCTCGCGTTGATGATCGGTGTCCTCTACGTGAGTTTCGCGAACCTCCGCGGAGTGTTGATCCCGATTGTGATCGTCATCTTCTCGATCGTCGTCGCGATGGGTGCGATGGGGTTGCTCGGCTTCCCAATGACAATGGTCTCCTTCATTGCGCCGGTTCTTCTGCTCGCGATCGGCATCGCCGACGGGATTCACGTACTCAACCGATACGGCGAGGAAGTTGCGAAGGGGCTCCCGAAGCGGACGGCGATTCTGAACACGATGCACGAGATGACCGGCCCGGTCGTGATGACGTCTCTGACCACGGCAGTTGGTTTCTTGTCTCTCCTGTCGTCGTTCTTCCTCCCGCAGAAGGAGTTCGGGGTTGTCACCGCGATCGGCGTCCTCGCGGCGATGGTCTTTTCGTTGGTCATGATTCCGGCGATCCTTTCGCTTCTGAAGACGCCGAAGGTTCGGGATTCGAAGAGGGGCGTTCGCCCGCTGACGCGGGTTCTTCTCGGGTTCGAGCGGGTCGTCGCTCGCCGGCATCGACTTGTCCTGATCGTCTCGATTGCTGTCCTCGCGTTCATGGTGGCGGGGATCCCGACCCTGCGGGTGGAGACGTCGAACGAAGAGTTCCTCGGACGCGATCACCCGGCGATCCGGATCCTCAGCTTCATCGACGAGCACTTCTCGGGCGGGATGCAGATCTCGATCGAGATCGACACCGGTCGGCGCGACGGGCTGAAGGATCCGGAGGTGCTCGATCGAATGGTGGCTCTGGAGGAGTTCCTGCTCGCCAATGGCGTGAACAAGACGATCTCGCTCACCGATCTCGTGCGAGAGATGAACCAGAAGTTCCACTCCGAAGATCCGGCGTTCTACGCGATCCCGGACGATCAGGCACTCGTCTCTCAGTTGATGCTCCTGTTCACCTTTCAGGGCGGCGACCTCGGCGACATGGCGCTCGGCGACTTCTCCGCCGGAACCATCTACGGCCTGTATCCCATGGAGTCCTCGGAAGAGATCTCCGATTTAGCGGATCGGGTGCGTGAGTACCTGATCGCGCAGTTCCCCGAGGAACCGGGTGAGGTCAAGGCCCGAATGATCGGAGCGACCATCCTGATGGATCACTTGTTCTCTCGCATGACCCGGAGTCAGTTGATCGGCCTCGGGACGACGGTTGTCGCCGTGACGATCCTCGTTTCCATCTTGATGGGTTCGGTCATTGCGGGGCTGATCGCTGCAATTCCCTTGATCCTGACGGTCTGCTTCAGCATGGGCATCATGGCCTACACCGGACAACCGCTCGACATGATGACCTTGATGGTCAGCGCCATTGCCGTCGGAATCGGCGTCGACTACTCGATCCACTTCATCTCGCGCTTCCGCCGCGAGTACCGAGAGACTCGGGACCCGCAGCAGGCGCTGCAGATGACGATTCGAACGACCGGACGCGGGATCACCTACAACGCTCTGACCGTCGCACTCGGCTTCTTCATCCTGGTCTTCGGAGCGTTCAAAGGGATTCGCATGTTCGGGTTGCAGATCGCACTGACCATGGTGGTGAGCGCGCTGTCGGCGATCTCGATCATCCCGGCGATTCTGATGGAGTGGCAACCGAAGTTCCTGTCTCGCCTTCCATGGAAGCGTGATCAGGAGTGACACGATACGTGCGACGACTCTGGAGCGGAGTACGAAGGAGGAAGGCAATGCGAAAGCAGGCGATGAAGATCGGACTGGGCGTGCTGATGGTCGCTCTCGTCGGCGTTCTTGCTGCGGGACTCACCGCGGACGAGATTCTTGACCGGGTTGACGAAGAAGCGGACCTGGTCGCTGAAGGGAGCCTGGTCGCCACGATCCGATTCGAGAACGTGTACGCCGACGGTACGACCGCTTCGAACTTGTTCGGCTCCCTATCCAAACCGGCCTTCTCGTTGATCTATTTCATCGAGCCGATCGACGTTCAGGGCACCATCCTCTTGACGCACGAAGGACAGACGGACGACGATGCGAACCGGATCTTCCTCTATCTGCCGCTTCTCGGAGTCCCGAAAGAGCTTGTTTCGGACGAGGAGCGCGGAGGGAGCTTCGCGGGGAGCTCGCTCTCCTACGAAGACATCGGTGGGAACGACGACCGCGACGAGTACGATGCCGTCCTCCTGCGCGAAGAGGAGATCGTGATCGGAGACCAGACGCGTGCGGCGTACGTGATCGAGTCGAAGGCGAAGCCGGACGTCGAGACGGAGACTCCGAGGACTCTCCTTTGGATCGACACCGAGGACTATGTCATGCTGAAGCTCGAGGCGTACAACGACCTTGGGAACCTCGGCAGCACGATGGAGGTTCTCGCCCTCGGCGTGTTCGAAGGCCGGGTCACGGCCGATCAGATGCTGGCGACCGATGTGTCGGACGGCAGCTCGACGACGATCAGCTTCCTCGAGCGCCATCGACCGGATGCCGAAATTCCCGAGGAGGTCTTCCTGATCGAGAACATCTCCTCATTCGAACCGGCGGCCTGGGGGTTCTAACTCGGCCGATTGCTCGTGAAGTGGGGGCCTGAACGTAGGCCGTCTCACTCGGGGGCGGCCCGTTCTTCGTCGACGCGCTCTCCTGTGTCTCTTTCGCGCTCGATGATCTGCCGAATCCGATCGACAGCGCGTCGGAGGCCGCGCTCCTCGGGGATTTCGCTGTCGTCTGTCCCGGCGGGCGTCTCGTGAAGGAGATCCAGAAGGCGGAGGATCTCGAACGCGGCGAGGTGTCGGTCGACGTGCGCCGGGAGCGAGCGAATCGCGCGGTATCCGTCGATCGTGCATCGCCGAAGCGCGGTTCCTCCCTCTGCACGCTCGATACTGAGCGTGAAGGAGGCGAGATCGTAAAGGTAGTGTCCCCAGCGGCAATGGCTGAATCCGACGACCCACGCGTCGCCCCCCTCGAAGAGGATGTGCTCGTGCGTCGGGTTCCCGTGAATCAGGCCGGCGACACGCGGGTCCGCCCCGAGTTCCAGAATCGACGATCGAACCTGGCCGGATGCCCGGCCGAGGATCTCGCGGGCGCCGGGCGTGAGCGTTGGAGCGTGCTGAGCGCGCTCGATCTCCCGGAGGACCGCGTCGGGATCCATCTCCGTGGATCCCTTCGCCCAGGGCGGAGGGTCGTAGGTCTCGGAGTGGTTGTGAAGGTCGGCGATTCGGGCGCCCGCGGTTGAGGCATGGTCCGTTGTCCATTCCGTCGGACGACGTCCGCGAACCCACGTCACAAGGGTGATCGGATGAAAGCCGGAGACACCGGGCGTCGAGTGACTCTGCATCCACTCGCCCGATCGGGTCAGGATCGGCTCGGGGACCGGGAGCTTCGCTCGCCGGCGGAGAGCGGTCAGCCACGACAGCGTCTGAAGGATCCGATCGCGGTTCCATCCGCTCGGGTAGACACGAAGGGCGTAGATCTGTGCCGACGTGCCTGTCCCGTCGATGACTCGGAAGAGCGCGTGCTCCTTCTGCGAGACGAGATCAAGACGGGCTGCGTCGAGACCGTAGGCGGTCAAGGCCTTCCGGGCGAGTCGCTCGTACGGTCGGGCATGTTCGCGTCTCTGCGCGTCATCGAACAGGTTCACCGACCGTCCCTCCTTCCAGCTCAGCGGTCCTCTCCCCCTCGGTACGGTATGCGACGCGCCGACGATCGGGCAAGATCGCCCGGACGTCTCAACCTTGCCCTGTGCTGGAGCGCAGACTACGATCGATCTTCGATTCGAAGGCGATCATGTACGACGAGACGGCTCGCTACTACGACAAGCTCTACGACTTCAAGGACTACGAAGGGGAGGCCCGAGCTCTTGCCGGCCTGATACGCGAGGAGCTCGGCCCGGGCCGGAAGCGGCTCCTCGACGTAGCCTGCGGGACGGGGCGTCACCTGGAGTTCCTCAGCCAGGAGTTCGACGTCGAAGGGCTCGACCTGAGCGCGAGGCTTCTCGACGTCGCTCGAGAGCGGTTGCCGCAGATCCGCTTTCACGAGGGAGACATGCGCACATCCCGGTTGTCTTCTTCGTTTGATGTGGTCATCTGCCTGTTCAGCTCCATCGGATACATGACAGATTCCGGCGACCTCGGTCGAGCGCTCCGGACCATGGCCGACCACCTGATTTCGGGGGGCCTCCTGGTCGTCGAGCCGTGGTTCACGCCGGAGATGTGGCGGCCGAATACGGTTCATGCGATGCTCGTCGACGAACCGGAGCTGAAGATCGCGCGCGTGAACACGAGCCTGATCAACGGGAGGATCACGGTTCTCGACATGCATCACTTGATCGGAACTCCGGAGGGAACGACGCACGTTGTCGAGCATCATCGGCTCTTCCTCTACACGATCGAGGAGATGATGGGCGCATTCGAATCGGCCGGCTTGGGCGTTCAGTACGATCCGGTCGGCCTGACAGGGCGGGGCCTCTATGTCGGAAGAAAGGGGATCGCGCCGTGAGCCGGTCGATCCGGGAAGCGACGCGCGCCCCGTAGGCTGCCTACATGTGCAACGGCTTGCGGAACGTGTAGAACGTCTTGTGCGGTCGATATCCGAGCCCCTCGTAGAGCTGAAGGGCGCCTGTCGGATTCAGGGTGTCGACTCCATGTGCCGTCTCGGTCATCCCCATCTCCTTGTGCATCTTCATGCTCTCGGTGATCAGAGCCTTGGCGATGCCGCGTCCGCGCCACGGCTTCCGCACGCAGATGCACTCGGTGTACCCACGTTTCCTTTGGTACTCGGCGTTCTCCCTTTCGTCGAGGTAGTTCAACACCGTTGCGACGACTTCGCCGCCGTCGAAGGCGATCTTCCAGAGGTCGGGGTTCCACGTGGGGGACTCGCGCCACTCGGCGAGCGAGTCGGCATCGAACCAGCTCGTTACGCCCCAGTGATCGGTGAAGGCCTCGGCAGCGGCGGCGAAGATCCTCTCCGCGTCGGCGTCGGTGACCGGTCGCATCTCGATTCCGTCCGGGAGCGGTGCCGGCCGAATCTCCTCGGCAAGGGAGCGAACCATCTCGTAGCCCCATCGAACGATTTCGTAGCCCTCCGATTCGAGGATCCCCTTCCAGTCCGTCTCACGGTCGGAAGACCATCCTTGGAAGAGCTTGGGCGTCTCGGTCGGATGGGTCGCGGCGAGCGTCCGGGCGTGGGCCTCCAGCCACCGCAGCATGGCACGGCGGATACCGCGCTCACGCCAGTCCGGCGCCAGATTGACGAACAGCCCGTAGACGCGGTCCCCTTTCGCTTCGTCTTCCCACCACGTTCGGCCGTAGCCGACGACCAGACCGTCGACCTGCGCGAAGACCATGTCCTCGAACGGATCGCAGTTGCGTAGGTGGCGATAGGTCCGGGCCGTGTCCTCGACGGTCTGACTCCATTCCTCCTGATCGACGACCTTGGAGGCTTCGATGACGGCGAGCATCGCCGGATAGTCCGACTCACCACGGAAAGCTCGAAAGGACAGGTTCGAAAGCTCGGGGGCGTCCGGCACGACGATCGGGCGCCCTGCACGTTGATTGGAAGGCATTCTGGCTCCTCGGGTTCTTGGGGCAATGAAGAAGCGAACCGACAGTGATCGTTGGGCCGGGCGTCGGCGGCGATTGTAGAGGGTGGCGGATTGAGTTGCAACGGATTTCGACGAAAGAGCGGCGACGCTCCCGCTCCGGTCGTCGAGGAGGGCGCTCGGAACCTCTAGGGAACCATGGCGGGGAGGCCGACGTCGTCGAGGATCTCGAACCCTTCGGGGAAGAAGTCGGTGCGGTAGACGATGAGGGAGCCGTCCTCTCCGGTGGCGAGGAAGGCGAGGAACTCCTCGTCCTTCGCCAGGAGCGTGCCGTCGCCGAACCCACTCCGGATCACGAGCGCCTCGGCAGCGAGGATCGAATCTCCTGCCCGGATCGTCACGGGCGAGCGTCGTTCGACGAGCATCCGCGCCGGCCCGCCTCCGCTCGATTGGCTCGGCGGCCCGCCGAAAGCGAGAAGATCGAATGCTGCGGATCCGTCGATCTGCCGACTCGGGAAGACGATCGGGAGGAGCGCATACGTGGCGAAGGTGCCGACGACGTACGGCTGCGCGACCGATGTTTCCGTTCGCGTCTCCCCACTGGTCGCAACGGCTCGACCGTCGGCGATCTCGACGCGGACTTCGCGATCGAAGCCGAGTGGAGCGTCGAGGGACAGGTTGTACGTCCGGGGATTGAGGGCCGCGTCTCCGGTCAGGCGCTGTTCGAAGGTGATGTTGATCGTGGCGACGAGGGCTTTGAACCAGAATCGACCGAGCGATGTGAGCGTCGTCTCCTCGTTCTCGATGCGAAGCTCGTACGATTCCTCGCCGAATGGTCGACCGTCGCTGACGAAGCTGAGTGTTCCCGTTGTCGAGAAGGACTCGCGCAGCTTGCGTGAGTCGGACTGAGCGGTCGTGGCGGGGGGCTCGTCGAGTGCCTTCGGAGGTTCGGCCGACGGTCCCTCCTCCGGCGCGAGCCACGCCTCGGGGAGGTCCTTCCGTTCGGTCGACACACGGAACTCGGCGACCGGCGGAGAGGAAAGCCTCAACGTGAGAACGATCCCGACCGCGATGACAATCACCAGGCCGGCAACGACTCCTAAGGCGATCTTCCACCGTCTCGACATCCTCGATCCTCCACTCCGCCGGATATCGACGATCCATTATGGTCGATCCGTATCGTGTGGTTCGTGTGACGGAGCAGCGTAGGTAGAATGGAGCAGCAAGTGAAAGGGAGCCTCATGTTCCGAGGCCTGATCGGAGCTGTCCTCGTGATCCCGCTTGGGGCGATCGTCGTGTTCGGTTCCCCTTCGGAGTGTATTGGCGACGGGCCGCGGTCTTGCTTCGTCGTCCACTGCGAACCAACGAACGCGAGCGACGGAATGTTCCTCGAACTCGAGAAGCTCGTCGAGCTGGCCGGACGATTCAGCGTTCCCCTGACGATCTACTTCACGCCCCAATGGGCCGAGATGATCCTCGCCGATCCCCAGAAGCTCAGTGTCGCTGAGGCTTGGATCGACGCCGGCCACGAGGTCGGTGCACATCATCATGCGTACTGGGCGACGAAGGACCGCGCCGCGACGTGGGACGGATACACGAACACGTCGATCCTGGATCTGGAGGAGATGGATCGTGATTCCTATCTCGGAACGATGTCCGATGCGCTCGACTTGTGGAATGCACTTCCTGGCGAGTGCACGTCGGGCTGCCTGGGACTTGACGAAGGGGACCGGGCCGATTGGCCGTGCACGCTACGGTACGAGACATACGGACACGCACTCGAAGAGGCCGTCTCTACGCCGAGGCAGGTCTCCTACGAAGGATGCGTCGCATGGGCGATCACGCACGCTCTGATTATCCAGCCGCAGGGAGCTCTCCCCGAGTTGTACGAATCGACGTCGTTCGATCGGATCTTCTGCGTCGTCGGTCACGTCTACAACTTCGAAGAAGACCGAAGCCGATTTGAGTTCTGGTTTCGGTTCCTTCAGTCTCAGGACCCGGCGGGAGATCGGCGGCGGACGGTGACGAGGCTCCTACAGGCGTGGGAGAACGATGGAGCCTGATGTCGGGATCTCCTCCCGGCGATCCGTCGGGCTTCATTCCGAGCCCGGCCTGGAGGGTCACCGAGAGACGGGAGGTCGGGCGTTCTCTCGCCGAACGTTCGGTCTGGCGCGCTTGTCG
>Ga0180431_10005428_pt1 | contig 15526 bp, 24 predicted proteins | sample SS_ome_11_FD_132459 | JGI IMG/M metagenome (GOLD analysis project Ga0180431, IMG submission 132459) | Hypersaline lake sediment archaeal communities from the Salton Sea, California, USA - SS_1_MS_1 metaG | ecosystem: Environmental > Aquatic > Non-marine Saline and Alkaline > Hypersaline >... | reverse complement strand
GTCACGCTTCCGAAGCATTGGGAGCACTGGGATCGGATCGCCGATAACCAGTGCGACTTTGCGCCGGAAGCACGTGGAGATCGGATGACCTCCACAAAAAGTAATGGCGGCCACACCCTGCGGGTGGGGCGCTATTACTTCGACGCACCGTAACTTCTGGGTTCCGTTTGGTATGTGCATCCTGTAGGATGAATCACGCTACCATCGGAACCAAGCGATAAAGAGCAGCGCCCGGCCCCATCCAGGCCGGGCGCAACGTGCTCTTTTCGCTTAGCCTTTGGAACATAAGGAGCCGGCAGTGAAGCCGATCTATCCAGACGACATAATCGATTTCATGGCGAGCGGAGAGCCGCTCTACGTTGTCCTCGAGGCAGGTCCGTTCAAAGAGAACGTGTCGCCCTACACCGGCGAGAAGACCACTGTCGAGGATACGTCTATGCATGGGAGGGTGCAGCAGGTGGTCGGTTACAATCCGCCGTGGATCCTGCTGTTGCCTCTCGAACCGCCTCGGAAGAACCCGTCATCGCTGGGTCCGTTCTCGGTGATGGCGTTTGGGCCACAGCCGCAACAGCGTCAGCCCGAGGCAACACCCTACTACCTGCCGGACATTTCCATGCGGCAGGTGGACGGTGACTACTTGGAAGCTTACCGCAGGTACGTTTGTGGTGAGCAGGAGAAGGAGGACGTCTTCAAAGACCTGACGCCGATCCAGCGCACCATCCAGCGGCTGGAGTGCGGGCAGTGCGAAGACAAATCCAACTGCACAAACTGTATATCAAAGAGGCAGAAGAGTGAGTAATCGCAACCCAAGGGGAATCCGGTTGGATCGTGGAGAGCACGACGAGGAGCTCGAAGGCACCTACACCGTCGAGGTTCACTGCGCCAACTGTGACTGGGCGGGAGATGTCGAGATACCCAAAGGCATTCCCGTACCCAAAGGACTACCACTCGAACAGATTGCCAGGTGCGATGAGTGCGGTTGCTACACGCTCATCCGCCCTGCCGATGAAGAAGAGCCAGAGACTGAGCCCTCGCAAGGGGAGGAGGTTGATGCTGCTCAAGAACGCATGGATCAGATCCGGCGTGAACTAGAGCGAGTACGCAGGGAGCAGGGAAACCGCCCGCTGCCTCCGTTTACTCCATATCGTGAGCGTCCGCCGCGTGAAACGCCGGTGCCAGATCCCAATGTCGTGCCTCGTCCGTCGGAGCAGACATCGCCGTGGGGGCCCGTGACGCCCGTGACGCCCAGGCCGAACACCGGTGACGGCTTTCCGCCTGGCATGATCTGGATGTCCACCACGGGACAGCAAGGCGAGCAACCAAACCTGAACGGCGATATATTCCCACGGGATGCCGTCAGTATGTCGAGTCAACCACTGCGTCGGGAACACCTTTCTGACGCACAAGTTGAGTGGCTGAACCATATCGGGTGCAACCCCGAGGAGGTGTAAGCACACACATTCACTTCTTTCTTCGAGACCCACCGTACTCTCCCGCAGTACGGTGGGTTTTTCTTTTTGCGGGATCCAAGGAGGCCCACGTGGCTGTGAAGTACAAGACAGAGGCTATCGAGCTTGGCTTGAAGGCCTCACGGCAGCTGCTACTGAACACGGATGAATCCACCTGGAAGGAGGACGATCCGCAGATCAAACTGGGAAACGATGCGCTGGCTGCCAGCGCACAATTCGTTCCCGCGGCACGTTTGCAGATGATGCTGGACGGACCGCCCACGCTCGAAACGGCCGAGCTGGTGACGAATCCGACAGTCAAGCTGGAACGCATGGGCGCGGCGATCCACTTCCTGCACAGCGCCCGCGATCGTTTCCTCGAAGGTGTCGTGCGTGCCACCCACTTCATGGTGGGCAAGATGCAGGCCGCGGTGCAGCCGTTGAACTTCGGCGAAACCATGGACTGGATCGAAGAGAACGTCAGCTTCACGGAGCCCACCACCAACATCCTCGGGCAGATGGAGCAGTTGATCTATCTCGCTGCCAGCTCCAGCGGCAACGACAAGGCTGCCTGCGAAGCCATCTGCGCCGATTTCGTCGACAGCGTCTGGGCGCGTGCCATCCCCTACGAAGAGGAGATCTGGGGACTCTTCCTGGAGAAGAAGGACGCGTGGCTCGCAGAGGACAAGGCGAAAGAGGAGGCAGAAGGTGGCGGCTCCGGCGGTGCCCTCGGCGCGCTCATGCAGATGCTCGGTGGTGGCGGTGACGGTGGTGGCCCTGTGGCCATCAACATGGCGGATGTGGCCCGTATGGCCGGGGTGGAGTGTGACTGCCCCGAGTGCACGGCCGAACGCGCAGCAGCGGCTGGCGAGACGACCGAAGCCATGTCCGTCGAGGATGCCCAAAAGGTGGTCAACGAGGCCCGGGGCGACCTCAAGCTCGATCCGATCGAAGACTTTGACAAATGGGAGATGCGCGCGGACGACGGTTCCACCTACCCGCTCATCGACCAGGTCGTTATCAACCGGATGACGAAACTCCAGATTTCCATGATGATGGATAACGGCCTCATCCGCCGTAGAAAGGAACCCGCGGAAGCGTGAGCACCGGAACCATTCCCCTTGACATCCTGAACGCACGTCAGTGTGAACGTATAAGACTCGTGCCGCGGCAGCACGGGTTGGAGCTGCAGTTGCAAAATCCCAACGGTCTTGCCCCTACCGACGAATATGACCCAGCCAAGCTGGCTATTTTCGAAACACCCGAAACCAAGATTTGCAACGACCAGCTTATTGCGTCTGTCCGCGTTGAGAAGACTGAGAGCGGCTACCAGTTCTATTCGACACTGCCGCACGGCGCACGCATCTGTGCAGCCATCACAGCACTCAACACTATTCTCGACAGCCACGGCAGCCTCCCAGTGAGACTGCTTTAGCGTTGAAAGGCCCGGGGAACCTCCCTTCCTCCGGGCCTTTCTTTTAGCTATCAGGAGCTGTCAAATAGCCGTCAAATAAGGCCCCAAAAGTGCTTAAAAACAGCGCTTTTTTGGGCATAGTAAAGTAGAGCGCGCACGTCATTGAAATGGCGTGAGCGACACGCATTGCAGCGGGGCTCTGGTTTGGTTCATCCCGTAAGGAGTTGCGGGATGTGCCTCAACTCTGCATGGCCGGCAACCTAGTGAGCCGGTCAGCTTGCCAGCGTCCGCGTGCCGCGCAGCACGTGGGTACTGGCCGCGCCAGAGCCTACGTTGCAATGCGTGTCGCGTTCGCACTCTTAGACCGGAGAGAGGTGCCCTCTCCGGTTGAAGCCTCTGCAGAAATGTGGAGGTGTCGGCGGCCCTGCTATGGTCTAGTCCACCGGATACCCAAACGGACTCGGGGCCATCGCTCGTAAGCCTGGTGGTAGGGGTTATCGTCCGTTCCCCGAGGCCAAAATGGACGAAGGGACTTCTACGCACGCCGGGACCACCTCCCCACCGCGTAGACTCCCGGCCAATGCCGCGTCGTCGGAGCGCGGGTGGCCGAAGAAGCGTCAGAGGTGGCAGGCCCATGGCCGTGACGGTTTCCGATCCGTCACGGCGCAAGGGCCATCCCCCCGAGGTCGACGGGGGCGCTGGGAGATGGCACATTCCCCAGCATGCGGTAGGCGTAAAGCGTACGGGGTGTGAGCCCGACGCGAGGAAGCCTTGTACCGTACGTGCCAGCAGCGCAGATGTGGTCCCGCCCATCTGACGTGTGCTACCGGCCGCTCCATATAGCAGGCCAACAAACGACCACGGGAAAACTCACGTGCAGGCGACGTGCACGTGGACCGTCATCCGGCGGTATAAAATAGTGACGGGCCAATGAGCTCCGAGTACCGACTCGGTTATCAAAGCGGAGAGCGGGCAGGCCCGCAAACCATGATTGACCCCGGCCCGGTCACTATCGGATTGGCTTGATCAGCCAACGATTGTTATGGACGCACCATCCCATAAACGTGCGTATCGAACAATCGGATCGATCACCTTGGGCCCTGTACGCTGAGGCGTGCAGGGCACCAGACCAGAGCATAGACATTTTTTTTAGCCTTCAGAACTTATTCACGTGAATAAGATCTACACAGGCGGAGGAGGATCGGGGGATTGCTGGACGATACCAGCGGCGGCCACGCCCTCCAGATCGATCAGGCCGAAGATCGGCTGCGTCCCGCCGAGCAGCGCCCTGGCGGCAATGCACGAGCTGCCATAGCCATGCATCTCGGCCTTCCACGGTTTGCCATCTTTGAACACTGGCAGGATCACGTTCACGACGAGCCCGCGGTGGTAGCAAACGCAAATGGTGACGGTGAAGTTCTCTTGGCCCTCGCGGCCTTCCGACTGCTTGACGGCGATTTCGAGGGCGTCGTTGATGTGCTTGAGGACATCTTCGGGTTTCATGACTCGGCTCCTTGGGTTTCGAATCATCCCAGTATGCCAGGATTTCGGGCCCTCTGCAACAGGTTAAAAACAGCGTTTTTTTGGGCATAGTAAGTTAGGGCGCCACTGGCATCAAACAAATCCACCCGATCCCGGCGCCTGGGTGGTTATTCTTGAAGGGAGAATACCGATGAGAAACTACATGTCGAGCGTGGCCGCTTACTGTGTTATCATCTGCGCGATCTGCTGCACCGGGTGCAGCAAGTTCAGTCGCGTGCAACCCGCCGCCGCCGAGACTGGCTTCGAAGAGAAGCCGGACGACGCTGCGCCCGCCGCCCCGGCCCCGAAGCGTACCGACGCATTTCGCTACACCGTCGCTTACCCCATCGGCATCCACTCTGAGTGGAAGTCCGAGCGGAAGAAGTACGAGTACAGCGAATGGACAGTGTACGACACGGGTTGGGAGGAGCAGGATCATCTGCGTGTCATCGAGAGCCGGCTCATTCAGCCGAGCCTCCGAGACCAGATGTACTTGATCCTGCAGCGTGGCGACAGCTATGAGGCGAAGGTGATTCCCAGGGGCTACCACCACCACTGGGACGACGTTATGGATGGCCAGCCGCGGGCACTGCCAGAGCATTACGAGCTCTGGCGTGACGCGTCTGAAGTATTCATGACGCCGAGTCATCGTAAGGTGCTTTTCCAAGGTTATGACGGAGACACAACCGTCTCCGAAGACCAAGGAAAGTGCACCATGCGTGCGTGGGTTGGTCAGATGTACATCCATGAGTAGGGAGCCTGACCAATGAAGAAGCTACTCGCCCTGGTGATCTTCCTCGCCCTCTGCTGGGCAGGCAGTCACCTACCGGGAGCGATCGGTGCGCTGTGCACCTCGTTCCTGGTCGTTGCCGCCACGACGGCGGTGCTGTTTGTACTGGCGATCGTCATGCTCATCATCTGTGGGGTGTTGAGTGCGACGATCATACTCGGTTGGGCCTGGCAGCTACTCATGCGGTAGCAGAAAGGAATGCCAATGGAATGCGAATGCAGAAGCTGGTGCGGACCGCTCGACCGGTCCGAGTATGGTGGGCACCATCCAAACTGCCCACACATCAGTGACGAGCAATTCCACGCCGTCTGCCAAGCGGCCATCGACAAAAACCGGGAGTTGCTGCGGAACATCGAAGCAACTTCCAAAGACGACTGGGCGTCGATTGAGCTGCGGCGATTGGACCGGCTCGAGCGTCACCTGCGTCGAATAAAACAGTGAGCAATCCCTTCATCTCGGGCCGCCCCGCGAGGGGCGGCTTGGGATTGCTCACTTCTTTAGCTATCAGAATGAACAAGCAGGCAGTTCCGCGGCATTATAAGGCACAAGGGGATCTAAGCCGTTACAACCCAACACGGAGGGCGAAGTGTCGGAATTAGGTAAAGTAGCTGGCGTGATCGGCGAGCTGTACGACAAGCTCGTCAACAAACCCATCGGCAACACGCAGCGTGCGGTGACGCAATTCCAGCTACAGAGCATGCTGAATGCCGTAGTGTCGATGGACACGCTCAAGGATTACGACGGGCAGGTGCTTGACGTATCCGTCGTGAAGAGCGAAGGGCTGCAGGTGTATGTGAAGATGACTCGCAAGGAAGGGACACCGCTTTCGGTTATTGCCGAACTGCTGTCCGCATTTACGAGCGAGCTTGTCCATGCACTCGATTGTGATGTGAAAGTATCGGCCGTGGAGGAGCAGATCTTCCTCATGGCACGGCCGGGCGAACCGCGTATCCACGTACTTACGAAAGGAGAGTGATGGCTGTAAAGCACAAGGTCGTTCACCAGGCGACCGACAAGCGACCGGCAGAAGTGCACTTAGGGTGCGACTGCCAGAGCTGCACGCCGAGCATCATCAAGGCGTGCGACAACTGCGGCAAGATACCTCCTGAAGGTGTGCAGTCGCTGACAACCCACGAGGTGATGCAGATCCTGTCATCTCGCAAAATGACCCTCTGTTTTAAGTGCGTCAAGGATCTGGACGCATGCATCGTGAAAGGAGAGTGATTATGGCGAAGGAAGAAGTGAAGATGATCCAACGGATCATCCGAGGACGGCTCGTTACAGACGATCTGGATGCCGGCCATGACGTTCCGGATTTCTGCCCGCTGGCAGATATGAAGGCGAGCGTACAGCAGATTCTCGCTGTGTCCAAAGTGCATGAAGAGGTACTCGAACTCGAGCGCAATGTACAAAAGCGCGTGGCGGAGTTCGGCAGCGTCTCTCCGATGGAGATAGACAAATGGGAAGAGTACGACGCGCTGCACAGCGATATCGTTGAAGAGCTCGCAGACGTCTTCGATGCGATTTTCTTGTTCATGGACGTCTTCTGCATTCCTATGCAGCAGGTAGCCATATCCGCCTGTAAGAAGGCGAAGGCGAAGGGCGAGTTGAGGAGAGATTCGGCAATGGTCATCGAACGCGAGTACGCCCCTGAGCGGGACGGCGAAGAAGCGTACGAGGATCAATACGAGTGGATCTAGCAAATACGTTCTAGCTGACTGGGTCGCACTCTCTGAGTGCGGCCCTTTTTTTTAGCCCTTAAGAACCGGGGCAATCACGGCATAGTAAGTTAAGCCGCAGATGGGCTGCGGTGGTAATTCTTGAAGGGAGAATACCATGAAGAAGGTGACGCTTGATGAGGCCAACATCTTGGCCGACTTCTTCGAGGAGCGTGGTGACGTCCGTGCAGAAGAGCTGCGGTTCTATTTCAAGACCAAGGACGACGTGCCGGACTGTATGACCGGCGCCCTCCTCACCTGCACGGTGCCACCAGCGCAGTTCCGTCTCTTTGCGCTGGAACACATCCAGATAGCGACAAAGCAGTTGCTGCATCACTATCAGGAGTACGATCAGCCCGAGGACTACGAGATCCTCGACGAGCTCTGGAAGAGCATCAAGGAGTACGTGACGGAGCACCCGATCGAGCCGGAGGAGGAAACCCACGCGCACCACCAACGCCTGGAGTTGCTCAAAGAACGGGTCCTAAAGCTGCGCACGGCAAACATGATACGCGGCCACGATGCGCTACGCTGCCTGAGCGATTGTTGGCATTGGCTGCTAAACGATGATATGGCGATCACCGTGGCGTTTGCGCTCAACGACGCAACGTTCGCAATCGTCCATCTGCTTCCGTGGGTGGACAAAGATAAGTGGTTCGCCGACTACCATCGGATCACTAAAGATCTGCAGGGCGCTGCTTTCAAGTGGGCGTGGAATTCGTAGTCGCCCTCCGGGGCGGCGGGAGAGGGGCGACCTTCTCTTTAGCCCCCAGAACTTATTCACGTGAATAAAATACAGAGCGTTTTCACGGCATTCTAAGGTGTCCGGGGTGTTAGTAGGCAGCCACGGACATGACCCAACCGCCTACTTGAAGGGAGATTGCTATGAGTATGGCCATGTCCATGAGTTTCGAACAGGTTCAGCGACTCGAGATCTGCACAGAGAACTCGATCGCAACGAGCGTGTTCCCGCTTGTGGAGGAGCTTCTCAATGAAGACTCCGAGTACCAGAAGGCCCTTGAGTGGGTCGACACCAAGGACGCAATGGAGAATTTCCGTTCCGTCGTAGATTTCCTGTTTTGCAAAGTCGCCGGCCAAACCTGGCGTAATCTCTGCATGCAGTTCTACGCCGGCAAGGGAAATCAGCTCCGTCGCCTGGTGTCCATCCAGAAGATCACGCGGTGGGAAGAGGAGCTCATTCTTGCCCTCTATCACGCTCGAGATCTGATGGATAACGGCGCACCCAAACCGACGTGGCGAGAAATCGTTGCGTTGGTTGCAGCATGATTCATCACTTAGGATGTCCCGCAGCTCCCACGCTGCGGGGCGTCCGCCCCATTTTCCTTAGCCCATGAAAGGAGCCAGCATGCTGGATTTGGAAAAGCTCCAGGAAGAGCTCTTCGTCCTGGCTGACTACTGGGAGGAGCGTGGCGACAGTCGAGCTAAGTACGCCAGGGCTACGGTTATGAAGAGCGTCCCGATCGCCAAAGAGCTCACCTATTCACCAGCGGCCAAGCTGCTTGCGCTCGCCACCGAGGAGGAACGCATCGCATTCCTTCTGGACGAGATGGCGCGTGCACTCGTGCTGGTGCGTTGTTTTGGTGGTCATGTCCGCCGACGCGTCGACGATGCCATGGAGGCGGTGCGCTTCAAGCTGGAGCATTATCCCCGAGAGCGTTGGGATTCCTGCTCTATCGCTTACACGGGTGCACACCAGGCGGCTGTGTGGGCGCACAACGCTGCTGAACTAAAAATACACGAAGATGTATACGGCCAGAGACCCTTGGCAGGCTCACATATATGCGAGCAGCATATGATCCACGCCGCCCATTTCCTGCTCCACGCCTCGCGATGGAACGACGTCGACTCGACTGTTAACGGGCTGGAAATGACACATATAGCTATCCGTCAAGACGCGCACGAGCTGGGGTGCGATTCCCCCTCTCGTGCTGACCTGTATGAGGCGTCCGTCGACCGCCTCATGCAAATCCTCTGGGGCACGTCCCCAGTAACCAAGAAGGGAGAGAGTGATGACGACGATTGATCAGCAGGCAAAGAACCGGTGCCTTGTGGCTTGCGCAGCCAGCTACGAGGAGCTGGCGAAAGCGTACCGGGAGCTTCACCGTGTGCTCCATAACCTGGGCATGTACGTGAAGGTGCCTGCGCGTGACAAACTGACAGATTGGAAGGATGTCGAAGCCTTCGACGAGGAGCCTATGTTCTGGCCCGAAGGCGACGATGTCATCGAGATCTGTCACCCACAATGTGGCTTCGTTGCACGCATTGTGGTGCGCCGTGGTGTCTACTACGGCTGGACAATCCTCGGCGGCAACCACGACCTCATCATCGAGGAGCTGCGTGGTCTTTTGCAGAGCAGCCTTGAGGCCGCTGCCAAGGCTTAAAAACAGCGTGTTTCTCGGCATAGTAAGTTAGAGCCGCAGCATGGTGTTGCGGTGAAACTATTGAAGGGAGAACGCGAATGATCGATCCAGTGCAACACTTGGGCATGATGGCCGACCTCAAGGCGCAACTCGCCGAGACGATGGCCACGCGGAGTATCGTGACGCAATACGCCGACACGGTGCCCGCGCTGGCAGAGCTGGCAGACGCCTACGGCTTCAACACGTGCGTCCAGATGCCCTCCATCGAGTGGTTCTACCACGAGCAGGAACTGCACATCACCGTGCTCTCGGCCGGACAGGGCGAAGAGGAGCGCGAGGCGAAGTGCATCAACCTGCTCCAAGAAGCACTCCGCGAGGCGTTCGAAAGCATCGGAGTGTACGTCGACCACTACCGCCAGATCAATCACAACCACTACGTCACCGACAAGTGCGTGACCTGCGGGCGTGAGTAAACATGAGAGGTAACCCAGCAACGCCGCCCTCCTCCGGGGCGGCTGCGCTGGGCCCTTTTGTTTAGCCCTTAAAAACAGGGCTTTTTTCGGCATAGTAAGTTAGAGCGCCCAGGCCATTCCCAATCCACTCACCGGCGCTCCGAGTGGTTGTTCTTGAAGGGAGGACATTACATGCTTCAGAAAGTATGCTTGGTGATCTTGATCTTGCTCGCCATCGAGCTGATCGCATCGGTCCTGATGGACCTGTCACCGGAGAACGTATGGATCGCGCTCCCGCTGGTCGCGCTCTGCACGCTCATTGGCTACTTCACCTACAGAGTCGTAGGCGGGAGGACCAGTCAATGACAGATTCTGCAATCCTGCTGGCGCAACACTACATGGTGGATGGTGGCGGTGAAGAACGCTACAAGTTCGTCATGGAGAGCGGCACGGTCCATTACATCCATTCCTTCAGCTTCATCGACACGGCGAAAGCAGCGCATACGCTCTATGCGTGCCTGTTGAAGGACGTAGAAGGGGATGGAAAGTTCAATCGATTGTCGCCCAAGAAGGGCAACACGATCCTCATCGACACGACCAAGGTCGAGTCGGTCGAACTCATCTAGCCGGCGAAGGCACTTCCCCGTCAACCTCACCCGATGGAGGACTTGGTCCGATGGAGTAACAATCCTCGGAACAATTTGAAAGCATTCCCGATCCGCCGAGGAGAGGAGAGCGTGTTGCGGCTTCGGCCGCAGCATCGTTCTCCTTTTCTTTAGCCCTTAAGAACGGTGCATTTCTCGGCATAGTAAGTTAGAGCCGCAGAATAGTCTGTGGACATAACCATGAAGGGAGAGATTGTTATGGCTGGACATTCGGACCCTGCGCGCTGCGAGTATTGCGGCCGCAAAAACGGACCCCTCACACAGCTCGAGGGCGATCTCGAGGTGTCGGCCGACACCAAGCTGCACAAGCCGCGGCTGTGTGAGCCGTGCGGCCGTATCGCAGCTGCCCGTAAGCGGCGCGTGAAGATCACTGCGTGCCAAATCATCCCGCCGCAACGCTTCGGTGACACCGCCAAGGTCCTGGTAGCGCTGAACGACAGCGACGACTTCGAGTTGCTGTTCGACTACTTCAACGATGAGCTCCACTTCCACGCAATGGAGTTCGTCGGCCTGACCAAGGACGAAGCGTTGGATCTCAAGGCGGCAAGGGACGAAACGTGGCTGCGTTCCTGATCCGTACAGTGCGACTCCGTAGTGTTGGCCCCGGCTCGTATGCTCGCCTCCGGGCGGGCAGCGGCTGGGGCTTTTCTTTAGCCCTCAAGAACTCTAGCGAATCAGGGCATTGTAAGGTGAGCCGGCGGCACGCTGCTGCTGGCATAACCAGAAGGGAGGATACCATGGGTTTTTTCGATTTGGCTGGGCGTGCTGCTGTCCAAGAGGTCGTTACTGCGTTGCGGGCAGAACCCGGATGTTCAATGGCCAGCTACAGCATTACAGGTGAGCTGTATCAGCGGCTGTACTTTCTGATGTTCCGTGTCATAGCGGCGCTCAACACGGAGCAGCCCGTCTTTACGCTGCTCAGCGTGGATGTCATCGACGACGAGTTGCTATTGAGCATCATGGTGGCGAAGAACCCCGACGATGTCAAAAGCGCGGACTACGCTGAGCTGCGTGCGTTGGGGCAGTCGCTGAGCAACTTGCTCAAAATAGATGTGTGTCATGCGCTCGTTGCAGAGTATGACACCGACACCTTCGCACCAAAGGGGGCCAAGGACGATGGATAGGCTAGTCACCAGGGATGAGATCCTCGTCCTCGCCGATTTCCTTGAGGAAAACCAGCTGGTCAAGCTGGGGCCACTCAACATGCTGCGGCGCCTTACCCTCGAGGAACGGCTGCCGTTCCCCAACAGACTGGCCAGTTTGCTGCTCAACCGTGTGCAGCGCCGGAAGATCATCTCCGAGCGTATCCTCTGGGTGGCCAAGGAGATGAATCAGCCGCTGCAAACCGCACTGGGCCTCTGGCTACCACCAATGACAGGCCTGGCGGAGGAGGCGGCGACGCTGCAGTTACACCACGACGACACCACGTACGGCCACACACCCAACACGGCGTACGAGGTCATGCACGCCATGGAGTGCTGCTCTAGAAAGATAAGGCTGGCGCTTAGGGATGACGGACTGCACCGTGTAGGGCGCCATTCGTCGCGCTACCTTATGCAGAGCGCAGATTACATGCTCCGTGGCGAGCAATGCTGGGTACCGTTCGAATACCTCGAATATGCCTACGCACACTTCCGTAACGACTTTCCGGGCGATCCGCTCAAGTTCGGTCTGAGCGAGATCAGGCACATACTCCGCCAGGACATCATGCAGACCGCATGGACACACTACGGCGGCAGCTACTAACCCCAGGGCCCAACGTGGGCCTTTTTTTTAGCCCTCAGACTTTATTCACGTGAATAAAATGTCCTGGTGCGGCATTATAACGTGTCCAGGACGTATGCGGTCGCCCTGGCCGAGTATAACCACACCGCTAGGAGCAAATGATGTCGACCAAAGCTTTCGCTGCCGGCGGCGCAGCAGTTGTTCGAGATGCCTTTACCGTGCTCAGCGGTATCGACCCATCCGACGTGAGCACGCTGGACGATCTGTACGTGGCCGAGGGACGTCTGCATTATGTGCTGAGCAACATGCTTGAGGTGATTGGACCACACTGGGACGACATGCAGCTGGTGGGCCTCGAGCTGATCAACGGCCAGCACGCCAGCCGCACGCCAGATGTCCATCAGATCCTGACGCTCTACGTGTGGGTGAACAAGGATCTCCCCCAGACCGATATTGCATTCCTCTGCGACTTTGCCGAGGAATTAGCAACCCTGGTCAAGGCACAAGTGACGCTGGATATACTCCAGGCCGCGCAGGTCCACGCCTACATGCCCACACCCCTCGAAGATCCCAAGGATTGACGACTCTCGGGCCTTTTGGCCGGCTTACGCCGGCCTTTTCTTTAGCTATTGGGACTGCCTGTCTGCACAGAGGGATAGGAAATGTCCCCCTATGCAAACCACTGCTATCGTGCTATCCTGGCTTATGGCGTGGTAAGATCAATGGACTGATTCTATTCTGGGAGCGGATAGGATGCCCTTCGACCATGAGAAGCAGGCCTTCCTGGGCCTGTTCGGCAAAGCCGTCAAAGGCCCCGAACCCCTCGTACGTACGGCTGTCCCCGAGGACCGCTGGAACGATCACGAGAAATACCTGCATGAGCGTGGGTACTCTGAGATCTATCGAAACGGCTTTGGCGACCTCAGTATGCGAGATACCGAGGGCAAGCCGGTATTCTGGTCCCACGAGGCCAATGCTATCTATCCGGGCACCGAAGAAGACCACGCCGCAGACGCCGCCTGGGACGATCTAGGACCATACAAGCCAGATGCCCAAACGCTCCAGAGACTGCAAGATCCTAGCACCTGGGAGCAGGACTACGACCTGGATGCTGCCGAGGAAGAGTCGTATTTCCAGCAATGGGATCCAGAAGCCTACAAACAGCTCGGCGAGATGCTCGGCGGCCAGTTCGATGAGGCGAAACTGCGTCAGATCCTCAATCGGCCCGAAGGGGCTACGGAGGAGCTGGACCTCGTCGAAGGCATGCAGGAGCTTGAGGACCTGGGCAATATTCACCCAAGGGATAGCCTGATGCGTGCGCCTGATGAACCGTACTGGGATCCAGACACCCAGACCACTGTCAATCCTGGCCTTGAGCTGCAGAAGGGTGCTAGTGACGCTGCCATGGCGGTCGACCACGACTTTGGGGCGCTTTCTGCGCTCCAGCGGCTCAAAACTGCGAGCGATGCTATCATCACCCCTCCAGGATCTCATACTGGACAAGCTACGGAAGCTGGGATAGCTAAAATAAAGCAAAGGGACATCAATGCTAGCCCAGGGGGCTACGCATCCCTTGAGAAGCTGGGTAATATGGCCCCTTCTCCCTCAGCAGGGGGTGTGGGACAGGCACATGATGCTCTCAATGCTTTCATCCAACGTGATCCGGTGACTGTGCATCCCCAGAGCTGGCAAGGACCGTATGCACAGGCCAATGACCCTGTGCATGGGGCAAGCAATGTGTTCGGGCACAGCCTCTTCAAGAGCCGCGGGCTTGGTTCAATGGTGACCGGGCCGGGCACCGGGGCGTGGGACGGCGGCTTCGGCCGGACGGAGAAGATTGGCGGCGTGGTCGCTGACATGGCAGGCAAATACCAGGAGGCCATCGAAGGGTGGGATCCGACGGCTCAGAGTGCTCTGACGGGGGGTATCCTCGGTGGAGCGGGCATGGGCACGCTCGGGGCGCTCAGTGGCGGCCTGATGGGCATGACGAGCCGTGATAAGCTGCACCAAGCGCATGGAATGTCGCTTGCCCAGCAAGGCGTGCGGCCGGAGCTGATCGAGAAGATGATGGAAGGGATGCCGCTATCGAGCGGGGAGCGCCGAGAGCTTGAGGAGATGGGTCTGGACTATGATCAGCTGGCCCCGAAGCCTGGAATGCTGCGTGGGGCCGCTGAGGGCGGCGTTGGCGGCCTGTTGGCGGGCGGCACGCTCGGTGCGGGCATCGGTGCAGGGGCCTCAGAGCTCAGCCGTATGAAGCCGTGGATCGAATTGCGGGGCAAGGCGAGCAAGACAGGGCCGCTGAGGGGTGTTGCCGAGGGCCTTACGGACTTCGGATGGGATTCCCTGAGCCGTGAGCAGCAGTTCGACATGAGTGACAACCACCCGCACCAGGCTATTCAGCAAGGATTGGACTGGTTGCGGAAGTCTGGCGAGGATTTGCTTGCTGGAGGGCTCGCCGACGGTAAGCCGGACAGCAAATACAGCGACAAGGAGCTCAAGGACGGCACAAAGGTGGAACTTGAGCACGTGAACGACAAGAAGCGGTCGAAGGAGATCGCCAAGGACCACTTGGAGGAGATCCCCGACTACTACACCAGGCTCGAGAACATGGAAGAGCGTGCCGAAGCCGGTATGGCGCCTGTCCCGGGGCCTGAGAAGAAGGGCGGATTTTATTCACATGAACAAAATCTCGAGAAGCAGGCCGATATCTACGCCCACATGGTCAATACCATGGGCCTGACGCCCGAACAGCGTAAAGCACTGCTCCTGGCAGCCAACAGAGTGGCTGAGTTCCGCCAGGGCGTCTACAACGACATGATGAAGGAAGACCCGGAGTACCAGGTGTCTGCCGGCGGCAGTACGAACATCATGGACGACACCATCGAGAACTTCCTCGAAGAGTACCCAGACCTGCAAGACGATGTTTGGCCCGGTAGCTCGTTCGCTATCCAGGGCAAGCGTGGTCCACGGCGCTTCTTTGGGCTGTGGCCGGGCAAGAAGGAGCCGGCAGGCGAGGGATACGCCCTGATGATGGCGCATCACCCCGCAATGCCTGATCCGCCGTACGAGGAATGGGGTGTGGACCCGCACGCACCGATCACGCCAGAGGGTGAGAAGCTCGTCGACGACTGGTTGGCACAGCAGGAGATGCCAGAGCCCGATTTCGACGTGGTCACGGACTTCTACGGCGACGTGAGCCCAGGAGTGCACCAATCGTTCAGTGAGCTTACAGGCGGCCGATACCAGGCACCAGGAATGAAACCAGCAGAATAACGCTCCGCAAGGCCGCTGCACAGGCCGATGGCTCCCACATCGGTCTGGCGGCGGCTAAGCACCACCACGGAGGATAACCATGAGCGAAATCAACGCCCAACTCGAGCTGAAAGCGCAGGTCACAGAGACCTTTGACGAG
>Ga0180431_10005427_pt1 | contig 15527 bp, 13 predicted proteins | sample SS_ome_11_FD_132459 | JGI IMG/M metagenome (GOLD analysis project Ga0180431, IMG submission 132459) | Hypersaline lake sediment archaeal communities from the Salton Sea, California, USA - SS_1_MS_1 metaG | ecosystem: Environmental > Aquatic > Non-marine Saline and Alkaline > Hypersaline >... | reverse complement strand
TCATCCGTGTACGCTTGCTCATGGCCATCCCTCCTTTGTTTGGTTGTTTCCACGGGGTATACACCCCGAGAGGGATGGCCTCCATAGTATCTACAGCGCTGCCGCTTTTGTTGAGCTCTCCTGATGTAGGGCGGTTCGCCCCCGGCCCGCCATCGGATCAATCGAACGCGAACTTCTGCAAGCAAGCACAAATGAGAGGGCTCCCCTCACCCACCAAGCCGGCTCGCATGAGGAAAAGACTATGGCGTGGTGCGGTTGAGGTCGCGCGGGAAGAGGGAGGCCTCGCGGATGTTGGGAAGCTCAAGGAGGCGCGCGGTGATGCGCTCGGCGCCGATGGCCAAGCCGCCATGAGGCGGTATGCCGTACCTGAAGGTCATAAGGTAGTCGGTGAAGTCGTCCGGGTTGAGACCGAACTTGCGCATGTTCTCGACGAGCATGCCGTACTCGTGGATACGCTGGCTGCCGGTGGTGATCTCGAGACCGTTGTAGAGAAGGTCGAAGGAACGGGTGGTGCCGGGGTCGTCGAAGTCGGGCATGGTGTACATGGGCCGCTTCTCGATGGGGTAGTGGCTGACGTAAACGAGGGGCGCACCGTGCGTCTTTTCGAAATGCTGGCACAGGAGGCGCTCGCTTTCGGGGTCGAGGTCGTGGATGTCCTCCTGCTTGTAGCCGAATTCGTCAATGAGGATGCGGAAGGCTTCCTTGAGCTTGATGCGCGGGATGGTGTCGAACTTCGGCACTTTGACGCCGTACTTTTCGAGGACGTCGGGGCAGGTGGCTTCGACGTGATTGAACATGTGCTTGACGCACTCGATCTCCATGTCAATGACGTCCTGCTCGTCGCGGATGAAGCCCATCTCGTAGTCGAGCGAGATGTACTCGTTGAGGTGGCGTGGGGTGGCGTGGGGCTCAGCCCGATAGACGAAGCCGACCTCGAAGACGCGCTCGAAGCCGCTGCCGACCATGATCTGCTTGTAGAACTGGGGCGACTGGGCGAGGTAGGCCTTGCCACCAAAGTACTTGATCTCGAAAACGTTGGCGCCCCCCTCGGTGGCGCCGCCGACGATTTTGGATGACTTGATCTCGGTAAAGCCCTGGCTGCGGAGGTATTCGCGGAAGGCCCAGATGAATTCGGCCTGGACGCGGAAGATGTCGCGGATGTCGAGGTGACGGAGGCTGATCGGGCGGTAGTTGAGAATGGTCTCGAGGCCAAGCTTGCTCACCTCGAGCTTCTGGTTGACCTCGATGGGGGGCGTCTCGGTGACAGCGACGAGGACGTTGATCTTGCTTACCACGACCTCGACGCCGCCGAAGGCGCGCTCGTCGGCCTTGACCTCGCCCTCGAGCTCGATGACCGACTCGTGGCCGAGGCCGCGCAGATCAATCTTCTTCTTGTCGCAGACGCACTGGATGATGCCCTTGCGGTCGCGCAGGATCAGAAAATTGACGGCGCCAAGCTCTCGGATGCGGTGGATCCAGCCCTTGAGCAGGATTGTTTGGCCGATGCGGTCTCTCGCCTCGCTCGTCAGCGTGCGCTCCATGCTGATGCCTCCCAGAGAGTGTGTCTCGCGGTGTGCCCTGACAGGGCCTGTGCACCGAGCGCCATGTTTAGGAAAAGAGCGGTCCAGTGTCAACGCTAATGTAGAACCCCGTTTCGGCGGGCAAAGATTGGATGCCCTGGCGCGCAGCCGCGGAGCGGCGCCAGCAGGTAGCCTGGGCCGTCAGGCCCAGGATTACGGATACACAACAGCCTATCAGGAGCGCCGTAGGCCCGCCTCCAGCGGGCAAGCGCGACAGGATCGCGTGAGGGCTATTCCTCGACGAGGCTCTGTCGCCCCTCTGGGGCTCAATCCGTGTTGCGCGACTGCACACCTGGGCCTGACGGCCCAGGCTACCCGCTTGCGCGCCTACGGCGCTGCCGTTGGTTCGACGGAAGATTCTCGTTTTCGACGCCGGCGACGCGAGCGAGATCGCACGTCCTACGCGCCGCTACTGGCTCGGCGGTGCCGACCAGATCAGCTTAAGGTTTTCGTCGTACAGGCGCAGCTCCGACACGTGCTTGAGCACGCCCAGGCAGGCGCGGAGCTTGCCGTTCTCGCCGCCCAGAGTCAGCGCCGGCCAGTCCTTATACACTGCCAGCCTGGCGCAGGGCCTGCCATCCGTTTCATTCAGAGTTAGCTCCGGCCCGTCCTTGTTCACGCTCAGCTTGGCGCGGGTCTTACCTTTCTCATTGTAAAGCGTCAGCCCCGGCCCCTTCTTGTTCAGGTCCAGCACGGCGCGGCGCTTGCCCTTCTCGTCGCACAGGCCCAGGGACGGTCCGTCCTTGCCCACGGCCAACACCGCGCGTGTCTTGCCGTTCTCGTCGCGGACAGTGAACTGCTCGGCCTCGACCGACTTGAACTTGAAGTCTGACGTGCTGTAGTCAGTTTTCTCCGGCGTCATGGCGCCCATCAGAAGCACGGCCCCGACGAGCACGAGCGCCACAGCCCCACCAATCTTCAAGCGGCGATTCTCCCGCTCCAGCTTCCTCAGACGTTCCTCGGTTGTCATGTTCGGCCTCCCTCGTTGCCCGCGGTGGGCATCTTTATTCACGCTTTCGCCATGTATTATACCGTGAACGGGTTGAGCTTGTTCCAGCGAGTTGACAGGGTCGCGAAGGATGGCGTAGAGTGCAGGCGCCGGTGGGGCCCGATCCAGATTTCACACGCCCCGTGTGAGAAATGCGGGCTAGGAGTGGTCGAATGAACTTGCCGAATTCAATCACTGGCGTTCGGATTCTCTTGAGCCCCGTTTTTCTTGTGTTCTGGGGCCTCGGCGGGATGCTGGCCGAGGGCGGACCCCAGCCGAATGCGTGGCTCATCGGCGCGCTGGCCGTGGTGGTTCTCGCCGAGATCTCGGATCTCTTGGACGGCTGGCTGGCGCGGCGGTGGCGGATCGTGACGAACATCGGGAAGCTGCTTGATCCGTTCGCCGACACGATGTTCCGATTCACGGCGTTCCTGTGCATTCTCGGCAGCGGGCTGGCGCCGGTGTGGATGGTGGCGATCATTTTCTACCGCGACATCATGGTGGCGGTGCTGAGGAATTTCGGCGTGCTGAGCAACGTGGTGATCGCCGCACGCTGGAGCGGCAAGCTCAAGGCGGTGGTCCAAGGGACGGTGGTGAACCTCATCATCGCGGTGATCGTCTTTGCGCAGCTCGTCGGGTGGCAGCCTGAATGGCTCAAGGTGAAGGATGTTTCGTGGTGGCTCATGCTCGTGGCGACGGTGGTGACGTTGTTTTCGGGGATCGAGTACGTGCGCGGCAACTGGCCGCTGCTCATGTCCATCCGCGAGAGGCGTGAGGAATAAGGAGGCCTCAAAGATGATTTACCGAACGCAGGAGCTTTCACCGGAAGAGGTGTACCACGTGCTGGCGGCGGTGGTGGTGCCGCGGCCGATCGCGTTCATCACGACGGTGAGCCCGGAAGGGATCGTCAACGCGGCGCCGTACAGTTTCTTCAACATCATCAACGAGGACCCGCCGATGGTGATGTTCAGCGCCGGCATGCGCAAGAGCGGCAAGAAGGATACGGTGCTCAACGTCGAGATCACGAACGAGTTCGTGGTGAACGTGGTGACGGCGGCAATCCTCGACGAGGTCGTCCAGGCGAGCGGCACTTACCCGCGCACGGTGAGCGAGATTGATGTGACGAAACTCGAGACGACGCCGTCGGAAAGGGTCCATCCGCCGCGGATCGCGGCCTCGCCGGTCAGTCTCGAGTGCCGGCTCTGGCGCCAAATCCCGCTGAAGAAGGACGGGCGCATCCTGACGATCGGCGAGGTGGTGGTGATCCACGTGGATGATGCGCTGCTCACCGGCGGGAAGGTGGACGTCACGAAGCTCGACGCGATCGGGCGCCTTGCGGGCGACTGGTTCGCGCCCATCACCGAGCGGGTCAAGAAACCGCTGCCGAAGTAAGGTGCCGTCCGGAACGTTTCTTGCTTGCATGCCGCTCCGCGTGCCGACGAGGCTGAACCGACTGAGAAGAGAACAACTGCCCGGAGAACCGGCGACCGAGGAGATGCGCGACCGTGTCATCAGCACCTGAGAGCGCGCCCCCCAGCACGTATGTGCTGCCCGACAGGCGCCCGTGGCAAATGGTCGTCCTGGGCGTTGTGTTTCTTGCGGCCCTCGTCGTGCGGGTCGAGAGGACAAACCGCCCGCCCGTCATCTCGACACCCACGCGCCAATACCGGTCAGCTTTGATCGCCCGCGCCTACTACTTTCGCAACCTCGACTCGGTCCCCGAATGGCAGAAACGTGTCGTGGCCAGCAATCGTGCCAAGGAAGGCCTGCTCGAAGCGCCGATCATGGAGCATCTGGCCTTGCTCGGGTATCGGATCACGGGGGGCGAGCATCTGTGGATTCCACGGTCGCTCTCGTCGCTGTTCTGGGTGATCGGGGGGGTGTTCCTGTACTTGACCGCCAAGAGAGTAAGCTCGCCCGATGCCGCGCTGGTGGCCACTGTGTTCTACCTCTTTGTTCCGTATGGGGTCATCACGTCCAGAACGTTCCAGCGCGATCCGATGATGATTATGTTTCTGCTCATCGGTGTCTTCGCTCTTGTCCGATATGCAGATCACCGGTCTCTGCGCTGGCTCATCACGGCGGGGGTGGCGTCGGCCCTGTCCATTTTCGTCAAGCCGATCTCATTCTTCCCGCTCTTCGGCGCCGCAGTCGCCTTGACCGTGACGAGAAAGGGCTTCCGTCGCGCCGTGCTCGATCCGCACCTTCTCCTGTTCACCGTCATCGCGCTTGCCCCGGCCGCCGTCTACACGTTGTACGGGCTGTTCGTCGGCGGGTTTCTCACAGAGCAGGCAGGACGAAGCTTCTTCCCCGAGACGGTGCTCAAGCCCTTTTTCTGGCACGGGTGGATTGTGCAGATCAGAAAGACCGTCGGCCATCTCGCCTTGTGTCTTGGTCTCCTCGGCATTTTCGCTTTCCGTCAGGCGTTCGCAAGAGCACTCGCGCTCGGCTTGTGGATTGGCTATGTCGTTTTCGGGCTGGTGTTCAACTACGGGATACATACACACGCCTACTACCAACTGATGCTTATTCCGATCATCGCGCTGTCGTTGGCGCCCCTTGCTGAGCTGGTGCTCGGCTGGCTCCATCAGCAACCGCGCCTGCGATGGGTCACGCGGGGCGTGCTCGTTCTGGGCGTGGGTCTTGTCCTCGAGCCTGTCCTGTGGCGGCGGGCGGATCCGCGGCTCGACCGTGTCGTGGAGCTCCGCGAGGAAATCGGCGACGTCGTTGGCCATAGCACGAAGACGCTCATCCTCGATCGCAACAACGGCAGCATACTCAAATACCACGGGATGATGTGCGGCGACTGGTGGCCCACGCCTGCGCACTTTCGCCTCTACGCGTTTCAGGGTCTGCCGGAAATAGACGCCGCGACGCGGCTCGATGCTATGATCAAGGAGCTTGAGCCGGAGTACTTCATCGTGGCGGACATGGGGGAATACAAGAAGCAGAGCGACCTGAAAGATGTACTCACCACGCGATACCCAGTCTTCCGGGAGACGGACGACTACGTTATTTTCGACCTGAAAACACGAATAGATTTGTGAACACCGGACCGGATCTGGAGCCGCACAGCATGCCGTCCAGTTCCAACAACAAAAAAGTGGCCAGGGCATTGCTGCTCCCACAACGGCGTCTTGGGCACATTCTCGTCATGGCTGCGGTGTTTGCCGCAGCGTTCGCAGCCCGGCTGTACAAAATTGATCAGCCGCCGCTCGATCGTCAGCCGACACGTCAATATCGTTCGCTCCTCATTGCACGGGGGTACTACTTCCGGACGCTCGATGCGGCACCGGAATGGGAAAAGCACGTCGCGGCACGCAACCTTTCAAGGCTCGCTCTTCACGAGCCGCCTATTACGGAATATCTCGTTTCTCTCACCTATCGTGTTGTGCACGGAGAGCATTTCTGGGTTTCGCGCTCGTTCTGCTCGCTTTTCTGGGTCATTGGGGGCGTCTTTTGTTATCTCATCGCGAGAAAGATTGCTTCGCCTGATGCTGCGCTGCTCTGCACCGTTTTTTATCTTTTCCTTCCGTACGGCATCAAGGCGAGCCGCACTTTCCAGCCAGATCCTCTGATGATTATGGTCATGCTTGCGAGCCTCTATGCGATTGTATGCTACGCCATCCAGCCGTCGCTGCGGGCGCTTCTTGTCGCCGCAATCGTTTCCGCTTTGGCCATCGTCGTGAAGCCGCCCATGAGCTTTTTCCCGATTTTCGGCGCCTTTATCGCCTTCGGCACGCTACGACGCAATATTCTCAAGACCGTCCTGAGCCGGCGGTTCATCCTTTTTGCCTTCATCGCGTTGCTCCCCTGTATCCTGTATGGTGTGTATGGGATGTTCGTCGCCGACTTCCTTCGCAGACCGGCAGAAAACAGCATCTTTCCTCAACTCTTGCTTCAGTCGCGCTACTGGCGGGGCTGGTCCTACACGCTCTCGTTCACCGTCGGCTACCGAGCTTTGTGCGGCGCGCTCCTTGGGCTCATTCTTTGTCGCAACGCATTTGCACGAGCACTGCTGATCGGGTTATGGGTTGGCTACGTTGTCTTTGGTCTTGTTTTCACTTGTGGGATACGCACGCATGCCTACTACCACTTAATACTCATCCCGATCATCGGTCTTTCCTTGACGCCTTTGGCCGACGTCGTGCTTGGGGCGCTGCGTCAATCCCCCCGGCTCTGGCTCCCGCGCATCGCCACATGGGTCGTCCTTCTTGTGACGGTGTGGCGACCCCTCCGAGCCGATTTCGAGGCACGCGCCGAGGCGGATTTCGACGAGACGATACGCCTCCGAGAGGAAGTCGGCGAGGTGGTGGGTCACAGCGCAGAAACCATTATCTTCGATAGGCACTTCGGCTCGATCCTCAAGTATCACGGGAAGGTGAGCGGGGACTGGTGGCCCTCGCCCAGTGATCTTCGCCGCTGGGCACTCCAGGGCCGGCCGGTCAAGAGCGATGAGGACCGTCTTGACGAAATGATCGAGAAACAGTCTCCGGAATTCTTTATTATTGTCGCCGCGAGCTACGGCAAGACGCGAAAGAAGCTGAGTGAAATGCTGGCGAAGCGGTATCGCACGCTGACGGATACTGATGACTATATCATCTTTGATTTGAAAAAGCCCGTTGGGCCAAGCGAAGAGTAACGGGCTTTTTCCCCTACGCGCCACCACCGGTCGAGACGCGGTGGCCCTGCTTTCAGTTCACGCGAGCAGCCTGCAACGATCTGAGCAGCTTGACAGGCGGGCTGTGTCGTGCGAACCTCGCGGCGCGAAAGCAGGCGCGGCCCCGGCTCGGGGCCGCGCCAGGGCCATGGAGGACGACGAGTGGCACAGATCGGCGTTGGGATCATCGGGTTCGGCAAGGTCGGCACGGGCACGGCGAAGAATCTCGTCGAGAAGTCGAAGTTCTATCGCGAGCGCTTCGGGCTGGACGTCCGGCTGCGCGCGGTGTGCGATATAGACCTCGATCGCCCACGGCCGTTCCGCATCGACCGGAAGCTGATGACCGCGAACGCCGCGAGTGTGAACTCGGACCCGCACATTGACATTGTCGTCGAGACGGTGGGAGGCACAACAGCGGCCAAGGACATCGTGCTCGACGCGCTTGCGGCGGGCAAGCACGTGGTGACGGCGAACAAGGCGCTGCTCGCGACACACGGCCGCGAGATCCTGCGGGCGGCCCGGCAAGCACGGCGGCTCGTTCGGTTCGAGGCGGCCATCGGCAGCGGCATGCCGGTCGTGCAGGTGCTCGGCGAGAGCCTACAGGCGAATCGGATCATTTCGGTCGCGGGCATTTTCAGTGGCACGTGCAACTTCATTCTTTCGCGCATGACGAACGAGGGAACCAATCAAGCGCGCGCGCTGGCGGCCGCCCAGCAAGAAGGCTACGCCGAGCTTGACCCGTCGCTCGACCTGAGTGGCGAGGACGCGGCACACAAAATCGCGCTCCTCGCGAGTCTTGCGCATGGCCGGTGGTGCGACTTCACCACAATACCGGTCGAGGGCATCACGCGTATTCTTCCCGTGGACGTCGCCGCCGCCGCGAAAATCGGGCGCTGCGTCAAGCTGCTGGCCGTGAGCCGCGAGCACGAGGACGAGACGTTCGAGGTCCGCGTCGGGCCGGCGCTCGTGCCGCTCGATCACCACCTCGGCCGAGTCGGGGGCGCGTTCAACGCGGTCGAGATCCACGGCGACTTCGTCGGCGAGGTGCGCCTGTTCGGGATGGGCGCGGGGATGATCCCGACGGCGAGCGCGATGGCGGCCGACGTGCTCGCCATCGCACAGGCGCTCGCGAGCGAGGCCGAGGTGCTTCCGCAGCGCTGGCCGGACCTGGAGAAGACGCTCGCACCGGCGGACACGTCGAACATCGAGTCCCGATACTGCGTGCGTCTCCCGAGCGGCAAACGCGGGCGGAAGCGGCTTCTTGTCGAGACGCTTCGCAGTTGCTACGCGGTCGTCACGGAAAACTTCCGCATCAGCGCGGGTGGGGCGGACTTTGTGGTCGCGGTCACCGACCTCGCGCGAGAATCCAACATCACGCGTGCCGTCAAGAAGCTGCGCGAATCGGTCGAGACGCCCGACGAGGTGTACGCGATTCCGTTCTTCGGCGGCGATTGAGGTGTCCCGCGCGCTGCCGCCCCTTCGGGGCTCAGATTATCCTGTTCTCTTCAAAAACCTGGGGCTTACGCTCCAGGCTACCGACTATCGCGCCTCCGGCGCTTCGGTCCTTACCACGTTTCGATGGGGGGCTGCGCTAAGCTACCGTTTGTTGCGCCTCCGGCGCTTGTGACGCGACGGCTCAAACAGAATTCCTCCTTGGGGACCGGCTAGGTCAGCTCTTCGATCGGCAGGAGGAATACCTTTGCGATGGCGGGATCGCTGAGGTCTATGCCGGCATCCTTGAGGTCGTCGCGAATGGCGCGGGCGGTCTCATCGCTTTGCACGAGAGCCAGGATGACCTTCATCGCGCCACGGGGCTCGTCGAGGTCCACGCGGAAGCCGGCGAAAAGCGGCATCTCCTGCATGAGCGCCGAGCCCACCGCTCTGCCGTCGAGCACGACGGCGTGGCGCACGTCGTGCGCGGTGAGGGCAAGCATCAAGTCATCAAGGCATTTCGGGTCGTAGAGCTTAATGATCATGTATTTCATGGTGCGTCTCCCGATAGGCGGGTGGGCATTTTCGCCTCCCCGGCTCTGACAATCGCGTACTTGATGAATGGCGGCCCGATGATCTGCACGAGAAACGTGGTCACGGTGATGATCGCGATGACGTCGGCCCCCGTCTGGCGCGCGGTCTCGGTGCCGAGGCGCGCGAGCTCGGTGCTTGTGGCGAGCGCCAAGCCGATCGCGACGCCGGCCTGAGAGAACAGGCCGAAGCCGGTGTACTTGGCAACGACTCGGGGCGCTCGACCGATCTTGGCGCCAAGGATGCTGCCAAGCCACTTGCCCGCGGTGCGCAGCACGACGTACGCGACGCCCACGACCATGCCGACGAGGCCCATCGCCCTGAGATAGTGCGGGTCGAGCCGCGCCCCGACGAGGACGAAGAAGACGACGTAGATCGGTGCGGAAAATTCTTTGAGGACGTTGACCATTTTGCCGCACAGCCGCGGGACCATGTTGATGAGGACGATGGCCATCGCCATATTTGCCAGGATGAGCGAGAGGTGCCACTCGTGGCACAGGCCGGAGCAGAAAAAGACCATCGAGAGCGTGAGAACGAGCATCTCGGCGCTCGATCTGAGGACGCGCCCGACGACTGACCCGATCAGGCCGATGCCGACGCCGATGGCGACCGACAGGCCGATTTCTTCGAGCGGCACGAGAAGGACCGAGACAACGGAGAAGTCGTGCGTGCCCGCGAGCACGTTGCGCGCAAGCGGCAAGCAAAACCCGAAGGCCAGAAGCGCCATGACGTCGTCGAGGCCGACGACGGCGAAGAGGGTCGTCGTGAGCGGGCCGCTCGCCCGGTATTCCTGTAGGACGTCCACGGTGCCGGCGGGCGCGGTGGCCGAGGCGAGGGCCCCGAGGATGAGGGCGAGCGGAAGGTTTCTCGAAATCAGCCAGACGCTGACCATGACGAGCACGAGGGCGCCGAGCGATTCGCAGAGCAGGATGGAGACGATGGCGCGCCCGAGGCGGCGGAGTTTTGCCCAGGCAAGCTCGCTGCCGATGATGAAGCCGATGATGCCGAGGGCGGCGGCGTTGACGAGGGCCATGCTGTCAACGTCACCGGGCCGGATGATACCGAACACGGCCCCCAGCAGGACACCGACGACGACGTAGCCGACGACTTGCGGCGCCCGAAGGCGACGCGCGCCCATGGCGGCAAAGAGGCCGACGGCGCCGGCTATGGCAAGAAGAAGCAGCGGGTTGTCCATCGTTGTGGTGTGCCGATCCTCACGTGGAAGGCGAGCCGATGCGGTGGAAGAACCGGGCCATCTCGTCGGGCGATTCGGTGGCGAGGAGGTGCTCGCGGTTCTTCGGGTTCTTGAGAAGCAGGACGACCCGCGAGAGGATGCGCAGGTAATCCTCCTGGCGGCCGTCGGGCCCGGCGATCATCACGACGATGTTGACCGGCTTGCCGTCAATGGAGTCCCAGGGGATCGCCTTCGAGGCGACGCCGACGGCGAGGATGAAGTCGGCAACCGAGACGAGCTTGGCGTGCGGGACGGCGATCCCGACGCCGATGCCGGTGCTCATGATCGCCTCGCGGTCATGGACGGCCCGCCAGAGGGCGTCTCTGTCGTGGACCTCGGGTGCCGTGGCGATCAGCTCGACGAGCTCGTCGAGCGCGCCGACCTTGTCGGCCGCCGTGAGGCGGATCGCTCGATCGGCGGTCAAATAGGGTCTCGATTCGGGCATCTGTCGTTCCCCTCCAAAGGGTGCCATTCAAAGACCAAAGCATAGCACCGGAGGCAAACGGTGTCGAGGACGCTTCAAAGAAACGCGGCGCCGGGCAGGTTGCCCGTCGCCGCATAGGGAATGTCCGTATGCTATGAGGATCGGCTTATGCGGACGCCTTCTTCTTCCGCCGCACGAGCGCCAGGACACCGCCGCCGAGGCCGATGAGCAGGAACGTCGCCGGCTCCGGGACCGCGGTGAACTCGAACTTGCTGCACATCTTCTCGGGCGTGTTCGTGACGCAAATGCCGCAGTGGCACGTGGGGTCCTCTCCGGTTGGAAAGACGCGCGTCAGGTCCGCGTAGAACTTGACGAACAGGCCGAACTTGCCGTCGTCGTTGATGCCGGCAAAGTCCGCGGCGTCGAGCCCGAGGTCGTCTTTCAGCTCGATCGTATAGGTGCGCCACTGGTTGTCGGTCGGCGAGTACACCCCGCCGGGCAGGTAGTCGCCGTAGTTGCCATCGTTAATGGTCAGGTCAACCGCACCCGGGGTATCGCCCACGTCACCGAGAAAAGTCATATCGAGCGATTCCAGCAAGTCGAACCCGCTGTAGTGGTCAACGGCGAAGTCAAGGTCCTGGAAGGTGAGCTTGATGGCGGACGTATCCGGGTCCACGACGAGACCTGGCCCAAGATAGGCGCTGAGGTCGAAGCTCAGAACGAACGAGACCCACCCGCCGCTGGTGCTGTAGAGCATCACGGAGTCGGCCTGGAGGCCGACGTAGTCCCCACCACCGAGCGGATCGCCCAGTGTGCCGCTGGTCGAGTCCTTGAGCGGGATGTAGAATTCGTGGCCGTTGTTGTCCAGGACGGTGTTGGCGCCGAAAACATGGTCGGCTGCAGCCTGGTCTGCAAGGCCGAGGGCTAGAAGAACAACGAGCCCGGCGACGGCAAGTGCCGTGATTTTTGACGTGATCATGAGTTTCCCCTTCCTTCCCCGATTCGTCTCATGTGAATGCGATTAATGCGCTCAACCGAAACCAGATACGCCCGGCGCTGAAGACGGACGTCACCGCTCGATTCGTGGCGACACACGGGTGCCGTCAACGCTGTTTGGTGGGTTGGGACACATTCGGTGGGGTAAGGATTTCGCTACTCGGTTCGGCACATCAGGAGAAAAAACGACCCCCTCAAGACGGTCGCGCCCGGAAACGAATTCCCCACAGATACACAACCCGATACCTTGGCAGTGCATATAGCACAGAGGTGCCAATTTGTCAAGGAAATAATTGCATCTTTGGGGAAAAGGTGTGGGGCCGGAAGGTGCGCGTGGTGCGTGCGCCCGGAGCAAGAAACGCGGCGGCGGGGAGCTTGCCCGCCGCCGCAAGAGAGTGGATAGGCGTTGTGAAATGGTTTTTTAAACTACGACCTCTTCCTCCTCCGAGAGAGGGCCAGCATCAGACCGCTGAGGCCGATGAGCAGGAAGATCCCCGGCTCGGGAATTGCCTGAGCAAACATCCATTCCCGGATGCCCGAGGTGTTTCCCGTCCAGCTCGTCGCCACTTCGTGACCCGCACCGCTGTACTCGGTATAGATCAACGTCTGGGCCACCGGGTCGTCGCCGCTCAATGACGGATTGTCCACGTAAATGATCGTGGTGGAGGTGCTGCCGTCGAAGGTCGGGTCAATGAGGCCCAGCATCCCGAGGGAGCCGGCGCCGTCCAAGTCACCCGCATGGGGCAAGTAGTTTGGAACGGTCGGGTCGTTCTCGCCGTGGATCGCCCAGAACGGCGTCTGAAGCAGCTCGGTCAACTTGTTTTTTGGGCCGCTCCCGGCCGAGGCGATGGCCGCGGCGAAGAGATCGGGCTGGCGCGCGACAATATCCCAGGTGCCGTAGGCGCCCATTGAATCGCCGACGACGTAGATCCGAGACAGATCGATGTGGGCGGCATTGATTCCCAAGGCGGTAGCCAAGTTGGCGTTGTTGCCGCTGTCGGCCAAGTAGCCCAACAGGTTTTCCGCCAAGTGCATGTATTCTCCGTAGGTGCCGGCGCCCAGGGTGTAAGGGCCGCCGCTGAACGGGGTCTCGGCCCATTGGTGGCTGGAAGCGCATTGCGGGGCGAGGACAAACGCGTTGTAGGCCGGGGTGGTCTGGGCGGACTCGGCGAAGAAACGCGCCGTGGTCCGCTGCATCATTGCGTCGGAATCGCCTCGTGCGCCCGCACCATGGAGATAGAGCACAAGAGGGTATTTGGTTGAGCCGCTGCTGTCGTAGCCGTTTGGCTTCGCCAGGCCGAACGGCATTTGCATGCTGGTTGATCCGGCGATGTCGAGGTCCTGGTAGTAGGCCCTCTTCCAGGAGAGCAGGACGCTCCCGGGGGTCTCACTGAAGTCCTTGTCGTAGGTGACGGTTGACGCGTGTACGTCTTGGGTGCCGGCCAGCAGGAGGCTGAGCAGCATGAGGGCTCCCAACAGCGTGCTTCTATTTGTTGCGGTTCTCAACATTGTATGTCCTCCTCAATTCCTGTGCCGTGAGCCTGCGCCGCCAATTCAGGCGCGCGGACGACGGCGAAGGCGAAGAAGGAAACCAAGAATGCCAAGACCGCCAAGGATCATTGTGCTTGGTTCGGGCACGGTGACGGCGCAAATGCAGGTCGGATCAATGCCGGTGTCGTTGATCCGGATGCCCTTGATGATGGTGCTGTTCGTTAGGGGGGTGCCGGTGTTGTCCAGGAGATCCGTTATTTTGAACGCGATACCGACGCAATCACGGGGCGCCGAGGGGAAGCCGCTGGTATTGTAGCCCGTATCGCCCCACGTCGAGGCCGTGTAGCTGATGGTGTTGCCGAGGCTGTTGTCGGTAAAGATGGCCTGGATTGTTCCGCTGTCGTTGCCTCCGCCACCTTCGGTGTTGCCGTTATCGAAGATGAAGAAGTCGGGGTTGTCACCGTTCGTATCCCACCAGTTCGAGCCTCCGAAGGACACGGTAATGACAGGGTTGTATAGACTCGCGCAGCTTCCCAAGACGTTAAAGTCATCGGCATTGGCGATGGGCCACGTGGGCGTGCCGGTGCTGGTGTAGGTGCTGCCGCTGGAGTCCCCGTTACACAGGTCGCTGACGTCAACCGTGTAGGTGCCGACGGTAATGCTGTCGAGGTACGTGCTGCTTGTCACCGTGATGCTGTCGACGCCGACGATCCCAGCCTGCGCGGGCGTTGCGAGAAAAATCAAGGCGGCGACTGCGACGGCGAATGTTGCGTGCGCGGTGAGCAGGTTTTTCATCTGCGTTTTCATTGTTCTTCCCTTTCCCTTCCCTATTGTTTCTCCGTTTCAATCCCCTTTTCGCAGTAGGTCGTGCTGATGGGTCATCGTGCCTCCCTTCTCGGCCCGGCTGCGCCGGAGGTGAACAGAACGATCCGTTTTCCAGGCAAGAAGGCCGCCTCTCGGGTTACTTCTTCAAGTTTTAACGTGCTCATAGAAAGTGTGTTGCGTCATTCGGCCTGCACGCCAAAAGAAAGGCAGGATAGTTCTGCCTCGGCCGTGCCCCGAAGCGAATTCAAAAAGGGGTAGATTCCCGACACCCACAAGACGCGCGAAGTGTAGTAAATAAGGGTTCCTTTGTCAAGAATTAATTTAAGCCATTTGAACCTTGAGATTGCAGTGTGTGCAGCAGCGCAGAAAGGCTGGGTTGACTTGGGCTCAATCACGCGAGCAGGTGGTGCTCCGGGAGGGCACCGGCATTTGGTTTGTCAGCCATATAGACGAAACCGGCGGGCAATAACGCTGAGGGTTGCTTGGTCTAAGACGCTTTGCTAACATGCGCGCCTATGTCCGTTGGTATCGGACGAGAACGATGGAAACAGCACCAGGGAGAGGAACACGATGAACTCGGACCTCGAGATCGCGCAATCGGTGACACCGAAACCTATCGTCGAGATTGCCGAAGCGATCGGGCTCGATCGAAGCCAACTGGAGCTCTACGGCGAGCACGTGGCAAAGATCAAGCTCGACGTGCTTGCGCAGAAGGCACAGCCCCGGCACAGCAAGTACATTGACGTGACGGCGATTACGCCGACGCCGCTCGGCGAGGGCAAAACGGTGACGACGATCGGGCTGTCGCTCGGGCTGAACCGGATCGGCCACAAGGCGATCTGCACGCTGCGCCAGCCGTCGCTGGGGCCGGTGTTCGGCATCAAGGGGGGCGCGGCTGGAGGCGGCTACTCGCAGGTGATTCCGATGGAGGAGTTCAACCTGCATTTGACGGGGGACTTCCACGCGGTGAGCGCGGCGAATAACCTGCTGGCGGCGTTCATTGATAACCACGTGCAGAAGGGCAACGAGCTAAGGATCGACCCGTTTACGATCTCGTGGAAGCGGGTGGTGGACGTGAACGACCGGTCGCTGCGAAACGTGGTGACGGGCCTCGGCAACAAGCGCGCCGACGGGATCCCGCGCGAGACGGGGTTCGACATTACGGCGGCGAGCGAGATCATGGCGGTGCTGGCGCTGGCGACGGATCTCAGGGATCTGCGCGAACGGCTCGGGCGCATCGTGGTCGGCATGAATATGGAAGGCAAGCCGGTGACGGCCGAGGACCTCAAGTGCGCGGGCGCGATGGC
>Ga0180431_10005423_pt1 | contig 15531 bp, 10 predicted proteins | sample SS_ome_11_FD_132459 | JGI IMG/M metagenome (GOLD analysis project Ga0180431, IMG submission 132459) | Hypersaline lake sediment archaeal communities from the Salton Sea, California, USA - SS_1_MS_1 metaG | ecosystem: Environmental > Aquatic > Non-marine Saline and Alkaline > Hypersaline >... | reverse complement strand
GGGATAAAATGCCCAAAAACCAGGTTTTTTGGTGAGATATTCCCACAAACACGTCAATTTTGAGCCAAAAGTGGGACGCTGTCCCATAAAACCATTGAAAAACCTGGTTTTTTCAGTGGAGTCTTGAGATGCTATTGAAAGGACGACACAATGCAAAAGATTAGCCGGCTTGAACCGGTCCCCCTGCGAGAGCTGTGGGCCAACGAAGCGCGCGATTTCACTACCTGGTTGGCGGAAAACCTGGACCTCCTGGGGGAGACCCTGGGTTTGGATCTCTCGCTGGTTGAACGAGAGGCTTCCGCCGGGCCGTTTTCCGCCGACATCCTGGCGGAGGATGGCAACAGCAACCCGGTAATCATTGAGAACCAGTTGGAGCGCACCGACCACGATCACCTGGGCAAACTCATCACCTACCTCAGCAACCTGGATGCCAAGACAGCCATCTGGATCACCAGCGATCCACGTCCGGAGCACGAGCAAGCCATTCACTGGCTGAACGAGGTCTTGCCTGCCGATACGGCCTTCTACTTGGTAAAGATAGAGGCATATCGCATCAAGGACTCACCGCCTGCGCCGGCCTTGACTATTGTGGCTGGCCCTACGCTTGAGACTCGCCAGGTCGGCGCTCAGAAGAAGGAACTGGCAGAACGCCATATTTTGAGGTTAGAGTTCTGGAAGCAACTGCTGGACCGAGCCAGACAAAAAACGTCGCTTCACGCCCAGATCTCGCCCAGCAAGGAGAACTGGATCAGCACAGGGGCAGGCAAGAGTGGTCTCGGCTACAACTATGTCGTCCGAATGGGTGACGGTCAGGTCGAGCTGTATATTGATCGCAGTGATGCGGATGGAAACAAATCCATCTTTGATGCGCTCCAGGCGCGCAAGGAGGATATCGAACAAGCATTTGGTGAACCTTTGGAGTGGCAACGCTTGAATGAGCGCCGGGCATGTAGGATCCGCTACGTGATTTCCGGCGGCGGGCTGCGGGATGGGGATCGTTGGCCGGAGATTCAGGACCGGATGATTGATGCAATGGTTCGCTTGGAGCGAGCACTGAAGCCGGAGGTTCGAAGATTGAGGTGACTAGTTTGACAGCGTCACATTTGTCATTGCGAGGGCGCAGAGCGCCCGAAGCAATCTCCAATTCCCGAGGTGGGGATTGCTTCGTCGCCACCCGCCACGCTTCGCTTGCGGCCTCGGCTCCTCGCAATGACAGGAGAGAACTGCCCTGGCTGAGCAATTACGATCACTGAAACAACCCCGCCGCTCATCCTCACGTCACGCCGTCAGGCTGCACCTCCCTGCCTTCGCGGGCAGAGATGTGGGCTGCCAGCGCGAACTGGAGCACCGCCTTGCCGGTGGGGCCGTCGAGCATTGGTTCGCCCCCATTCTTTAGCACGCCGATCAGGTGGCGGGTGCAATCAACAAAGCTATCGTGCCACTCGACCCGCTCGACCGGGATCGGGCTGGTCTTTCCGTCGCGGAACAGCATCAGCTCTGGCAGATCCACGGTGCGCGCCGTGCACCGGTTGATAAAGATGACGCCCCTCTCGCCGATGACCTCCACCCGGTCGTCGTCGGCGTAGTAGAGCGATTCGATCTTTATGCCGGGTGTGTGGGCAAAATCGAGCACGCCGTAACGGCGCGGAGCCTTGAACTGGAACATGATGGTGGCGGGCGCGTCCAGGTGCTTGGTAGGCACGACGGGGCTGCGATCGATCCAGGCATAGACCCGCTCCACCTGGCCCATCAGGTAGCGGGCCAGGGAAAAGAGATGGTAGCCGTGGTCAAAGACGAGCGGCCCGCCGCCGCACTTTTGCTCGTCAAAGCGCCACAGCCAGGCGCTGAGCGGCACTTTCCAGGAGGTATCGCGCGTGCCGGTGTTGACGTGCATGCGGATCATCTGCGGCTCCCCGATCTCTCCCGCCGCGATCATCTCTTTGGCGCGGACGTGGGGCGGGTAGAAGCAAAAGTTCTCGTACACGCGCAGCACCACCCCCGCTCGCTCCGCCGCCTCGATCATGCGGTCGGCTGCGGCCACGCTGAGCGCCATCGGCTTTTGCACCGAGACGTGCTTGCCCGCCTCGCACGCGGCGACCGTCATCTCGGCGTGCAGGTGGTGGGGGACCAAGAGCTCCACCAGGTCAATCTCAGGATCGGCCAGGAGCTTGGCATAGTCGGTGTACACCCTGTCCACGCCCCAGGCCCTGGCCTTGGCGCGGGCGTTCCTGCGTTTGACGTCGCACACGGCGACGATGCGGGCATCCTCCCGCCCGTGGTAGCCCAGCGCGTGCAGGTCAGAGATACGGCCACAGCCAACGATTGCCACTCGGATAGGGTTCATCTCATTGCTCCTCCGCTTGCTCCCGATGGGTAGGGTGTTATACAGTAATTCCCGTTTTGAAGCCGCACCGCCGTAAAACAGACGGTGCTGGCTAGTTTTTTCCTAGCAGCGGCTCTTTTAGCCGATGCACCCAAGCTAGAATTGCCAAAACGGGAATTGCTGCATTCCGACCTACTCGAACACGCTCACCGTCGTCAATACGATCCGGTCGCTCCGAGTGCCGTCCGCCATCTGCACCGGCCACCGCTCCATAGTGTCCAGCCAGTAGGCTCCCGCCTGAAGCCGATATTCACCCGCTGGTGTTCCCTCTGGCACCTGGAGCAGGTGACGCTGTGCGATCGCGTCGCCCGGCCGCCACTGTTCGATGGGCACACCCAACCCATCCCCCACCGCGACGACGCTTCCATCTGGCCCAACGAGGTGCGCCATCAGCGAGAGAGGGCGTCCCGGAGTTTCCCTCACCTCCCAGAAAGTCCACAATACCATCGTGCCCCCTTGCGGGTCAGGGTCATCACGGTTCACGCGATAGCCCAGCAAGTTCAGTGGGCCATCCACTGTCACTGTGTGCTCCGGTGGCCAGGGTTTCAATCCCATCCTCTCGACACGGTAGAGCCAGTAATAGGAACTGCCGTCAGTGTGACGCGCTTCCACATCCAACACAGCGCCCGGCGGCGGCTCTGCGTTCGGCGGCAGTATGTATGCTCCAGGCTCCGCGCCGTCGGGATAGACCCGGCTCTGCCCGCAATCCAGCAGGATCACGCGCAGGCCGGCGTGGCCGAATCTCGCACGCACCTGCTCTGGCGAGAGCGGCGGCGCCGGGTCGGCGCAGAGGACAGCCCAGGTCGGAGCAGGCCGCTCTGGGACCTCGTAGACAAAGAGTGCGTGCCCCAGCCGCGCCACCGGCTCGTGGGCGCGGAACCAGGCGTAGGTGTTGACGTCCGGCGTGTAGGTGCCTTGCAAAACCGTCGCGCCGATGGCGTAGAATCCGGGGGCGGGATCGAAGGGCGCAAAGGGCGCCGCGCGCGGGTCGGGCGGCAAAAAGTCGGCGTTGATGCCGTAAACCTGGGGCCGGTCGGGGCTGTAGTGGGCGTAGTGGACCTGCTCGACCTGATTCTCCTCCATCCAGTCGCGCAGTTGCCACAGATTCTGGCCCCAGTCCAGGTTGGAATCCACCAGGTAGCGATAGCCACCCTGTGGGCCGCCGGCGAGTGCGTTGAAGTAGGCGAGATAGTGGGGGGAGAGTCGCAGCGCGCCGAAGAGGTAGCAGGCGAGTAGTGCGTAAAACGTGAAACGTAAAACGTGAAATGTGAGACGTGAAGCGTCAAGTGCCAAACGTGAGGTGAATATGAAAAGGAACGGGAGGAGGGGGAGGAGGTGGCGGTAGCCGATGTTGACACTGCTGAACAGGGTAGGGGCGGCGTAGAGAGCCGGATACAACAGCAGAGGCCCCCACTTGCACACTTGCAGACCCGCCGGGTTGCCAACTCGCATGTAGATGCGCCAACCCGCAACCATCATCAAGACCAACGTCGCCAACGGTGTCTTGAGCGCAAAGGCCACGGGAAAATAGTACCACCAGCCGTGGTCGCTGTTCTGACCCATCAGGAAGGAGGGGTGACCTAATTCGTAATGCTCCTGCAACGAGCGATAGATCTCCAGGTGAGTGGCGGCCGGGACAGGTACAGGGATTCCGGGGACGGAACGTACTTCGAGGCCATAAGCGGCCCAGAGAACCAGGAGCGCCAGGGTCAGGCATCCTGCCGCCGCCAGGAAGCGACGGCGCCAGGGAAGGGGGCGCGGCCCCAGCAGGCACAGCAGGCCGACGGCGGGTAAGAGCGAAACGGCCGACACTTTGGAGGCCAGCGCCAGCCCCAGCGCAACTCCTGCGCCGATCCAGTACCCCCGCCGCGCCAGGCGCAAGTAGCGGGCGATCAGAAACAGCGCCGTCGTGCCCCACAATACGACCGCCATGTCGGTGGTCACCAGCGAGCCGTGGGCGATGATGTTGGGGTCAAAGGTATACAGGAACAGCGCCAGGAGGCCGGCTGGCCGTCCGAAGAGGTCGGCGGCCCAACGATGGACGATGGCGCCCAGAAGCAGCGTCATCAGGATGATGGGGAAGCGAGAGGCCAGCGCCAGCCGCCGGGGGTAGGGGTATTGCCACACTATCCCATCGGTGATGGCGGAGAGGCTGGCGATCTCCCAGCCAGAGATGGCGCGCGGGTCGGGCAGATCATCCTGGAGCAGCAGGGGGGCGGCGGCCAGGACGTTGGCCAGGGGCGGGTGGATGTGGATTGGCTGCAAGCGCAGGTCTCCGCTGCGCAGGGTGGCATAACCAATGGCCAGATGGGGGCCTTCGTCGAAGGTGATGGAGGCGGCGCGGGCGTGGGCCATCGCCTGGGCAAAGAGGCACACCAGAAGTAAGACGGCCAGTGATCGGTGCTTAGGCACGGCCTCCCCCCGAGATAGCTCTTTGAATAGCTTCCACGAGGCGAGTCCAGAGATTGGGCCGGAGTGGAAGCAGCCAAACCAGGTAGCGATAACCGGTCATTTGGAGCATCTCGCGCCGGGCCTGGCGCAACTCGTGGTCGGTGGGAGGATCGGGGGTATGGACCACGGCCGCCCAGTGGGGGTTTCGAATGGGGACATTCAACTCTGCCCGCGCGCTGTACTCTGTTTTCCAACCCTCCACTTCTCCCGCTACCGAGAGCGCCAACGCCGCCCCCTGCTCGAGATGCGCGGCTTCGTGGACGATGGAGCCCAGCGGTCGAGGGTCCGCCGGGTCGGTTTCCAGGGAGTAGAGCCTGGAACTCAGCTCGATATTTCCTTTCAACGTCCACCTGGCCGCTGTGCTTTGCCGGGCGAATCTTATCTCGACGTCATTTGCAGTGATGTAGTGTGCTGCGTGTTGGCAGACAACACTGCCTATCGTCAGATTCGCCAATGCTTCAGTCCGCCACGTCTGTAAATCTCTCATCGTTCTCTCCTTACGTTCACCGGTAGAACCAGGCGGTCATTGGGCAATCGCTCGCCGCCGGAAGTGATTGCCGGCAGTCGTGTGACCGTTCGGTCGTAGAGGCCCGCTGCCAGCCGGTACGTCCCTGGCGCCACGTCCAGCAGGGGCAAGGTGACTGTCTCACTGACCACCTCGCCCTCGACCCACCAGGACGTGGGGTATGCGCCGCCGCGCGGCCCGGCGTCACTCTGGGCGGCGATGGCTTGTGTGTTGGGGTCGAAGAGGTGGACGAATACGGTATAGTCGCCGGCCGGCGGCCGGACGGCCTGCCACCACAGGGTCAGCCGCAAGTCGCCTTCCCCCTGTTCCAAATCGTAGCCGGCCAGCCGCACCTCGTCACCAAACTCGACCTCCACGGGATGCTCCAGAGGCGGGAGGGAGAAGGTGCGCTCTATCGGCTGCGCCTCGAACGGGGCTTGCAAGGGCAGTGCAAAATTTCCCAGTCGCGCCTGCCCCAGCGGCTCCAGTGTGGATAATTGGTAGAGCAAGATTTGCAGATGATAACCACTGCCCGGAGCCAGATCGTCCGGCAGTGCGAGGATGTAGCGGTCGGCGACGGGCTCGCCGGGCCGCCACAGGCTGGTGGGCAGGAAGCCATAGCCTGGATAAGTGTCCAGGGATTCGCGCACCTGTCCAGCGGGGTCCAGGAGGCGCAGAGAGATGGCATAATTGGCCGCCAGCGGTCGCGTCGCCGACCACGCCAGCCGCACGGCTAACCGGCCGGAGTCGAGCTGGGCGACTGTGGCCTCGAGCAACCGGATCTCTGAGCCGAAGGGAGCCAGAACGGGGGCGCCGGGTGAGAGCGGCGGGCCGCGCGGGACGCGCACCGGGCGCAGGTAGGTCTCGCCCAGTTGGAGCAAGTAGATGCCGCGCGGGGCGTCGTCGGGCAGTTTGAGGTTGGAGAGCGGCGACTGGAGATCGGTGATTGCTTCGGCCAGGGGTTCTACGTCGTGGCGAACGGCAGCGGGAGAGACCAGGCGCAGCGTCGTCGTGTGCGGGCCATTAGCCTGCGACCAGTCCAGCGTGACGGTCAGTGTGTCGCCTGGGGCCAGTTCCTCGGCCGAGAGCGTGTATCCAGCCAGCCGCGCCACTCCGTCAATGTCCACGCCGTCGGGATTGTGGTGCAGGTATGGTGCGTGGACAAAGTCCATCGTCAGGTCATTTTCAGCTCCCCCGTCGCTCTCCGGTAAGAGCGCCAGGAGCAATACGACGATGAGCAATGAAACAATTAGCAATGGGCAATGGCGGGTTCTTGCACTCCTGCCAACAGTGAGCAGTATAACCACTGCCACCGCCAGCGATACAACTTCTGCCGCAGCACGCAGCGGCGTGCGCCCCAGTCGCAGGGTGATGGTGTGCTCGTCCGGCGGGATCTCTAGCGCCAGGTAGCCGGAGCCTGCGACCGGCCACACCTCCACCGACTCCCCATCTACCTGCGCGCCCCAGCCGGGCCAGTAGAGGAGCGGAAAGGCGATTCTCCCGCCCTCTCCCGAGACGCGCCACACCTGGCGCGTCGGTTTGCGCTCCAGCAGCAGCGCCTCAATCGCCGCGCCGTCCAGCGGGATTGCGCGCAGCGGCGCGCCCGGTTCGATCAGCGCATCGGAGGTGAAAGGGCGCGGGTTGGCGGTGTTGGGCAACCACTCGTAGCGGATGGTGGTGCCGATGTTCTGGGTAAAGAGTTCGTAGAGTTGCAGCCGTTCCGTCGTGACGTCGGCCGGGGTGATGGGGAGGCGGGCGGGGTGGAGGGAGAGAAGCACGGAAGCGGCCAGGAGTGCAGTGATTGGCAAAACGTAAAACGTGAAACGTGAAACGTGAAACGTGAAGTGTGAAACGTGAAGCGTGAAGCGTGAAACGTGAAGCGTGAAACGTGAAACGTCAAACGATGCCAGGGCCGCCGTCGCCGCCGCCGTGAAGAGGGCCTGCACGGAGAGAAAGCGCCACGGAAACTGGACGACCGGCAAGAGCGGCAGGTGATCCCACAGGGGTTTGGAAAGCGGTGTGATCATTGTCGTGGAGAGCAGCAAGCCGATGAGGATGAACCACCGGCGAGCCTCCAAGCGCCGCCGGAGACCTCGCACGATCAGCGCCAACCCTCCCAGAGCAGCGAACGCCGCTTGCGCCGCCCCCATCGCAAAGGGGGTGCTGCCGTCCGGTGAGATGGTATAGTCGAAGAGGAGAGAACGTTGGACCAGATCGGCAGCGCGGAAGTGGCGGCTGTAATGAAAGTATCCTTCGGTGGAGGGTCCCAGTTGCACGTATCCCAGCTCGGCCACGGCCGGGAGCCAGAACCAGGCCGAGAGTAAAACTCCAATGAGCAATGACCAAACCCCAATGATCCAAGGCCTTTTCTTCCTGCGCCACGCGAGTATCACCAGGTACAACAGAATAAACGGCGAGAAAATGGCCGCCGACAGGTTATGGGTGAGGATAAGCCCGGCGTAGGCCAAGGCCGCCGCCGTCACGCGCAAGCTGGTGGATTTGCCCGCTTGCTCACTCACAAACAGCCTATCGAGAGACCAAAGTATGAGCGGGTAGAACACGAGAGCGTAGAACTCGGATAGCGAGTCGCCGCGCACGTAGACGTTGACCAGATGGAATGGCGCAAAGTTGTAGGCGACGGCCGCCAGCCAGGCGGCCCAGTGGCTGCGGGTCAGGCCGCGCGTCCAGCCGTACATCGCCAGTGCCGCCAACACGAACCCCAAAGTCTGCACCAGTTTGAGCGCGGTCAGGATGTCCACGCCGACCAGGACGAGCAACCCGGCCAGGTAGTAGGGTAGCGCGGCGTAGTAGCTGAAAAAGGGATACCCCAGGCCGTAGGCCGCGTCCGGCATCCAGCGGACGGGGAAAACGCCGGCCCGCAGGTTGGCCGCCAGTTGGTGGGTGCGCTGGAGGAGAAAGGGGCTGTCGCCGCCGCCGCGCGTGTTGACCATCCCCGGCCCCCACAGCGGCGCGGCGGCGAGCAGGGCCGCCAGTATCAATGTGATGAGCGGCATCCAGCGACGCATCATTGTTCCTGAGGTTGAAGATTGGAGATTAGAGATTTAAGCGGCGCCTCGACCCAGTCTCCGGCCGGGTTGCCCGCTTCGTCCAGCAGGTAGAGCGCCTCGCCGTTCTCCGGCTGCCAGAAACCAAAGCGCAATGCGTCGCGCTCCAGGAGCGGCTGCCCGACGCCGTCCATGTGGTGGTCGTCGTTGATGACGTCGCCCGTACGCCAACGGGTCGTGGGGTAACGCTCATCTACTGGCTGGCTATCTCCCTGGGCGATGCGCTCCCCATCTCGCAGGTAGTGCAAAAAGACGACGTAATCCTCCGCCAGCGGGGCGGTCGCTCGCCAGCGCAGCCGCACCCGCAAACGGTCTATGTCCACCGGCCACGTTTCCACGCCGAGCAGTTCGACGCCGCCGGAAAAGCGCGCAATCGCCGGAGAGGTCGTGTCTGGGGGGGTGGCGAAGAAGGCGAGGTAGGTAGGAAAGGGGGCCGGGTCGCGGTCGCCCTGGGAGAGCGGGCCTTCTTCGAAGGTGATCTCTGCTGGCTCGGGCAAAAGCGCCCAGGCCCGCCGCCAGCCCTCGAACGGCCAGGTAAAGATCGCTGCCGGGCAGTCGGCCTGTTCCTCCTCCAGGCTTAGCGTCACCGCATCCGGCGCGGCGGTCAGGAATTGGACCGCCGGCCAATGCTCCCACAGCGCAGGGTCGAGGTAGACGGTTCTATCGCCAGGGCCGCCGCGCACCATGCGCTCCCCGTCCCATCCCACGCCCAAGAAACCGTTGACGCGCCCGGCCAGGGCCACTGCTCCTTCCTCAAACCAATAGCCAGCCTCTGGGGCGCGGTAGTCGTAGAAGTAGGAGCCAACAGTGGCGAATAGAGCGAGAATAAGGAGTAGGGAGTAGGCGGTAGGGAGTAGGGAGTAGGGAGTGGGGGGTATCCGCTTGCCCACTTGCCCGCTTGCCCATTTGCCCACTTGCTCCAGTCCCAGCGCGGGTAAGATGACGACTGCCGGCAAGATACCTGCCGCACGCAAAAAGTGAGGCGCGTCCTCCGCCAGGAGTGTGGGGAGGCTCATCACCGCCGTCCAGATCAGGACAAATCCGGCGCTCACGTCCCGCCGCGCGCGGCGCAGAGCTATCGCCAGCCCCACGACGAAGGCTGCTCCCAACGCCGGATCAAAGATCGGCCGCCAGGGGACGTTGTGCCGCCAGATGCGATCTCCCTGCACAAAGAACATGCCCATCGTGCGCAGCGTGTGAGACCACAGTGTGCCCCAGGGATCGCCGCCGCTGATCGCCGGATTGAGGAAGGAAACCTGCCCCGGCCGGCCGAGGACGATGTCCGGGTCGAGCAGTGTGTAGACTGCCAGAGGGACGACGGCGACCAGGGCAGCGAGAGCAGCCAGGCCCAGAGTGCGTAGGGTGTATCGCGTGTTGAGTACGGTTTGCTTTGTCGCCAGCACGTAGACGCCAAAGACCAGCAGCGCCACAGGGGTAAAGCGGGCGGCGGTGTAGGTGTAAAAAGACAAGCCATAAAAAATACCGGCGAGCACCCAATGCCACGTCCCCTTGTCTCCTTTGATTCCCCGAACGGCCTGCCACACCGCCAGGGCAATGAACAGTGGCAACAGGACCGCGCGGAACCCGACCCGGCTGAGATGGACGTGCCACAGGGTCAATGCCAGCACCGCCGAGGCCAGCAGCCCCACCCGCCGGGAAAAGAGAGCGCGCCCCATCGCCGCGGTCGCCGCTATGGTGAGGAGACCGGCAAAGAAGGAGGGCAGCCGTAGGGCAAAGGGACTTTTGCCCAACACACCCACCGTCAGGGCGACCAGGTAGATGAAGAGTGGCTCCCGCCCGTTGTTGGCCGGGAAATAGAGGGAGAGGTCGCCCTTGAGGATTTGCACGGCGTCCAATCCGTGATATGCTTCGTCGTGGTAGAGGCCGGGCGGTATCTGACCAAAGGCGATCAGCCGCAGCGCCGCTGCCACGAGCAGTACTGTCACCATCCCCCACAGCATGCTCCGGCGGCTCATCACTCCTCCCCGGCCGGCAGTGGAACGGTCAACCGGTCGTCGGGCAAGCGCCGGTCGTCCTGAAAAGCTGGCTGGCGCTCGCCATTCGCCGCGTTGTAGAGACCGACGTAGAGTGTGTAGGGGCCGGGCGGCGCGTCGGTCGGGATGGGCAGCGTGTAGTTATCCTCGACGTACTCGCCCGCCTGCCACTGGGTGGTCAGCATACGTCCCTCCTGCGGCCAGCCGTCGGCCTGGGCTGCCAGTGAGCCATCGGCCGCTGCCAGGTGGTTGAAGACGGCATAGATGGCGGTCGGCTGTGTTGTGGCATACCAGGCATAGGTGACGCGGAGTTGACCACCTGGGCGCAGGTCTCCCTCGACGCGGTAGCCCCGCAGCCCCACCTCGTCGCCGAAATCGGCCTGAAGCGGCGTCAAGCCGCCGGGCAAGCGGCGCAGTACGGGTCGTCCCTCTACAATGATCTCGAATAGGATAGATTCTGATTTTCCCTCCATCGTCGGCCAGGGGACGCCGTCTACTCCCGCCACCTGCAAGGTGAGCCGAGCCCGGCCGGTCGGCGCGTCCGGCGGCAACATCAGCACAGTCGGCAGCGTGACCAATCGTCCCGGCGGCCACAGTGGGGCAGGATAGGCAGGGGCCAGGGAAAGGGTCTGGGTGAGCACAGGGATGTTTTGCAGGCCCAGCCAGGAGCGGTGCTCGACCCGCAGACGCATGTCGAGCGCTGGCAGTCGTTGTTCCGGCGCAAGCCAGTGCAGGGTCAGGGGAAGCGGGTGACCTTGCTGGAAGCGCAGGCCTCCCGGCTTGTGCCCGACCAGGTTCAGGCAAGTGCTGCCATTGGGCGAGCAAAACGTGGCTGCGTCGGGGTTGGGGAGGCCGTAGAGCACCGGTTGGCGGCGGTCGGGGATCTCCCGCGCGACGAGAGGTAAGTAGAGGTGGTGGTCGAGGTCGTCGCGTAGCGGCGGGGCATCAACGGGTTCGACCACGCGCCCCACGGTCAGTGTCAGCAAGGTGACGTCCTTGACCCCGTTCACCGCGAGCGCCTGACCGCCGTTCTCATCCACCACGCGCAGGCGCAAGGTGTATTCGCCGGGCGGCGCTCCCCAGGGGATCATCAGCCCTTCGTAATCGGTGATCGTCTCGCCCGGCTCCCACTCGGAGGGGGGATAGGCCCACATTCCGGGCCGGGGATGGTCGCGCGCCCAGACGTGGCCCGCCTCGTCGGTCAGCTCTAACGTCAGCCGCACGTCTTTTTCCAAGCGGCGTAGGGGCTTCCAGTTAAAGGTCAGGCGGAGCGGTTCGCCTTCCAGCAGCGGTTCCGGCTCCCAGGCGACGCTCTCCAGAAGCAGGACGTCTCCGAACGTCACCTGTACCGGCTGCGAGGGAGCATCGGCGGGGAGGGGGGGCAGGTGGAGGCTAAAGTACCCCGTGTCCCATACCCGGTGCATGTGGGTACGCAGCCAGCCCTCGACAAAGTGGACGGGGTCCACGTCGTCCACGGCGGCGGGCAGTACCCACAGCCGATCGTACTTGGCCAATATCTGCTCCAGAATTGGCTCGGCCTCGGCTGGATCCAGGTGCGGGGGGGCGTGGCGCGGTAACGATGTGCGACGCGGCATGTCTCCCGGGTCGTAGTATTTGAACTGGGTTTTTTGCCACGGCCCGTAGAAGAGTATGAAATCGCCGCGCCGGGCGTGGGCCTGGATCGTCTCCAGGACGCGGCCATAGTTAGATCGCTCGTAGGAGATGACGTTGTACAGGCCGCTGGTCGCCAGCAGTCCCACTTCCACCAGCGCCAGGCCAAGCGAGGCGCTCCGGGCCAAGCGGCGGTCGCTGCTTTGCTTATCTTTTTTATCAGATCGGTATTTGACCAGGCGCAATGGGGCCAGGCACAAAAACGTCAGCGCCAGGGTCGCCGGGGGAATCAAAAAGATCAGGAAGCGGGGTTGGGGAGGGTGGGGCAGAGCGTAGGCCAACGCCGGCGGCAGAGTCAACGTCAGGGCCAGCCACCCTCCGATCTCCCGGCGGTGGTACAGGGCAAAGAGCACGCCAGCGCCGATCAGGGCCAGCAGTTGATAGAGCAGACTGAAGGAGACTCCCTGCACCGGGCTGAAGAGTATGTTGCCCAGTAGGTAGAACACCTGAAAGCGGGTCGGGGCTTGTGCGCCAAAGTGTGGCAGCAGACTATCGGCCGTCATCCGCAGGCCGGGCGAGAGCCAAAGCCAGGCCAGGCCCGCCAGCGCTGGGAGGATGTGGCCCCCACACCAGGCCAGGAAGGGTCGCCAGCGCCGGGCGAGGAGCAGGGCCAGGGGTTGCACGAGGATGAACAGAAGCAGGTAATAGTGGGTGAAGAGCGCCAGTAAGTTAACGGTCATCAAACTAACGATGGCAACACGGCGCGGCCACTCTCTCGTCGGCAGCCAATCGCGCAGAAAGAGGATGGTCGAGAGCAGTGTCCACACGACGCCCAGGCTGTACATGCGCGCGCTGCGGACGTGGAAGGCCAACCCCGGCACGGTGACGAGTAGAAGCGCGGGCAGGAGAGTGAGAGCGCCAGCGGGACGGTTGAGGGCCAGCCGGGCCAGCCGGCTGGTCAGCGCCAGCCCGACTATCCCGGCAGCGACGGAGAAGAAGCGCATGCTGAACTCGCCCGTACCCGCCGCCAACGTCCAGGCGTGAAGCAACAGGTAGTAGACGGGCGGGTGCTCGCGCACCGCTTGCCTGAGATAGCGCAGGATTTCCAAGAAGGGGCGGCGGGCCACAGAGTAGGTGACCGTCTCGTCGAAAGTCAAATCGCTGAAATCGAGCTGCCATAGCCAGAGCGACCAGGCCAGCAAAAACAGCAGGCAGCAGGCCAGCAGGACGAGCATCTTCCGGCGTTGGTTATGCACAGTGGTCTCCATGTGGAGTGGCATTGTAACCCAGGGGGGCGATTTGGGCAAGGCAAACGAGGCAGTAGCAAAGGGTCAGACGTGACCCTGACCTTTTGCGAGCAAAACTATCGGTGGCAGTTGACGTGAGGGAAGGGGGCAGCTTGACGGAATAGGAGGTTCGTGGTATGATTGCGCGGCTTGGGGGCGTAGTGTAGCGGTTAACATGCCGGCCTGTCAAGCCGGAGATCGCGGGTTCGAATCCCGTCGCTCCCGTTGTTACGATAGCCCTCCTCCCTCTGGAAGGTGGACTGTCGTAACCCAGCCGAGTGCTGGATGAGGGCATAAAAAGCTTCCGTAGGTTTGGCGGCCTGGAGCTTTGTCCCTCGAATAAGAACGGTCGTGAACATCGTTCGCGACCGTTTCTTTTTTTGTAAAGGCGTCAGGGCATCCCACGATGCATTTTGTAGAAACTCTCCGACTGCAATTATATCATCATAACCGACGGGCCGCAAGTCGGACAAACGCGCCTTGCACTCGGCTCTTTCTCGTTCATACCGCTCCCGACCGATGTCGCCTTCAATGTAGAGTTGCTGGACCCGTTCCAGCCGCGCCGATATTGCCTCCTCGCGCTCACGAATTTCCTCAGCATCCAGGTCAGGGTGCATCGCGGCGACGACTTCCTCGCGCCAGTTGGGCGATAACTCGATACTCTGCACTATTTGGCCCACCTGAGCTTCCACGTCATCGGCGTGAACGTACTGTTGCGGGCAATCACGCAGGTGCTGCACCTGGCTCTTGTCTCGATAGTAGCGCACGCCGTCGTTGCTGGAATGTGCCTGCATCGGCTCGCCACAGTAGCCGCATCGCAATATCCCAGAGAGTATATAGATGCGCTCCAATGCGTCACCGCGAGTGCGCGGGTGATACGACATCAAGTCCCGGATCGCTTGGCTGCGCTCGAAGGTCTTCTCATCCACGATTGGCTCGTGTCGTCCGGGGTAGAGCGCCACGTAGTTGCCGCGCTTGCGTTTCTGATCCTTCTCGTCACGGCCGTAATACGGTACCTTGCCAACGTAATATGGGTTCTGCAGTATATCCCCGCACGCTGTCCCTGCTGAAGCGTCCCGGTCTGCCACGACCCCAGCGCCCTTTGGTGCGAAAGCTAACCTCCGTCCCGTCGGAGAGCGTATGTACGTACTCGTTCAGTCGTTCGGCTATGTCTCCATCCGAGTACTGGCCCGTCGCGTGCCACTCGAAGGCCAGCCGGATGGCTTCACTTTCGATGGGATGAGGGAGCAGCGGCTCCGACGGGGTGTAGTCTTGACGGTTCGAGTCGCCGTAGAATGGGCAGTAGTCCTTCCCATTGGGATCCTTGCACGAGGAGCACGCGCCGTGGCAATAGCCTAGAGGGGGCGTTCCGTTGTGCAATCCCTTGGCGGCTCGTGCCCGTTTCCCCTTGCGCGTCTCTTGGCGCAAGCGGTCGATATAGATCTCGGCCAGCGTGCCCAGCACCGCCAGGGCCAGCTTGCCCCACGGCGTCGTGAAGTCCAGGTTCTCCATAATGGAGATGAAAGTCACGTTGTGCTGGCGCAGATGGTTGAGCGCTTTCAGCAAGGCCTGCAAATCGCGATAGAAGCGGTCGATGGCGTGCACGACCACCACGTCACAGTAACCCTGCTCGACGGCTTCCAACAGTTCCTCGAGCGCCGGACGGTCGTCTTTGGTGCCCGAGATGCCGGCCTCTACCTTGATCTCGACCAACTCCCAGGCCCGCGATTCGCAGAACTGTTCGATGGCCGTGCGCTGGGCATCCAGCGAATGTCCCTCCTCGGCCTGTTCGTTCGTAGAAACTCGTATGTATCCGATGACGCGCGTCGCCATTTCACGACCTCCTCGTGTGACGAGAATGCTCAGATTCGACTCGGTTACAGTGTAACAGATTCGACGGCCGCGCGTCAAGGGCTCTACGGATACGATGACGATTCGACTGTTAAGGAGCGGGACGATTCAAGATTTACAGATGAGATTTGGAGATTTGATCGGTCGTCTGTGCTTGTACGCCGTAGACACCGTATACGCCATCAACAGCAAATCCGTCAATCTTTAGTCACCAAATCTCGGATTACCCCAAGGAGCGACGGAAATGACAATAACCGATAGACGTATTTGTTTACCGGGGTTCCTCTCCTCATTATAGCCGAAGTGAACCTCCGATGTCAATAGCGACAATTCGCTATTGAAAAAGCGCGTGCTTTGGTGTATCCTGTAGGTGCGATGAATACAG
>Ga0180431_10005422_pt1 | contig 15531 bp, 16 predicted proteins | sample SS_ome_11_FD_132459 | JGI IMG/M metagenome (GOLD analysis project Ga0180431, IMG submission 132459) | Hypersaline lake sediment archaeal communities from the Salton Sea, California, USA - SS_1_MS_1 metaG | ecosystem: Environmental > Aquatic > Non-marine Saline and Alkaline > Hypersaline >... | reverse complement strand
ATATCAGGAAGTTTGATCAAACTTTAACCTAATAAAGGGAGATGGAAAGTTTGAGTGAGGGACATAGTCTGCCTTTTGTGTTTAGGTAGCATTTGACTTCAATTTGATGAGTTGCCCCATCAAAAGGTCTCAAAATCCTTGCGAATTTTAAGAAGCGGCACAAAGGCCTTGCTCTGTCATCAGATAGTAGAACACTCGTTTCAACCCCGTAGGGTCCGTTTCTGTACTGCTCTACTGGCCCTTAAAGCCAATTATCCTCGCAGAGGGCAGAACTTCCTCACTTGTAAAAGCGTGAGCTACCTGCCCCTCACCCATATTAATATTGTTAGAATTGGTTAAAAAAATTATCCAAAATGAGATATCCGTCCGAAATAGGCAAGGAGAAGGTTTAATTATCAAAATCCAATGGTTCGGAGTATTGGACAGTACCAGAACGGATGGCATGGACGATTAAGCCGTTGTCCCTCAATTCAAGCACAATGCTTGGGGGTCCAATGAGAGAGTTGTTTTTATCACGAGTAGATGGAGGTTTTTTTTCTCCAGTAAAGGTATGATGATGCCATTCGAATGCATAATCTGGTCTTTGTACGAACAAATCCGCGCGCTTGTTGGTGTTATCTCTCAATATACGAATGACATCTGGAATTCCACTGTGGAATTTCTGATATAACTTTTCCTGCTCAGGATTCCTCTGCATTTTTCTTAATGAGTCAAAAAGAACTATCGCCTGTGCATATTTCTCAGGTTGACCTGGCAGATATCCCCTAGCCACATCAATAACAGTCTGAAGTGTTTTTTCTTGGTCTGGTATTGGCTGTTCATTTTCTATCGCGTCAATAAGATTTGTAAAAATAATATCATCTGGATCAGTAACTATACGAAAAGTAACCTCGCCACTACTGCTTATAGTAATGTAACCGCCTTTTTCTCTATCAGTATCCCTGAGGTTTTCAAATAACTCCTCAGCCCCTCCAGTTTTGAGAGAAGCCATTAATCTTTTGAAGTTGGAGCCTAAGCGAGAGTTCAATGATTTCCTAAGTTTCATATATTCCAAATCAGACATGTTTGGTTCAGGAGACAAATCTGTTTCTTCAATAATCGCCAAAGAGGAACTCTTGGCATGAGATCTTGAAGTCGATACGACTCTTGGACTCTCACTCGGATTAAGGGATGAGGGAAAATCAGTAAGTGGAGAGCCAGGAAACACTAAAGTAAAACAAGCAATGGACATTGTAGCATATTTGTAACCGGATTTCAATGGAGATTGCCGAAGCTTCTTTTTACGCATGAGACAACATTAAACCATAATATTTATTAAACAAACACAGATCCCAACTTGATTACCTAAATGGCCGAAAGTTCCTGCGAAGGGGGCTGAGGCCTGCTTTTGAGTGCAGGCTTGCTTCAATTGATTCTATGTAGGCAGGATCAAGCGCAGCGCACAAGTCTGCCTCGATCAGGATTGCCGGATAGGCAAAATGGTCGCTGATCGCAGAGAGGCTGTAGATGATTTTTGCACATTCCTCCACATCTCCAAGAACCTCTATCCGAAGAGGAATATCTGATTTTGACGGCTTGATGTAAAAGAATTTTATTTTCTTTTCAATATCCTTTTTTGGAGAAGCAGAATAATCAATCTCAACTGTGCGCTCTCCTGGTTTCAGCAGATGATCGCAAAGAACGCTGTCAGAGCATTTGTCAGAAAACCTTCTTGCTCGCGAATCTTTTATAACTCCGGCAAAAAGGCATTTGGAAGAATAGAGTTTTTCGTATTGGGAGAGGACCTGCTGATAAAGTGGATAGAGTCTGCTTTCTTTTGCAGGGATATCAGATGGAACAGGAAGAAGGGATCCGTCAAGAAGAAGAATGGAAGGCGAATATTTTTCCACCAGTTCATTTGCGCATGTGATCTCATGCTTGATTCGGACAAGAGACCGAAAAACATTTGCCTCATGCTCATCAAGTGCGCTCATAAGTTCAACTGAAGGCTTTGGAACCTTGCTTGGATGATGGTCGAATTTCTTGATCTTGGAGTTCTCATATTCAAAATGCACGCCGGCAGCCCTTGCAACAGTGATATCAACTCCATGCATGCGGTGTGAAAGTAGCCCTCCATCAACTGCACAAACAGAAAGATTAAGATCGGATTTTTCTACTTTGCAAACCTTATCAGACATTTGAGCTGCAAGCTTGGCAATAGAAGCCTGTGATTGGTGAATTTCAGAAACAAGAGAATCAATATCCATATACCAAAAAATCAATCAAAAACATATTTTAATACAGTCTTCTTAGGTTCCTACATGATACTTTCTGATAAAGACATCAAAAAAATGTTGAAAAAAGGGACCATAAAGATAACTAATTTGGTGGAAGACCAGATAGGGCCAGCAAGCATTGACCTTACTCTTGCAGATGAGTGGCATTTTTTCAAGCCGGAATTGAAAAAGAAGACAGTTGACCTCTCAAAGACTCCATTTCAGAAGTCCTTCAACATCAAAAAAGCAAAAAGCATCATACTAAAGCCAAGGCAAATGTGTTTGGCCCGGACCAGGGAAAAGATAACACTGCCAGCAGACATCATGGGAAACCTGGAAGGGCGAAGCAGGTATGCCAGAATGGGACTTGTCATACATATTACAAGCGCGCTTGTGCAGCCTGGAAGCAGCAATCACCAGATTCTTGAGATAGTGAATCTTGCTCCGTTTCCGGTAAAGCTTCATGCAGGAATGAGGATATCACAGGTAGTATTCGAACAGCTTAATTCAAAAACAGCAAAGCCATATGCAAAATTCGGAGAAATCGCAAGAAAACAGTAGGCTTAAGTTCTGTAATTGAGAATAAATAATGGAGATGATTATTTGTTTGACATTGGAACAAAAAATACGACGCTAGTTGCAATCATAATATTAATCGGAATAATGCTGTTTTCAGGATTTGCACTAAAGCCGCAGTTCGAGGATCCGAAAATAATATTCAGCGAAGAGCCTCTGGAGAAAAATGTCAAGCTGCAGATTCTTCCTGGCGAGGAATACAAATACAGGTACATCATCAATGAGACGGGAGTCAACATAACATACAGGGTAATGACCGGAAGCGGATGCACAATAATCTACATGCAAGAGAGTGCAAACTTCACCCACATCTGCCTGGATGAATGGGGCATGGACAGCACAAAATCAAATTCAACTTTTGGAAGCATGGCATTTCTCCTCTTCAAGCCATGGATGCTTGCCGTTGAGGACAACTGGAAATGGAATAATTCAAAGTATGTGAAATACGACCAGATCTACAATCATATTTCAGACAATCAGTACAGAGTCATGAGAAAGGAAAACTACAGCGGAAGAATGGCTTATGTAGTTGAAATCAGCTCATCCAAGGGACCGCCCGAATACCAATGGATAGATGAGGAAAAAAGAGTGCTGCTAAAAACAATGGGAGAAGGATATGTGGTAGAGCTGATTGATCAGTGAACTACCGCAAGTGGCATGACTTTTTTATCAAGTTCCTGCTCGGCAACCTGGATAAATGTCATTTTTTCATCCTTGATTTTAATTAGTGGTGGAGCACCAAGTGAAAGCTGTAGTGCCCTTGCGCCAAGAATTCTTGCAAGTTCATATTTAGTAAGTTCCATTTCAACACCAAAAAGATAGGCTCCTTCAGAATCAACTCTGAAGATTTACATATATAAGTAACGTTTCTCACAAAACAATATAAATATTGCTTTTTTTGCCCAAAGTGAGCGCAGTCTCTCCAGAGAACTTGAATGTCTTTGCAAGTGCCTTCTGCACCTTGATTTTCATGCCAGGCTGAAGTGCGATCCCGCGATCCTCAAAGAGGTAGACGACGCCTTCGTTGCCCTCGTCATCATTGACCAGGATACGTGTGACTATTGCCTTGGTCTTCTTTGTTTTCTGATACTCCATGTTCTCTACGCTTCGCACAAGAAGCGGATCAGTATTGATATTGCGCATCTTATCCTTGATTTTTGTAATATTTGTTATGTTTGCTTCCTTGAATTTCTTTTTTGCAAGATTGAATGCAAGTGTGATTTCATTCTCAGCTTCCTTTTTCATGCGCTTCATTTCCTTGCGCATAAGGTCATCGTCGCCATTGGAAATCATCATAAGCTCGTATGCTTTTTTGAAGAATGTATCTGGGAGCGATTCTATCCCCTGGCGCTCCTTGAACTCTTCTATCTGGTCCATTTCAAGATTTGCAATCTCGGAAGAGATTCCATCGACCTGGGCATCCATGCCAACTTCATCAAGTTCAGTTGAAAGCTCAGGCTCATCAGGAGTAAGCTGCTCTTCAGTGACAATTTGTTCAGTTGGCTGCTCTTCATCAGAGACCACCTCAAGAAGCGTTTCCTGGGATCCGCCGCCGATCTGGTCAAGATCAGAGATCACCTCAAGATAGCTGGTCAGAAATTCCTGCATCGCAGCTCTGCTTCCATCTGAAGACTTTTCTTTTGAAGATGGCTTGTTCTTGAGATAGATGCGCTCTATTGTCGGCATCATCTTTTCCTTAACTAGAGCTGCCTTCTGCTTTCCAAGCCTTTTTTCAAACAGCTGTGTGATCGGAAGAAGAACCTTTTCGCGGGAATCTTTTGGAACTGCCTTCTTCTCTTCGGTCTTTTTTGTTGGTGTTGAGAATATTTTTGCAAATGACATTACTTCCGGCTCGTTCTTCTTTGCTTTTTCAAGAAGCTTTAGTGCAGTTTCGCGAACAGAAGGATCCTTGTCATAGCTAAGTTCAACAAGAGCAAAGAGAGCACCTGGATCGCCGTGAGCAGCGAGTGAAGCGGCAGCTTTTTTTCTTACCTCTGGATCTTCATCAAAAGTTAGTGAAACCAATTTGTTAATGTTGACATTTGCATCTTGCATGATCTTAACCTCAAGCCCGAAATATATCCGGGTTAATCTTTTTTAAGTGTTCACCTGGTCAGCTTTCCGATTGCATCAAGAGCAGTATCGATATCCTCAATCCTGAAATTGCCCATATGTGCGATCCTAAGGCCGCTTTCCTTGAATGCTCCCCGTGCCCCGACAATCTTTATCCCGTATTCTGAATTGAGTTTGGATTTGACATCTGCTGCCAGTATTCCCTTGGGGCAGGTAAAGCCTGTTACAGTGTTGGATTCAAAGCCAGGCTCTGCAATTATCGGAAGCCCCATCTCTCCAAGCCGCGCCCTGACATGGGCCGCAGCCTTTGCATGGCGCGAGATGCAGGAATCAAGTCCGCCGGTCCTATCAATAACATCAAATGCCTTTTGAAGTGCCCAGAACAAAGTGACACCAGGAGTATTCGGAGTCTGCTTGTCCTTCTCAAACCTCTTTTTGTGCCTTCGAAGATCAGCATAATAGCTTGGGATATAGTCCCTTGAGCTGAACTTTTCAACAGCCTCGGCACTCAGGCCAAGAAGTGCCATTCCAGGAGGTGCTGCTGTTCCTTTCTGGCTTCCGGTCACAAATGCATCGACATTGAACTCTTTCATATCAAGCTTTGTTCCAGGCCATGCGGAGATTCCATCGATGATAGTCAGCATTCCCTTGGACTTTGCATATGTGCAGATTTCTTTTATGTGATTGGTCACTCCAAGGCTTGTTTCATTATAAACCATTGCAAGAACATCTGCCTTGCTGCTGTCTATTGCTTCTTTTGTCCTCTCAAGGTTCCATCCCTTCCCATCCTCGATCTCATGGACAATTGCATTTGAGTGTACTTTGACAGTGAGAACCTGCTTGTTTCCAAAATCACCGTTTGGGAAGCAGACTACTGATTCGTCTTTTTTGCACAGGTTGAGTATAAGAGTCTCAAGGCCAAGAGCGCCAGAGCCTGTGATAACATATGCTTCTTCAGAGTTGAAGTAGCCCTTGAGCCGCGATACAAGGTCGCCATAAAGTTCAGTCATGGCCTTGCTCCTGTGAGTTATCATTTCCTTTGTTTGGGCTTGAGAGATTTCATCAAGCAGAGGTACTGGACCTGGAGATAGTAGAATTCCCATAAGGATAAATTAGAAGAAAATGATTAAAAAAAGTCACCAATCATCCACGGTTTTCTGGACAATGGTGCAAAAGCTCCTGCTCTTTTCTACAATAGACATTTTGATCGCGTCCTTGTCCCTTGCCTTGTAGAGAAATTCATATCCGCCCCGCTCCTTGTTTGACTGATCGCGCTGAACAAGGCCCTTTTTCATCAAGCCTGCAAGGCCTCTTTGCACAACGCTGCGCTCGCGCCTGAGGGAGGCAGAGAGATTGGAAACAGGAACATAGTCCTTGGCATTTAGAAGTTTCAAAAAAACAGTGACTTCAAGTTTCGAGAGGCCAAAGGAGCAGCGAAGAAGATCTTCCACAGAAAGGTCAATGCATGACATGTCAACCATAGGCTCACCAGTGTATTTATCTTGGATAAATGCATTACTCCAAATGATTTTAAAAAACAATTGTGCATCAAGAATGCACAGGTGATATTTATGTCAGAAGATAAAGTAATTGTATATTCGACTTCAACATGCCCGTTTTGCGATATGGCAAAAACCTATCTGAGAGAAAACAACATCGAGTATGTTGACTATGATGTTGCAGCAGACAGGTCAAAGGCAAAGGAGATGATAATAAAAAGCGGGCAGAAGGGAGTTCCTGTGCTCGAGATCAAAGGAAGAATAGTCGTTGGGTTCAGGCCAGAGGAAATACAGAAGGCACTGAATTCGGCTCCGGTGAGCAGGGACAGTGCAATAAACAATGTTATCTTTGATCCGTTTGATCAGTAGATGACAGTTACAGGCTCATAGTATTTGCGGACATTTCCTGCATAGACACGGGCGCTGAGCATCCGCTCCATTTCTGTTTTTGCATCTTCAACCGAACGGTGCAGCCAGCCGATTCTCATGTTCAGGCGGATGATACGTCCTGGAACAAGATGGCGGGTTGATTTTGGCGGGAAAGGTGAGTGGTCCTGCGCTGCTTTTACAATCTCTTCTTTTGTATATGACCTTCTGAAGAGGACAGAATTTCCAGCATCAAGATCCCTTTTTGTTTCCTCATCAGATATATAGTCAACTGCGCCTTTTTCAAGAAGCGAGAAGATATAGTTCTGCTCTTCCACCATCTCCTCGATCTTATATGATCCTGGATTCACGAGGAAGTGCTTGTCTTTGTGCTGGAGCATGAATGGGGCCTTGAGATCACTTACTGCCTTCATTCCAGCTTCCGGATCAACAGGCTCGTGCTTTATTGAATCAAGCTTGAAGATTTCCTCCGGAGTGAGGGAAACAGAAGGAAACCATGTTCCCACAGTAATATCTTCGCGTGAATAATCGACCTTCTGGACAGGTGCATACGGACATTCGATTATGCGAAGTACCTTCTGCCTGTGGTTTCCATCAATCACAAGGCCTGTCTTGTCATCAACAATAATCGGATCAACAACCTGGCCAATATTCAGCATCGACTCTTTGAGCCGCTTGACATTGGGGGAAATTGTCTGCTCATGCGGAAGCAGTGATTTTACCTCTCTTATCTCTAAACGTCCCAACATTTCATCCACTAATGTGCCCATAAATTCACTAAGATTAGATGAGTTTAAAAAGTATCGGAAGAAGCTCAGGCATCTGACGAAGAGTTGGTTTTTTAGTGATGGCAGAGAAATGAGGCTATGGAGAATCTGGGTATATTGGAAAAAGAAGGGACAGTGTTTGTCCTGGTTGATATTCAGGAAAAGTTCATACCGGCGATGAGCAATATTGATGAGACTGTTGCAAATGCGGACATACTGACAAGAACAGCGGAAATACTTGAGCTGCCTCTTGTTGTTACAGAGCAGTATCCAGAAGGACTTGGAAAGATAACAGACAGAATACACATTCCTGAGAAAAATCACAGAATCGAAAAGATTAGCTTTGGCTGTTTTGGCTGCAGCGAGTTTTCCAAAAAGATCAGGGATCTTGGAGCAAAGAGGATTGTGCTCTTCGGGCTTGAAAGCCATATCTGCGTTTTGAAAACTGCGCTTGAGGCTCTTGCCAGAGGAATTGAAGTCCATGCTGTTTCTGATGCCATCTGCTCAAGGAAAGAGGAAAATGCGAGAATAGGAGTTGAGAGGATGAAGCAGTCAGGAGCATTCATTGTTTCAACGGAAATGGTACTCTTCCAGCTCATGGACAATGCAGATAGTAGCGAGTTCAAAAAGATCAGGAGCCTAATTAGATAAAACCGGACAGGATGTTTGATGACCAATAGAAACACAGTTTCTATGGTCCATTGAAGCAAAAGCTTCAATTGGAAACTTTGACCGGTGCTGAAGCTAAGAAAAGTTTCAATGCGACAGAGGAAAGAAAACTTTCCTTGTCGATTTTTGCAAAGCAAAAATGCGACCGCCGGGAATCGAACCCGGGCCTCGAACTTGGCAAGCTCGAATCATAACCATTAGACAACGGTCGCTCAGTCATTCATGAACACTTTTGATTTACATGAATTAGGAAAATAGGTTGTTTGAAAACAAATATAAATCATGCATGCGGTCATAAACTTACAAATAACCATTTATACAAACATTTAAAAACTGTTTTTGGTAAATTAACTTCGGGAGAAATTAATGCCTAGTGAAAATAAAGGTAAAACTAGTGATATGCATCGAATGCTACAGAGACTCCCACAGCTATCAGACACCAGGGCAAGACGATTTAGAACCTCAAGACTTCTGGAAGAAAAAAAACCAGTTGAGGATACCGCAGAGCCGATCCTACTTGTTAAATTATCAAAATCATCAGCTCCGCCAAAGTCAGATTCGCCAGAGACTACAATGGAAGTCACAACTGGACAGATAGAAGTCAGTGAAGATGACAGGTTCCTAGATGTAAAAGATGATTCTCTTCTTGCTCCCATTGACATCGATGATGATGAACAGACTTTGGAAGCAGAAGAACCCACTACAGAGGCTGAAGAGCCGACTGAGAAGGCAACACCTAAGCGGGATTCGCTGCTTGCTCCGATCAGTTTGGATGATGATGAGCAGACAATACCGAAGGTGCGGGCGCCAGGGCCGCCAAAGCTTCCGAGCTTTGATATTGATCCTGACGGAGAGAATACTACTCACGAACTAACGCTGCCTCCTGTGGCTCCACCAAAGAGAAAGAAGTTTACTGATGAGAGGCCAGAAGATGAAGTCCTTTTCAGCACTGGAGAAGAAGAGGACTCAGTAAACCAGTTATTGGAATTTCTTCAGGAATATGAAGAGGAGAGAGTTTTAGACGAGGAGATTGAAAAGGAAGAGGCAGAGCTCAATCAAAAAAGAAGAGAGCTTCTTGCAGTCATAGTTGCAGCAAAGGAAAAGAAGATAGCAGAAGAGAAGGCAAAGAAAAAAGAAGCTGCAGCAAAGGCAGAGAGAGAAGCCGAAGAAGAGAGAAAGGCAGCAGAAAGAGAAGAGGCAGAGCGAAAAGCTGCACAGGAAGAGACAGTTGAAGAGATTGAAATTGACCTTGCTCTTGGAATAGACTGGGTGGATGAGCACACAACACACAAACTAACAGACGATGAGACGATAGTGTGCAGGCAGGTTCTTCCGGAGAGAGAGCGTTTGTGGATTCTTCCGGTTCCTGAAGGAAATGACGAGCAGGAGAGGATAATATTGGAAACATGCAAAGATGACCAAAAGGTAACTCTTGCCGGGCAGGAATATTATATTCTACAAAAACCATTTGCAGAAGCAAAATCAGTTGCAAGAATGGGAAATGTGCTAAATATCTGGCCAGAATCAATAACAACATATGAATTCCTCGGAAACATTGGTGCCGAGGTCAGAGAATACAGGGAAGTTGAATGGGAGAGAGGATTCTTCATACACAGGCTCACTGACAGGGAACTTGATGAAGTAGACTTGTACCTTCCGGAAAATGCGCCAAGACTTCTGCATCCGGTTCCTGATGTGAACACAAAGAATCCAAGAAACCTTGAAATTCTTGGGATGTGTAGGGATTCGTCCATAATTACACTTGGAGGAAACCAGTATTATATTTTCAACATACATTCAATGGCAGTCTGGAAAGACATTGTAACCAAGCTGCCAAAAGCAAGAATAACATCAAGAGAGGGAAACAAACTTAGCATCTGGGATGAAGTTAGAAATTGCAGGCAAGTTCTTGAGGCATTGGAAATACCACCTGAGCCAGAAAATGCAGGAAGTATCCCTCCAATTCCGCCAAAGGGAATGACAGTTCCGCATCCTGAAGAGATACCTCATGTTGAAGAGATATATGTTGATGGGGCAAAATACCTGAAACATATACCTGCAAGGATTGGAGATATGGACATCGATGAATTAAACTCAATCATCAATACAGCCTGCACATCATTTGAAAGGAGCAAAGGAAAGGCCCCGTTTGTCTCCATTCGGGGAAAATGGTATCTTGCACATGTACTTCCAGTTAAGGGAGCAAAAGAGACAAGATATGAGGATGGAGTTGTAATATCAGTCATACCAAAAACACCTGCAGACGGATTTAGGGAGCTTAGAAAGAAAAGCCAGGCTGCAATGAAGCGGGTGAGACGACTGGATGAAGTTAAAGTGGAATTTCTGAAGAATTTCCCTGAGGGCGAAGTAAGATATATGCTGGAAGTTCCAAAGGAAGTGCAGTCAGACCTTCCTGATATTGAGATGCCTGATGGAAACGGCGCATCAGTAAGATACCTGATTCACAAAGAGTATGTTGGCGGCAGCATTGCAGTTGTCCGAAAAGGCGGGGAACTCCATAAAGTCAGCGGAAATGAGCCCCAAAGCGAATTATAAACAATAGCAGGCAAAAACTACTTATGGGAATGGGCAAAGGCGCATACCTGAAGAAAATTACTTCTGGAACCATGAAGTGGAAGAGCATAGAGGTAGATGAAAAACTGGATGGAAGCTCTCCGCCTTCGGTATTTATTGGAAGCTATGGATATCCAAAGGTTGCAGTAGGGCCCATGCTCACCCCCAGCCTTGGAGATACGTTTGTGATGGACAGCCCCGAGCAGTGGATAGGTAGATACCAGCAGGAGGACATTATCAAATTCAGGCTGGATCTTGTTCGCGGCAAGAAGGAAGTCGGAATCAAGGATCTTGAGAACAAGCTGGTGCGGAACATGCAGGAGATCTCGCTTGCATCAAAATCCGTTGAAAGCGAAGTTCAGTTTCACTACAAGCCAAGAGGAGTTACGTTTAACCAGGACCATCAGCCATATGGCCCGAGCGCTACTCTTGACAAATTTGAGATAGGAAATACGAAATGGGACCAGCATCTTGAGAAGTCATATTATGATACTGACTGGAAGGCAGCAGATGCAGTCAAGGACCTGTACAGGGACGGAGTTGCATTCTCGCAGATGCAAAAAGCATTTTCAACCGGAACCATGGGCCTTGGAAAGAACAGAAAGCTTGTTCCAACGCGATGGTCAATTACTGCTGTTGATACCATACTTGCAAACCATCTCTACAACCAGGTAAAATACTTTGATGCTCTTGAGAACTACCAGGTCTATGAGTTTTCAAGCCTGAATAATTATTATGCCGTGATTCTCACTCCAACTCCGTGGATGTATGAATGGATTGAAGCATTCATCCATGTACTTGGAAAGGAGGAGATGATTTTCGCAGACCAGGAATATACCCAGGGAAAGAGCGAATACTCATCTGTTGGAGGATGCTATTACAGCTGCAAATTTGCAGTGCTTGAAGCGCTCTCAAGGATGAAAAAACAGGCAGGTGCAATTGTCCTTCGGGAAGCATATGAGGGATATGTGCCGCTTGGAGTTTTCAATGTGCGCGAAAACGTGAAAGCTGCGATGGCGCAAAGGCCAAGGGAATTTGAGTCATACAGGGCAGTTTTGAACTATCTCTCAACAAAGCTGAGGCTTCCTATTTCAAGGTTCACAGAACAAGGAGTCCTGATAAAGGAGATGCTAAGATCAAGACAGACAACGCTGACGCAAATAAAATAAAAAAAATTATGCTCTCCAGAGAGCATATCTTTCTTCGATATTGATGATGCTTTTTATATCAACTACAGTATCTACTGCCTTGAGAATATTTACAAACACGATATAGCTTGCAGCAATTCCAAGAGCAAAGAGGATTCTTTCAAATGCTGTAATCGGAAGAAGCATCAGCCACTGCTGGGCTGCCATAGGAACAGTCCAGATCCAGAGCACTGCTCCGACTGCATGTGCAGTAAATGTTGCTCCAAGGCTTCGCAGAAGCAGGTTTTCTGGAAGGAACTTTGCAATGAGCGGGATTACCCAGAACAGAGCATAGATCCAAGCCTGCTGGCCAACAGGATGAAGCCAGAAAGCGAGCATGGCAAGAATTGGAAGTGCAACTCCAAGCTTGTCTTTTACCCCGCGAAGGCCATTCCTGCTAAAGTAGATTGCAGCAAAGACCATTGGGAGCAGACGAAGAATATTCAAAAGTGAAATTTCCTTGCCTACAAGAACCCAGTTGATGAGCTGTGCGCCTAAAACCGCAGCAGCGCCCCAGATGCCCAAAAATCCGCCTGCAATCGGGCCAAAGAACTGATAGATAGTAAGAAACTGGCTCTCCTCTCCAATAAGTGTTGAGAAATTCAGCTTCATCCCAACAAGTGCCAGAAGAGTAAACAGCACCAGGAAGACAATTCCTTTTTTAGAGAATATTTTTTGCATTGATACACCTCAAAGAATGATAAAGTATCAATTGTGGAGCAGGTTTATTAAACATAAAGGAAAAACGCTTCTCATCGACGGGAAACGCAAACTAAAATAAACAATTCAATACAAATAGCTGCTGTGAACAGCATCAGGGAGTATTTGTTTTCACTTAGAAAAAGCGGAGCAAAGCTCGGACTTGAGCGGGTAGTTGAGCTTGCAAAAGAGCTTGGGAATCCGCAAAATGACTATAGGACAGTGCTTGTTGGAGGAACAAGCGGCAAAGGCTCGACTACTGCGATTCTGGACTGCCTGCTTCAAGAGCGCGGACTTTTGGTTGGAAGGTATACAAGCCCGCACCTGAGCGATCTTCGCGAGAGAATTACAGTAAACGGAGAGAAAATTCCGGAAAATGAGCTTGAGGAGATAATTGGCAGGATCAAAGAGGCAATTTCGAAGATGCAGGAGAAGGAAGATTTTGAGCATCCGACTTTTTTTGAGATTATGACTGTGGCAGCATTCTGCTATTTCCAAAAGAAAAAAGTTGATATTGCGGTCATGGAAGTCGGGCTTGGAGGAAGGCTGGATGCAACAAACATCTGCAGGGCAGAAGCCTCAATAATAACCAATGTTTCTCTGGAGCACACCAGAATCCTTGGTGATACTGTTGAAAAAATCGCATATGAAAAAGCAGGGATCATAAAGGAAAACGGAGTTCTGATAACTTCTGCAAAGGACGGGGCAATGGAGGTTCTGGAGAAGGTTGGTAGGCAGAGGAGCAGCAAATTGATGAGAATTGGCTCCGAGATCCTGATCAAAAGGGCTGAGCGGAAAAACAATGGGCAGGAATTTGTTATTGAGATCAGTGGAAAGACATATCAGGGATTTATTCCTCTTTTTGGAGCATACCAGATAGAAAACCTTGCCTGCGCACTTGGGGCAATTCAGGCAATTGGAATTGGAATTTCAGATGAAGAGCTGCAGCAGGGCCTTGAAAAAATAAGCTGGCCAGGGCGGATGGAAGTAGTTGCGAACAAGCCTATGGTAATTCTGGATTGTGCAAAGGATCCTGATGCAATAGCCAGGTTGAGGAAAACAATTGAGGGCTTTGAATACAAAAGGCTTATTGTGGTCCTTGGAATCTCATCAGACAAAAATCTTGAGCAGATGACAGGAGAGATTGCAAAGATAAGCGACCAGCTCATCATAACAGCACATAAGGTAATGGACAGGGCAGCAGACCCAAAGCTTCTTGCGCAGATAGCAGAGAAGCACTCAGGGAAATGGATGATTGTTGAGGATGTGAAGAGTGCTGTTAAAAAAGCAGTTGAAATTGCTGAAAAAAATGACCTTGTCCTTGTTACCGGATCGCTTTTCACAGTTGCAGAAGCACGCGAGCTCTGGCATGAGGATAATGCAAATATGGGCCGGGAATTCAATGAAGTACCTCGCAAATAGATTATAAACCTTGGGTGAAGATATAGCACCATGAACTTCAAATACATGCTATTATTGCTTATTTTATCACAAATAGTGGTTGCAGACTGTGCTGGATATGTTGATGAATTCAGCGTAAGGGTTCTTGATGCCAAAAACAGGCCGATTGAAGGTGCTGATGTCTGGATCAAGTTCGATAGGGGAACCTTGTTTGGAGAACAGTATTTTACAACTGAGATAAGGCAGAGCGATTCCAGCGGAAAAGTGGATTATACAGTCATAAACCAGGGAACGCAGGCAAGGGAAATCGACTGCACAATAGTGATAAATGCAACAGCTGGCGGGGGAACAGAGGAAATTGAAGTTGAAGCAAATAGCCATGGATCAATAGTTGATGTGATTCTTGATGATGTATACCCTGTGAAGTTCTATGTCAGGGACCATCTCAATGCCCCGATAGGAAATGCCTCAGTCACAATAGGAGACAAAAGCGGAAAAACAAATGAATATGGCTTTGTGAAATACCTTTTTGTTGAAGGAACATATGATTATCTTGCCAGCTATGAAATTGCAAGGCAGGCAGGAACAATCCTGGTTGAGGGAGAGGATGTTGAATTTGCAGTGATATTCCCGCACTATCACATATATCTTGATGTTCGTGATGACTATGGAGAGCCTCTTCCAGTAAACCTGACAGTCCTCAATGAAACAATGTACCTGCCAGATGGCCATTATGAAAATGAGAAGATATTCGGAGACTACATACCATACAAAGTAGAGCACAAAGGCCTTGAGAGAAACGGAGAGATCCTGGCAATTGAAAACCCAAGAGCAGAGATCATTCTTGATATTCACGCGCCCCTCTTTGGAGAGGTTGTCTCAGAAACAATAAACAACAGGACAAAGCTCAATATTCCGGTAAGTGATCCGGGTGCGGATGCGAGCGGAGTTGATGTAAAAACGCTGAAAGTGCAATACAGGCTAGAGCCAGCAGATGCAAGCACGCCCTGGAACACTGCTGTGGTGTTTACCACAGGCTTTAATACTTTTGCGGCAGAATTCCCTGAGTTGGCTTCGGACAGCATTGTCCAGTTCTCAATTGAAGTGAAGGACAAGGAGGGCAACAAAGCAACACTTGATGGGAAATTTTCAACTCTTGTTGGAACCGAACCTCCAAGTAACAACACACAAAACCAGACAAATACACAGGAAACCCCAGATGAAAGTCAGGATATACCACTAATTTACATCATACTTGTGGTTTTTGTTGTGATTTTTGCCATTATTTTGGTAAAAAAATTAAAAAGCAACGAATAGAAAGGTGTCCGCACAAACAACATCTTTTTAAACTGTGTGTTTTATAGTATTGTATGGAAGAAACATACAAGATCATAAATTATCATATTTAAGGTGATGCCATGCCTCGAGGAAAAAAAATCATTAT
>Ga0180431_10005419_pt1 | contig 15536 bp, 14 predicted proteins | sample SS_ome_11_FD_132459 | JGI IMG/M metagenome (GOLD analysis project Ga0180431, IMG submission 132459) | Hypersaline lake sediment archaeal communities from the Salton Sea, California, USA - SS_1_MS_1 metaG | ecosystem: Environmental > Aquatic > Non-marine Saline and Alkaline > Hypersaline >... | reverse complement strand
GGGAGCCGGGGGGAATGGCAGGGCAGTGAACGGTGCCAGGAATGCGGTCAGTGCCTCCTCGACTATACCGGGGGCATATGCCCGCTCACGGCGTGCACTAAGGGCCTGGTGAGTGGCGCCTGCGGCGGAGCGTCCAACGGGAAATGTGAGCTTGACCCCAAGCGGGACTGTGGCTGGGAGCTGATCTATCAACGACTGAAAGACAAAGGGCAGCTTGACAAGCTCAGGGTATTTATTGAACCCCTGGATAACAGCAAGTTAATGGCGAAACCGGCGCTGCTATCCACCTCACGCTATGCACTGGAGCAATATGACCAGGAGGAGAAAGTAAAGTGAGCTTGCAATCAGAACTGGAAGCCGGGAAATTTGTCATTACCGCTGAGGTGGGCCCCCTGAAGGGAACCGATACCACCGAGATTGAGGAAGTGGCGGAGATTCTTAAAGGCAAAGTGACTGCGGCTAACGTCACTGACCAGCAAAGCTCGGTGATGAGACTGGGTTCACTTACTGTTGCCCATTTGCTGGCGGAGAGAGGGCTGGAGCCTATCTTTCAGATGACCTGCCGGGACAGGAACCGCATAGCCTTGCAGTCAGATTTGCTGGGTGCCTGGGTTATGGGTATCAAGAACGTGCTGGCTATTACCGGGGACCTGCCCGCGCTGGGTGACCATCCCCAGGCAAAGCCGGTCTTTGATCTGGACTCGGTACAGCTCCTGTGGACGATAAGCCGGTTGAATGCCGGATATGACATCGTTGGCAATGAACTAAAGGGCAAGCCGGATTTCTTCCCCGGAGCCGTGGTAAAAGTTGAGTCGGACACCGAAGCTGCCATGGAGCTGCAGCTTTCGAAGATGGAGAAGAAGATTAAAGCCGGGGCGAGGTTCTTCCAGACGCAGGCGGTCTATGATGTCGAACACTTTGCCCGGTTCATGAAGCGGGTGGAGGGACTGGGCGTGCCGGTTCTGGCGGGGGTAATCCCGCTCAAGTCAGCCGGTATGGCGCGGTTTATGAACAAGAATGTCTCCGGTGTCTTCGTGCCGGAAGAGCTGATAGCCAGGATGGCTGAGGCGGAAGACCGGGCGGCAACCGGCATAGAAATCGCGGCGAACCTGATTAAGGACTTGAAGGACCTCTGCCAGGGGGTGCATATTATGGCTATCGGCTGGGAGAAAAGGGTACCGCAGATACTGGACGCCGCCGGTATTTCATCGTAGACCGGGTGTTATGTATCGACAGCGAAGGATTAATACTCGCTGGAGATGAAGTCCTTAATCTGAGCAAAGCTGAAAACCGGGCCATCGCGGCATACGTAAAGATCGCCGATATTGCAGCGACCGCACTTGCCGATGCCGCACTTCATTCTCTTTTCCAGGGTGGTTATCATCTGCTCCGGGGTAAAGCCGAGCTTCTCCAGTACCGGGAATGTAAAGCGTATCATGACCGGGGGCCCGCAGACGATGGCTGCCGCATTCTTGGCGGAAGGAGCCGCCTGTTCCAGCACCTGAGGCACAAAGCCTACCCGTCCGCTCCACCCCTCATGCTCGCGGTCAATGGTGGTGGTCATTTTTACTGAACTATCCTTCTCCCAGGCGTCAAGGTCATAGGTGAAGCAGAGGTCGCCCGGGGTGCGGGCACCGTAGATAATGTCTATGTTTCCGTAGTCATTCCGGTTGTCCAGCACGTTCCAGATGAGCGAGCGCAGCGGCGCCAGCCCGATACCGCCGGCGACAAAGACCAGGTTCTTTCCCTTGAGGTAGTCCAGCGGGAAGCTGTTGCCATACGGTCCCCGGACTCCAATCTCTGCCCCGACCCCGAGGCGGTGCATGGCGTTGGTGACCCTGCCTACCCGCTTCACGCAGCACTCCAGGTGGTCGCGCCGGGTGGGACTGGAGGAAATGCAGAAGGTAGCTTCACCGACACCGAAAACCGAGTACTCACCGAACTGGCCGGATTCAAAGGTGAATTGCTCGCGTAGTTTCTCGTCCTTGAAGTTAAAATGGAAGGTTCTGGTGTCGGCAGTTTCCTCGATTATTTTCTCGATGACGGCTATATTAGGTAGATACACATTCCCGTTGGCGGGGAACTTTTTTCTATTGCTGATGTCGGTTATTGCCATGGCTCTGCTCCATTTATACGGCTGAATGTTCCGGCACGCTCTCCAGTGTTTGCGTAATATCCCAGTTTACCGGGCAGAAGCGGATACAGCGACCGCAGCCGGTGCAGGCGATTGTGTCGAAGAGGCGCGGGTAGAACTCGTACTTGTGGCAGACCTTTTGCCGCACCCGCTGCCACTTTTCCTCCCTGGGGTTTTCCGCCGGCATTTTGGTGTAAAGCGAGAAACTACAGCTATCCCAGTTTCGGAACCTGGCTCCACTTCCTTTGCTAATCTCATCATTAATGTCGAAACAGTAGCAGGTGGGACAGAGGAAGGTGCAGATACCGCAGGTGATGCACTTGGCGGCTACCTTCTCCCAGAAGTCCTTATCTTCAAATGAAGCCTGCAATTTATCGGCAATGCCGGTGGTGTCCAGCTTTCTGGTTACTTTCTGGTAGGCTGTCTCCCTGGACTGCTTGGCGCTGTCCTCATCGTTTGAAGATGCATCGGTGAGGCCACTCGACTTGCCGAGCAACTCTTTACCCTTATCGGTAATCTCTTCAATCAGGAGCTCATTCCCTATGTCGGTCAGCATGAGGTCAACATCCGCCGACTGTGCCGGGTGGATGCCCAGCGATGTGCAGAAACAGCTTTCGTACGGGTTGGTGCAGCCCAGCCCGACGAGCACGGTGTTCTGCCTTCGGGTGAGGTAGTAACGGTCTTCGTAGGTATCCTTGAAGACCATGTCAATTATAGTCAGCGCCCGGGCATCGCAGGGGCGGATACCAAAGATGATCTGCTTCTGCTCGGGAGTAACCGGCTCCAGTTGGTAACCCGCCTCGTCTTTCTGAAAGCGGAACATTGCCTCCATGTTGGGCAGGATATTGTTCTTGGGTGGGATAACGGTATTCCGGTACCAGGTGAGGAAGTCTGTATCCTTGCCGTCCCATTCCTCCATTCTGGCTACTCCGGTGGCTCTTGACGGAGTAAAGACAGTGAAGTCCGCCTGCCATTTGCTGAGCAGCTTACCTATATCTTTCTTTTTTATCTTCTTCATGTTATCACCGGATAAAATCTTCCGCTTCCTCCGGTACATAGGCGGTCATGAGTGGCGGGGCATCTTTATCAGTCCCCGCTTTATAGCCGAAGAGTTCTTCAACTATCTCGTCCATCTTCCCGGTAAGGCTGCGCAGGGGAATATTGACCGGACAGGCACGCTCACATTCACCGCAGTCGACACACCTGCCGGCAACATGGATAACCCGGGTTGCTTGGAAGACGAGGTTGTCCTGCCAGCGTGGTAGTGGAGATATCCACTGCGGCTCGGACTCTTCCACGAAGCAACGCTCACAGAAGCATGCCGGGCACACCTGACGGCAGGCGTAACAGCGAATACAGCGGCTGAACTCGTTCTTCCAGAACTCCCAACGTTCGGCGGGTGGCAGCGATTCCAGCTCCCGGATGTGGCTCCGGCTCAATTCACGGTCACCGACCACCACATTATCCTCGCCCAGAAGCAGGTCATACTCCTTTGGTGCCGGCGATTCGCAGCTGAGACAGTCGTCCCGAAGGACTTCGGTGATGGAGAACTCTTTGTTCTCTCCTCCGACCGCTACGGTTACCCGGTCATTGTCACGGGTGATATCATCAATTTCATCCCGGTCCCTGCCAACCAGTTTCTCGACCTTGCGCAGGTCGATTACCCCGGGACAGGGTATGCCCAGGATAAACACGTCCTCTCTGGCCAGCTGATTATCCTGGATGAGGCTGACGATAGAACGGGCGTCGCACCCCTTGGCGACGATACCCACCGGCCCCTCGATTTCATGAAGGAAAACACTGAGATTATTGGCAATAAAGGGGTTGATTACCAGGCGGTCAGTGTCTTCTTTGTCTCCGGTTATCAGTGGGGTGGTGGTAAACTTCAAGCTTCCCGGGGCAAAGCCGATAATAGCATTAACTTTACCCTGTTCCAGCAGATTCCTGGCTTCAGTTCGTAGTTTTGATTCTATGTCATTCATCAGCGAATAAATTATTGGGCCCGATTTCCTTTATTTCTCTGGTGACATCAGCCACTACCTGGGACCACTTGTCTCCCTCGGAAGCGGATACCCAGCTTGCCTGAACACGCTGGGGTTCAACACCTATGTACTCGAGGAACTTCTTGGTGATGGCGATTCTTCTCCGGGCGCGGTAGTTGCCCGTCTGGTAATGACAGTCGCCGGGGTGACAGCCGGATACCAGTACGCCATCGAAACCCATGCGCAACGCCTTGAGAATTAGCAGCGGGTCGACTCTACCTGAACAGGGAATCTTGATGATTCTGACGTTTGGTGGATACTTTTTACGGCTGGTTCCGGCTAAATCGGCGCCAGCATAGCTGCACCACCGACACAGGAAGCCGAGAATCTTCGGCTCCCACTCTGCATCTTGACTCATCTAACCTCAACAAAGAAAAAGGGAAATATCCAAATCTATACTAGCATAGATAGTGTTCCGGTTCAAGACAATGAGTGTTCAACTTACTATCAAAATCATAACGACTGGTAATTCTTTGCGTTTGTTGAAACGAGACGGTATAGTAATATTGTGTCCGGTTTTATTACCAGTACTGTGATTTCAATACTGTGATTTTCAGGTGCATTGATGAAGAGCAGCGATTTTGACTATTCTTTACCGTCGGAGATGATTGCACAAAGTCCGGTGGAGCCCAGGGACCACTCGCGGCTCCTGGTGCTCAATCGACAGGATGGCGCCACGGAGCATCGGCGTTTCTTTGAGATTACGGAATACCTGAGAGAGGGCGATGTCCTGGTGTTTAACGATAGCCGGGTTATCCCGGCCCGTCTTTCCGGGGTGAAGATTGATACCGGCGGCCGGGTGGAGATTTTGCTGCTGCGCCGGCTCGACGCCAATATCTGGGAAGCGCTGGTCAAGCCGGGGCGGCGTATGCGTGTCGGTGCCAGGGTTGAGGTGGTAGATTCTTATTCGGTTGGTACTACCGGCGAGGCGAAGCTATCGGCTGAGGTTGTCGAGCAGCGTCTGGACGGGATAAGGGTTATTCATTTCGGTGACGAGACCCTGTTGAGCACGCTGGGCAAGGTAGCGCTACCACCTTATATTCATGCCCCGCTTCATCAGCCGGAGCGTTACCAGACGGTATATGCCCGCGAGTCCGGGAGTGTCGCTGCGCCTACTGCCGGTCTGCATTTTACCCCTGAGTTACTCGACGCGGTTAAGCGAAAAGGCGCGAGATGTGTGTTTGTTACCCTGCATGTCGGGCTGGACACGTTTCAACCGGTCCGCGAGGAAGACCCCAGGGAGCATGCTATCCATCAGGAGTATGCGGTAATAGGTGCGGAGACCGCCGCTGCGTTATCGCAGGCGAAGCAGGACGGAAGGAGAGTCATCTGCGTGGGCACCACTGCGGTGCGCATAGTGGAACAGGCGGCAATAAACAGTGACCCGCTTGCCGTCAAGCCATTCCAAGGCTGGGTCAGCCTGTTCATCCTTCCTGGCTACCGGTTCCGCATGGTTGATGCCCTGGTTACCAACTTCCATTTACCGAGGTCAACCCTGCTGATGCTGGTCAGCGCCTTTGCCGGAACGGAACAAGTCAGACAGGTTTACCAGGGAGCAATAGACCGGGGGTACCGTTTTTACAGCTTTGGCGATGCGATGCTGGTTTTGTAGTCTATCTGGAATGCCCGTAACCAAGCCCGGTGGCTAGTCCCCCCGTTTCCATAAGAAGACGGAACAGAGCAGGAATACTGCCAGGATCGCTGCGCCGGTAATGGAGAAACTGGTATAGAAGCCAAACCGGTCTATAAGGTAGCCGATTGCCGGTGTTAGCAGACCGCCGACTTCCATATTGCCGAAATAGTATATTCCCATTACGGTCGAGCGTTTACCCTCCGGAGTGTGGTCGACAACATATGCTTCCGATACCGGCATACGCATATACTGAATCATCCCCAGGATAACCAGGAAAGCACCGAAGGCAATTCCCTGTGGCACTATATTAAGCAGGTAAATGAAGGGGCCGGTGATAAAACATACCGTCAGTATTACCGGCAGCCTACCCAGACGGTCGGAAAGGTAGCCTCCCAGAGGACTCACCCAGAGCCCGCCGGAGTATAGTAGTGCCATCATGGAAGCTGCTGCCCCTTCGCTAATACCAAAATTGTCTACCAGGAACAGCGGGATATAGGTGACTATTGATAGATATGTCGCCTGGATGATGGTGTTGAGAATGATAATCACCACCAGGCGGCGGCGTTCACCTGGAACCGGTGGTGTTTCCGCATGCGTTATGGCGGTCTCTCGCCGTGCTGTCCGGGTTGACTGCACACGCTTCAGTAGCACGTAGAAAATGATGCCGAAGATAATGGTGGGAATGGATAGGCTCAGATATGCCCCGCGCCAGCCCCAGATGGTGGCGATGGCAGCTGCGATGAGTGGCGACAGGAAAAAGCTGATGCCACCACCGGTCAGGTGAATTCCCAGTGCCCGGCCGCGCTTCTCCGGTGCTACTGATGCCGATATCATCGGTGCTGCCGAGGGGTGATAACCGCCGCCAGCTATTCCCATCAGTACCATGACGATAACCACCATGATATAGGTCTGAGAAACCCCGACGAGAAACCCTGCCACGGCAACTCCCACGATACCTATAGTAATAGTGATGCGGGCTCCAATACGGTCGGCGAGCCATCCCGATGGCAGTTGCCCGATACCGTAGGCGATGCTGAATGCCGAAGCGATAAATCCTGCCTGGGTATAGGTAAGGGCAAAGTCTTCACGAATCATGGGCAGGAGGGGGACCGTCAGGGAATTGATGATGTGATGGGCACAGTGCGCCAGGACGAAAAGCGGCAGCAGTCCGGTAAAAAATGAGCGCAGGCTGGACCTGCTGGTAGCTGAGTCATTCATAAATAATCGCTGTCCTTATCGGGGTACTAATTCGCTTTTCTTGATTCTTACCGCTGCTACCTTGAACTCAGGTATCTTGGCTACCGGGTCAAGTGCCGGGCTGGTCACTTTATTGGTGGGGCTTTCCGCAAAGTGAAAGGTCATCGAAATGACGCCAACCGGGGAAATGTCGGTAAGCTGTGCTCTGGCGGTCACCTCACCGCGACGGGAAGTCACCTGTACCATGTCACCATCCATGATGTTGAGCGACTCGGCGTCCTGCGGACTTATCTGCACGAACTCTTCCGACCGGAAGGTGTTGAGGCCCTTGACTTTTCGTGTCATGGTGCCGGTGTGGAAGTGGAACAGGTCGCGCTCGGTGGTGAGAATCAGCGGGTACTCATCATCGGGGAGTTCCATGGGAGGCTTGTATTCCAGTGGTATAAACCTTCCCTTACCCCGGGTGAACTGAGCGGTATGCAGAATGGGCGTTCCGGGGTGTTCTTCGGTGGGGCAGGGCCACTGCAAGCCGCCTTCTCTTTCGAGGCGCTCGAAGGAAATACCTCCATAGCTGGGGGTCAATCTGGCTATTTCCTGCATAATCTGAGCGGGATTCTGGTAATCAAATCCTTTGCCACCCATTCGCTGGGCAATCTGCCGGGTAATCCACCAGTCGGGCTTGCAGCTACCTGCCGGATTGATGGCTTTTCGTGATAGCTGCACGCGGCGCTCGGTATTGGTGTAAGTGCCTTCCTTTTCAGTGAAAGTGGTTGACGGTAAAACAACGTCAGCCAGTTTCGCTGTCTCCGAAAGGAAAATGTCCTGAACGACGAAGAAATCCAGGTGCTTCAATGCTTCTTCAACATGGCTGGCATCCGGGTCGCTGAGGATGGGGTTTTCCCCGATGAGATAGATTGCCTTTATCTTGCCTTCATAAGCGGCGGGGATAATCTCGGTGAGCACCATTCCCGGGGCAGGGTTCAGCCGGTAATCCCAGGCATTCTCGAATTTCTCCCGGATTGCCGGGTCGGCAACCGACTGGTAGCCGGGATAGACATTGGGCAGGGCGCCCACGTCACACGCACCCTGCACATTATTCTGCCCGCGGAGCGGGTTTACCCCGCTCCCCGGCTTACCGATATTGCCGGTAAGCATCGCCAGATTGGCGGTAGCAATGACGTTGTCGGTCCCGTGAGAGTGCTGGGTAATGCCCATCGCATAGAGGAGGGATGCCGGACTATTCGTAGCGTACATCCTGGCGGCGGCAACTATCCGGTCGGCCGGTACCCCGGTAATTCGCTCCACTGTATCAAGGGGATAATCGTTTAATGATTCTCGAAAAGCGTCAAAATTCTCGCACCGCTGCTGGATAAAGCTATCGTCGGCTAATTCTTCATCCACGATTATCTTCATCATGCCCATGAGCAAGGCGACATCGGTGCCGGAGCGGTGCCGCAGCCACAGGTCAGCATAGCGGACAAGGTCAATTTCCCGGGGATTGGCGACAATCAGTTTGGTGCCTTTCTGTACTGCCTGGAGCACACGCATGCCGATTACCGGGTGGGAGGTAGTGGTATTGCTGCCGATGGAGAGGATACAGGCGGCGTCCTTTATATCGGAGATGGAGTTGGTCATGGCTCCGCTGCCGAGGGTAGTGACCAGACCGGCCACTGTGGGGGAATGTCAGAGGCGGGCACAGTGGTCGACATTGTTGGTGCCCAGCACCGCCCGGGCGAATTTTTGGGCTACGTAGTTGTCCTCGTTGGTGCACTTGGCGGAAGAGATGACTGCCACCTGGTCACTTTCATAATTCTCCAGCTTGCTGGCTACCAGCGCCAGTGCCTCTTCCCAGGAAGCTTCTTCAAAGTGACCGTTCCTCTTGATGAGGGGAGTGGTCAGGCGCTCGGGGTGGTGGACAAACTCGGTAATACCAAAGCGTCCTTTTACACAGAGCAGCCCCTGATTGGCCGGGCCTGCTTCATCACCGCGGACTCCCACTATATGGTCGTCGGCAATACCCAGATACATCTGGCAGCCGACTCCGCAGTAAGGACATACGGTTAACACCTCTGTTTCCGCCTGACCGGTGTTTTTGGGAACAATGGCGCCTACCGGACAGCGGACCATGCATTCACCGCAGGAACGGCAGGTGGAGTCCATCAGTGGCGTGTCACCGAAGGTCGCTACCTTCATGGAGTAGCCGCGATAGGACATGTCAATTGCCCCGGCACAGGTTATCTCCTGGCAGGTACGCACGCAACGGCCGCAGAGAATGCAGCGGTTACGGTCAATATCGAAAAAGGGATTGCTGGTGTCTATCGGTACTCTCTTCTTGTCCATGCTGATATGTAACTCATGCACCCCAAGGTAGTCGACTACCTGCTGGAGCTCGCAGTGCCCGTTTCGCGGGCAGACCACGCAGCGGTCAGTTACCGCCACGTGGCGCAAACATATATCATTAGGCTGGCAGCGGTCGCGGCGGTGACAGAGCAGGCATTCGCAGGGGTGGTTAGCCAGTATCAGTTCCAGAGAGGTACGGCGTACCTCGTTGATAGCCTCGGACTCCGTGGTGACCACCATGCCGTCGGTGGCGGGGGTGGTGCAGGAAGTAGGCAAACCGCGGACATTTTCAATCTCGACGACACACAGGCGGCAGCCGCCGTACGGTTGCAGGTCAGGATGATAGCAGAGCGTGGGGATGTAAATACCAGCCGCAGTGGCGGCTTCAAGAACAGTCATCCCTTTTTCCGCTTCGACTTTCTGACCGTTAATGGTCAGGGTGATTTTTTCCATGTCGTGTCTCATTCATCTTGAGCCGTTGTGCCGGCGGTGGGTCTGGCGGCGGTAACCGGGACCGGCTCACTGGGCACGGCTATTTCCTCTCCGGAGACCTTGACCACTGCGCTGAACTTGGTGGGGCAGACCTCAAGACAGGTGCCGCATTTGATACACTTACTCTGGTCAATGACGTGCACCAGTCGCTTGGCGCCGGTGATGGCTTCAGCCGGACAACTTCGCAGGCAAATGCCGCATCCCTGGCACTTATCCGCCAGGATATAAAAAGTAATCAGATCGGTGCAGGCTAAAGCCGGGCATATCTTGTCCCGGGTATGCGCTTCATATTCATCAGCAAAGTAGCGATAGGTGGTAAGCACCGGATTGGGCGCTGTCTGTCCCAGTCCGCAGAGTGCCCCCACCTTAATTGATTTACCGAGATTGAGCAGCAGGTCAACATCTTCCGGTGTGCCTTCGCCCCGGGTTATTTTTTCCAGGATGTCCAGCATGTGCTTGGTACCGACCCGGCAGGGGACACACTTCCCGCATGATTCCGACTGGGTAAACGACAGGAAGTAGCGGGCGATATCAACCATGCACGTGTCCGAGTCCATAACCACCATGCCGCCCGAACCCATGATAGCCCCGGCCTCGGCCAGGGACTCATATTCAACGGGCAGGTCAAGCAGGGTAGCGGGCAGGCAGCCGCCGGAAGGTCCGCCGGTCTGCACCGCCTTGAATTCTTTGCCGCCGGGTATACCGCCACCGATGCCGTAAATGATTTCACGGAGGGATATACCCATGGGCACTTCGATAAGTCCGGTACGGTTTATCTTTCCGGCCAGCGCAAAGGTCTTGGTGCCCTTGCTTTTTTCGGTACCGTAACCGGCATACCAGTCGCCGCTGTGCTGTAATATGGCGGAGACATTAGCCCACGTCTCCACGTTATTGATATTGGTCGGTTTTCCCCAGAGACCGGACTGAGCGGGGAAGGGAGGACGGGAGCGGGGCATACCTCGCTTGCCCTCGATGGAGGCGATAAGGGCAGTCTCTTCACCGCAGACAAAGGCGCCGGCGCCTTCTTTAATCTTGATGTGGAAACTGAAATCCGTGCCGAGGATATTATCGCCAATCAGTCCGTAGGCTTCCATCTGCTGGAGCGCCAGCTTGAGCCGTTCGATAGCCAGCGGGTACTCGGCACGGCAGTAAAGATAGCCGTCGTTAGCGCCCATGGCATAGGCGCCGATGAGCATTCCCTCCAGCACGGCATGGGGGTCACTTTCCAGCAGCGACCGGTCCATGAAGGCGCCGGGGTCACCTTCGTCGGCATTGCAAATCAGGTACTTGGGTGTTCCCTGAGCGTCACGGCAGAACTGCCACTTCATGCCGGTGGGAAAGCCGGCGCCACCACGACCACGCAGTCCTGATTTCTTTATTTCGTCAATCACTTCTTGCGGGCTCTTTTTCAGGGCATTTACCAGCCCGCTATAACCGTCACGGGCAATATAATGGTCGATTTTCTCCGGGTCGATAATCCCGCAATTTCGCAGCGATATTCGTACCTGTGGTTTCAGTATAGGCAACTCCCATAACCGGGGAATTCCCTCGATAGTCTCTTCACCGACAGTACCCATCGCCAGTTCGGGATGAGGGTTATCATGCAAGAGGTAGTCTTCGATAAGCTGGGGGACCATTTTCGGGGTAACGTTACCATAGACGATATGAGGCCGGTCCGGCTTGGCTATCTCGACCAGCGGTTCGGCATAGCAGATGCCAATGCAGCCGACCTGGGTGATGGTTGCCGGGATGTTGTGTTTGGCAAGCTCATTCTTGATGGCAGCGATAACACCCATCGCTCCGGCGGCACGACCGCAGGTAGCCGTCCCGATGATGATATGCGGGTGGTCCAGATTGCTCAGTGATTGCCACTCGGCGGTTGCCTTTTTTTGTAACTCCTCGAAGTTCACTTGACGCACCTCTTAGCTTATTCCGTACCGGAAAGAACCGATTTAACCTTGGCTGGAGACATACGGCCGTGCACTTCATTATCAATCACCATTACCGGGGCCAGTGCGCACGAGCCAAAGCAGGCGATTGTTTCCAGAGACCACTCAAGGTCTTCGGTGGTCTCCCCGGCTTTAATACCCAGCTGTTTTTCTACCTCCTCCAGTATCTTGGCACCACCGCGGACATGGCAGGCGGTACCCCGGCATATTTTGACTATCTTCCTGCCTAACGGCGTAAGCTTGAACTGAGCGTAGAAGGTAACCACTCCGTACACGGTGCTTGCCGGCACTTTCAGAAATCTGGCAATTTCCTGCATGGCTTCTTCGGGTAAATAGCGGAAGTGTTGCTGGGTCTCCTGCAGGACGGGAATAAGCTCCTCCCGGCCGCCGCTATAGTGGGCGAAGATTTCCTTCATTGTTTCCTTGACATCTGCTTGGAGAACATTACCTTTTATCAGGGCTATCACCTCCCGCCTTGAGCAGTTTAACCAGCCTCCAGGCTATAATTTCACATAATGCATGAATATCATCACTGGTCAGGTAGTCGGGTACCGTACTGTCAAACATCAGGTTCCCTTCCGGTGGGAATTCGTCATCACCCCTCCACAGGGCCAGGGTGATAGGCACCCGGGGGAAGGCGTCAATGGTTACCGCTACGTCTCCAAACCGGGCAGGCTGCCCACCCAGAGCCCCGGCGGTATCCAGTAACCGCTGCGGCTCGTTGCCGAAATGGTCAACCAGTGGCTTGAGGGCGCGCTGGTAGAATACCGGAGCATATAGTGAACCTTCCTTGAGTTCCCGGTAGGCGACCAGCCGGTGGGAAAGGGGGGTCCCTTTCGCCTGGATAAAGTAGTGGAGGATGAGGATGGTATCCCTGATGGGAACCTTCTCTTTCCCGGTCAGCGTTGAGACTTCAGCAGTGGGAATCGAAATGAGGTATGATTGATTCAGGTAGTCGATACTGACTTTTCCGGCATCAATATAGCGTGCGCCGCTATTGAGACACTGCTGCTCAATAGCAGTAAGGCTGGCCAGTTGCTTGCTCGCAATCTGGTACGCAAGCTCGTAGCCGTACTCGTATTTCTTTTTCGGCAAGGTCAGGTTTTTATCGTTCATCCGCAAATATATCTATTATTCCCCGGCTGCTCGCTCCATACTTCGCTGATTGACCAATCACTATTGTTTCACTATATCTCAAGCCAGGAATGAGAATAGAGTGATTCTCCGGTGATAACCCTGGCTGTCTTTACATATTCCCGTTCCTTCCGGTTCAATGAGGACATATCCGGTGTGTCGCCATTCATTACGCGATAGACCAGGTCAGCAATTTCCGGCATCTCACCCCTGGCGATTGATACCAGCTCCTTATCGAAGACGTCAGCGATGGCGGAGTACACCCCGTAGCGCATCAGCATTATCAGGTAGGTCCGGTTGAGATGAGGGCGGAGGTGGGTAGGGGCACCGTTGGAAACGTTGGATAAGCCTACCACCGATTTACATCCCGGGATGACATCAGCCGCACTCATCATGAACTCCAGGCATGGCTTGGCTTGGTTTGACTCAATGTTGACTACCGGCGTGACAATGGGGTCAAGCCAGGTACGCTCGTTGGGTATACCCATTCCGTTGGCTGTGGTGGTGAGTTCAAGGGCTATCATGGCTCTTTCGTCAGCGTCCCTGGGCATTCCTTCACGCCCCCACAGGAGCCCGATGAAGTCGGCATTGTATTGTTGAGCAAGGGGTAATTCTTCATCCATCCTGACTACAGAGATAGAATTAATTAATGCCTTGCTCTTGCATACCTTTAGCCCTGCCTCCATGGCTGATGGATTGGTGGTGTCCAATGATAATGGCAGATCGGTTACCTCTTGCACGGTGTTGACTACCCATTCCATTAGTTCCTCACCGTTTCGGCGGGCGGGTCCAATATTGACGTCAAGATAGTCCGCGCCGGCTTCAGCTTGGGCCTTGGCCATCTCCTGAATAGGCTTCGGATTTCTCTCTTTCATCGCTGGTCCGATGGTCTTTGATACTACGTTTATGCTTTCTCCGATAAGGATCATTATTTCCTCCTAAGGCTTCCAAGTCTTAAGATAGGCTGGGAGGTGAGCACTTTCCCTGGGTCCAACCATGATTTCCCAGCCAGGTAATTCTTCTTCCAGACCCCCACTTTCAGCGGCGACGTAGCCGGGGATAATCAGCTTCTGGTGCTTGATCTTGTCGGCTACACCACTCTTTTTGACCGCAGGACCGATGATATCGGCAGAGAATTTTCCGGCTGCCCAGGCGGTCATCACGGAAAGTCCTTCAGTGTCCTTGACCAGCAGCCAGCTGGGTACCCTGCTGTTTTCAAGTTCACCAGAGACAATGAAGTAGGTAAGCGAGAAGTTAGTAGTAATCAATAGGGGTGAGTCCTCTTTGGGATTATTGATTTCGTAGATTCCTTCAGTAGTCGCCAGCGGACGCTGCGGATCAGTATAAACATTAAGCCTCTCCACCAGCAATGGGAAAAGACTTTCGCCCCGGAAGTCAGAGAGAACGATGATACCGGCATACTTGGCGATGAACATAGCAGCGAGCATCGCTTCTTTCATGGGATTATCAGTCATCTCTCCGGGGAAGGTGATGGTGGGGTATCCCAGCGGACGGAACTTCTTGTTAAGGGCGGCGCCTCTAATCATTATCTGGTCTTCAAATGCCTGCTTGAGGGTTCTCGAGCCAGAGTCAATGACCAGGTTTTTGATTCCGTCGGCAGTGAGTTTTTCGGTTATTTCCGCCAGTTCTTCGAGGTTTGCCCCTTTTACCGCCAGTGGACAGGAGCTTTCCTTGGCTAGCTCAGCCATACGGTCGACGGTATCCTTGGTGGCGGCATAGAGCAGCGGCTTGCGGTCGGCACAGTCCTTCACCGCAGCGGCGAGGATATCCGGGTTGTCGCTTATCAGGATAAATCCGGCGTCGCTCTTTTCCTTGACTTTGCTGGCAAGAGCGGTAAACTTCGCTGCGTCCCCGGAATCATCTTTTACCGCTATCAGGTCGGGGCGGAGGATAAGGCCGACTCTCTCATACTGCATCGTGTTGCATTTGTCTATCCTGGCATCGATTTCAGCGGCATCCATGCTGTCGCTGACCAGGATGGCTATGCCGGGAGGATTCTCGAACCTTTTTTCATGACGGAACATGACCGTCTCACCGCCAATCTTCAGGGCTCTCTCCCCCGTGCCAATGGTAACCGGCAGGATTGGTGGCGCCGCAGCTTCCGATAGCTTTTCCCGTGCCTCTTCGGACACATAGGGGCAGGCAGAGAGCTCGGCTTTACCTGCCGCCAGGTTCATGGCGAAGGCGAGACAGGTGGGTACCCCGCACTCACCGCAATTGGTCTTGGGTAGTAATTTAAATATCTCTATTCCGGTTAGTGCCATCTACAAACCTCCTTACTAACCTAGTATCGATTCCATGGTAAGGGCCGGGTGCCCTTTCTCTTGCAGGAATGGTATAATTTCCTCTTCAGTGGTTCCTACTGTCTCATCGGCAATTTTGTCGAGGAGGTCGGGTACTCCCAATTCCTCAGCCCTGGCTTTGATACGGTCACCAATCTCCTCCTTAAGCGATGTTGGCATCCAAACCACCCGGAGCAAGCCACCGTCGCCTTTGATGAATTTGCGCTGGGTGGTATTATACTTGCCGTGACCGACGAAGCCGGGGGTGCTGATACCGCCGCCGATAGTACCCGCCAGCGTGGTGAATTTCAT
>Ga0180431_10005417_pt1 | contig 15537 bp, 11 predicted proteins | sample SS_ome_11_FD_132459 | JGI IMG/M metagenome (GOLD analysis project Ga0180431, IMG submission 132459) | Hypersaline lake sediment archaeal communities from the Salton Sea, California, USA - SS_1_MS_1 metaG | ecosystem: Environmental > Aquatic > Non-marine Saline and Alkaline > Hypersaline >... | reverse complement strand
TTTGACTATTTGTTCCGGTTTTCGGTATTTCCTTTTCATAAGAGTATCCTTTCCTTAAAAACCAACTCATCTTATCGGATACTCTCTAATTCTCAATGGTACAGTTTTTGGGGGTCAGGCCAGCTGCAGGGAATTTCAACGTTATCCCGAAAGGCAGCAAGACCATTAAAAAAGTTAGCGACGAAATCAAGACATATACAGAAGAGGAATTATTGTCTGGTTGCAGCTCTAAAATAGAAGAGGCATATTCTTCCCTAAAAAAAGAAATCTATCTGCTTTATAGTGATGCTGACGAGAAGATAGGCAAAACAATGGTTAATTTTAGCATTGATGGAAGAGGCTTAGTATTTGTTCGTCCTCAAAAGAATAAGATTACAATCTGGTTAAGAAAGGGGAAATACTATGATAAAAATGAAAAGCTACTACCCGATGGGTGGGGTGGTTATCCTACCATTACTTTATCGGAAGATGAATTTGATATTGATTATTTAAAAGAGCTAATTAAAAAGGCTTATGAATATTAAGCCTTTTTAAGTTTTTCATCGTGGTATCCTAGAGGTCTTGCCGGCTTTTTATTTTTTAGGCGAAATTCGAGTAAAAGATGCAGGAAAATTTGTGGAGCAAACACAATGATTAATATTACCGAAGAGGTGATCGATTCAGCATTTATTTGTTTTGCCGAACGATACCGGAATTGGTTTGCTGACTCTGAGGCTATTCTTAACCTCTATAATTCAGCAAATGGGGCATTTGTTGGTGAAGGTAGTTTAGAAGACTTTCGAACTGTCTATGAAGAACTTCGTAGAAAATGGCAGGTTTTCAGAGGAAGCCAAGGACACTGGAGCTTAGAACGAACGTATAGTGTATTGAAAGATTTGTCGGAAGATTTAAGGAATTGCTGCCTTTCAGAACTGGACATACATAAATGGAGAAATGTCTGGAATGCTATTGAAAACCTGAAGGACATCAAGCAGCTAAAAGAAGGTCCTTCGCTTGTAGCGATTTCGAAGTTCCTGCATTTTTGGAATCCGCGTCTTTTTGTCATCTTTGATAGTGAAGTTGTAGAAAACTGGGTTTTCAGGCATAAATACTTAGCCGATCAATTAAATTCAGAGCCTGTTAAGAGTATGCTTGACCAATTGAATTTGAATAATAATTCACGATTGACCAAATATTTCAAAGCCTTGGTATTCGCAAGTGATCTGATTAGTAATTATCCACATATCCTGGAAACATTCGCATCTAAAGTTCACAATGATATTGGGACTTACGAGGCGGCAGCGGCTGAATGGTTCCTTTTGGGTCTTGTGGAGTTGCCACCAGCAGGGATTGAAGTGTTAGATTAAATCTTGACTATTCCACATCGACAGCCGCGGCGGCTGGCCAATAAAATAATTTTTAGTTCGAGGCCTGTTTAAGTAGGCCTCACTTTCCTTCGGCAGGCTCCCGACTTCGCTGTTAGCACTGCTACGCCGCGGCAGGCAGTGTTGTAAACTCACTTCGGAAAAGTTATCATCAAAGCGTGCTGGCGAGGCAGCCCAAAGTGACTTTGGGGTAGGTTATTGGGGTTGAGATTGCCGCGGCCTGCTTTGCAGGCCTCGCAATTGACAGAATAAAGCCAGCGAGCATCGCGAGTGGGCAAGTGAGAAGGAAAGCTCCGGCAAGGCCAGAGCTTGTTTTTTTATTGATTATTGTGATGATGGCGCAGGGCCCTTCACTTCGACTACGCTCAGGACGGACAGGCAAAACCCTGCCCCTCCAAAATCTACTTGCTGATGTCCGGTTTAGGCTATAGTATATAGGCAGATTTGTACTGTTTGCCGTCGTTGTCTTTTCGAACTGATGACCGGCCATGCATTATCCTTGAACTTAACTAAGGTTTAAAAATTTATAGCAATGAAAGCATTTTCCGGTGACGGTTTCCGCTGAGGATGACAAATTTGTCGGTATATTGAATTGTCGTGCTGTTCACAGAACTCTTAGTACTGAGGTTCTGGAAAGACAGCGTAAAGCTGATATGGCACACAGCGTACAAAATGTTTAAATAAGGTTATTTTTTTTACTTTAAAGGAGCAAAAAATGTCAAATTTCCAGAAACACAATGTCTTGAGATTTAGTATTGTTTTTGCGATTTTATTATGTTTTGCTGCTGGAGCTTTCGGTGGTCAGATTCGCACTGCCTGTGAGGAATCCGGCCTTGAAAAGTACTGCAATCATGCTGAGATGATGCAGTTTCTCCATAAAATTCAGTCAGGCTCTAATGAGATGCTGCTTTCGACTTATGGCAAATCCAACCAAGGCAGAGAGTTAGTATATGCGGTTTTTAGCAGGCCGATGGTAACCAATCCATGGGAGGCAATGACTTCAGGTAAGCCCATCGTGATATTAGATGCCGGCGTTCATGGCGGGGAACGAACGCTGAGAGAATCATGTCTGATCCTGATTCGTGAGCTGGCGACAAAAGGTACTGAAATGAATAAGCTTCTCGATAAGCTGGTAGTTATTATGGCCCCATGTCTTAATCCGGATGGAACTGAGAAGGCAAAAAGAACAAATGCAAACGGTATCGATATTAACCGCGACTATATCAAACTCGACGAACCCGAGACGATACATTATGTGCGAGATATGCTCCAAAGATGGCATCCGCATTTACAGGTCGGCGGCCACAACGGCGGGCCGTATCCATATAATCAATGCTATCTTGCCACAAGTAATGCCGCTGCCGATCCAGAGCTTACGCTCATATGCGACAAGGAGATTTTCCCGCTGGTCGATAAAAACATGGAAGCCGGCGGTTACAAATCGTTTTATTATGGAAGAGGCAGAGAAGAGGGCTTTACCGTGGGCAAATTCTCACCTCGCATTTTTAGAAATTATGGCGGCTTGAGTAATTACGTCTCTATTGTTTTCGAAACGGGAGGCGGCCAAGAAACAGAACCCGACATAAAGAGCGGTGTTATCGCTTATAAGTCAATTCTCGAATATTGTGCAACCAATCCAAAAAAACTGATGGGAGTTGTCGAAAAGGCCAGGCGAAAAACAATAGAAATGGGCCAAAAAGCACAAGGACAAATCGCTGTACAAATGAAATATGTCGCGGAGGATTATAAAGTTTCATATTTAGCTGCCGAGCGGATTAGAAACAACAGGTCAGCAAGAAGAGCCGACCCTAACTCGCTTAGAGCAAGATGGTCGGGGCTTTCGGAAGAAGAAAAGGCTTCGTATCGACAGGAGTGGCGTCAAAGAAGGTCAAGCCAAAGAGCCGATTCAAACTCAATTGAAAGATCGACGGCGACAAGAAGACGGACTCGGCGAGACCCAAATAATTCGAGGTCAAATCGACGAAGACGCTATGGTGCCATACGAGAAATAAACGATGCAAACATCATAAAAAAACCCATAGCAACAAAATCAAGGCCCAGGCCATACGCTTATGTCCTGGAGGCAAAGGCACAAAAAGTGGTCGACTTGTTAAAACGTCACAACATCACCGTGGAAGTATTGCAAAAAGATATATCGCTGGACATAGAAGCTTATGTGCTAAAGGGTATCGAGCACAAAAAACAACATAACCATCCTAAATCCACTGTGGTAGCGGTTGAAGAAAAAACTGTAAGAAAAACTAAAGATTTCCCTAAGGGAACCTATATAGTTAGAACCGGCCAGGTGATGGGACGCATAATTACCCATATGCTGGAGCCCGAGACCGATGACAATGTAATAGTCTGGAACACGATGGACGATTTGCTCCCTGAACCGGGACCAAATTCTCTTGTTCCAATATACAGGATCACCAGTCCCATTAAACTGCCCACTATGCTTTCAGAGGAGTGCTCATAGCTTAAGTATTTGTTGTTGGTAAACCAGTGAGAACCGATAATATATATATATGGTTATTAACTACAATAAATCGACGAGACAATCGACGTCCACGGCGGCTGGCCAATAAAATATAGGAATGAGTATGAATTTACAGAACAATTAAGTTTTAGTAAAAGGGGTTTAGTATGTCTGTAAAAGTTAAATATGTATCGCTGTTTGTTCTTTTTCAATGTTTATTTATATGTGGCGGCTGCCAGACTTATGAGATTTCGGGGGGGCAGCCGCTTTCGCCTATTGAGGAATGTGGTTATGTCAAATTAACCGGCCATTCAGAGATGATGGCTTATCTTAAGAAGATAGATTCTCTCTCGGACAAGGTAAAAATAGAGGTGATAGGTAAGAGTGTCGAAGGTCGGGAAATCCCGGTTGCGATGCTTAGTGAGGACAAGGTTTTTGGTTCGAATCGGGGAGTAAAGCCGGTAGTTCTGATTTTTGCGGCGCAGCACGGCAATGAGCCGTCCGGCAAAGAAGCGGCACTAATGCTGATAAGGGAGCTGGCGATAGGTTCTCTGCAGGATGTATTAAAAGACCTGGATGTGCTTATAGTGCCGTTAGCGAACCCCGATGGCGCTGCAAAGGACAATCGCAGAAACGCTAATGATATGGATTTGAATCGAAATCATGTGGTTTTAAGTGAGCCGGAGTCATTGGCCCTTCACACTCTGTTCTTAAAATGGATGCCGGAAGTTACTGTGGACATTCATGAAGCGAGTTGTATGAGCAGAAGCTGGCTGCGTCTTGGGTACAGGAAAAATGCAGAAGAGATGTTTGATTGTGTATCGAATCTTAACATTTCGCCGGCAATCATTAAATATTGCCGGGAAGTTTTTGTGCCTGAAGTGGGGCGACTTATAAAGGAGGATGGTTTTAGATTTGGCCGTTATATTGTCGGCGGCCCCCCTGAAGTAAGGAGGATTCGCCATAGTACAACCAATATTAATGACGGTCGTCAGAGTATGGGGATATACAACACATTTTCATTTATATTTGAGGGTCAGAAGTACAGGGGGTCAGTTGAGAAAATCGAAAGGCGCACAGCCGGTCAGATTTCCGGCATTACGGCTTTTCTCAAGACAATAATCAGGCATCGAAAAAAGGTTTTAAGTATTGTCGGTTCGGCGAGGGACAAACTGCTGGAAGAGCCGCAACGGGGTGATGAAATTTATGTTCGGCAGGACTATACAAGGGACCCTGAGCGAAAGACGGTGACTTTTGCGGTGTATGATGTTAATTCCAAACAGCATACACAGAAGGAACTGTGGAATTATTCGCCGTTAGTCAGGGTCAAAAAGAGCGTCGAAAAGCCGGTTGCCTATATTTTTTCGAAAAATGAGCGCAGACTGACCGAATTGCTTTCCAGGCACCAGATAGAGATGCATTGTTTGAAAAAGGATACCAAAATCAAGGTCGAAGAATATACGATTTTATCCCTAACCTCTATTACGGAAGAGGATAAGGCGGGCAGTGACGTTGAGGTAAAAGTACAAACAAAGGACGTAACTATGGAAGAGGGCAGCGTGGTGATATTTCTGCGACAACGTGCTGGCAATCTTATTCCATTGCTGCTGGAGCCGGAGTCGAGCTGGGGTATTTGTACCGAGAGAGCCGGGCGTAAGCATCGTTTTGCCGAGTACCTGCAGCAAGGGCGGCAATACCCTATCTTAAGATTAATGCAGCCGGTTGAGTTAGAGCTTAAAAAGTGTGAAAAAAATTAGCAGTTCATATCAGGATACGGTCATAATTTTTTTGATGAGTTATGTGAATGAAAGGGCGTGAAAGATGCGGGAAGTGACTGAAAAAGAGATGCCGGCAAGAAGAAAACATGGGATTATAGTAGCCCTTATACCGATTGTTGCGATGATGTTTCTTCTAATAGTTGGCTATGGGGTGTATCACATCGAGCCGCAGGTTCTTCTCATTTCGGCTGCCTTTCTTACAGGATGTTTAGGTATTATTCTGCGTTTTAAGTGGGAGGATATGCAAAAGGGGATTGTGGATAGTATTCACAAGGCGCTGCCGGCTATGCTGATTATGATTTGTGTTGGTATTCTTATCGGCTCGTGGATTGCCGCCGGCACAATTCCTATGATTATTTATTACGGGTTAAAAATCGTCTCACCGAAATTTTTTTTGGTAACGGCCTGTTTTGTTTGCAGTCTAACTTCTATAGCGACAGGGACTTCGTGGGGGACCATCGGAACTCTTGGTGTGGCCTTTATGGGAATCGCTATAGCTCTTGGGATTCCGATGGGCCCTGCGGCGGGTGCGATAGTTGCGGGTGCTTATTTCGGCGACAAGATGTCCCCTTTTTCAGATGTAACGAATCTGGCTCCTGCGGTTTCCGGCTCGAACCTTTTTGACCATATTAAACATATGATGTGGTCGGCAACACCCGCGTGGCTTATCGGTCTTTTTATCTATTTTCTGGTCGGTCTCAAATATGGGGGTAACAAAGTCGAGTCTGAGACTATGACGCTTATTATGACGACGTTAAAGGAGAACTTTACTTTTAATATTTTTCTTCTGCTTCCTATGGTGATAGTTTTTTACTTTGCGATTTTCAAGAAGCCGGTTTTGCCGGGGATGCTTCTTTCCTCTATCACGGCGGGAATTTTGGCCATGATTTTTCAGGGCTCTTCGATAACAGAAATAGCTACGGCAGTAAACAGCGGCTACGAGTCGCAAACGGGAGTGGACGTAGTTGATAATCTTATCTCTCGGGGTGGGATGATGAGTATGATGAGGGTGCAACTTGTTGCATTTACGGCCTTTGCTTTCGGCGGTATTATGCAGAAGACAGGGCTGCTTGCAGTTATTTTTGAGCGGGTGATGAAGTTCACCAAACAGGTCTGGAGCATCGTACTGACGACCGCCGCTACATCGATTCTGGCAGCTATGGTTACAGGCAGCTCATATCTTTCAATGATTGTTCCCGCTGAATTGCTTGCTCCTATCTATAAGAAAAAAGGGTTAGCCGCAAAAAATTTGTCTCGTATTGTTGAAGAATGCGGCGGTATTATCGTTCCGCTTGTTCCGTGGAGCATGGCCGGTGTGTACATTCATGGTACAATCGGGGTTTCGGCTTTCGAATATCTTCCGTGGGCGATTATGAACTATGCGGCTGTAGTTATTTTAGTTATTTTCGGCTTTACGGGCTTTACGATGGCTCCGAAAATAAGAGAAGATGAAACCCAGGTGGGCAGTTGAGAGCGAGTCTCAATTTCAGTTGAGCAAGCGTAAGAATGAAAGGAAAGACGAATGAAATGTAATTTGAACACAATAATCTTAGTGGTTTTGCTGTTTTTGGCCGGATGCACCGTTAATATGGCCGAACCTGCGGGAAAAGCTCTGATGGATAAGGGCAAAGGCAGTTTTGTCTTTCAGAACGAAAAGTTGATATCCGGACTCCCTCTTACTGTCTGGACATACCTTCCGAGCAACTACAGCGTTGATTCTGCGGTTTTGTTTGTGATTCATGGCAATGGCCGGACCGCTGAAAAATATCGGAATGCCTGGGTCGATATCGCCGAACGACATAGCGCTTTATTGTTAGTGCCGCATTTTACCAAGGAGCAATTTCCTCTGGACTCGCAATTCCATCAGGGCAATATGTTCAAGACGGATTCGGCTGATAAAATCCTTTCGTCCATACCCGAAAACAAGTGGACGTTTTCGGTGATTGACCCGATTTTTGATTTTGTCGCTGCAAAGATGAAGAACAAATCCAAAGGTTATTTTATTTACGGTCATTCTGCCGGCAGCCAGTTCGTTCACAGGTTTTTGTTTTTCAAGCCGGATGCGAAGGCAAAAAAGGCGGTCTACGCAAACGCCGGCTGGTACACAATGCCGGACTTCAACGAGCTTTATCCCTATGGACTTAAGGGGACAAAGTGTAACAAAAAAAACCTGCGGAAGCTGTTTGGGAGAAAAGTTACGGTTCTGCTTGGCGACCAGGATACCAACACAGCACATCGCAGCCTGCGGCGTACACCGCAGGCGATGAAGCAGGGTGCACATCGTTTTGAGCGAGGCCATATATTTTATCGCTCGTGTCAGCAGCTGTCTGATTCATTGAAAGTTAAGTGCGCCTGGGACTTGCAACTGGTTCCGGGGGTGGCTCATAGTAATAAAGGAATGTCGAAAGGTGCTGAGAAGGTTTTTTTTGGAGAAAAGTGATGCCAGATTGCCGAAGCAGTTGAGCTGCTTTGGCATCTCCGGCAGCTTTTTAGTTCTGAATTATAAAAGGAGGACATTTAATGTCTGAAGGAAAAAAGATGTTAAAGCTTATAAAGGGTTCGGAAGTTTATGGGCCCGAATGTCTCGGCAAAAAGGATGTTTTAATCACGGCAGAGAAAATTGGCTGCGTTCAGGATAGTATCGATATAGGCAAAGCGGTTGAGATTGAAACGATAGATGCCGAGGGCAAATTTTTAGTTCCGGGTTTTATAGATTCGCACGTACATATCCTCGGCGGAGGCGGAGAAGGAGGTTATAAGACAAGAACTCCGGAAATTATGCTCACCGATATCACACGAGCCGGCGTAACAACGGTCATCGGATGTCTCGGCACCGATGGGGTTACAAGAACGATGAGTAATCTCATCGCAAAGGCCAGAGGTCTCCACGACGAAGGCATAACCTGTTATGTCTATACAGGTTCTTATCAGGTGCCGGTAAGGACGCTGACAGGTTCTATTCTGGAGGACCTTATATTAATAGATAAAATAATAGGTGTTGGTGAAATTGCGTTATCCGACCATCGTTCTTCCCAGCCGACAGTCGAAGAGGTGGTGAAAATTGCAGCGGCTGCAAGGGTAGGCGGTATACTCTCGGGAAAGGCCGGTATAGTAAATGTTCATCTGGGCTCCGGAGAGAGGAAACTGAGTTTCCTGGAAAAGATTGCCAGCGATACGGAAATTCCAATAACTCAGTTTGTTCCAACTCATACCGGAAGAAGCCCGGGGCTGTTCGCAGCCGCGATGGAATATGCCAAAAAGGGTGGGCTGATAGACCTTACAACAAGCACACCAACATGGTTTTCCAAGAAAAAAGAGGGTAAATGCAGCCAGGCACTGAAGGTGATGCTCGATAATGGTGTGCCTGTTGAAAATATAAGTTTTTCCTCCGACGGCCAGGGAAGCCTGCCTAAGTTTGATGAAAAAGGAGAGTATATAGGGCTTGACGTTGGTAGGGTAACAACTTTGTATGAAAGTTTCAGGGATGCGGTAAGAAATGAGAACATTGCTATAGAGGTTGCGCTGAAGGTAGTTACGTCGAATCCTGCGAGGAATTTGAAGCTTGATAACAAGGGCGGCATTGGGGTCGGAAAAGATGCCGATATGGTGTTGCTGGACAAAGATTTGGAAATAGAGACGGTGATTGCGAGAGGCCAAATAATGGTCAGAGACAAAGAGGCCGTAGTAAAAGGCACTTTCGAAGATTAACACTTTTAATGATAAAGGGAAAATTATGAAAAGAGCTGCGTGGATTTTATTATCGGTGTTTATTTCACTGTTCGTCTGCCGGGCGCGGGCCAGCCGGCCAATGACACTCGTTGATGTGCTGGAAGTGCCGAGATTGAGCGAGCCGCGGCTTAGCCCTGACGCCGGGCAATTGCTTTACGTGCTGACCAAAGTGGACTGGAAGGCCAACAAGCGAGTCGGCCACATCTGGCGCATCAACACCGATGGGACAGAACCGGTTCAGATGACCAATGGTTCCGAGGGTGAGAAGAATCCCCGCTTCTCGCCTGATGGAAAGCGTATCGCTTTCCTGGCCAAGCGCAAGGATGTCAAAGAGAACCAGATATATCTGATTAGTAATGAAGCGGGAGAAGCGCTGCAGTTGACCCGACATAAGACTTCAGTTTCGAATATAACCTGGTCGCCGGACGGAGCGTTCATTTATTTTCTGGCTAAAGACCCGAAGACCAAGGAAGAAAAGGAACGAGACGAGGCCAAAGATGACGTTTTCGCCTACGATGAAGATTATAAGCATCGGCACCTCTGGCGCATCTGTGTTGCCGAAGAGAGCGAAAAACGTATCAGTGAAGGAGACTATTCGATACTCGGCTACCGCCTTTCTCGGGATGGTGAGAAAATCGTCTGTCACCGTGGGCCTACTCCCCTGTATGGTGACAAGTACAGAAGCGAGATTTGGGTAATGGATGCCAATGGCCAAAATCCCGTGCGGTTGACCTTCAATTCGCACTCCGAACAAGGGGCGGAACTTTCTCCCGACAACAGCCATGTTCTGTTTATATCCTGGTGCAATGAGAAGCTTGAGCCCTATTACAGTAATAATCTTTTCGTCTTACCCGCTAATGGCGGTAAAGTGAAACTGCTTTTACCCCGGATGCCTTACGATGTACGGCAGGCGAGATGGTCTGCCGACGGCAAAGCTATTTATTTCACTGCCAATATGGGCGTCAGAGTTGAGCTATTCGTCGTCGATGTAGCCAGCGAGAAGCTCGAGCAGTTGACCGACGGCAAGCACACATTGCGTTCCTGGTTGTTTAAACCCGGCGTGAACCGCCATATTTTCAGCATCGATGAGCCGGAAAATGCCGGTGATGTATGGATGCTCGGCGCAGGTGCGGATGCTAAGCCCAGGCGTATCACAGACGTTTTTGACTACCTGGCCGACGAATTCCAGTTACCCCGGCAGGAGGCAATCCGCTGGAAAGGCGCCGACGGCGTGACGGTGGAAGGGCTGCTGTACTATCCGCTCGACTACGAGCAGGGCAAGGCATATCCACTGGTGGTACAAACACATGGAGGGCCGAGGTCCTCGGATAAGTACGGGCTGGGCAAGTGGAGCAGGTATATTCCCGTACTTACCGCAAAGGGCTACGCAGTATTACTGCCCAACTATCGCGGCAGCACCGGCTACGGCGATGACTTCGTGCGTGATATGGTCGGCGGCTACTTCACGCAGTCCCATCTGGATGTTATGGCAGGCGTGGACCATCTGATTAAACTTGGAATTGCCGACGGCGAGAGGATGGTGAAGATGGGATGGAGTGCCGGCGGACATATGACCAATAAGATTATCACCCATACCGACCGGTTCAAGGCGGCTTCTTCCGGAGCAGGAGCGGTAAACTGGATTAGTATGTACGGCCAGAGCGATACGCGCACTTACCGAACGCCCTGGTTCGGAGGCACGCCCTGGCAAAAGGACGCTCCCATCGATGTTTACTGGGGACATTCTCCTCTAAAAGACGTCTGGAAGGTCAAGACGCCCACTATCATACTGGTTGGTGAGAAGGATGTGCGCGTGCCTTTTCCTCAGTCGCTCGAGCTCTATCGTGCGCTCAAGTTAAACGGCATTGCCACCCATCTCTATGTAGCTCCGCGTGAACCTCATGGTTGGAGTGAGCTTCGCCACCAGCTTTTCAAGATGAATATCGAGCTGGAGTGGTTCGAGAAGCACGCTATGGGCAGAGAGTACAACCGGGAAAAAACGCCGTAAGTTCTATGTGGCGGAATTTATTGGCCCTGAAAGCACAAAGGCACGAAGGGAAAGAGGATAGCGTTTAGCGTATAGATTGATGGTGGGGCAAGGCCCACCCCGCCAAATAATTTTGGATTCGGTGGCTGGGTCCTTCTACAATGCTCAGGACTGTGCAGGAATGGCAGAGGGAGAATGGGGGGAATAACGAATCCTTCGACTCCGCACAGTATAAATCCGCTCAGGACAGGTATCGAATAACGAATGATGAATAGGGAATGGCGAAGAAGAGATATGGAACTTAGGGTTTATTTTTGTGAGAGGATTTTGTCGGCTGCTTCGAGTGTGGAGATGTACAGGCCTTTGGAATGGTTGGCGAGTAGCTGCATAGCGGCGGCTTTGTCTTTTGGGTAAAGCTTTAAGGCGATTTCTTCAATGGGCTTTTGCAAAGAGAAAGCACGGGTTTCGAGCCGGCGGGCCTTTGCCTGTACACGAGCAATTGTGGTTTCGTAGTCTCTGTCAACTTTGTGGGCGAAATTTGAGAAGGTCCAGAAGGCGTGGTTTGGTGCGGGCTGGAAGAAAGACTCGACTTTTCTTCGATAAGCGTTCAGTGACGGTTTTTGGCTCTGGGTGTAAAAGCCGCGAGGGAAATCAGCGATGCCGAAATAGAAGGGGATGTAAAACGAAGTGCAGGGTTTGACCAAACACAGCCAGTAAACAATCCCTATATCGGAGGGGAGCTTATTGCGGAGTTGGAGGATGAAGCTGGTCTGAGTGGAGGGGTGACAAATGGTTCGATTGGTTTTATGGGGGTCGGCTGATGGTTTGTAGTATTTCGTATTTTCGTAGTGGTCTCGGAGGATTTTCATTACTGCGGCAACATCCAACTTTTGTTTGGGGACAACCGAGAAGGGAAGTTTCTGACGAAGTGGAATCGGATTGGTGGCGACATATCGCATTCCTCCCCACTGTCGTTTGAAATTAGACGGGTTTGAAAGCGACTTGGGATGTGCATAAACGGCAGCGAAGTCGAAAGGGCCGTTCCTTTCGGGATTGTACCAGCCCCTTTGGACGGCATATTCGATGATATCGGCGCAGGCGAGGTGGTTTTGCTTATCGGTGAGGTTGACCTGGTGTATGGTGTAGGTATTTGCGAGCATAGCGACGTGGTCATCGGGCACTTTTTTTGCGAGCCAGTGTTTGCCGTTGACGACGCAGAAGAGCCATCCTTCATTTGGGTCGCAAATGGTGTAAGTCCGGCCTGAGGCATTGTAGCCGAACTGTTCGACGAGTTTGCCGGCGAGCATGACACCTTCGCGGGCGGATTTGGCGCGCTGGGCGATGATGCGTCGGAGCATAAAGCCGATACCTCCGTTGGTAAGGACGGGGCTGTCCTGTCGCGAGGGACAACCGTTGGAGGTGACGGCGACTCCCCATTCGTTTACGTAACTGTCGGAGAAAAGCATACCCGGCATTTCGGACCATATGTATGCCCAGGTCTGCTCGGCCTGCTGCAATTGGCCGCCTTTGAACAATTTGATTTTTTCTGCTGCTTCGTGTTTTATGCGGGTGATTTTATAGTGGTTTACAACCTGCGGCGGCGAGTTGTCCTCGTTGTGGGCCATAATTACGCTTCCATCGACAGTGGCATTTTTTCCGGCTACGATTGTAAAGCAGGCCCGTGCCGGTGCGGCCGCCAACAGAGCCAGGAGGATTAAAATAAATGCAGCAGAAAGTGGTAATAGTTTGGGGCAAGTTTTATTTGTTATCATAATCATTTCCTTGTCAAATCAGGTTAAGTACTTACATTTGACAGTTCATTTTCGTTGGAAGAAACGACGACGGCGCAGGAGAGGTCACCGGTGACATTTACGGCGGTTCGGCACATATCAATTATTCGTTCAACTCCGAGAATCAGGGCGATACCGTCCAGCGGGATGCCGATACTTTCGAGGACCATTGCCAACATAATTATCCCGACGCCGGGAGCTCCTGCGGTTCCAATCGAGGCAAGTGTTGCAGTAAGCAGTATTGTCAACTGGCCGGTGAGACCCAAATCCATATTAAAACCTGTGCGATGAAGACGGCGGAGACGGCCTGATAAAGCGCTGTGCCGTCCATATTTATTGTTGCGCCGAGAGGCAGTGCAAAGCTTGACACCTCTCTTGAGACGCCGAGGTTCTTTTCGGCACACTCCATAGTGACAGGTAAGGTCGCCGAGCTTGAGCCGGAACTAAAGGCGATTAACTGGGCGGGGCGGATGCCTCGGTAGAAAGCTGCGATTTTTAATTTACTAAAGGTCTTTATCGCCAGAGAGTAAGTGACGGCGGCGTGAAGGATGAGGCCTGCAATTACTACGAGTGCATATTTTAGAAGGAGTGGCAGGATGTCCAGGCCGAAATCTCCGACAACGGCAGCAATCAGAGCAAATACGCCATAAGGGGCAAGCTTCATAATGATGTGTACTACCTGAATCATAGCATCGTTGAGGGTGTCGAAGAAATTAATTACCGGTTGAGCGCGGTCGTCGGGAACTACGGTAAGAGCGATGCCGAGCATTATGGCGAAGAAGATAATCTGCAGCATTTTTCCTTCTGTGAATGCCTTTACGGGATTGGTTGGGACAATTTGCAAAAGTGTGTCGGTTATTTTTGGTTTTTTTATGGCTTCAATTTGTTTGTCGGCTTCGGTGCGGCCGGCCTGCTCCAATCTTGTTCTGGTTTGCGGGGAGAGGGCTTCGCCGGGTTTGAAAGTATTGACCAATAACAGGCCGATAGTGATTGCGATAGCGGTGGTGCATAAATAATATGCGATTGTTTTAGTGCCGATTCGGCCCAGCTTTCGGATGTCGTTCAAGCTGGCAGTGCCGACGAGCAAAGAGGCAAATACCAAAGGGACAACAATCATACTGATTAGCCTGATGAATATTGAGCCGATTGGTTTGATATAAACAGTAACGAAAACCGAAAAACCAAATTGACTGGCCAGTATTCCAAAAACGAGGCCCAAGAGCAATCCTATGAATATTTTGGTGTACAGTTGAAATTTTGGCAGCTTCATTTGTTTTCCTGAGTGAACGAATTATCAGAGTTTAGAGAGATAGTAATAAAAAGAAAAACAGAAGTCAATATTTATTCGCCATTTATTCGCCTATTTATTCGGTCCCTATTTATTCGAGATGTTATCCTACAACCGCAATGGCTTCAATTTCTATTTGAAAACCAAAATGTAATTGGCGAGTTGGAACGACTGCGCGAGCAGGTTTATGCTCTTTAAAAAAATCCGCATATACACGATTCACGCGATCCCATAGTGCAATATCTGCAATATACACAGTCACTTTTAGTACTTTATCCAGGGAACTTCCACTGGCAGTCAGAATTGCTGAAATATTTTCCAGCGCTTGCTGAGTCTGCTCTTCAATAGCCCCTGTTTTTTTCTCTCCAGTTTCAGGATGAATTGGCAATTGACCGGAGATAAAAATTAGATCATTGTGAATGATTGCCTGTGAGTAATGTCCTGCCGGAGCTGGCGCTTTTTTAGTAAAAACTCTTTCCATTGTGATTTCCCATCGTGATAGAGTAATTGTAACTTTTTTTCTTCTATTTTGGTGTAGAGTTGAAGTTTTGGCAGCTTCATTTGTTCTCCTGACGGTACGAATTATCAGAGTCTTAGAGAGATAGTAATAAAAAGAAGAGCAGAAGTCAAATAAGGAATTGGCGGGGTGGAAGCAGAAAGGGCGGCGGATAAAAATGCTTGCAAAAAGAGGGGGTGGGGGTTATTGTAGCCGTTCCATTTTGTGGGTGAGCAGTGTATTAAGGGGCTTTGTTTTTGGAGTTATAAATTGGTGCAGTAGTAAAAAATCCGGGACTTTCGGAGCTTGATGAGCTTTGTGTCGAAACGATACGATTTTTATCAGTGGATGGCGTTCAGAAGGCCAAGTCGTGCCATCCTGGGATGCCGATGGGGATGGCGGCGGCGGCGTATGTTCTGTGGGCCAGGCATTTGAAACATAATCCATCCAATCCACAATGGCACAATCGCGACCTTTTTGTTCTCTCGGCGGGGCACGGCAGAATGCTTTTGTATTCGCTGCTTCATCTTTGTGGTTATGATATGAGTCTGGAAGATTTGAAGAACTTTCGCCAGGCCGGCAGTAAGACGCCGGGCCATCCGGAATATGACCGGCAGATTGGGATT
>Ga0180431_10005416_pt1 | contig 15540 bp, 13 predicted proteins | sample SS_ome_11_FD_132459 | JGI IMG/M metagenome (GOLD analysis project Ga0180431, IMG submission 132459) | Hypersaline lake sediment archaeal communities from the Salton Sea, California, USA - SS_1_MS_1 metaG | ecosystem: Environmental > Aquatic > Non-marine Saline and Alkaline > Hypersaline >... | reverse complement strand
CACACCGGAGTCCCCGGCGACGACTGGCCGGTCTACAACCACCAGGATCGCCCGGTGCTGGTATTCGACCGGCACACCCACGTGGAGTACGACCCGCATCCACACCGCCGGATGGCGTGGGCCGGGTTCTCACTCGCCGGCCGATAAGCCATCGGGGGCGGGTGTGATTGACACCCGTCATAAGTTCTAGGGGTGACCCACGCCGACACCCTCATCGAGCGCCCCGACCAACTCACCGCGGAGTGGCTCACCGAGGCGATCGGGGCCGGCCGGGTAAGCGGCTACACCACAGAACGCATCGGCACCGGGCAGATGAGCGAGTGCTACCGGGTCGCGTTGACCTACGCGGAGGGAACCGGACCGGTGTCCGTGGTGCTCAAGGTCGCCGCCAGCGACCCGGTGAGCCGGCAAACCGGCCACGCGCTGGGGCTCTACCAGCGGGAGGTGCGGTTCTACTCCGATATCGCACCTCGGTTGGACGGACCAATCGCCCATTGCTACCACGCGGCGTATGAACCGGAGACCGGCATGTTCAGCCTGCTGCTGGACGACGCCGCACCGGCCGAAGTCGGTGACGAGATCTGCGGCGCCCGCCTCGATCAGGCCAGACTGGCTCTGACCCGCCTGGGCCGGTTGCACGCATCGTCGATCGGCCGCACGAATCTTGCCGATACGGTCTGGCTCAGCCGTGACAACCCCATGAACCAGGCGCTGCTGAGCCAGCTCTGCACCGGGTTCACCCAACGGTACGGCGCCGCCGTTACCGGCGCACAACGGCAAGTCTGCGACCGGTTGGTGGACAGTTTCGATGCCTACCTGGAGCAGGAGACGGCCCCGGGGCGGATCAAGGGGCTGGTGCACGGTGACTACCGGCTCGATAACCTGCTGTTCGGCCGACCCGGTTCGCTTCGCGACCTGACGGTCGTTGACTGGCAGACCGTCACCTGGGGCCCACCGATGACGGATGTCGCCTATTTCCTTGGTTGCGCCCTGCCGGTGGACGATCGGCGGACGCATTACGACGAACTGTTGCGGGCGTATCACGAGGGGCTTGGCCCCGATCCGGCGCTGACCGTCGAACAGGTCCGCGAGGGCGTGCGACGGCAGAGTTTTTTCGGGGTGATGATGGCAATCGTGTCCTCGATGCTGGTGGAGCGCACCGAGCGTGGCGATCAGATGTTCCTGACCATGCTGGACCGGCACAGCAGCCATGTGCTCGACACCGGCGCCTTGCAGATCCTGCCCGGAGCCGCGCGCAGCCAAGCGCTGCAACCGGATTCAGCTGACGAATCAGCGCACACTCCGGGGGCGGAATCGCTGTGGAACGAGAGTTGGTATTGGGACTTCGCCGACCCCGCGCAGGGGATCGGCGGCTGGATCCGGCTGGGACTGATCCCCAACCAGAACGTGGCCTGGATCAATGCGCTGATCTGCGGGCCCGATATGCCCACTGTAGCCCTGCTCGATTTCGAGGCTCCGATTCCGGCCGATCCGAACACGATGGCTGTTGCCGGCATCGAATTGCGGCACAGCGCAACGGTTCCGCTACAGCGGTACCGGGTCGAGGTCAGCGGACCGGCGCAAGCCTATGACGATCCGGCGACGCTACTGACCGGCGGTCCCGGCCGGGCGACACAGCTGGCGATGGACCTCACCTGGGCCACCTCCGGCGCCCCCTACTCCTACCGGATAGCCGAACGATACGAGATCCCCTGCACGGTAAGCGGAACCGTCACGGCCGACGGACGGAACTATGACGTCACCTCGGTCGCGGGGCAGCGGGACCATTCCCACGGGGTGCGGGACTGGTGGGCAATGGATTGGGTCTGGAGCGCACTGCACCTCGACGACGGCACTCACCTGCACGGCGTCGACCTGAGGATCCCCGGCGGGTCACCGGTCAGTGTCGGCTATATCGAACCGCCGGGGTCACCGGTCATCGAGACGACCTCGGTGACCGCGGAGACCGACGTGGCCGACAACGGGTTGCCGGTGGCCACCACGCTGACCCTGCAACCCGGTCCGGTCACCGCGACCATCGACATCCGCGGGTACGCACCGGTCCGGTTGATCTCACCGGAGGGCCGGGTCAGCAGCTTTGCCCGAGCCTGGGCGGACGTCCGGACAGCGGACGGCCGTACCGGCGTGGGCTGGCTGGAATGGAACCGCAACCAGCAACCCGAGTAGCCGAGCCTAGCCCTTGACCACCTGTGTTCCGCCCGCCAATTCGTCGTGTTTGCCCTGTTTGGTGGGGCTCGAGTTGATCGTCACCGCAATCACGATATAGGCGATGATGGCCAGCAGACCGCCAACGTAGGGAACCACCGTGAGCAGCGTGAACGCGTTGCGGATGGCGGATTGCTTGACGTCCGGCTTGGGAGCCCCGCCCGGACCGTGCACACTCAGCCCGAGCAGCATCTTTCCCAGCGTCCGGCCCTGCGTGACTTCCATTGCCACGAAGTAGATGAACAACAACACACCGGAGAAAAGCCCGGTGACCATGATGTTGTCCGACGCGTTGAACAACACCGCCAATACGCCCGCCACGATGCCGACCAGCAGTCCGTCGATGATCCGGGCACCGAAGCGCACCCCGAGGCCGCCGGGTTTGCCGCCGAAACCCATCGGCGGAATCGGGGGGTAGCCGGCTGGGGCGCCATACGGCGGGGGAGGCGGAGCGTATCCAGCCGGTGGCGGCGGGTAGCCGGATGGGGGAGGTGGCGGGTAGCCAGCCGGTGGCGGCGGATAGCCGGACGGGGGAGGTGGCGGCTGACCCGCCGCCGACGGTTGCCCGTACGGGTTGGGCGGCGGCGGGAAGCCCGAGGGCGGCCCGGGAACATTGGGATTCTGATCACCCGTGGTCATCGCACTCTCCTAAGGAGTTGTGATGGATTGTGATGTCTTCAACCTACCGCCCCCGGCAAACCGCGTCGGGAACTCGCGGTATCGGTGTCGCGACTACGGTCACATCATGGCTCTTCCCGACGGGCGGACTGCGCGCCTTTTCAACCTCGCCGAGACGGTGACCGGTTTCATGCCGGTCGATGAGGGTCAAGCCTTGTTCGACGCGGCGGCGCGCCACACCGACAAAGGTGTGGCGGTCGAGATCGGCACCTACTGCGGCCGCTCGACACTGCTGCTGGCCGCGGCGGCCGCCGCGACCGGCAGTGTGCTCTACACCGTGGACCATCATCACGGGTCCGAGGAACATCAGCCGGGCTGGGAGTTCCACGACCCGACGCTGGTGGACCCGGTCAGCGGCCGTTTCGACACGCTGCCCGCATTCCGGCGGACGATGGACACCGCCGACCTCGAGGACACCGTCGTGGCGGTGGTGGGTAAATCGTCGGTGGTAGCCCGTTGCTGGCGTACGCCGCTGCAGTTGTTGTTCATCGACGGCGGCCACAGCGAGGAAGCCGCGAACGCGGATTTCGACGGCTGGGCCTCATGGGTTCAGGTGGGTGGCGCGCTCGTCATCCACGACGTGTTCCCCGATCCCCGGGATGGCGGCCGACCGCCCTATCTGATCTACTGCCGGGCAATCGATTCCGGCGATTTCGTCGAAGTCGGCCGCACCGGATCACTGCGCGTGCTCGAGCGGGTCGGCGGGACGCCGGGGGATCAGCTGCGAACGCACTCGCAGTCGTAGTCGCCTTGCAGGCCCCGAGGCAGTTCGGCGCCGCGGAAGATCCCGGCGGCCGCAGTGGTTCCGGAGAGAGCATCGGCGGCAAGGATAACCGCGGCCCCGGTCCAGGTGGTGCGCTCCACCGGCCAGCGCTTTCCGTCCGCGTACACCAACCCGGTCCAGTAGGAGCCGTCCGCTTCCCGCAGGTGCTGCATGGCGGCGAACTGCTGCATTGCCCGAGGACGGTCGCCGATCGCCTCCAGCGCCATCACCAGTTCACAGGTCTCCGCACCCGTCACCCAGGGCCGGTCGTTGACGCAGCGAATACCCAGACCGTCCACCACGAACTCGTGCCAGCGCCCGGCGATCCGGTCGTGCGCCGCCGCGCCGCGCACCGCGCCACCCAGGATCGGGTAGTACCAGTCCATCGAGTGCAGCGGCTTGTCGGTAAACGAGTCCGGGTGTTCGGCGATCGCGTGGCCCAGCCGGCCGAGTGCGATCTCCCACTCCGGTTGCGGCCGGTCTACGTGCTCGGCCAGCGCAAGGGCGCACCGGATGCTGTGATGGATGCTCGAGCATCCGGTCAGCAACGCCTCGGTGAGCGGGCCGCCCTGGCCCTGGGCCCAGTAGATCTCGCCCGTTCCGGCCTGCAGGTTGAGCACGAAATCAACAGCCGACCGGACCGTCGGCCACATCCGTTCGGCGAAATCGCGGTCGCCGGTGGCCAGCACGTGATGCCACACCCCGGTGGCGACGTAGGCGCAGAAATTGCTGTCGCTGCCGGCATCCTCGATGACCCCGCGGCGGTACTGGATGGCCCACGACCCGTCCGGACGTTGTTCGCGACGGCACCAATCGAAGGCGGCGCGGGCCTGCTCGAGCAGCCCAGCCGCGGTCAGCGCCATTGCACACTCGACATGATCCCATGGATCGGTGTGCCCGGTCGGCGACCACGGGATCTCACCGGACGGGAGCTGCACGGACACAATGGATTCCGCCGTCTGGCGGCACTGCGCAGGGGTGAAGATGCCGGGAATGGCGGCCAGCCCGGTCAAGTCAGACTCGCGGCGCATCGCCGACCGGTTTCTCGAAATACAGCGCAACGCTCTTGCCCACCAACGGGTTCAGTGCCGTCTCGGCCGCCCGGGTCAACATCGGCCTGGACATCATGTCCCAGACCAGCAGCCGGTGATAGAACTGGACCAGCACATTGCTGTTCTTCTCGACGCCGACAGCGCATTTGAGCCACCAGTACGGCGAGTGCAACGCGTGTTCGTGCTGGGAATGCGTGAACCGCGCCCCGAGCGCCGCCACCTTGGCGCGCAACTGGCCGGCCCGGTAGATCCGGATATGACCGCCCTCGTTGGCGTGATACTCATCGGAGAGCAGCCAGCAGATCCGCTCGGGCAGCCAGCGTGGCACCGTGACCGCCAGCGAGCCGCCCGGTTTGAGCACCCGGATCAGCTCGGCGATGACGGACTCGTCGTCGGGGATGTGTTCGAGGATCTCCGAAGCGATCACGCAGTCGAAGGTGTCATCCGGGTAGGGCAGCGCCAGCGCGTCGCCTACCACGGCCTGGGCCTTGGCCGACGCAGGCGCCTCCCCGGCCTGACCCATGGCCTGCAGCATCGTGTCCACGTCGGCCAGTTCCGCGGCGTTCTGGTCGAAGGCGATCACGTCGGCACCGCGACGATAGGCCTCGAAACTATGCCGTCCGGCCCCGCAGCCGACGTCGATCACCGAGGTTCCCGGTCCGACAGCCAATCGGTCGTAGTCGACTGTCAGCACGGTCCGTCCACCGCTCGGACCACCCGCCGGGGCTCCGGCCTGCGAGCCAGCGCCTGTTGGTAAACCCGTACGGTCTGCGCGGCCACCGATTCCCAGCTGAAAACGTCCAGGGCCCGCCGGCGTCCGGCCGCGCCCAGCCAACGTCGTCGCTCCGGGCATTCCAACAAACTGCCCAGCGCGCGGGTCAGTTCGTCGACATCGCCGGGCCGAACCAGATCGGCGCACGCGCCGTCCGCACCCAGGACCTCCGGCAGCGCTCCTGCCCGGCTGGCGACGATCGGAGTCCCACTGGCCATGGCCTCGACGGCGGGCAACGAGAATCCTTCGTACAGCGATGGGATGCAGGCGATTTCAGCGGAAGCGAGCAGCGCAGCGACCCGGGTATCGGGCAGGTCGGCGGACACCCGCACGATATCGGAGATCCCCAACTCGGAAATCAGCTTCTCGGTGGGCCCGTTCGGTTCCAGTTTTGCCACCAGTTGCAGTTCCACGTCGCGCTCGGCGCGCAGCCGCGCGATCGCCTGCAGAAGGTTGGCGATCCCCTTGAGCGGCCGGTCGGCCGAGGAGATGGCCACCACGCGGCCCGGGACGCGGGGCGCCTCGGCAGGTGCGAAGAGGTCGGTATCCACTCCCAGTGGGACGACGTGCAATTGATCGGGCCGCACCCCGAAATCGTCGGCGATGTGCTCGGCCGATGAGGACGACACCGTCAGCAGATCCGGGATCCCGCGGGCCACCCGTTTCTGCATGCCGAGGAAGCCGTACCAACGCCGCACCAACGGCCTACGCCACCACCTCGCCGCCTCGAGATCCACGGTGCGGTCTCGGGTGATCGGATGGTGGACGGTGGCCACCACCGGCAGCAGCCCGGCGATGTCGCGCAGTCCGGTGCCCAGGCACTGGTTGTCGTGAACCACGTCGAACTCCCGGTGCCGCCCGGCCAGCAGTCGGGCAACCCGCAGGCTGAAGGTTCGCGGCTCGGGAAACCCGGCAGTCCACATTGTGGCCAGTTCCAGCAGGTCGATGCGGTCGCGGATCTCGCCGGGCCGCGGAGTCCGGAATGGATCAGTTTCGCGGTACAGGTCCAGGCTGGGCACCTCGGTGAGCCGGACCCGGGGATCCAGCTGCTCCGGGTAGGGCTGTCCGGAGAACACCTCGACGTGGTGGCCCAGTTCAACGAGGCCCCTGCTGAGATGGCGAACGTAGACGCCCTGGCCGCCACAATGGGTCTTACTGCGGTACGACAGCAAGGCGATGCGCATGCTCACGCTTGGTGGGAGACCGTTCTGGACATGTGTCCAGTCTATATCGTCGTCCTCGTGCACTACGACTGGGAGGAACTGGCCGGTGGCGTTCACCGCTGCCGATTACCGTTCCTGGACGTGACGGTCGGACTCGTCGAGGGCCGGTACGGATCGTTGCTGATCGACTCCGGCACGACGCTGATAGAAGCCGCCGCAATCGCCGATGACATTCGTGAACTGACCGGCGGTCCGGTCACCCACCTGGTGATGACCCACCACCATTTCGACCACATTCTGGGTTCGGCCGGGTTCCCCGGCGCACGTGCCTACGCTGCGCCGCCGGTGGCGGTGGCACTCACCGCCGGCCTCGACGCGACGTGCGAGGCTGCGCTGAGCTACGGGGCCGACCCCGGTGAGGTGGCCCGCGCCGGCAGCGTCGCCCGCTCACCCGGCTTCCTAGTCTGGGGCGCCGACGTCGACCTCGGTGACCGGATCGTCGCGGTCGAACACCCCGGCCGCGGCCACACCAACCATGACCTGATCGTGATGGTTCCGCCACGGGCGTCGCCGGAACGTGCGGTGGTGTTCTGCGGGGACCTGATTGAGGAGTCCGGGGATCCCGCGGTCGACGACGGTTCGGATCTGCGGGCCTGGCCGCAGACACTGGATCGGGTGCTGCGAGCGGGTGGCGAGCACGCGGTCTACGTTCCGGGGCACGGGGCGGCGGTGGACGCGGCGTTCGTGCGTGACCAGCGCGACCGGCTGGCACGCCAGGCTTGAAAGCGGGGCTGATCTACCAGCCGGTTCGCAGCACCCGCTCGAGCATGTCGACGAAGAAATCCGCCGATGCCCGGGTGATACACATCGGAGGCTTCATCTTGAGCACGTTCTGCCGGTCGCCGGTCGGCTGCACGATCACCCCCAGTTCGCGCATCCGCTCGCAGATCGCGGTGGTCTCCGCGACGGCCGGCTCCAGGGTGGCGCGGTCCCGCACCAACTCAACACCCAGGTACAGGCCGCTGCCGTGCACCGTGCCGATCAGGGGATGCCGTTGAGCCAGGGCGTTGATCCGGGCCCGGAGATGATCACCGACGCTGAGTGCGTTCTGTTGCAGGCCGTCACGCTGCAGAACATCGAGGACGGTGAGCCCGACCACGCAGGACACCGGGCTGCCGCCCGCCGAGGAGAAAAAATAGCCCTGGGAGCGATAGGCGTCGGCGATCTCCCTGGTGGTGATGACCGCGCCCAGCGGTTGGCCGTTGCCCATCGCCTTGGCGATGCACACGATATCGGGCACCACATCCTGTTGCTCGAATGCCCAGAACCAGCGGCCGGTGCGCCCGTAGCCCACCTGAACCTCGTCGGCGATGGCCAGGCCGCCGGCGGTACGGACCGCGGCGTATACCGCCCTGAGGTAACCGTCGGGCAGCGCCATACCGCCCGCGTTGCCGTAGAACGGCTCGCAGATGAATGCCGCCGGCGGATGCCCGTCGGCAACACACCGCTCGATGAACGCAACCGCCTCGGGCGCATACCGCGACGCGGCGGCCCCGCGGTACCGGCCCCGGTAGGCGTTGGGGGAGGGCACCGTATGCACCCAGGACGGCCGGGTGGACAGGGCATTGGGGTTGTCGGCGACCGAGGTCGAGATGGCGTCGGTGGCGTAGGTCCAGCCGTGGTAGGCCTCGGCCACCGCGACGATGTCGTGGCGGCCTGTGGTCGCCATCGCCAGCCGCAACGCCAGGTCGTCGGCCTCCGAGCCGGAATTGACCAGGAATACGGTGTCCAGCGGGTCGGGCAGGGTCGCGGCCAGCCGCTCCGACAACGCCACCACACTTCCGTAGTTGAACCGCGAATTGGTGTTCAGCCGGCGCCACTGCCGGGCCGCGGCATCGGCGACCTCGGGATTGCCATGGCCCAGGATCGCGACATTGTTGACCATGTCGAGATAGCTGCGGCCGTCGGTGTCGACCAGGTGTTCACGCCAACCGCGCTCAATGCGCGGGGGATCGTCGTAATAATGCTCCTGCACCTGCGCGAAGGCCCGGGATCGACGTTGCCGCAGCAGGTCGCCGTCCTCGGTGGACCCGGGTTCGGCGGGCAGGCCGAGCAGGACGCCGGGGTCGCTGACCAGATCCAGCCAGCCGGCGGCGTACTCCGGCCGCACAAAACGCGGCACCTCAGCGGATCCGTCAGCACCGGGCCCGTGGCGGCGCACCTGCACCCACAGCGGGCCGTCGACGATGGCTAGTTCCGCGCCCGCCTCCACGGTGCTGAGAGCCACTCCGGCGGGTCGCAGCGCTCCGGCGATCGTGACGGTGGCAGCCGCCCCGACCAGTAGCAGCTCTCCTGGGACGGTGCTGTCGACCGTTCCCGCCCACGGTGCGCTGACCACCAGCGGAGCCGCAAGCCACAGTTGAACGCCGGTGGCAACGCTGGCCGGCGAGTCCGGGCTCAAAATCGCCGACCGGGTCAATCGGGGTTGTCCGAAGATGGTGATAGCGGCCCGGGCCCCCGCCCTGATCGCGGACTCGGCCAACCGGTCCTCACCACCGGGCTGCAGCCATATCCCGCCGTCCATGGCGTCGGACTCCGCTGACAAGTCGATGCGGGCGATAGTGCCGGGCTGCAGGTCGCCGATCAACGGTGCGGCCGGGGCCGGCTGCTCGCGCATGCGGGTTACGCCCAGCGCGTGCCGGATTTGCGCGGTCATCACCTCCACCGGAATCGCATTGGCCTGCTGAAAGATTCGCCACTCATGGTCGAGTGCCGAGACGACGTGGTCGTTGTCGGCATCGATGGCGGACTGATGGATGCCGCTCACCACCAGGACGGCGGCACGCAACACCACCAGCGGCCACAGTGCGTCGATCTCGGCCGGGCCCAGCGGGCGGACAGCGTGGAAGGCCCTGATGGCCGCGACGGTGGTGGCCGGCTCGCTGCCCTGATGGCGCAGCAAGGCGGCGACGGTGACCGCCAACTCGGCCACCGTCCAGGACCGCATCAGATCACCGAAGTCGATGACCCCGTCCGGCATCGCGTTCACACCGCAGACCACGTTGTCACCGGTGATGTCGCCGTGGATCACCTGGATCGGCAGGTCCTCCGCCAGGCCGACGACCACCCGCCACGCCGCGGAGGCGGCCGCGCTGACCGCCTCGCGCCGGTGCGCGTCGTTGATATGCGCCGTGAGCAACTCGACGGTGCGCATCCCGTGCCGAAGATCCCACTGCAGTACCCGATCCGCTCCGGGATGGTCGAACGCCGCCAGCGCGCGGCAGGACCGGCCGGCCAGATCTCCGAGGCCCGCGATCTGGGCGGGCCGGAGGTAGCCGTCTCCGCTCAGCGTTCCGCCGGACAGGTAGCTGATGATGCGGGCGTGCAGCACGGGTCCGGTGCCGGCGCCGTCGAGTTCGGCGATCGCCGCGACGCCGGGCAAGGCGATATTGGCGGCGGTCCGGATCCCCTCGCCGGCGGCGATGAACGTCGCAGCGGCGTCCTGGGCTTCGAGTTCGGCCCGGCCGAAGACCGGGTTGGCGATCTTGAGCACGCCCAAAGGTTCCCCTGCGGGATTGCTGAGCAGGAAGTTCGCATCCTGCTGGCTGCCGAGGGAGCTCACCCGGGCGTCCAATCCGAAATGCTCTGCGGCAATGGCGCGAGCGCGCTCCGGCGAGATGGCTGGGACCGGCAGCTCGGCCGCCTCGAAGAAGTTGAATCCTGGCATTAGCTCCCCATTCGGCGATCTCACAGTAATGGCGCGGCCGGGCTGCGGATACGCTAAACGGGTGCGCGCGTTGCTCATCGTCGATGTGCAGAACGACTTCTGCGAGGGCGGGTCGCTGGCGGTCACCGGAGCGACGCGCGTGGTGGGCGATATCAACCGGCTCCTGGCCGAAGACCACGGCTACCGGCATATCGTCGCGACCAAGGATCATCACGTCGACCCGGGCAGTCACTTCGCCGAGGAGCCGGATTTCGTCTCGTGCTGGCCGCCGCATTGTGTGGCTGGCAGCCCCGGCGCCGACTATCACCCGGGACTCAACACCGCCCCGATCGAGGAGGTCTTCCTCAAGGGCTCCTACACGGCGGCTTACAGCGGCTTCGAGGGCACGGCGAACGGGGTCAGCCTGGCCGACTGGCTGCGAGCCCGGGGGGTGGACGAGGTCGACATCGTCGGTATCGCCACGGACTACTGCGTTCGTGCCACCGCTGAGGATGCCATCCGGGCCGGCTTCGGCACCCGTGTGCTGGTCGATCTCACCGCCGGGGTGGCCCCGCAGTCGACCGAGGCGGCCCTGGACGAACTGGGACGCGCCGGGGTCGACCTGGTGCGTGCACACTGACGCCGCGCTACGGCCGAACCTTCTTGCGCCGGTAGAGCGTCCCGACGACCAGCAGGACCAGGCTGATCAACAGGATCGCCGTTGCCAGCACGTTGATCTGCGGCGGTACCGCCGCCTTGGTCGCCGCGTTGACATACAACGGGTAGGTGACCGTCGAGCCGCTGACGAAGTAGGTGATGATGAAATCGTCCAGCGACAGCGCGAAGGACAGCATGGCGGCTGCGACGATGCCGGGAACGACCAACGGCAACGTCACCTTGAGGAAGGTTCGGGTGGGACTGGCACCCAGATCCAGCGACGCGTCCTCCAGGGTCCAATCGAAGCCCCGGATACGGGCCCGCACTGTCATCGCGATGAAACTGATTTCGAAGGCGACGTGGGCGATCACGATGGTCACGTAGCCGGTCGGCCAGTTCATGCTGAGAAACAGGGTCAGCAGCGAAGCCCCCATGACCACCTCGGGCGAGGTCAACGGCAGCACGAGGAAGGTGTCCACCGCCTTGCTGCCCCGGAATCGTTGCCGCACCAGGGCTATCGCCACCAGCGTGCCCAGCACCAGGGCGATCGCGGTCGACACCGCCGCCACGTTAAGGCTCAGCTGCAACGCCTTCGCCAGGGCGGGGTATTCGAACGGATTGAGCCAGTTCTCCCAGGTGAAGCCCTGCCAGGTGTAGTTGAACTTGCCCTTGGGCTTGTTGAACGAGAAGACGACGATGACCAGGATCGGCACAAATAGGTACACGAGTACCAGTGCGGCGGCGACCCGCAACGCGAAGTCTCCCAGCTTGAAGCTGCCCCGGAAACTGCGGCCGGGGGAGGCCAAATCGGTGACGGCCTGGGTGGTCATGCGGTCACACCAGATCCTCACTGCCCAGTGCCCAGGTGTAGAGCAGAACACCCACCAGGATCAAGGCCATCAACACGAAGCTCATGGCCGCGGCCACCGGATAATCCTTGATGACGAGGAATTGTTTCTGGATGACGTTGCCGATCATCGTGGTCTGGGTGCTGCCGAGATAGTCCGCGTTGATGAAGTCACCGACCGCCGGGATGAACACCAGCAGGCTTCCGGCCAGTACGCCCGGCATCGCCAGCGGAAGGATCACCCTGCCGAACATCCGTCGATTGGTGGCGTAGAGGTCCCGGGAGGCTTCCAGCAGCCGCGGATCGATCTTCTCCAGAGCAACGTACAGCGGCAGGATCATGAAGATGATCCAGTTGTAGGTCAGTCCGCCGATCACCCCCCAGCTGGTCGACAGCAGCCTGCCCTCGCTCGGCAGCAACCCGACCGAGCCCAGCACGCTGACCACCATGCCGTCGTCGGCCAGGATGGTCTTCCAGGCGAGGGTGCGGATCAGGAACGTGACGAAGAACGGCAGGATCACCAGCCCGAGAATCAGGTTCTTATAACGCCCGGCCTTGAAGGCGATCACGTAGGCCAGCGGAAAGGCCAGCAGCGCACACAGCACAGTGGCGGTCAGGGCGTAGCCGAAAGAACGCAGGATCTGGTCGCGATAGTCGCTCAGTGCCTGTCCGTAGTTACCGAAATCCCACGCGAACGTCAGCTGCGGCAGATACACCGACCCACCCATGGTGGAGAGTGAGGTGCGCAGCAGCGAGAAGAACGGCACCACGTAGAACACCCCGAGGTAGGCCAGCGCCGGCAGGATCATCAGGTAGGGCGCGACCCTGCTGCGCTGCCGGGTGCTGCCGGCTGTGCCGGCCATCAGGGACGGACCATCAGAGAAGCGCCATCGGCTAACCGCCGGTGACCCTGGCGTAAGCCTTGTTGAATTCCTGGGTCTGCTGATCGGTCAGCGGTGCCCAGGACTTCAGTTTCGCCAGCGTCTCCTTCGACGGGTTGATCAGCGGGTTGGCGCCAAGCTTCGGATCTATCCGGTCAAGTTCGACGGTCATATCGCTGAGCACCGGGACGAATTGGGTGAAGGCCACCAGCTTCGCATAGTTGGCCCGGTCGTAGACGTAGTTGATCCACTCCTCGGCGGCCTTCTGGTTCTGCGTGGTGTACGGAATCACCATGGTGTCCAGGAAGGTGGTGCTGCCCGACTCCGGGACCACGAACTGCAGATCCGGGTTGTCCTGCTGCAACTGGACCACATCGCCGGAGTACGCCTGGGCGACGACGACATTGCCGGCCGCGAGGTCGTCGGCGTAGTCGTTTCCGGTGAAGCGGCGGATCTGGCCTTTGCCTTTCTGTTCCATGACCATGTCGACGGCTTTCTGGACGGTCTCGGCCGTCGGATCCTCCGGGGAATTGTCCTGGGACATCATCAGCATGCCCAGTCCGTCCTGGGTGTCACTGAACAGGCTGACCTGACCCTTGAACGCGGGATCCCACAGTTCGTCGACGGTGGTGATATCCCGGCCGGTGGCGGCCCGGTTGTAGGCCAGTCCCACCATGCCGGCCATATACGGGGCGGTGTATTCGCGGCCGGGGTCGGACTTGCTATCCATCAGGTCGGCGCGCAGATTCTTCTTATTGGTCCATCGGAGTTCGCCGATCGGGTTGAGCCAGTCCAGTCCGGCCAGCCGGGTCGCCAGGAACTGGGTGGGCACCACCAGGTCGGCGCCGATGTCCTGACGGCGCGACAGCGGTTCCTTGTTCTTGGCGAACCATTCCTCGTTGTCGTTAAAATCCTCTTTGTAGTCGACGGTCAGCCCACTGGCGGTCTGAAAGCCGGCGATGAAGCCGTCCGCCATATAGAGCGGCCAGTTGGAGATCCGTAGTCGGCCCGCGGCCGGGCTCCCATCGTCGTCCGGCGCCGCCGGTGCGCCCGGTGAGGACCCGGAAGACGACTGGGTGTCCGAGCCGCACGCGGCCAAGAACGATGGTCCCAGAATCAGGGCGGCTGCGGCCGCGGCGCCACCGCCGATGAACCGCCGGCGCGAGTTCAGCCGCGCCGGGATCCGCGGGTCGATTTCTGCCATGGTGTTGCCTTTCATCTCGGGCTTGTCGGGACTCAGCTGCCCGTTGAGGGCAGGGGGGTGGCGGCGGCCGCCAATACCAGGGCGGCGTCCGGTGACCACCCGACGTGGACGTCGTCGCCTGGCCGCAACATCGGCAGATCCTGTTCCGGTCCGACGTGGGCAACCACCGGTGATCCATCGGCGGCGGCCAGCTCCAGGCGCAGCAGCGGGCCCTGGAAAGTGAGGTCGACGACCGTGGCACGTACGGCCGCCAGGTCCGCGGCGGGTAGCCCCACCGACACTCGTACCCGTTCCGGACGCACCATGAGGGTGGCCGGGCTCCCGGTGGCCGAACCGCTGATGGCCGGATCTCCGATAGCCGCGCTTCCCTCGCCGGGCCGCGCCCTCAGGGTGGTCCCCAGAACGTCGATCTCGACATGGTCGCGGTTCACCCGGCCGGTCTGGCGCCCCTGCCAGAGGTTGGCCTGCCCGATGAAACCGGCGACGAACACGGTCGCGGGCCGGTCGTAGATCTCGGCGGGGGTGCCGATCTGCTCAACCTTGCCGACGTTCATGACCGCGATGCGATCGCTCATCGTCAGCGCCTCCTCTTGATCGTGGGTGACGTAGACGAAGGTGATACCCAGTTCGCGCTGGATTCGTTTGAGTTCGAACTGCATGACATGGCGGAGCTTGAGATCGAGCGCGCCGAGCGGCTCATCGAGCAGCAGGGCGCTCGGGTAGTTGACCAGAGCGCGGGCCAACGCCACCCGCTGCTGCTGGCCGCCGGAAAGCTGGGCGGGTTTGCGCAGCGCGAAGTCGGTCAGCCGCACGACTTCGATCATCTCGTCGACGTCTTTTTTCACCCGCTCCTTATTCTTCTTCCGACTGCGCGGGCCGTAGGCGACGTTGTCCCACACCGTCATATGCGGAAACAGCGCGTAGTGCTGGAACACGGTGTTGACGTTGCGCTTATTGGGCGAGACCCTCGAGACGTCCACGCCGCCGAGCCGGATGGCTCCCTCGGTAGGGGTGTCGAAACCGGCGATCATCCGCAACGTGGTGGTCTTACCGCAGCCCGACGGTCCGAGCATGGAGAAGAACTCGCCCGCGCCGACGGAGAAGTCCGCGTCATCGACGGCGATGTAGTCCGCGAAGCGCTTGGTGACGTGATCGATCTCTATGACCGGTGATGGGGCGGTGGCGCCGGTGTCGGTCAGGACCGTCCTCCTCGGTGTCCGGGTGGTCCCAGGCGATGAAAGCTCGGTAAACCTTCGCCCATTTCCACCGCATCCGCAATACAGCGGGCGGGGATTTTCGCTGGCCACCCTGCTACATCGCTGGGCAGCTCGGCTACATATGCGCCCCACCATCGATACGGACCTCGGTGCCGGTGATGAAGAAGGCCTCCGGGCTGCCGAGCATCGCCACCACCGCCGCCACCGCGGCGGGGTCGGCGAAGATGGCACCGTCCGGCAGCGGTAACCCTGGTGCGACCCGGTCGAAGAGCTTGAAGTTCGCATCATCGGGCAGACCCGGTCCCACGCTCTGCCTTGACTGCCCGGTCCCGTCGGTCATGCCCGACGAGATGGAACCCGGCTGCACCGAGTTG
>Ga0180431_10005411_pt1 | contig 15551 bp, 9 predicted proteins | sample SS_ome_11_FD_132459 | JGI IMG/M metagenome (GOLD analysis project Ga0180431, IMG submission 132459) | Hypersaline lake sediment archaeal communities from the Salton Sea, California, USA - SS_1_MS_1 metaG | ecosystem: Environmental > Aquatic > Non-marine Saline and Alkaline > Hypersaline >... | reverse complement strand
CTTCGGCGAAAGCGCGACCGAGTACCGGAACGCCGTTTTCGGGAGAGAGAGCAAGATAAGTGAAATAAAAAGCAAGACGGGTAAAACGCAAAGCAAGGAGCGGCAAGACGCCGTCCTCCGGGGAGGCTATCCTGAGAGCATCAATCTCTTGATAAAGGGGAGGAACAAGATGCTCGATCAGAAAAGCTACACCGTGGAAGTAAAGACCGTTGAAGAGATGAACGTAGCGTACGTGCGGCACACCGGGCCCTACAAGGGCGACGAGAACCTGTTTTCCGATCTCTTCAACAGGCTCTGCACCTGGGCCGGACCCCGCGACCTGCTCGCGGACCCCGACCTGAAGATGCTGGCGGTCTACCACGACAACCCGGACGTGACGGACGATAAGAACCTCAGGGTGAGCGTGTGCATGACGGTCCCAGAGTCCACCGAGGTGTCGGGCGAGGTCGGCTCCATGATTATACCCGGCGGAAAGTACGCGATCGGACACTTCGAGATAAATGCGGACCAGTACGAGGAGGCATGGAACGCGCTCTACGGGAACTGGCTCCCCTCCAGCGGGTATCAGCCGGACGACCGGCCGCCCTTCGAGCTCTACCGCAACGATCCCAAAAACCACCCCGAGGGGAAGCACATCGTGGATATCTACCTGCCGGTCAAACCGCTCTGACCGTGAGTGGACATGGATGGGGTCCGAATCCGGTTTGCCGCCCGGCTTAACGGCCGGTGCCGGAGAGGACCCTCTCCGTCTCGCGGGCGACCACGAGCTCCTCGTTCGCAGGTATGACCCACGCCTGAATGGACGAGCCCGGCTCCGTGATGCGGGCTTCTCCATCCGGGCTTTCGTTCGCCTCTTTATCCAGCCGCATCCCCATGAAGGACAGGCACGAGCATACCTCTCTCCTCACACGGACGCTGTTCTCCCCGATACCGCCCGTAAACGCGACCGCGTCGATCCCCTGCAGCATCACGAGGTACTCGCCCACGTACCGCTGAACGTCGTACACGAACTTGCGCAGCGCGAGCTCCGCCCGCCCGTTTCCGCCTTCGGCCTCTTTTTCGATCACGGCCATATCGCCCTCCATCCCGGAAATGCCTCGCAGGCCCCCTTCCGTGCAGAGCAGCTCGAACACCTCGTCGTAGGAAATGCCGAGTTTTTTCTTCATGTGCCGGATGACGAATGCATCGAGGTCGCCGCATCGGTTCGAATGTACCACCCCGCTCTGCAGAGAGAAACCGAACGAAGTATCCACCGATTTCCCGTCGAGGATGGCGCATATGCTCGAGCTTCCACCGAGGTGGCAGCTTATGACCCTGCGGGCATCAGGCACGAGCGCCCCCACCCGCTCCGAAATCCAGCTGTGCGACGCGCCGTGGAAACCGAGCTTCTCCACACCGTGCTCCGCGTACCATTCGTAGGGCGCGGGGTATATCCTCCGTTCGGGCGGAATAGCGGTGTGGAAATGGGGCTCGAACAGCCCCACGAGCGGAAGGTCGGGGTATTTCTCGAGAAACACTGATATGACCGTTATGTAGTGGCGGTTGTGCGCGGGCGCCACGGTGAGATACTCCCGCATTTCGTCGATCACGTCCCGCGTCAGCCGCTCCGCCCCCCGGTACCGTCCTCCGTGCACGGTCTTGAATCCCACGCCGTCGGGGTCGGGAAAACCGTCCTCTTTCAGCATTGCGAGCGCTGTACCGACCGCGTCCGTGTAATCGATGCGGTCCAGGTTCTTCTCCCTGGGGCCCTTTCCATGGTCCCAGGCGTACACGGACCGCTCGTATCCGATATTCGTTATCTTTCCCCGTGCGGGGGAAGCCCCGGTTTTAAAATCCTTTTCCGCGGTATCGAAAAGGCGGTACTTGAACGAGGTGCTCCCTGCGTTCGCAACGAGTATTTTCATGAAAGGCTCCTTTTCAGCCTTCACCCTTTTCGGGATTGAGAAGAATGAGGGCGGTGCAGACGACCGCGAGCACGAGCATGCCCCCGCCACCGGCCGAAAGGGCCGTGGTAAAGCCGTAGCGGTCAATGAGGTAACCGAGCACGGGCGCGAGCAGCCCCGGCCCTCCCCGGCTCGCGAAGTAATAGATCCCGAGAACGGTGGAGCGCCCCTTTTCCGGCGCGTGTCCGATGACATAGGACTCCGATGCGGGCATGCTCATGTACTGGGCCATTCCCAGGCAGAGGAGCACGGCCGTGATGCTCCATCCCACGGACGTGTGATTGAGCAGATAGATAAAGGGGCCGGCAAGCAGGCCGGCGATGAGGATGATGGGTATCTTGCCGATCCGGTCCGAGAAGAAACCGGCGGCCGGACCCGCCCACAGACCGGCAAGGTGCGCGACCGAGAGCAGCAGGGCCGCGGCCTCTTTGGATCCGCCCAGCTCGTCCACCACGAAGAGCGGAACGAAGGAGATCGTGGTATAGATAAAAATCTGGATGAGCGTCGAAAGGATGATGACCGGCACGAGCCTTCCCGCTGAGTGCGCCCTCTCTCCGGATCCCGTGGCCGTCTTTTTTTCGGCCGTTCCTTTCTCCCTCACGTACCCCCACCCCTTCAGCATGAAGAAGAAGAATATCCCGAAGAGGAGCATGGGAACCGAGAGTGTGATAAAGGCCCCGCGCCATCCAAAGACACGTGCGATGCCGACCGCGATAAACGGCGCGATAAAGAAGCTCCCCGTGCCTCCAATCTGATGTATTCCCAGTGCCTTGCCCCGGTGAGCGGGGTCGACGGCCGAGGATATGAGCGGGGACGCCGAGGGATGATACCCCCCTCCCGCTATGCCCATGAACACGAGCACTACGGCCATGACAAAAAAACCGGGGGCCAGACCGACGAGCAGGCCGAACAGGGAAACACCCGATATGCCGATCAGGATGAGCCGTGCGTACCCCACCCGGTCTCCGAGCCATCCTCCGGGAAGCTGGGCGAAACCGTAGGCTATGTTGAGCGCGGAGATAAGAAACCCGACGCGGGTGTAGTCGAAACCGAAGCTCTCCCTGATAAAGGGCATGAGCGGCGTCAGGAGGGCCTGAACGAGATGATGGCCCAGGTGCGCGAAAACGAACAGGGGCAGGACCAGGAGGAACACGGTACGGCCGTCGGGCTTTTTCATGGTTGTTCCCCTAAAGGCGTGGTAAAGGGGAATATAAGAACGTTAAAGGCCGGTTCAAAGGAAATAACACCGCCCCGCGCACGGGATCCGTTACGGCCCCATGCAACGAAACCGGGGACTTGCAACCTCACCACCCCGGATCGAAGGGCGCCGTGATAACGGGCACATTCTCTCTTCCGAGCGTGCTGCCGTCTCCCATGGTCCCGTACTGGTTTGCCCCCCACGACCTGACCGATCCGTCCGATTTCAGGGCCGCGGAGTGGGGATAGTTCATGTTCGTTCCGCCGGTAAGGCGCGAGACGCCCGTCAGGTACCCGTTCCCGTTCTCCCCGTGCACTTTAACCGGCCGCTCCTCGTTCTGATAGGTGGCCCCCAGGTCGTTCCCGATCTCCCCGTCCCAGTTCTTTCCCCAGGCCCAGGCCGCGGACCCGCCGCTCGAGACCGCGAGCGAGTGTTCGTACCCCGCCCCGACGGACCCGATACCGCTCAGCGGCGCGGACCCGTCCTCGTTAAAAACCTGCTCCGCGTACCAGCTGTACAGGCCGTCTCCCGAGGAGCCGTTCCCGATCTGCCCGTGCTCGTTCTGTCCCCATGCCCACACCGAGCCGCCCGAGGTGCGCGCCAGGCCGTGGAAGTACCCGCACGCGATTGAGGAGATACCCGAGAGGTTCGTGGATGATCCCGTTTTCACGTTCCCGGGGTAGTACCGCCTATCTTCTCCACCACCGCCTATGCCGAGCTGGCCCTGGCCGTTATAACCCCACGCGTACACCGCGCCGCTGTCTGCAAGGGCTATCGAAAGCGAGGCCCCGGCATCCACGGAGCTGATTCCCGTGAGCGTTCCCGTGCCGCTCGTGCCGACCACGGTAACGGGGAGCATACTGTCGGTCGTGGGCCCTCCCGTGTTGTTGCCGAGCTGGCCGTAGGCATTTCCCCCGCACGACATGACCGTACCGCCGCTTATAAGGAAAAGCGAGTGGTCCGATCCGGCCGCGACCCCGGCCACGTTTGCCAGCGGGTTCGTTCCGTCCGTGGTCACGCGTACGGGCGTACTCGAGTTCGTGGTATTGTTCTGTCCGAGCTGCCCGACGCTGTTTCTTCCCCATCCCCATGCATTCGTGCCATTCGCAGCGAGCGCGTGGCTGCCTCCGGCAGCTATGGCCGTGATCCCGCTCAAATAGCCGGACCCTCCCTCTCCCTTGACCCGTACCGGTGTCGACCGGTTCGTCTCCGTTCCGTCCCCGAGCTGGCCGTAGTAATTATAGCCCCAGGACCACACGTACCCGTCCTGATCGAGCGCCAGGGTGAACTGGGACCCCGAATCGATCGCCGTGATGTGCGCGAACCGCGTAACCGGGTTCGGGTAGTCCACCTGCGTTTCGCTGCCTATGCCGAGCTGGCCCACTGTGTTGCGGCCCCAGCCCCACACCCCGTCGCTTCGCACTCCAATGGAGTGCCCGCCCCCTACACCGGACTTTCCGCCCGCGGTTACCGCCCTTACGCCCGAGAAGGTGCCCGTACTGTTCAGACCCTGCACGGAGACCGGGACGTTCGACCCGCCTTCTTCGCCGGTACCCAGCTCGTCGTAATCGTTCCCGCCCCACGCGAGGAGGCTGCCCGAGTCTGTCACGGCGAGGGTGTGACGTCCTCCGCCTGAAACCGTTCTTATGCCCGAGAGAACGCCCGAGCCCCCGACACCGAGCACCTGCACTGCCGTGAGGCTGCGGCTTCCGCTCGCGCCCCCGTCGCCGAGCTCGCCGTTCCCGTTGTTTCCCCATGTCCATACCGTTCCGTCGTCAAGAACCGCGACCCCGTGCAGGCTCCCGGCCGATACATAAACCACGTTTTGAAGGGGCGTGGACCCGTCCGTGGTCACGTGAGCGGGCGTGTACTTGTTCGAGTCCGTGCCGTCCCCGATCTGCCCGCTTCCGTTACTGCCCCAGCCCCACACCGTGCCGTCCATGCCGAGGGCGAGCGAGTAGTTGCCGTTTGCCGATACCTGAACGATCCCTGAAAGGTACCCGGCACCTCCCTCTCCCCGCACCTGCACCGGACAGGCGCTGTTCGATCCCATGCCGTCCCCGAGCTGGCCGCTTCCGTTACTGCCCCAGCCCCACACCGTGCCGTCCTCCTTCAGTGCCACGCAATGATAATCCCCGGCGGCGACTCCCACGATATTACTGAGGGACCCGGTACAGGTCTCGCTGACCACGGTAACGGGCGTATTGACACGAACGCCCGTGCCCAGGCTCCCGTGACCGAGCTGGCCCACGTACCCGTCTCCCCAGGTTTTGACCGTGCCGGTGTCCAGGAGCGCCACCGCGTGATTCGTGCCCCCGTCTATGGCTATGACCCCGCCCAGGGTTCCGCTGCCCCCCTCGCCCAGGACCTGCACGGGAACGTCGCTGTCCACGTACGAGCCGTCCCCGAGCATGCCGTCGTTGTTATGTCCCCAGCACCAGGCGCTCCCCGACCGCGTCACCGCGGCGGTGAAGTAAACTCCCGCGCCCGCTATATTCCCGGGCGGAACCACCCTGAGAATGCCGGCGTTCTCCGATTCCGTGTCGAATTTGACGGCCTTGACCGCGAACTTGTACTCCGCGAAGTTACTGAGCCCGGTAAAGGGGTACTCCGTGGTTCCCGCGGCTATTTCCCTGTGTATGCCGTTATCGACTCCCGGCTCGGTCCCGTCGCTCGTGTAGTAGATGTGGTAGCACTCCGCGTCCGGGTCCTCGTGCCAGTACACGGTGACGGTTCCGTCCTCCGGCCTGAAGGTCGCCTCCACCTCGTGCCCGTCGGGTGTCGCGTCCACGGACCGTGGTCCCGATAAATTCCCCTCCTCGTCGTAGGCAAAGAAGGAGTAGTAGTATGTTTTCCCGTTCGTCAGTTCCATGTCCGTGTACACCCCGTCCAGGCCGTCGTACACCGTGACCCCGTCCGAGACGGAGGAGGGGAAGTCGTCCCCGCTCCGCACCACGCATACGCCCGCCAGGTCCGTGTCCGTGGGATTGTCCCAGGTCAGCTTCACGAGCCCGTTCCAGGGTTCAGCGGTCAATCCGTCCGCAGTGGCCGGCGCGTCCGTCTCGTAGACCGTGAGCGTATAGTCGAAATCCTGGACCACGTCGGACATGACGAGGCTTATATCCGTTTCCTGATTCTCCTCCGTGTCGTTGGTGAAAACGATCTCGCGCGTCAGGGTGCCTGAGGTCAGGCTCATGGTCGGGGGGCTCACCTCCACGTTCGGGTTGGAGAGCTCGACCGATATGCTGCCCGACCAGACCAGGGTGTCCCCAGCGCTGTCGAGCGCGGTCACGGTCACCTCGACCGACTCGCCCGAGGAGCACCCGTAGTCGAACCCGCCGGGCCACGCCAGGTCGAATCCCACGGGCTGTATGGCGGATATGTGTGACACCACGATGGTGGAGTCAAGCACGGTGACCACGTCGAGGTAGCTCATGGTCATGCCCGTGACCTGATCGTCGTTCGTGGCATTGATGAAGGATATGTCACGCGTGATCGTCCCGTTTTCCAGGTTCAAAGATACGGGGCTCACCGTGATGTTCTGATTCGTGAGCACGATGTCCACCGTGCCGTCCCAGTCCAGTATAGTGCCCGAGTCGTCCAGTGCGTTTACCGTCACCTCGAGCGATTCCTGCGAAAGGCAGGTGTTGTCGAATCCCGAAGGCCACTCCAGGGAAAACGCCGCGGGCTTTATCGCCTCTTCCGGGGAAACGTTCAGGGACACGGACAGGTCGGTTACCACATTCCCCGAACTCAGCGTGATGCCCGTGACCTGATCCTCCTCCGACGAGTTGACAAAGGATATGCTTCGCGTAACCGTACCGCCGGACAGGTTTACGGAAGAGGGACTGACGGACACGCTCGCGTTCGTGACCTCGATCGTCACCGTGCCTGACCAGGCGAAGGCGGCGCCGTTCTGATCATATGCCGCGACCGTGATTTCGACCGGCTCGCCCGAGAGGCAGGTGAAGTCGAATCCCGCGGGCCAGGATATGCTGAAGGATGAGAGTACCCGGTCGGCCTCTGTAATATTCGCTCCCTCCGTGCAGGAGAAAAGGATCACAGGAAGGGTTAAGAGAAAAGCAATTGCCGCAAACAAAACGGTTCTTTTCCCTGCGGTGCGTACTCTGCGGTTGTGCATACGAAATATCCTCCATCGTTATCGAATGTAAAATTAATAATATCAAGTACAGCGGATTCCAGTTAAGTGTGATGCTGGAAAGGGATTACGACCCATGGTGAAAAAGGATTATCACCATTTTGTTTCTTTATAGCATATTACTCATTATATCACAAGTATTAACATAATAATAACAAATAAAAGCTTTTGGAAGAATTTTCCATATATAACGGTGCGGTTTCAGGTCCCGTGTATAATACGTACCATGCGGTTTTCTGTTGTAATCACACCATTGAAAGTACATCTTATAACCCTGTAACTGTGCTACCGTCAACAGGAATGCGCCGGAAAAGGAGTGTAGAAATACAGCTTTGATGAAATAGAAAAGGAATATCCCTCATGAAAGACAACTCAGGCACGCTGAAACGTGAAAAACTCGGGAGAACGGCCTCCTACTACGGGGCTTTCATAACGCTCGGTTTCGTCATGGGCGTCATAGGACCCACCCTTCCGGGGCTTGCGGAAAACACGGGAACCACGCTCAGCCGGATCAGCTACCTCTTCTCCATGCACGGATTCGGATACTTCCTCGGCTCGCTCCTGGGCGGCCAGCTCTACGACCATGTGAGGGGCCATCCCATCATCGGAGGCGCGCTCGTATTCGCCGCGCTCGCCATGGCCGTCATACCGTCGATCCCGTTTCTGTGGGTCCTCACCGGAATTTTTTTTCTTATGGGCGTGTGCACGGCCGCGATCGACGTGGGCGGCAACACCCTGATCGTGTGGGTGCACGGCAATGAGGTGGGACCGTACATGAACGGGCTCCACTTTTTCTTCGGGCTCGGAGCGTTCCTCGCGCCGATCGTAGTCGCACGGTCGATCGGCGCAAGCGGGCATATCGACCTGGCTTACTACATACTCGCCGGGGTGACACTGCCCATATCCTTCTTTCTCTTCAAACAGAAAAGCCCCGCTCCCCTTCACAAGCCGGGAGAGGAGGGTAGAAAGACCGGAAACGTTCTGCAGGTCGTGCTCATAGCGCTCTTCCTGGCCTTCCATGTTGGGGGAGAGCTGAGCTACGGCGGGTGGGTGTACACCTACGCGGTAACCAGGGGATTGGCGGACAAAACCCAGGGGGCGTACCTCACCTCCGTTTACTGGGGAGCTCTGACCCTCGGAAGGCTCGTCGGCGCTCTGGCCGCGACCCGTATGAAACCCGGCCGCATGCTCCTGGTGGATATAGCAGGTTCAATTCTGGCCGCCGGGGCCGTGCTCTTTTTCCAAAACTCCGCGCCCGCCCTCTGGGCGGGGTCAGCGCTCCTGGGGTTCTCCATCGCCTCGCTATTCGCATCCTCGATCAACTTCGCCGAAGAGGGAATCGGCATCACGGGACGGGTGGCGAGTTTTCTCATTGTCGGGGCAGGGGTGGGGTCCATGTTCTTCCCCTGGTTTATCGGCCAGATTTTCGAATCCCGGGGCCCGCGGATCATGCCGTTTTCAGTCTTATTGATGTTCATCGGCGCGGGTGTGGTGCTTGCGGCGCTCTTCATACTGCGGGTACGGCGGAAACGGTAACGGAATTACTGTGTCAGGCCCTGCCCGAGCTCATGAGCACGACCTCGTTCTTTTTCTTATAGAGCGCCACGAGCTCCTCGCGCGCGGGCCCCATGTACCTGCGCGTGTCGAACAGTGCAGGATTCTCCGTAAGGGTCTTGCGCACCACTGCCGTGGTCACAAGCAGCGCGTCCGAGGCGATGTTCACCTTGCACACGCAGATCCCGGCGGCGCGTCGTATCTGCTCCTCCGGTATTCCCACGGCCTCTTTGATTTCACCGCCGTACCGGTTGATCATGTCCACGTAACGCGCGGGAAGCGCGGAAGACCCGTGCAGCACGATGGGGAATCCCGGAATTCTTTTTTTTACATCCTCCAGTATATCGAACCGAAGCGGAGGCAGGGACTCTCCCGGCTTCACCTTTATCTTGGCAAGGCCGTGCGCCGTCCCGATCGATACCGCGAGCGAATCCACCCCTGAGCGCTTTACGAACTCCTGGGCCGCGGCCGGGTCCGTGTACCGGGATTCCTCGTGCGCCACGTCGTCCTCCACACCCGAGAGCGTGCCGAGCTCGCCCTCGACCGTGACGTCGTGCCCATGCGCGTGCTCCGCCACTTCACGCGTAATTTTTATATTCTCGTCGAAAGGGAGGGCCGATCCGTCTATCATGACCGATGAAAAGCCGTCCTCTATGCTCCTGGCGCACTCGTCCGGCGAGTCGCCATGATCCAGGTGCAGGGCGCAGGGTATCGGAACCCCCGACGCCCCTATTGTCTCGGCAGCGGCCTGCGCCATTCTCCGGACGAACTCGCGTCCCACATAGGCCCGCACACGTTTCGAGGCCTGAATAATAACGGGAGACCGCGTTTCAATACATGCGCGCACGATCGCCTGGAGCTGCTCCATGTTCACGAAATTATAGGCGGGAACCGCGTATCCCCCGTCATAGGCCTTCCTGAACATGTCCCGAGTACTCACAAAACCGATTTCCGAGTAGTGCATGATCGCTCCTCCGATATACCGGTACAATAGTAATTATACATCCCTTTCCGGTCGAGTACTCCCTTAAAGATGGATAGAATGGAGGAGTTTTTATATCAGGAAGATTGTAATACAACCGTTAAGGGACGGACCGGGCTATGAGAGAAAGCTGCTTTTCAGGTACCGGGAAAACCGTTCCAGCACCTCGGGCAGGTTTTCGCGTCCGAAACCGAACCGCACATGGTTTTTACCGTACTGGAACATCTCCGAGGGAACGAGCATGATCCCGGTTTCATTCAGCAGCTCATCGCAGAAGGGACGGGTATCATCCACGCAGTGCATGCGCGGGAGGCAGATCGAGCCCCCAATCGGTCTGTTCCAGGATATGAGCTCCCCGTATTCTTCGAAAAAACCGTCCAGTGACGCGATGTTGCGGGCGATACGCTCGTTTTGGAGCCTAATTATCGCGTCTCTGCTCCTGAGTCCCGCTATCGCCAGAATCTCCGAAGGCGCGCTGGAGCATATAGTGGTGTAGTCCTTGAACCCGTTCATGCGGCTCAGCACATCGCGATCCCGGGAGGCCAGCCATCCCACCCTGAGCCCCGGAAGGCCGAAGGTCTTTGACATGCCGAAGAGCGAAAAACCCCGCTCGTACACCTCGCATCCCGCGGGCAGGGTCACGCCCGGCCTAACCTCCAGGTACCGGTACATCTCGTCGGAAAAGAGGTAGGCTCCCCGTTCCCGTGCGATATCAACGATCGCGCGATAATCGTCAACCGGAGGGACAGACCCCGTGGGATTGTGAGGGAAATTCACGATGATGAGCTTCGTGTCTTCCCGTGTCAGGTCTTTCAATTTTTCCGGGTCGAAACGCCATCCCGCCTCTTCGTCGGGCCTCCAGGCGGCTACCTCGCACCCGATCGAGCGTGCCACCTCCTGCAGCGACTGATACGCGGGATCGGTACACACCACGCGGTCACCCTCCTTGAGAACCGCGTGCATGAACAGGAAGATGCACTCCTGAGGCACCCCGACAATAACGTCATCGGCCTCGATATTTTCGTACAGCAGGGCGATCTCCTCACGAAGGAGGGGGTGGCCCCGCGTCTCGGTGTAGGAAAGCTTCAGCCCCTCCCAGAGGGCCCGTGTCTCCCCGTCCGCGAGCTCGAGCAGCGCATGCATGGCGAGCGGTTCGCAGTCCGAGGCGGAGAGTAGGTACCGGGCACTGAACTCGTGGAGATCGAAGTACCGCTCCAGCTCGAAAGTCTTTATTTTCATCAATCCCCTCCGTTACCACCCTCATGAACCACTTCAGGCTTATTCAGTATCCGTATGAACTCTCCGACGGACCCGCACTCGCAACATGCCGGACAGGGCCCAGGGTCCTCGGAGTACAGTCAATGCCCGCAACTGGTGCATTTTCCGAAACTGAATATCCGTTTATCCGTCATCGAATTAACTTACAGCTTTCATTGCGGTTAATCAAACCGTCATCGCGCACAAAGTATTAATTCTCATCGCTCTATTAATCTAATAATTAATTGGAGGCATACTATTCCCCCAAACTTTCTTGAATATCCTTTATTCTCGACATACAATCAAAAAACCAGGGGATATGACTCATGAAGAACCTCATTGCTGCTGTTCAAAGACGGATTGTCCGGCAAATGGTATTATCTGAGTCGACCTGCAAAACAACTGAGGAGGAACTTCGATGCAGTCAAAAAGAATTATGGCAGTAGGTGCTCACCCCGACGATGTCGAGATTCTCTGCTCCGGCACGCTCGCCAAGCTGGTTAAAATGGGACACCACGTGACGATCGTACACGCGACCAACGGAGATGTAGGCCATTATTTCATCCCGGCCCCGGAGCTGGCCGAAATACGTGAAGCCGAGGCTTCGCGGGCCGCCGAGACCATCGGGGCGGATTCGATCGGTCTCGGTTTTCACGACTTCGGCGTGTACGACGATTGGGAAACGCTGCACACGTTCACCGACGTGATACGGCGTGTAAAACCGGACGTCATTATCACCCACGGCCCGACGGATTACCTGCCCGAACACATCAAGGTCGGACAGATCACGATCGGAGCCAGTTATGCCGCTTCCTGCCCGAATATAAAAACGTCCAACGATTTTCATGACAAGATACCTCCCATCTTCTTCATGGATACCATAGGCGCGATCGATTTCAAACCGACCCATTACGTAGACATCACGGAGGTGATCGAGCTCAAGCGTGAGGCGCTCGGAAAACATGAGAGCCAGCTGAAGTGGATGATGGAACGGTGGAATACCGATCTCATCGAGCTGATGGAATCAACGGGCAGAAACCGGGGTATCCAGTCGGGAGTCAAATACGCGGAAGCCTTCTCACAGTACCTCGTGTACGGGAGATTTCAGGCTGAAGACCAGCTGCCGGTCTGAAACATCATCATTATCATGCCCGCACTTGGTGTTTTCATATTTACACCTCCATGTGATGTGAAAACAAGATCTTTCCAAGTAATGAAAATACTACTATAAGGATATAACTTTCTATTGCTAAAGACATATGATAACATTATCCTGTAATAACAGCATATACCTCTTCTAAACAAGAAGGGCATTTAAATAATTGTTCATATTTTCGAACGAGCTTATCCTCGATTGCGCTTGTCCTTCAGCCCCCTCATTCGAGGGTAAACTTGTCCGGAGGGCTTGCCCTCGAATGAGGCGATTTCCTATCGAATGAGGGGGGAGGGGCGGTTTACCGCAGAATGAGAAACTGCTATAAAAGGAACTGTCACAAAAGGAACTGTCACCTGAGCGAGTCACCAGGGTGACAGTCACCGATCATGATGAAACGGGAGAACGGGATGGGCGAGATAAAAAAAGTTGCGGTCCTGGGTTCAAACGGAGCGATGGGGTCACACTCAGGCGGGATTTTCGCGCAGGCGGGTATTCACTGCCTCTTCTTCGCGCGTACCGAGGAGAAGGCCCTGCAGGGGATTGAAAACGCCGTGAACCAGGCGCGCAGCGACGTTCTCCGGGATTATATCACGCCCAAGACATACGACGATCTCGAAGGAGAAATACCCGGATGCGACTGGGTGTTCGAGGCCCTCGGCGAGAATATGGAGCTGAAGAAAAGGTACTTCGAGCGGATAGACGGGTGCAGGAACAGCGACACCGTTATTTCCACCATATCCTCCTCGCTTTCAATAGAAGACCTGGTGCGGGAGAGAAGCGACGGATTCAAGAACCGTTTCATGGGGGTCCATTTCTTCAACCCGCCGGGCAAACTTCCCGCAAACGAGCTCACCTATCACCCGTCGAATCCAGACGATCTGCGGGAATATATTGCGGATTTCTGCAAGGCAAAGCTTGCCCGGGTGAACATAGTCACGCACAACCGCCCCGGGTTCGCCGGAAACAGGATCGGTTTCCTCATGCTCAACGAGGCCGCCATTCTCGCGGAAACACTGGGAACGGGAAAGGTCGATTACCTCCTCGGTCCGTACACGGGACGCACGCTGCCCCCGCTCGCCACCCTGGACCTCGTGGGCATGGACGTCTACCGGGCGATCGTTGAATACGTATACGGCAATACGGACGACGAGCGTCACGACCGTTACGTTTTCCCGGAATACGCACGCGGGATGCTGGAAAAAGGCCTCCTCGGGCGTAAGGCGAAAAGCGGCTATTATAAAAAGGACCGGGACGGCACCATGCTCGCGATCTCGCCGAAAGACCTTTCCTACGGGCCGGCGAATGGCGAGACCGTAGATTTCGTCGAAGAAGCGAAACGGTTCATTCACGACGGCGAATACCTGAGGGCCGCAGACCTTGTCAAGAACGAACCATCCGAAGAGGGAGGGATCGTCAGGCGCTTCATACTCCAGTACGTCGCGTACAGCTACCACCGTATCGGCGAGGTAACGGACCTCGATCAGGGTATACACGGAATAGACAGGGTCATGGCATACGGATTCTCCTGGCTTCCTCCCTCTGGATGGGTCGACCTCTTCGGAGGCCCGGAAGAAACAATCAGGATGATGAAAAAAGATCAGATAGACGTGCCTGAGACGCTTGCGTGCCAGGATAGAGGGGCCCGCTGCCTTATACGGGATATTCAGAAGTACCTCATCGCGCGGTAACGTACCCGCCGGAAGGAGAGATGCCATGGAAAGAAGAACCTATATATTGGGAGGCTTTCAGACCGATTTCGCGAGAAACTGGACGAAAGAGGGCAAGGGTATCGCCGCGATGATACGCGAAGTCCTGGACGGCGGTTTCTCGAATACCGGCATAGACCTCAGGGAGGTCGACACGGTACACGTCGGCAATTTCGCGGGTGAGCTCTACACCATGCAGGCGCATCTCGGCTCGTTCGTGTGCAACTATCATCCCGCGCTGCGCGGTATACCGACCTCGCGGCATGAAGCCGCCTGCGCCTCGAGCTCGATCGCCACGCTCATGGCACGCGCGGAAATCGAGGCCGGCATCTATGACCTCTCCCTGGTGGTTGGGGTCGAGCTCATGAAGTCGGTCGATTCTCAAACGGGCGGCGCATATCTCGGAACCGCGGGCTGGTACGAGAAGGAGTGCGACGGGATCGATTTCCCGTTTCCGAAACTCTTCGACCGGCTCTACGACGTATATGACGAGAAGTACGGGGTAAAGTACGAACATCTGGCGCGCGTGTCCACGATTAACTACGACAACGCCAAACGGAACCCGAACGCACAGACCCGCGACTGGTACATGAACTACCGGCACGCATGCGGCAGTGGAGATTTCAATCGCGTGATAGGCAAGAGGCTCCGGGCCTCGGACTGCTCACAGGTTACCGACGGCGCAGCGGTCCTTTTCCTCGCATCCGGCGAGTATGCGTCCCGGTATGCAAAACAGAGGGACCTCGCTATTGAAAAGATCCCCTACATCCAGGGCTGGGGTCACAGGACGGCTCCGATCCTCTTCGACGACAAGGCCGAGGAAGCAAAGAAGCACGAGTACGCACTGCCGCACACGAGAGCGGCGATAACGGACGCCTATGGCCGTGCCGGTATCAGCGGGCCGTCCGACCTCTCGTGCATAGAGACGCACGACTGTTTTTCCATCACGGAATACGCCGCTATAGAACACTTCGGGCTTGCAGCTCCGGGCGAGGCTTATAAGAGGCTGGAGGACGGGACCATCGAGATGGGAGGAAGCTGCCCCGTCAATCCGTCCGGCGGCCTCATCGGATGCGGCCACCCCGTCGGCGCCACGGGCGCGAGACAGCTTCTTGACGGGTACCTGCAAATATCAGGAAATGCCGGTTCATACCAGGTCGAGGGAGCGAACCGAATAGCGGTACTCAATATTGGCGGATCGGCGACCACGAATGTCGTGCACATCATCGGCAGGGACGGGTGACCCTTTAAAACGGGGACGCCTAGAACGGGGAGGCGTTTCTCCTGCGTATAGCCACCATGTCGACCATCGATCTTTCCGAAAGTGACAGCAGGAAGAGAACGACCCTGGCAATATCCTCCGGATGTATGAGCTGACTGCTGTCCAGGTCCGGCCTTGCGTCTCTAATCAACTCGGTATCCACGGCACCGGGGCATATAACGGAAACACGAATATCATGTTTCTGTGCTTCCGCCCCAAGCGATTTGGTTATACCGACAATGGCGTGCTTGCTTGCCGCGTATGCCGACTGCTTGGGATACCCCTTGATTCCCTGCATGCTGGAGATATTGATAATGTACCCGGACTTTCGGGGG